>Ga0182024_10019547_pt1 | contig 12474 bp, 13 predicted proteins | sample P32metaG_FD_120480 | JGI IMG/M metagenome (GOLD analysis project Ga0182024, IMG submission 120480) | Permafrost microbial communities from Stordalen Mire, Sweden - P3-2 metaG (Illumina Assembly) | ecosystem: Environmental > Terrestrial > Soil > Wetlands > Permafrost | place: Sweden: Stordalen... | reverse complement strand
CTCGCGCCCAGCATCAGGCCGGCGAGATGCTGGCTAGAGCCGCTGGTTACGAGCATCAAGCAGGTGGACCAGACAACAAACATCGAGCCGACAACGCCGTCTTGTCCGTCCGCCATGTTCACCGCATTGATCAAGCCGATGACTGCCAGACCCGTCAGGCCACAGTAGGCCCATATAGAAATATGCCCGGAACCGAAACTCGCCCAGTGCAGCGTCTGGGTGATGAATCCGGGATTGATTGTAGCGGCGATACCGCAGAAAACGCCAAGAAACGCAATGCGCGACATGGGTGAAGTGTGGCACTGATCGTCGGTGAAGCCGACCAGCCCCGCGCCTATGGCACAGAATAGAATCGCAGACAAAACGGTACGTTCGGCGCCTCCACCACCGAGCAACAGCACGCCGATCAGCCAGATCGTCACCGCCGTAAGGATCGCAATGCCACCCATCTGCGGCGTAGCCATCTCGTGACGCCGGCGCAAACCGTCGGGATAGGCGGTCACCTTCAACCACTCGCCGAGAGATCGGGCCTTCATGCAAATCGCCACCGCTGCAGCTAGCGCCACGAAGTAAAGAAGGCTGGATGTTTCGGGAACGAGCAGGATCATTTCAGCGTCTCGTTGCGATTTTCAGACGGCCATGGATGGGGGCCGGTCCATCTATGCCCTTGTAAGGCTGGATATACTTGGTGATTCTGGCCAGATCAAGTCTCAGAAGGCGAGCTCAGGGGCAAGGGCCGGACAATTCAGATCAGTGGCATTGCAGCGCTGGGCAATTCTACCTTTACTTACACTATCCCAATGGGGACACACTCTTTATTGAGTGATGCCAATTTTCTCAAAGCCCATGGCATTATTATCCCGCGTTTGGAGAGCCAGGCCGAGAAGGGCCTCTATCCGAAGCCGTGCTTGCGGCCGGCGGAATAGCGTCACGGTGCATTGATCCTTTGTGCCGCCCTTCTGAAAAATCGGTAGTGGTACAGTTTGAAATAGCCTAATCGTCGCCCAATAATTCACGAAGCGCGCGCTCTTTTTTCTCGCGAGCGTTTTCGGCGAGATTAAGGCTTGATTCCTCAGCTTCTTGTTCTTTGCACTTCCCTTTCTTACAGCCCTCATCCACGCAGGGGCCTTCATTTATTGGGCAGATAAGTGGGATAGTTCTGGGCATCGGACCATCCCGTTAGCCGTGCTGTCATGTATATTAGCCGCATGTCCAAGCCCCCTAAAGGCCTCAAACGCCCCCGCGACCCCGTCCAGCTGGGCAAGCTGCTGGGGGATATCCTGACCGGACAGGTTGAGGATAGCGTTGTAGATGCCCGCAATGCAGCGGCAGTTTCCCTTGGAAGCAAGGGAGGCAAAGCGCGGGCTAATTCCCTAAACAAAAAAAGCGTTCTGAGATTGCAAAGAAAGCTGCAAAGGCATGCTAGCGCTAATATGGATTGGGAACGGGCAGCATCGACACATACTCGCCCCTCCCAATGTTGAAACAAGTGCTTCGAGCTAACAACTGATGACTGAAAATACACTCTATCCGAGAGTCATTGGTCAACTCGTGCGTGATGGAACTCTGTCGAAACGAGATACTGTTCTTGTAATTGCGGGAGGTGTCTTAGACAGAGAAGTCTTGCTCGCGCATGAGTTCCATGATGTTACGATCTCGAACGTGGACGATAAAATCGGTGGAGAAGCTCTTGCGCCCTTCGCGTGGGATTACCAAGACGCGGAGAGTTTGAGCTATGCCGATGAACTTTTCGACATCGTACTCGTACACGCAGGTCTGCACCATTGTCGCTCCCCACATCGAGCACTTCTTGAGATGTACCGAGTAGCTCGAAAAGCGATCATTGTCTTCGAGGCGCGTGACAGTTTAGCTATGAAACTCGCAAAGCATTTTGGTTTCACTCCCGATTATGAAGTAGAAGCAGTAAGTGCTCAGAACTTTCAAACTGGCGGCGTCGGTAATGGCCCCATCCCAAATTTTGTTTACCGTTGGACTGAGAATGAAGTGACGAAAACGATTAAAAGCTTTGAACCGAGATATGTCCCCAAAATACGATATTTCTATGGGTTGCTGCTGCCCCATGTACGTTTCCGGCACACCTCACGCCCTGTTCTTAGATTGCTTCTGCGCATAATGGCACCAGCGGCGGAGTTGTTTGCTAAAATGTTTCCAAAACAAGGAAATGAGTTCGCTTTCATGATCTTCAAGGGTGGCAAATTACAGCCATGGCTGGTGGAGAATGAGGGGGAAATTGTCACCTCGAAAGCGGCTGTCTCAGCCATGGGGCGCGCAATTAGGAGCGTCCCTTAACACTTTGAATTTCAAACTGTACCACTACCGAAAAATCAGAATGATGGCTTCCGAGGCCTTTACCTTGACACCGATCTAGACCCCAAAGCTGGCTGGCTGTTGTCAGAACCCTATTCGCAAATGGGTAAAATCCTTTATGGGGATTCCATTACCAGCCTCAAAACACTGTCCGAGCCGATTGATCTATTCATCAACGACAGCGACCATTCGGCGGAATACGAGGCGCGGGAATATCAAGTTATTGAGCCCCTTCTGTCCGAAGACGCCCTTAGCCCCGGGGCGCTCTGACGGGGATATAGTGATGGCCGGAAAAGATGACACTTTTTGCCACCAATTTGTGATTGCTCTTCGTCGACGGCATTGAGTTTGGCAACGCCCGTTGTCAAGTTCGACATCAGCGTGTTTCTCTCCACAAGCCCCGCAACCCATAAAGTCTTGCGAAAGAACCGATGATATTTGGCACGAATTTAGATCGATCAAAGTTTTCGGCCATCCGCGCGATTGCGGCACTCGCATACCTAGCCGCCGTGTGCGGTGCTGGAGGTGTGGTTGGCGCGGGAGAAGCGTTAGCGGCTCCCGATGTCGCCGCAACAGTCGATCACTTTGGCGCCGTTGGCGACAACCAGCACGACGACACAGCTGCCTTCAACGCGGCGTTGTCCGCGTCGCAGCGTACTGTCTGCACGCACAACAAGACCTACCTGCTGAAAGGCATCGTGCATGCCTCGTTGCCGAACTCCGTGATTGATCTTTCCGGCTGCAAAATCCGCATCGCCGAAAAATCCAGCACGAACCAGTTTCTCGATATCGAAGCAGGCAGTGTCACGGTGAGCGGGCTTTATCTTATTGGCGTTGGTGACGGCATACAAATCGGTGCAAGCAAACCGGTAAGCAATATTCAGATTCTGAACTTTACGTGTGACTCCTCCGCGATCCCGTCGGGCCTGTCGCAATGCATTTATTGGGGCGAAGTCACCAATCTGACTGTAGACCACCCAAACTTCATAGGCACCGGATATGGAATGCTGCAAATTCCCAGCAAGCCCTCTCACGGGCTAAGGGTAACACATGCCACGGCAACGGACATGTATGGGGACGCCATTGAGCAGAACGGCCAAGCCAATGGTGTTGCGAGCGACATTCTGATCGACGATTTCACGTTCAACGGCTCGCACGATTTTCCGAAGCCGGCGACGGAAGAGCGCTTCGCGGGTTTCACGTCGGTCAATGGCCTTACGATTACCAACAGCCACATAGAAAAAGCGAATGGCGACGCCTGCCTGCATTTCGAGGGCACAAGCAAGCACATCGTGCTCGCCAACAACAGCTGGACAGATTGCCAAGTTAGCGGGGGAAATTCCGGCTATGTCTACATCGCGACCAGCACTGCGGATATCAAGGAAACTTACGATACGTTTACCTTCACCGGCGCCGTGCCAGGTGAGGTTTTTGCCTACGACACGTCATCTAACAGCTACAGCAATCCAATGGCCATCCGGAATGTGAGGCTCATCGACTCAAGCGGTCAGCATCGCTTCGGCGGATTCAACCTGTCGTTTCACTATGGCCCGGTGGCCATCCAGGGCGCCCAAGCCCGCGGGCTGAAGGATTTCGTGCACATGATTTCCACAGCCGATGTGACGGTTGCAAATTCGCAGGTCATAGACACGGTGAACGGCATCTATAACGAAGCGCCAACAAAAGACAGCGGCGGCGGCGGTGAGAACATCACGCTTGCCGGCAATCGCATGCGCTGCCTGCAATGGTGCATCTTCACGGGTCCCAACAAGAACGGCACCGGAGCTCCGAAAAACTGGGAGATCGGCGACAATTCCTTTCAGGGACGGGTTTCAGGTGTAGAAGCACGATAGGCCATGTAGGAAACGATAGACTTCCTCGCTGGAAACGCCGGTTTCCGGAATTTCCACCTTGATGTTGTCGCGGCAGTCGTTGGCGTATGTCCTAAGGGACGACCGCAACGAGTTGGTTGCGGTCTGCAACCTTTGGAAATCAACGATTCTAATCGCCTAATGTGCGTAAGGGAGGGCAGAAATCATGTTTTTCGTCTTATCGAAATGTTTCTGGTTCGTTGTCGAGCCTGGAAATTTTCTAGTACTGCTTCTGGTAGGAGGCGTAGCACTTCATGCCAAAACCCGTCACAGCAAACTCGGCCTTGGCATTGTTTGGACGGCCGCAACTCTTTTCGCCCTGATCCTTGTTTTTCCATTGGGATCCTGGCTGGTTAAGCCGCTTGAAGACCGTTTTCCTCACCGCGCGTGGCCAAATCATGTCGATGGCATTCTCGTGCTGGGCGGGGGCGCAGTTCCTAAAATCCTGTTGGAACGCGGTATGCCCTTGTCCCTTACGGGTTCCGCGCGGGTTCTTGCCGCCGCTGACGCAGCGCGCCGCTATCCCAATGCAAAATTGGTTTTTTCTGGTGGTTCTAGTCAACTGATTGGAAACTCTGGAACTGAAGCGGATGTTGCAAGCGTAATTTTCCGCCAAGCGGGCATTGATACCAATAATGTTACATTCGAGAGCCGGTCAGCAAACACTTGGGAGAATATCGTCTTCAGCCAGAAAATGGTCTCCCCGAAACCCAGTGAGACATGGATGCTCGTAACGTCAGCTTTTCATCTGCCACGTGCGATGGGAGTGGCGCAGAAATTGGGTTGGAAGATGATACCTTGGTCGTCTGACTACTTAACTGGTACGTATTTTTCAGGACCGAGCTTTCCGTCGAGTTTCTCGGCTAATCTGAACGAATTAGAGCTAGCCGTGCATGAATGGTTTGGGCTTGCCGCCTATCGAGTAACTAACAAGACCGCGACACTGTTGCCATGATAAATGACGAATGCAGGTCAGACATGTTTTTTGACTACTCGGATACAGACTTGCCAGTGGCTGGCCGAGCGAGATCAACCGTTTTCAATATCCAATCCTTGAATTGTTTTGGCCTTTCCAACAGCCACGCGAACGGAATTACCACCCCAAGAATTCCTATGACCGCGAGGGAGGCGATGACTGCAGTCCTGGTCATCGAATATCCAATCCAGTCTTGCGAGAATGACAAGACAAGCATCAGCAACGGGAAGTGGATAATATAGACGCTGTAGGAGAAATTTGCCGTGCCCACAATCACGCGAGGATAATGCAGGGTGGGATGAGCGAAGAACAACACAGACGAATAGAAGAGTGCGCAGACGATCTGCAGGGCATGGGCCGCCACGGTATCATCGACCAAACCAGATGGTGACCAGACCGCCATTGCTATGATGACCACTAGCATTACGCCAACGCCGATTATGGCTAACCAGCGCGGAGGTTTGAGAAACACAGTTGCGGCACCAATTCCCCATATCACGACCCAAAACAGTTGATGCCGCAGGTAATAGGCCGCGATCAAGCCGAGCATCACGCTGACGATCCTCAACAGCCATGCGGACTGCCAGAAGGAAGCAATCGCCATCACAAGCACATAAATCTGAACTTCGATCACCAGGCTCCAGAGCGGGCCATCTGCCTCCATGAGGCCGCCACTTCCGCGCATGGTGAGGATGCCGATAACGTCCTGGCCAGTCATCTTGTAGCTATCGCGAATTCTAAAGAGATCTCCAGGGAGGCCATAGGCGACACTCCCCGGAAGCTGCAAGCCGTGGATAGTCAGCCATATGATCGCGCATATGACGACAGCACCGATCAGTGGTGGATAAATTCTGGCCACGCGAGCAGCGGCATAATCCGATATGGAAAATTGTCCTCGCCGGATATTGGAGATGACACTCTTGGTGATGAGATGTCCAGAAAGAAGGAAAAACACGAGTACCGCTTGGCGGCCGGCAGTCTCAGAGATCAATGCAACTGCACCCGCGGTACCGATCAGCCTGAAAAACAGTGTGGCGCAGACGTGATCGCCGACCACGAAGAGAGCCGAAAGGCCTCGGGCAGCATCAAGCCGCGCGCTCGCATGATGTGGTTGTAAGATATCGACCACGAATCTTTTCCCGTGAGGCGAAGGTGTAGCACGATTTGCGGGCCATACCTTACCTAATCAGCCCGCCTTATCCGCCGATCCCTTGCGCGCCCTTCTGGGACGACACGGTTTATCCTTCGCGTTGGGCGTGAACGGCTTGGGCGGCGTCTTTATGAAGTGCTGCACCACGCCCTGGAATTTTTGGTCTTTGGTCGGATCGGAGGTCTTTGGCATGAGTGATCATTGGAACCGAAATTCCTGCTCCCAGACCATTACAAGGCGTTTGGCCGAATTGTACAGGCGTTCGTGATCGTGGAAACGATCTATACCCACGTCATCATTAGAAGCTTTATGGGGACAGTGGACGATGTCACAAGGATGTTTCTGCTTTCCGGCCAAGCCTATGACGCGCTTAAAAACAAACTCCTTGCCGTTGTTAGTGAATCGAACCCGTCAGGAGCAGAGGCCGAGGAGGCCGAGACCTGCACGCGGTCATATTTTCCAAGCGGCGGTTTGCATAATTCGAAGATGTGCACGTCGCCCACTTCATCATGTTCGTATTGCCAGCGGCGTTGAAAATTGCTTTTCAGAAAGCGCGCGTTGGCGGTCGGGCCATCCACTACAATCATCTTCCCTGGTAGCAGAAAATGTGCTAGCGCCAAAGGATCGGCTTCCATCGGAAGCCGCTCGGGATGGTCCGTGCTGATGCCGCGAACGTCTCCAAGCGCGCTCGATTGTGAAGGCGCATCGAGATAGATGAAATCCGGGCATAAGTTTGGGAGCGTTTCGTAAAAGGGCAAATCCGTCCGTTGAAGGTCGACATGCGCACAAGCGAATAATGAAAATGGCGAGGCACTTTGAGTGTCGGCAGCACGAGTTCCCTCGTCGAAGCGAAAACGGTCTCTACATCGTCCACCGAATGAGGTTCGAACGCATTGTTGCGTCGCAGATTTTCGCGAACGAACGCGCGACGCAGCCGTTCGTTTTCAACCTGGGCCTGGGCAATCCCGCAGGGCCCGAACCAGCTCTGGTCGCTGGACTTTGTCTCGGACGCCCTGGCCTCCAGCCGCAAGTTCCGGTTGCTTACCGCGGTCGATGACTTCAGCCGCGAATGCCTGGCCTGCTACAGATGCGTGTTTTTATCAGGCGTGGTCGTCCTTGACCGCGGGGGCTGACTACTGCCCTTGACCGTTCATCGGCTGAACGCTAGGGTCGTTCAAATTATGAACACAACACATAGAGATTGTTGAGAGCCATGTCAGGGGAAAAGCTTGAGGATGCTCGCATCATCCTCAATCTCCTAGAATCCGTCGAACGCGATAGCGCCCAGACGCAGCGTCGGCTGGCGGCCGAATTCGGCGTCGCGCTCGGCCTTGTGAATAGCTACCTGAAGCGTTGCGTCCGCAAGGGACTCGTGAAGATGAGGGAGGCGCCTGCCCGGCGCTATTCCTATTACCTGACGCCGAGCGGTTTTGCCGAGAAGTCCCGCCTGACGGTGGAGTATCTGACCTACTCGCTGTCCTTCTTCCGTCTTGCCCGCGAGCATTGCCGGGTCGCGCTAGAAATCGCGGGGCAACGGGGCTGGTCGCGGATTGCGCTCGCCGGCATTTCGGACCTGGCGGAAATTTCTTCCATCTGTGCGCTGGAAGCCGGAATCACCATCGTCGCCGTCATCGATCCGGAGGGGCAACGACCCACCTTTGTCGGCGCGCCAGTTTTTGCCACATTCAAGGCGGCGACCGAGAAATTCGACGGTGTCCTGGTTACGAACCTGCTGCGCGCGCAGGAAACCTATCGCGACGCGGTCGAGAACTGCGGTTCGGACTATGTGCTCGTGCCCCAATTGCTTGGCGCCAGACAGAATGAGGCGGTCGCATGACGGACTTGTCCACATCACGCTGGTATGTCGTCGAAACCCACAGCCATGCCGAGGTGAAGGTGGCGGCGCATCTGCGCCGTCAGGGCTTTGAGATCTATCTGCCGCGTTATCGCAAGTCCCGAAAGCACGCGCGGCGGGTGGACATCATCCCCTCCCCGCTTTTTCCGCGCTATCTTTTTGTAGCGATCGATCTGGCCAGCCAGCGCTGGCGTGCCGTCCGTTCCACCGTCGGCGTTGCGCGCATTGTGTCAAGCGGCGAGGCACCGACGCCGATCGCGCACAAGGTCATCTATAGCCTCAAGAGCCGCGAAGATGCTGACGGGTTCATCCGCCTGGAGGCGGCCACGCCGTTCGCGCGCGGCGACAAAATTCGGATTCTGGGCGGGGCTTTCGAATCCTGTGTTGGCATCTTTGAAGCCAGCAGGGACAGCGAGCGCGTCGAAATTCTGCTCAATCTGTTGGGACGCATGGTCCGCGTCCTTCTCGACGCCGGCGAATTTGCAGCTGCGTAGGCCGGACTGGCCGGTGCCGCACGTGTCATATTCGGGGGACGCGCTGTCACCCGAACTGCGGTAGCGTGGCTGGTCGGGAAAACCGCCATGGCGCAACGGATCTGAAATCATCGGGACGTATTGAGGATATCGCAATGATGCGACGCACGCTCTATCGGGCCGCAACAATGGCGGGTCTTGCCGTTGGTGCGCTTTGGGACCTGGCGCTTTATCCCGTGAGGCGGGAATTTGGCGCCAAGGCATGGTACTTCCTGCTGCGGCTGCACTGTGCGACCAACGGACGGTCGACCGCCACCCTGCGCCGCATGGTGCGTCGCACGAGTCCGGCGGCCGCGCCGATAAAGCCCTTCCAGAGCCTGTTCGGCAGCTTCGACTCAGCGGCCATGCTCGCAATGGCCGAACAAATCCGCCAGGACGGCTATTGCGTTTTCCCCGCGAAAATTCCCGCGGGGCTTTGCGACGAGATTGCCGTGCGCATGCGTTCCTTCGACGGCTGGCTATGGCGCGACAAGGATGGCCCGCATGCGGTTACCAACTTCGATCCCGATCGCCTGACCAAACCACGCTATGAGATGCCTGAAGCGAGTACCTGGACGATTCCGGCCTTTCAGAAAATCATCGCCGATCCGATCTTCGTCAATTTGAGCCAAGCTTATTTTGATGGGCAGTCGATGCTCAAGGAAGTCGCGCTATGGTGGTCTCCTGCCTCCGGCAACAATGCACCGGACGCCGACGCCGCCCAGCTTTTTCACTTCGACTATGACGCAGCGCCGATCTGGCTGAAATTTTTTGTTTATCTGAATGATGTTTCTGCACTGCAGGGTCCGCACGTATTCGTCAAGGGAAGCCACAAACTCGGCCTTGAAAAATCCCGCGCACTGCTGGCTCGGGGATATGTCCGACTAGACGACGCGGAAATCGCCCAGATTCACGGCGCTGATAATGTCACGGAAATCTGCGGCGCCAAGGGAACGGTGTTCGCCGTCGACACTATGGGCTTTCACAAGGGCGGCGTCCCCACGCAAGGTCATCGCCTGCTGGCGCAATTGGAGTTCGCAACCCCGCTTTTTGTGCCCGCATCAAGCCGTCCGCTCCCCATGCCGCAGAATGCCGGCCTAGAAATCCTTGCAGCCCGGCAAACCTATCCCCGGGCGTTCGCGCGTTTCCCCGCCCCGGCAAAGACGGCATAGCGGGTTCGTCCTTGGCCCTTTTCGACGCCATACGCCGAACAATTCCGCGCCGCGCGCGCGCCCTGCTGCGCGGTGTGCGCGCCTTAGCGGACAGCGGGCCCTATTTCTCGCATCCCGAGCGCGTCGACGGCGTTGCGCAGGCCTCGATACACGCCACGGCACGGTTGACAATTCTGGATGCGGAGACTTCGGCCGCCCGGATCATGCTGGGCGATGGCGTATATCTGGGCCGCGCCGTCGAATTGACTGCCGCAGGCGGCGGCAGCGTCGTCATCGATGAAGACACCTCTCTTCAGGACGGCTCGATCGTTGCCGGCCATGTGCAAATCGGCGCCCACTGCCTGTTCGGAAGGTACAATTTCATCGCCTCGCGTGGGCACAATTTCCGCTATCGGCCCACCTGGCTGATCCGGGACCAGGACGATGCCGTAATGGATCTGCCGTTATCGCCGGCGCTGCTTAACGAAAGCAAGGTGCGAATTGAGGAAGATTGCTGGTTTGGACAGTCAGTTGTGGCCAGTCCCGGAATCTATGTCGGCCGCGGAGCGGTCATCGGCTCAAACGCCGTCGTAACATCGGATATCGGGCCCTATGAAGTCCATGCCGGGGTTCCGAACAAGAAAATAGGAACACGGCTTGTGTTCACTCCGCCGCACGCGATCAGCGCCGGCAATGACGAGGACATACCTTATTTCTATCGGGGCTTTCGGCTCTCCCGCGACGCACTGAGCAAAAGCCGGCAGAATGGCGTGATCTTCGCGCGAAGCCAATGCGCCGTCGTTCTGGCATCCGCCGCCGCAGGGTTGCTGACCTTGTCGGGATCCTGTATCGGCGAAGCCGTGCTGGGATTGAAGGTCAACGGCCGCGCCTGCGGCGAGTTCAAATTGGCGCCTGGGGCGTTCAATATTTCAGCAATATTCTCGAGCGTTTCGAGTGAGGCGAGCCCGCCGATGTACTCGGTTATGGATAAATACACGCTTATCGACATCACGGTCTTGTCGCCCGGCGGCACCGCCACCCTGGGCCTGTCCACCGTCAAAATAGAAGCGCCTGAATCGAAGATCGCCGACTAGGATACCGTCACACAATGACTGACACCATTTTTCACGACACGGTCGACCCCAGCGATATCGCGCGCCGCATTCGTGCCGTCATTCCCGCCAGCGAAGAGCGCGTGGCGCTGCATGAGCCGCGCTTTATCGGCAATGAAAAGAAATATGTCGGCGATTGCGTCGACTCGACCTGGGTGTCCTATGCCGGCGCCTATGTCAAAAGATTCGAGGCTGAACTTGCCGCGAGCTGCAGCGTCGCCCACGCCATTGCCGTGACAAGCGGCACGGTAGCGCTCCAGGTCGGGCTGAACCTGATCGGCGTGGCGCCCGGCGACGAGGTTCTGGTTCCTGCGCTTACCTTTGTGGCCAGCGCCAACGCCATTGTGCATGCCGGCGGGACGCCGCATTTCGTCGATGCCGACGAAACCTCGCTTGGTGTGTCGCCCGGCGCTCTTGCCGCGCATCTGGAATGCATCGGCGAGATGCGCGGCGGCATGCTGCACAACAAGCAGACCGGAAAGCATATTGCTGCGCTGATGCCAGTTCATGTCTTCGGCCAGCCGGCGGACATGGATGCCCTGAACGACATAGCGCAGCGTTACGCGCTCCCTGTCATCGAGGACGCGACCGAAGCGCTGGGCAGCCGCTACAAGGATCGGCCATGCGGCTCGCTCTCGCCGATCGCAACGCTGAGCTTCAACGGCAACAAGATTGTCACCACCGGCGGCGGCGGCGCCATCCTGACGAGTGACGACGAAATCGCCGCGCGCACCCGGCACATCACGACCACGGCGAAATTGCCGCATCGCTGGAAATTTGATCATGACGAAGTTGCGTGGAATTTCCGCCTGCCCAACGTGAATGCGGCGCTCGGCGTCGCCCAGCTTGAGCGCCTGCCGCAGATGCTGGCGGCTAAGCGGCGCCTGCACGCGCGCTATGCCGCCGCCTTCGGCAATATGCCCGGCGCGCGGATTTTCGCCGATGCCCCGTTCGCCAGGAGCAATTATTGGCTGGTCACCTTGCTGCTGGATCGCGGACAGGAAGCCATGTTGGAGCCCATCCTCGCCGCGACCAACGATCTGGGCCTCTCCACCCGCCCGGCATGGACGCCGATGCACCATCTTCCCATGTATGAAGACAATCCGCGCGCCGATTTGCCGGTAACGGACAGCCTTGCCGGCCGGATCGTGAACCTGCCGTCGAGCCCCTTCCTCGCATGACGCAGCCGCTGACTATATGCGCGGTGACGGGAAGCCGGGCCGACTATGGCCTGCTGACGCTGCCTCTGCGCGCGATTGAGGCCGATGGCGCATTCCGGCTGAAACTCATCGTGACCGGCCAGCATCTTGTGACATCCGCCGGCGATACCGCGGCGCAGATACGGCGGGACGGTTTCGACATCGCCGCGGAAATCGACATAGCGCTTAACGGCGACGACCCGGTGACAATCACCAAGGCATCGGCGCGCGTCCTGGCCGGCATGCACACCTTGCGACAAGCGCTCGGCGACGCGGTGTCCGGTGCCGGTGTCGACCCGCTCGCATCGGCCACCGCGGCG
>Ga0182024_10019546_pt1 | contig 12474 bp, 9 predicted proteins | sample P32metaG_FD_120480 | JGI IMG/M metagenome (GOLD analysis project Ga0182024, IMG submission 120480) | Permafrost microbial communities from Stordalen Mire, Sweden - P3-2 metaG (Illumina Assembly) | ecosystem: Environmental > Terrestrial > Soil > Wetlands > Permafrost | place: Sweden: Stordalen... | reverse complement strand
TTGGAGTTGTTCAGAATGTGCAGGCGCGTGGCCATCACTTCCACTTCACCCGATGCGATTTCGGGATTGGATTTCTGGCGGCGAATGACCTTGCCTTCGACGGCGACGACAAACTCGGAGCGCAGCTCCTCGGCTTTCTTGTGCGCTTCAGCATGCAGCTCGTTATTGAAAACGATCTGCGCCAGGCCCGCGCGGTCGCGCAGGTCAATGAAGATCAATTGGCCCAGATCGCGGCGGCGATGAACCCAACCCATCAGGATCACGTCTTTGTCAGCGTCCGACGCGCGCAGATCGCCGCAGTAGTTGGTGCGTTTCAGATTGCCGAGAGCATCGAGCAAGATTGGGTTCCCTTCCGCCGGCGCGGGCTGCTCGCTTCATCCAGTTGCGACGTTGCCGTCAGCCCCGGGTGCCGCGCTTTTCGGATTCCAGATATTCTAGCAGTTCGTATTCGGAAAGCTTCTTCTGATCCGCGTCGGCCAGCCGTTTCAGTGTAAACGTGCCGGAGGCGACCTCGTCGCTGCCGATGATCAACGCGTAGCGCGCGCCGAGTTTGTCGGCCAGATTGAGCGACTTCTTGAATTTCATTTCTTCGCCGGGCAGCTCAACTGAAAGACCCGATTCGCGCAGCTTTCTCGCCAGGGCCACCGCGGTGGCGTAGGTTGGCAAGCCCATCCACGCGACGAATACGTCCAAGCCCGGCAGCTCGGGCAAATTGCCGGACTCCTGAATGGAAAGAATGGCGCGATCGCTGCCGATCGCAAAGCCGATCCCCTTCGTCGGCGGCCCGCCGAGAAGCTCGACCAGACCATCGTAGCGCCCGCCGCCGCAGACGGCGTTCTGCGAGCCTAGGCCTTCGGCGATCACTTCGAACGTCGTGCGCGTGTAATAGTCCAGGCCGCGCACCAGGCGCCAGTTTTCTTCGTACACAACTCCGCGCAGCTTCAGCTCTTCCTTCAGTTTTGCGAAGTGCTCTCGGCATTCGCCACAGAGATGATCGGAGATGCGCGGCAGCTTCGCGATGATTTCCTGCTCCTGCGGCAACTTTGAATCCAACACGCGCAGCGGGTTCGTCTCGATGCGCCGCTGGGAGTCTGGCCCGAGCTGATCCTTAACCTTAAGCAGCTCCTGCCGCAACAATTCCACATACTGCGGACGGCAATTCTTGTCGCCGATAGAATTGACGTAGAGCGTCGTGCGCGTCAGTCCCACGCGCTTGAAAAACACCAGCAGCATTTCAAGTAGTTCAGCGTCAATCGCAGACGCATCCGACTGTCCCAATATTTCCGCGTTGACCTGGTAGAACTGGCGGTAGCGCCCCTTCTGCGGCCGCTCGCGCCTAAACATCGGCCCGATGCAGTACAGTTTCACGTTCCCCGGCAGCACGTGCATTCCGTGCTCGATGTAGGCGCGCATCGTACTGGCGGTCGCTTCGGGACGCAGAGATACTTGTTCGCCAACTGGCGAAATGCCGGATTCGTCTTTTGCCAATCGCTCGAAGCCCTCCGAAAGACGGAAGGTGAACATTTCTTTCGAAACGATGTCGGTTTCTGCGCCCACGGACCGCGCAAATAGGTCCGTCTGCTCGAAGATCGGCAACCGGATTTCGCGGAATTTATAAGATTCGAACACTTCGCGCGCAGTGTGTTCAAACCAATTCCACAGCTGGGAATCAGGTGGGAGTATGTCGCGGGTGCCTTTGATGGCGCGGAATTGTCGTTTCTCTGGCAACTCTAGTTCCCTGTCTCCTTGCTTCCCTGCATCCGTTCCTCCGCGCGATACGTTTCCTTGTACTCGACGTAGCGGCGGGCATACGCATCAATCGAATCGAGATCTTCAGCACCCAGCGCGCGGCGCAGCTTCTCGGGCTGACCCATCATCAGGCTGCCGGGCGGAACAATGGTGCGTTCGGGCACGAGCGTCCCTGCAGCAATGATCGAGCCCGTGCCAATCACCGCTCCATTCAGGATGATGCTGCCCATGCCGATCAAGCAGCGCGATTCAATCGTGCAGCCGTGCAGCGTGACGCTGTGTCCCACCGTAACGTCATCACCCAGCACCAGCGGATTCGTATCGCGCATCACGTGCAAAATCGAGCCGTCCTGCACATTGGTGCGCGCGCCGATGCGAATGTAATGCACGTCGCCGCGAATCACAGCGCAAGGCCACACGCTGGAATCCTCGCCGATCACCACGTCGCCAATAATTACGGCCTGCGGATCAATGTAAGCGCTCGCCGCGATCCGCGGCATCTGTCCCTTGTAGCTCCGAAGCAAGGTACCACTCCTGATTAACGATTGAGGTGCGTTTTTGTTACTCCACGAGGCGCCGCGACAAAATCACATCAAATCACAAAATTTGCACCACAGGAGCGCCAGCCGAGGCGTTCACAACTTCCAGCCGCGCGATCACGTTCCGCGCCACCGCGTACACGCTCTTGCTGCCCGGAGCGTCTTCGCCCAGCGACGCCACCGGCTTGCCCGTATCGCCGCCGATGCGAATCTGCGGGTCAATCTCTATCTCGCCGAGAAATGGCACGCCAAAATTCTTGGCCATATGCTGGCCTTCGCCGTGGCCAAACACATCAATGCGCCCGTTGCAATGCGGGCAATTGAAGTAGCTCATGTTTTCGACCACGCCCAAAATTTCCACGTTCACCTGGCGAAACATTTCGACCGCCTTGCGCACGTCCGCCAGCGCCACGATCGAAGGTGTAGTGACGACCACCGCGCCGGTCACCGACACGCTCTGGATCAGCGAAAGCTGCACGTCACCAGTGCCCGGCGGCAGGTCCACGATCAAGTAATCGAGGGTGCCCCACTGCACGTTGCGCAGAAATTGCTGCATCACGCTGTGCAGCATCGGCCCGCGCCATACCAACGGCTTATCGCCGGGATTCAGCAGGCCCATGGAAATCATTTTCACGCCGTAGGCTTCCACGGGAATGATGGTCTTCTCGTCCACCGCGCGCGGCTGTTCATTGGTGCCGAGCATTACCGGCACGTTCGGCCCGTACACGTCGGCATCGAGCAAGCCAACCGTGGCGCCAAGCTTTTTCAGCGCGATCGCCAGATTCACGGCGACGGTGGTCTTGCCCACGCCGCCTTTGCCGCTGGCGACAGCCACGAGGTTCTTGACGCCCGCGATGGGCGCCTTTTTATCGACTGCAGGTCCTGGTCCCGGTCCGGGAGGCATATAAATCCTTTCGGTGAAGCCACGTAGCAGCGGCTTCCCAAGTCATAAGGTCAACTTGCAATGATAGACTGCCGCTGCATGAGCGGCAAGGCCGCGAGCCGCACTTTCACCAGCGAAACAGCTCGCTCGAAGCCTGCGTTTCCAGGCATTCGACGAGCGCTTTGCACGAAATCGCGCAAGCAGCTACAATATAACTAGGGAGACGCGCGATCCTCGCAGCCGCCACACCTGCAGGTCGGGTTCCCCGTTCACGGGAGCTTAAACAACAGTTTCGCCCCATTTGCGGGCTCGCATGCGTCTAATCTGAAAATATGGATGTCGAAAAATTCATAAATAGCGTCGTAGCGCGTTTCATCGGCACCAAGCACGAACGCGACGTCAAAGAGCTGCAGCCGCTGGTCGAGGAGATCAACGCGCTCGAGCCCGAGATGCGCAAGCTTTCGGACGCCGAGATTACGGTGAAGACTGCCCAGCTGAAGACTGAAGTACAAGCGCGCATGGAAGGCCTGGAGCGCGACGACCCGGACTACAAGCAGCGTCTGCAGGAGGCGCTGCAACCCGCGCTGGTACCGGCATTCGCCCTGGTGCGCGAAGCAGGGCGCCGCACGCTGGGCATGCGGCATTTCGATGTGCAGCTGATCGGCGGCGCGGTCCTGCACCAGGGCAAAATTTCCGAAATGAAGACGGGCGAAGGCAAGACGCTCGTCGCCACCCTGCCGGCGTATTTGAACGCCCTGACCGGCAAGGGCGTGCACATCGTCACGGTGAACGATTACCTGGCCCGTCGCGACGCGGAATGGATGGGTCCGATTTACAAAATGCTGGGACTTTCCGTGGGCGTCATCGTTCACGATCTGGACGACGTGCAACGCCGCGCTGCCTACGCCGCGGACATCACCTACGGCACCAACAACGAATTCGGCTTCGATTATCTGCGCGACAACATGAAGTACGATTTAACGCAGTGCGTGCAACGCGGGCATCACTTCGCCATCGTGGACGAAGTGGACTCCATTCTGATTGACGAGGCGCGCACGCCGCTCATCATTTCCGGCCCAGCCGAGGAATCCACCGACAAGTATTACCGCATCGACAAAATCATTCCCAAGCTGATCCTGGATATTGACTACACGCTCGACGAAAAACACCGTACTGCGACGCTGACCGAGGAAGGCATCTCCAAGTGCGAGCAGCTGCTGAGCCTGGGCAATTTGTACGACCCGGCGCACATGGACATCATTCACCACGTGTACCAAGGATTGCGCGCGCACACGCTGTTTCAGAAGGACGTGGATTACGTCGTGAAAGACGGCGAAGTCGTGATCGTTGATGAATTCACGGGACGGCAGATGCCCGGCCGCCGCTGGTCGGATGGCTTGCACCAGGCGGTGGAAGCGAAAGAAGGCGTGAAGATCGAGCGCGAAAACCAGACGCTGGCGACGATCACCTTCCAGAACTACTTCCGCATGTACAAAAAGCTTTCGGGCATGACCGGAACTGCGGAAACCGAGGCGCCGGAGTTCGACAAGATCTACAAGCTCGAAGTCGTGGCCATCCCCACGAACAAGGAACTGATCCGCATCGAAAATTCCGACGTGGTGTATCGCACCGAAGCGGAAAAGTTCGAAGCCGCGGTGAACGGCATCTTGCAGGAAGACGGCACGCGTGCAGGCGGCGTCCGTCAGTATTACGAACGAGGCCAGCCGGTGCTCGTGGGCAGCATCTCCATCGAAAAATCGGAAAAGATCGCGGCGCACTTGAAGAAAGCGGGCATTCCGCACCAGGTGCTGAACGCCAAGCAGCACGAACGCGAAGCAATCATTATTTCGCAGGCGGGGCGCAAGGGCACGGTTACGGTCTCAACGAACATGGCCGGCCGCGGCACGGATATTCTGCTCGGTGGCAATCCCGAAGCCATGACACGCGATTATTGTTTGAAGAACAAGCTCGCGCTGCCCTACGCTCCGGCTAGCTCGGTGATCGGCGCGGCTCCTGGCACCGAAACAGCCGCGCAAGCCGACGCAGCCAGTGCTGCGGCTGCCGCTTTGCAAGCTCCTTCGAACGGCGGCAGCAGTCCTGCGATGGTCCTGTTTCAGATCGAAGGCAAAATCTTTCAGGTGCCGCTGGAACAGTGGAAGCCCATTTACGATCAGTTCGCTGCGGAGTGCAAAGCGGAGCACGATGAGGTGGTGGCCATGGGTGGCCTGCATATTCTGGGCACCGAGCGCCACGAGGCTCGCCGCATTGACAATCAGTTGCGAGGCCGCGCCGGCCGCCAGGGCGATCCTGGCTCCTCACGATTCTTTCTCTCACTCGAAGACGACCTGCTGCGCATTTTCGGCGGCGAGCGCGTCAAGAATTTGATGTTCCGCCTGGGCATGACGGAAGGCGTGCCCATCGAATCGAAGCTGATCAGCAAGCGCATCGAAAACGCGCAAAAGGCAGTGGAAGCGCAAAACTTCGAAGCGCGCAAACACCTGCTGGAATACGACGATGTGATGAACAAGCAGCGCGAAACGATTTACAACTTGCGCCGCTCGTTCCTGGAAGGCCGCGACCAGAAAGAATTCGTACTGGAACGCGCCGACGCCATCGCCAACGAGTTGGTCGAGACCTATTGCTCGCGCGAACAGCATCCGGACCAGTGGAACGTCACGCAATTCTCCAACGAAGTTCTGAACCAGTTCGGCTTCGATCCCAAAGCTGTGGGGATGGATTTCGCGACGCTGAATCATGAAACCGTGGGCGAGACGCTCATCGAAAAAGTCCGCGCGCGCTACGAGGAGAAAGAAGCGCTTTTCGGCTCGCAGACGCTGCGCTGGCTGGAGCGCCACATCCTGCTGGACGTGGTGGACGGCCAGTGGAAAGACCATCTCCTCACGCTGGACCATTTGAAGGAAGGCATCGGCTTGCGCGGGTACGGGCAGAAAGACCCGCTGGTCGAGTTCAAGAAGGAAGCATTCATACTTTTCGATGAGCTGATGAATCGCATTGACACCGAAGCGGTGCGGTTCCTCTTCCTGGTGCGGCCTGCGGAACAGCCTGCCGCGGCGTCGGCGCAACCTGCACCGTCCGCGCAGAAACCGCTGGTCCCGCGCGGTCTGTCGCAATTCTCTCCTGAAGAAATCGAGCGCAAGCAGCGCCGCCAGGAACAACAGATGCAGTTTCAGACTGGCAACACGCCAGTCGAACCTCCCAAGCCCGTCCGCGCCGGCGCGAAAGTCGGCCGCAACGATCCCTGCCCTTGCGGCTCCGGCAAGAAGTATAAGAAGTGTCACGGTCAAACGGCCTAGTCTCCTTTACCCGCTTCTGAACTTTTCGGATGCCGGTCGCGTATCTTCATGCGAGTTGGGCCCAATCTGCTCAGGAGGATGGAACATGAGAATTCGTACGCGTACTTTTCCCGCACTGCTCGCGCTTGTGTTGTCCCTGGCCGCCACGATGGCCGCCAGGCCGACGCTGGCGAGCGACGATGGCCATTTTGATCGCACGCTCACAGTAACGGGCGCGGTGGACTTGGACGTCCAGACCGGCTCCGGTGAAATTACCGTGCGCACGGGAGACTCCAGCAAGGTGGAGATCCACGGACGCATCCACGCGACTCACGGTTGGTTCGGCGCCGACGCCGAGCAGCGCATCCACGAGATCGAAGCGAATCCGCCGATCGAGCAGAACGGCAATACCATCCGCGTCGGCCACATTGAAAATCACGATTGGAAGAACAATATTTCGATTAGCTACGAAGTCGTGGTGCCGGTGCAAACCAAGCTGCGCTCCGAATCCGGATCGGGCGACCAGATCGTCGGCAGCATCGCCGGCCCGGCCGATTCAAGCAGCGGTTCCGGCAGTGTGCGGCTCAGCAACATCGGCGGTGAAACGCATGCGCGTACGGGATCGGGAGATATCGAACTCAACGGAATTCACGGCGCCGCAAAAGCGATCGCGGGTAGTGGCAGCATTCGCGCAATCGGAATTGCCGGACCTCTTACCGCTTCCAGCGGCAGTGGAAGCGTAAAATTCGAACAGACTGCGCCCGGCGACGTGGAAATCGGAACAGGCTCGGGCGACGTAGAGATCAAGGGCGCCAAGGGCGCGCTGAAGGTGCAGACTGGCAGCGGCAGCACCAGCGCGCAAGGCGATCCCACGGGCGACTGGCGGCTGCACACAGGTTCTGGCGACGTCACCGTCGAGTTGCCGCAACAGGCCGCGTTCAATCTGGTGGCGCGCACCAGCTCCGGCAGCATTGACACCAGCCGCGAGATCGCGGTGCAAGGAAAACTCAGCCCGCGCGAGTTGCAGGGAAAAGTAGGAGGCGGCGGCCCGACCGTGGAACTCAGCACCAGCTCCGGCAGTATTCAGATCCGTTAGAAATTTTCTTGCGCGGAGACGCGCGCGGCGGGGGCCGGCCTTCACGGGCCGGCAATATCTCGCCTCGCGCGTCTCTCGGCGCGTCTCCCTGCTCGGCCGCAGCCTTGTTATCCTTTACAACTCACGTTAACTTGCGCGCAAAAAATTTGTGCTACTCTCTCCTCAACCTTGAGGCAGTAGCCGCTCGAGAATCAGGGGTGTGGAATGAAAGGCGCTGTTTCCGTCCATTGCGCTCGTCCTGGGTGCGCAAAGCCTGCGCCTCCGGCGCTGAGCCGCGTGGAGCTTTGCCTGGATCATTTTCTCGACGAAGCGTTCGTGCGCACAGATCAGGCTCTGGCGCGCTGCCGTGAAGGATCCCCTCTAACCAAAGACAGCTTGGAATGGCTGCTTTCCGATGCACTCGCCACGGTGAAGAACCTGGAAGAGAGCGCCGACGAACCGCAGCCGGAACAGCGCGATCGCATGCTCGAGTTGTTGCTAATCCTCGCGAATCTCCACGAATACGTCGCGCACCATTCCGTGCGCGTCGAGCATCCCGCCTGAGCGGTCTCGCCAGCGCGGGACATCACGCCTGCACGAACTCGCGCCGGCGTCGTCCGCGTTAGCTCGCTGCGGAACCATTAACGTATAAGGCATCAGCCTGCTTGCAAATTCCTGCAAACCAAATCAAGCTAAGGATTACTACAGAGCCCTTCACCGTGTCTGACAAACCTAAAGAACAAGATCCATTCAAGCCGCAAGAGCCCAACATACCCGGGGTTACCGGCAACCCGGCACGCTCTAAGCCGTCGTCGGAACAACCGCGCCCGATAGCGCGGCAGTCTCGGAATTCCGCGGGTGGGGCCGATAAGATTCCCGCGCAGAAATGGCTGGCAATTTCTGCGATTGCTATTGGCCTCGTCTCACTCGCACTGTTCTTGTGGAAGCGTTCGAGTACTTCCGATGAAGCGCAGGCAGTTCCCGCGGCCGCGCCCGTCATCGATCTTCCGCCAGTCGCAGCGCAGTCGTCTCCCAGCGTGCCGGTAGGGCCGGGTCCGGTGGCCACGACGGCGGAGCTTGCGAAGACATGGTCGTCCAAGCGGTTCGCATTTCGCGTGCCACAAACTACCGATGATCTTCCGGCCCTCGTCGTGCATCTTCCCAGTGGCGTCTATTGGGGTCTCTCGATGCGGGAGCCATTCGGGAATTGCGAATTGGAGTATGTGACCGACCTTCAGAAGTTGGCACGCGTGTACGATTTTCAGGCGGATCACCCCATGGTCGGAAACCCTTGCAATCACGCGGTGTATGATCTCGCGCGGTATGGAACGGGGCTGAATGGACCAGTCCGCGGAGCGATTGTCAGTGGAGGAGGAGTGCGGCCTCCGATGGCGATCGAAATCAAGGTGCGCGGCCAGCAAATCGTCGCAACTCAACTCGAACACTGACGGATGGTTGCATCAGGATCAGCGGCGAGCAGCTAAGGCAGGGCGCATTCAGTCTCCGATAACAGCGTGCGGGAAAAGTCTTTTTTTTTAGGGGGTCGGAGCTTTAGCTCCGACAATAAGCGCTTGGCTTACAATGGGCTTTAGCCCCTGAGGAAATGGTTAAGGGCGTTGTTCCGCTAACTGTCAAGCCGTAGATCCAGCGCGTTCGACTGCGGCGCAACGCTGCACCTCGGCTTCCATCTTTCCCGCCAGCACCATCGCCACCATTTTCTGGTCCGCTAGCCACGACCACAACGGATGTCCAAACGTAGCGGGACGATTGTGCTCGACAAAGAAGTGCGAAAACCAAGCCAGCGCGTAGGGCACAGCAAATGCGGCGAGAATGTACCACGGCTTGCGCAACACGATTGCGGTGGCCAGCAGCGACCATCCCGCCAGCGTACCTGCCGTATGAAAAATTCGCGTGAGGGGCTGGCGATGCGCCAAAACATAGAAAGTCCAGAACTGAGGGAAAGTCTGCGGCTCGGTCATGGCGCCGATTGTAGCCCTCGCATCCGCTAGCGCAAGTCAAAAGAAAAATGCCACTGTCCCGTTCCAGGTGGACCGGGACAGTGGCCCGTCGCCGAGAATCTCTCTGCAACGGTTATGACGTGGTATGACTATTATGAATGGTTACGAGGCGAGTTCCTCCACCGAACGCGCCACCATCACCGGCTGGCCCGTGGCTTGATTGATCAGTATGAAGCCAACGACGCGAATCGAAATCGGCTGCGTGCCTTGCAGGGCCGCGAGTCCGCTCAGATTGATGAAGTTGGTATCGTTCGTGGTCATCACGGTCAGAGGCTGCGGAATTAATACACCCGCTGTCCACTGATCGTTCAACTGGAATGTACCGGCGTTATTGTTCTGCACGATCGTGCTGCCGGGAACCCATGCGCCCGCCTGTCCCTGACGCCGCAGAACCACGCGGTGGACCGTCAGAGTGGTGGTACCGTTGGTGGTGGTGAGCTCGCCGCCGATTCCCACGCGCTGCCCCGCCGCCAGTTCCGAATTGTTGAAGAGCAGCGTCGTCAGCGGCAGGTTGATGTGCTCGATCATGTATCGTTCCGAGCCGTTCAGATTGAGCGTCTCAATCTGCCCGTCCGACACTCCGTTTACCGCCGGCAACAATTCACGAACATACAAGTCCGCTTGCGTCGCCGGGCCCGTTGGCGGGCGAATGCTGGTGAACAAGCCGCCCATGAAGAAATCGTCGTTGGAGACGACTTCAACCTCGGAAGCATCAATGCTGTGCGTTACTGGATCCAACACCCCCGATACCTCCACGACCGTGTTGGTGGTAAACGAACTCACGGGAGTATTGGGATCGTCAAGCATGGTATTGTCACCCGTCGTGACAGCCCACTGACGCCCGTGCGGGCCCTGCATCGTAAATGTATTGGCGCCGGTGACGCCGACTACGCCGCCGTGAAAGTCATCAATGGAAACCTGCGAATCAGTCGAGTTCAGCAAAGCAACTTCGAAAACCGGATTCACCGTCCCGGTGACCTGGCCGTTCCCTTCGGTTTGCAGCGATTTGCGCAAGTCAAATTCCATGCGTAGGCCGAACAAATCCGCATCGGAAACCATCACAGGCTGCGCGAAGTTTACCGTCACGCTCGATTGCGACAGCGTTCCGTTGATCGTAGTGATCACCGGCGGATTCACGGATGTATCAATGAACCCGATCACCGGCGACGCAATCGTGATCGTCGCCGAAGTGTAGGTTCCGATCGGCACCGCAGTAAGGTCCAGCAACTGGTGCAAACCGCTGAGCTGCGCGAAATCCACAATCTGCGGCTGTGATAGCACGCTCACGTTCGTCGTGCCGTTGAACAACGTGATTCCGCTTACGGTGACTTCACAGGAGACTACGCTTGGCAAAGGAGCATCGGTACCCACCGTGTAAATCGAGGCTTGGCTTTGCGTGGAAGTGGTTCCCATGCCCGAGCCCTCGCCACAGCTGGAAAGCGTCAGCGCGGCAAAAAATGCAAGGAACACACCAATAGCTTTAGGATTCCCCATTTAAATTTCTCCTTAGATTAGTAATCGACGATAGCCGGGAGCCGGAGCCCCTTTTGCTGCTGGGAGTGAAACCCAGGCCGTCCGGAAAAGTTGCACAAATTATTGCCTGAAGCAGGGCTTCGCGGCTTGTGCTGAGAGGCTGTCGTGCTTTCCATTTTCTTCGTCAGACGCTGATCTATTCCGTTTTAGCTCCTTGCGCCATCGCGCACAGTTGTTTACGATGACGTGCGAACATGATCGGCGAAACAATTTCGCATTACCGCATTCTCGATCCGCTGGGCAGCGGCGGCATGGGTCAGGTATTTCGCGCGGAAGACACCCGGCTGGGCCGTCAAGTCGCGCTCAAATTTCTCTCCGCGGACCTCGCGCGCGACCCGGCGGCGCTCGAACGCTTCCAGCGCGAAGCGCGTGCCGCGTCTTCCCTGAATCATCCGGGGATTTGCACGATTTACGATGTGGGCGAACACAACGGCCGTCCCTATCTGGTCATGGAAGTCCTCGAAGGGCAGACGCTCCGTGAACGCATCGGCGGCCGGCCCATGGCCACCGATGCCCTGCTCGATTTCGGCGCGCAGATTGCCGATGCGCTCGATGCAGCTCATGCCCGCGGCATCATTCATCGCGACATCAAGCCGGCGAATATCTTCATCACCTCCCGCGGCCAGGCAAAAATTCTCGATTTTGGATTGGCCAAACAAGCCGCCACGCGGCGCGTCGGCGAAGCAGTCGGCGCGGGTAACAGCGTTACCCAGCCCCCCACCGATAATCTCCTTCTCACCAGTCCCGGCTCGGCGATCGGCACGGTTGCTTACATGTCCCCGGAGCAAGCGCGCGGCGAGGAACTCGATGCGCGCACCGATCTCTTCAGTCTGGGCGCGGTGCTCTACGAAATGGCCACGGGCCAAGCGGCGTTCAACGGAAACACTTCGGCGGTTATTTTTGACGCCATTCTGAATCGCACGCCCGCATCGCCCACCTCCATCAATCCGGTGCTCCCAGCCAAGCTGGAAGAAATCATCGGTAAATCCCTGGAGAAAGACCGCGACCTGCGCTACCAGACGGCCGCCGAACTGCGCGGTGATTTGAAGCGCCTGAAACGTGACACCGACTCTTCGCGCGCCCCCAGCGGTTCCACCGGTTCATGGGCAGCCGCGGGCTCCTCCGCCAATCCCGGCTCCGGCTCGAATGCGGCGCAACGCACCGCGTCGCACGCGACTTCGCTTCCATTGTCAGGATCCGCCTCTGCAAGCGCTCCCACGCAGAGCGGGGCCCGCCGGGGTGTGTGGATCGCGGTAGCCGTCGCTATCCTCATTGCCATTGTCGCGGTTCTTGCCGTCGCTTTTCACGATCACTTCGGCCACCACCACGAGGAGGCGGCGTCATTTTCGCAAATGATGATTTCGCCCATCACCTCCACCGGCAA
>Ga0182024_10019545_pt1 | contig 12474 bp, 3 predicted proteins | sample P32metaG_FD_120480 | JGI IMG/M metagenome (GOLD analysis project Ga0182024, IMG submission 120480) | Permafrost microbial communities from Stordalen Mire, Sweden - P3-2 metaG (Illumina Assembly) | ecosystem: Environmental > Terrestrial > Soil > Wetlands > Permafrost | place: Sweden: Stordalen... | reverse complement strand
GAGAATCGTAGGCAAACGAAGTGGGATTGCCGCCTCGGTCAATGGCGGAAAGAACATTACCGTATTGGTCGTACGACATGGATTTGGTCACATACTTTGCCGGCGAGGCGCTCGACTTATCCTGCTGCGAAGTCAGCAGGCCATAGGAAATCGATCCCATAGCCTGGTTGTCGTAGTAATAGGTGGTACTGCTCATCATGGCGCCGGATGTCCCGTTTCCTGCGTAGACGGTGAGGGACGCAGGCAACGACCAGAAACCGGCAGCGACGTTTGTGGCCCAGGTGTAAGCGGTCGTCGAATCCAGCCCGCTGACGCTGACGTTCGGGTTGGTATAGAACTGGAGCAGATTCATATAGCTGTCGTAACTCATCGTCTTGACAGCGCTGTAAGTGGCCAGCTGGTTGCCGCCGGTCCCCACGTCCCAAAAAGTCTCCCCAATCTCGGTCAGGTAGCCCCGTGTCGGGGTGACGGCAGTCCATGTATTGTTCTTCAGATAAATGGTGAAATTCGAAGAATTGTTGATCTGCTCGGCCAAGGGCTGACCGATGAAAAGAGGAGCCTGATTCCAGCTGGTGATGACCTGATTTCCGTTGGGCTGGTACTCGGTGGTTGCAGAGAAGCCCAGGAACTGGCGGTTGGAATAGCTTCCACCGGCATATGCGTAGGAGTAAGTCTCTTGAACCGCGGGCGCCTGGTCGTGGCGGGCATCGGAGCGTGTAAGTTTGCTGACCACATATTGCGGCAACGGCAAAGTGCCGGGAGCCCGCGTATAAGATATCTGAGCTTGCTCGCCAAGCGGCCCCTCCCAGGTTGAGATCATGCCGTCTGAGAGCATCATGCCGTTGGGTTTGCCCTGAGCGTTCAAGGTGCTGCATTCGTCCAGCGTGCACCAGCCGCCAAGATACGCGGTATTCCCAATGCCGCTGGAGTTGATCGGAATCAGATCCATGATCCCGTCTCCGTTGATGTCGGCCATCACCGCCGTCTGTGCGTAAGGGTTGTTGCCGATGGGGCCCTGAAAGCTGCCCGCGGTCGCCATCTCGCCTTCCATGAACGTATCCTGCACGAACCCGGTTCCGGTATTGCGATAGGCCTTGGGAGGCTGGCCCTGGTTGGAGAAGATGAGGTCGTTCAGGCCATCGTGGCTGAAGTCGTAGGGCAGCACTCCTGTAGGAGCTCCATTCGCCCCCACCGAAACCAGTCCAATCGATCGCAAAGAGGATGTGTAGTTATTGTCCTGGGTCCAGCCGGTGCCGGTAAACAACAAGGCACGCTGAGAGCCGGCGCCGAGATAGACCGCGTCGCCCATTCCGTCGCCGTTGATATCGAAGAAGCTCCAGCCGGTGGGCCAGGTGTTATTGATGGTGTAGAGGTTCTGCGATCGCGCCAGAAGAGCCAGCTGGTGAGAGAGCGAGACGTTTTTCACCCAGCCGGACCCTGTGTTCAGGTAGACAGCCGCAATACAGGTGTTTCCGGAGCCTGAAGACTGGTAGAACGACCAGACAATATCCGGCAGTCCATCGCCGTTTACATCGATGAATGACACCCCCGTCGGGGCTCCATTTATGGCGTTTCCGTTGGGATCGGTTCCATTGTAATAAAGCGAGAAAGTGAACGGGCTCGAGCTGGCTCCGCTGCAGTTGGGCTGCCCATCCTGCGCATCGTAGCTGGTCTCGGAAACAGGCATCGTCCAGTTGGCGGCCTTGGCCCACCCCATAGGCGCGTTGGTGCCCGGAACCGACGTGTTCAGATACACGCCGTAGGAGTTGGTTGCCAGATCGGCGATGATTACGTCGGCTAGCCCATCTCCGTTCACATCCATGAATTGAATGCCGTTGTCTTGCGTTATGGTGTCCTGGTTCGAGTCAAGGGAGGCGTTGATTATATTGTGGACCGGAAGCGATTGATAGGAACTCTGCCAACCCTCGCCGGCGGGGGGGATATTAAAATTCCCAGCACAGTCTCCCAGCAGGATGTAGTTACCAAGGATTTGGTCGGCGCATCCATCGCCATTGATATCCACGAGGCGCAAGCCGGCGTCGTCTCCGGCTCCGTCTCCGCCGTCTATGTTGAATGCGAATCGACCAATGCCGGTACTGAGGCTGATTGGGCCCTGGATCGAATTCCAGCCTTCCGCATGGTTGGTATACGTCATCTTCCGCAAAGTGATTGCGGACGTATTGTCGTCTCCGATCAGTTGAATCTGGGTCACCACCGACTCGCCTATCTCCGTGAGACCGTACGTGATCACGTAGGCGCGCGCCATCTGCTTGGCAGGCTGCAGCACATCGGCTTCGATTCGTGTCAGCCGCATCCGCTGGATTTGACTGAATCCGTGCGCCCAGGTGGTGTGAACGTCGGGGCGCGCCTGGTAAGTGAAAACGACCTGGTTGGCTCCCGGATTGGTTCCGTACCCGGTATACGTGATGGTCTCGGGGTAAAAGGCGCCCTCGTCGGCAAGATAGGTGTAGGTGATTGTGTTGCCCATCGGATCCTGCACCGAATCAAGCAGCCAAAGCGTGCCGGGATTCAAGTTCGCCGGCGAAACCAACCCGAAGGTATACAGGTTGCCCTGGCCGTCATGCATCGTCCAGGTGGTATTCACGCCGCTCGCATTGGCCGGGCCCTTCTGGAAGGCGCGATAGACAAGCTCCGTGTTCGAGTGATAATTGCCAGTCCCGTCGTTGGCCATTTCGCCGCCATCGCCGGCAATGGAGAAGTTATAGGTGTCGGTGACGGAGGGCGACGGCAATCCGTAACGGGAGTCGTTTTCGACGTAGCCGATGGTCAGGTCCCAGCCGATTCCAAGCATGCCGTTGCCCTGGCCCGAGCTATAGGCGAGCTGGAGATGGGGTTCGACGGCGTGCCTGCCGGGAGGAACGACGATCGGCACACTGTCGGTGGCCATGCCGTAGGCCTGGTTCACCTTCAAACTTCGCGCGCCGCCCAGCACCATGCTCAACGGAGCCTTGCTCGCCGGTGGGGTGCTCGATGGATCGACTACCTGGGCGCCGATGGCGCTCGAGAGAATCAACGCGGCCAAAGCAGGAAAAATCAGTTTCACAGCGGGGGACAAAATGTGCTTCAGCATCGGATCTTCTCCGTTTTGGGTCTCGTGCCGGCATTCGCAGCCGGTTCGTGCGGCGATTCGCAAAAACAACGTGCGATCTGCGCTCCGCGATTGGCCCTCAAGCTCGATCCGCGCCGCGGTTCAGCAATCATACCCGTGCAAGCTCCGCCGCAGGCAACAATTCTTTGGTCCAAACTTCTGTCAGTGCCTTCGGCAAGCCGTGTCTCTAAACGGTTGAATTGAATTGAGAAGGGAAAGGAATCCAGTATTCGCAAAATCTAATCCGTCACACAACAATTGACAATGGAGCTTGTCTGAAAACGCTCTGAAAATTATCTGAAGACGAATCCAATTTATTTTGTTACACTTCGCTTGCAGACCCTTGTCAGCTACCTCTCGAAGTCTCCCGGGTTCCGAACCGGCAAGTAACCCATGATGGTCGCCAAAGCTCTCGAATTCGGCCCTTTCCAATTGGACCCTGCCCGGCTTGAGCTGCGCCGGCGGGGCATACGCGTGCGGCTTAGCATTTCGCGCTTGCGCCTGCTGCTGCTGTTCCTGGCACGCCCCGGAGAATTGATCACTCGTGAAGAAGTGATTGCCTGCCTCTGGAAAGATGGACAAAACGTCGATGTGACCAGCGGCGTCAATACCGCGGTCAAGGAAATCCGGGCCGCCATCGTTGACGATCCGTCCCGCCCCAGGTACATCGAGACCGTCGTCGGGGCAGGGTACCGGTTTATCGCCAAAGTGACTGAAGCCGCTCCCTCCGAAGCAAGCCCGGTTTCGTCCATTCCGATTGGCCAACCTCCAACTGCCATAGGCGCAGTTACTTCCGAAGTTCTGGCCGTCCCCGATCAGGCCACAGCAACTGCCGGTGCTACTGGACCGCAAGAGGCTGCCGATTCGAATGCGGGTCTTCAAACCAGTCTGCCGCCGTCCCCTCCGCAGCCAGTGCGCCGCTGGATTCTGGCCGCATACGCTGTCGCCGCCACCGTCATCTTGACGGGCCTTACGGTAGCAACCATCTCGCGGCGGCCTCAGCCGGGCCTTGAACTTGGAAGCGGCTTCCACATGGATCGCATCACGCTCAGCGGCGACGTCCAGGCGGAGGCTATCTCTCCCGATGGGAACGTGGCGGCCTATGTGCGCAACGGTGCCGGCCGTTCCAGCCTCTGGATCGAACAATTGGCAAATGGGCAGGCGAAGGAGCTGGCGGCGTTCGGTACCGGCCTCTGCCCCGGCATTGATTTCTCGCCGGATGGCAAGTTTCTTTACTATTCCCTGCTCGAGCCCTTCGCATCGTTAGGGGAGCTTTACCGTATCCCGATTCTGGGCGGCGAGCCCCTGCATCTTCTGAGCGATGTATCAGGCACGCCTGCCGTCTCCCCTGACGGCCGCAAGATCGCATTCGTCCGCAGCACTATGGCCACTCATGGAATCGACAGCGTTGTTGTGGCCGGCTCGGATGGCGCCGCCCCGCGCATTCTAGCCGCCTATCCGGCGCCAGGGATTCACTTCAACAGGCTGACATGGGCTGCCCATGGAGAACTGTTGGTCTTCAACGTGGGCAATAAACTGATCGCCCAGCCAGCCGGCGGTGGAAACCCGCGGACAATCGACACAAGTGGCATCACGGACATCGATGACGTATGGGCAATGGGCGCTGGCCAGGAATTATTGGTTGTCGGCTCCAGTTCCAAATCCGAGCTCGCGCAGTTGTATCTCGTTGCGCTTTCCGGTGGATCAGTCCAACCTTTGATGCACGACTTGTCGAACTATCTCTCGGCAAGGGCATCGGCAGACGGTAAAACGCTTGTCGCAATCCAGGGTGAGCGCCTCACCGAGCTGCAGACTCTCACTCCCGGAATGCAGGAGGAAACACACTTTGCGGCCGGAGGCAGCCAGTCAGAAGATGGGTTTATGGGCCTCGCGTGGACTCGGGGTGAGAAGCTCGTCTATACTTCGCAATCCGACCGGAAGGAAATTCTCTCCCTCAGCGAGAGCAACGGCTCGAACCCGCAGCAGCTTCTTGCCTTCGATCTTCCCCCTACTATTTCTTATCCTTCCGTGTCGCAACGGGGCGATTTCCTGGTGTTTTCGCAATGGTCAACGGGAGACGAGGCAAAAATCTGGCGCCTTGGGCTGAAGGACGGCGGGCGCTCGCGCCTCACCGATGGCAAGCAGGACTATCCCGCATCCGTGACTCCTGATGGCCAGTGGGTCGTTTACGGCAGCGTTCTGGGGGACAAGTCGGTGCTGATGAAGGTGTCCAGCCAGGGTGGAACGCCGACCCAGCTCACAGACTACAACTCCGATCACCCCGTGGTTTCGCCCGACGGAGCATGGATTGCCTGTTCCCACTCTTCGCAAGACGATCGCTCAACGCTTCTTTACCTGGTTCCCATCGCGGGTGGTCTGCCTGCCAGAACCTTTGCCCTACCTCCGACCGCCGACCCGTTTCCACTGGTGTGGGCGCCGGATGGGAAATCGGTGGCATTCATCAACCGCCTTGAGGGCGTGGATAACATTTGGCAGCAGCCGATCGCCGGTGGGCCAGTGCTTCCGGTGACTCATTTCGACTCCGGAAGAATCTTCAGCTTCGATTGGTCGCGCAGCGGGCGTCTGGCATTGTCGCACGGCTCAGAGATGACCAATGCTGTCCTGATCCGGAGCAACCGGTAGCTTCTCTGGCTCAGTTGCCGATCTGAGCCCAAGGATTCGTCCAATCGGAGTCCAATTTTCACGAAGGAGATGAGAAGTGATAGGAGCCAGGTCAACCGCCCGGCCAGTTCGACATTTCCATCATGTTGTAGACGCCCGCGTAATACTCATGGCCGAAGACCGCGGGGGCGCAGGCCCAAATGCAATCTGTGTCGAACCGGTATCCAAATGCCCCGCGCACGATAATGTTGACGTACTTGAACCGGGTAGCCGGCGTAGCAGCCGGCGCCAGGGTCGATTTCTCCACCTCGATTTCCGAATCGTGGGTACAACTGGGACATCCTGCCTGTGGCCTTGCACGGCGTCATCGGACTGGCAGTATTCTCAATTGGTTTACAGACCCTGGTGCCGGGCAGGGATTGGCTGGGTGAGTCCACGAGATTCTTTGATGGGTGGAAAAGAGACCGTTGACGATGTCCAGCGGGCCGGTAAACGCAGGCACGCAGCCATGACGCTGCCGTTTAGCTCCCGGTCCCTTACGGTCCTGCTCATCCAGCGAGGTTTAGTCATCGTTTCATCAATATCCAAAGGGCTTTAGTCAGGTTCGTGTTCGAATCCCCCTCTCTCCGCCAGACCTTCTTTGCAACCCGGCCTGTGATGGCCGGAGTCGATATACGGACTGTTGCGCCGCTCATGGGTCATGCGACAATCCAGAGGACGATGCGCGATGCACACCTGGCCCCAGAACGTGAACAGCTTGCTGTTGACCGGCTCGTTTCGTCGGACGCATTGGTCCCTAAATCGGCGCCAGGCCGGCGAAGCCGAAAGAGGCAAAAGGCAGCGTCATCTGTTAAATAGTTAACAATGAACGATTTAAATGTAATGCGAAAGTGGCGGAATTGGCAGACGCACCAGACTTAGGATCTGGCGGAGCAATCCCTGGCGGTTCGAGTCCCCCCTTTCGCACCACCCAGATCATAGTAGACTTATGTCGATATTCACCGAGACAAGAATGAGGGGCGCCCTCAATCGGACGGGCGCCCCTCATTCTCTTTTCGTTTCAAGCGGCCTGGAGCCTTACCGGTCGTTCTCCACAAACACTCCGCCATAACCCTGCCGTCCGGTAATGTTAGTGAACACCGGCGCCTGCGTTGCCGGTTCAGCCGCAAGTTCAGCGGCGGTAAAGGCAAAGACTCCGCCGGTGTTGGAGACCGTTACGTCCCCGTCCGCTCCGCACGCGGGGTTGGTCTCGCCGTAGCTTTCGTCGTTGACCCAGAGCTGCACGCTGGAGGCAAACAGGCCGCCAGGGCAGACGAAAGGACTGGTTGCCGTGCCAGGGTTGGTGTCGGCGAGCGTCTTGCCGTATGTCCCTTTTACCGTCAATGCGCCGGCGACCACCGCCAGGTTGACCAACTCCCTGGCAGGGGTTGCGCCGCCCAGGCCGTTGGAGCCGGTGGTGCTGTTATTGGCCACCCAGACGCTGCCGCCGAAGATCGCCACGCCCTCCGGATACTCCAGCAGACTGGAATTGGGGGAGATGCAGGGAGCGCCCAGCGCTTCGTTTGCGATGCAGTAGCGCGGATTGGCATTCGACCCGGTCCCGAACTGGTTGGACGGGATGTTGACCACGATGCCGCCTTCGTATTCGCCGGTGATCCAGAGCGAGCCGTCCGTATCGAATGCCAGCCCGGCCGGCGAGCCGGGCGAGTTGTTCAGGCTGACGATGTCGGCGGGGGTAGCGGTGTTCAGTGAGGCCGCGGTGAACTCCAGCACATCGTTGTTGCCGTTGCTGGCCACCCAAAGATCGTTGGTGCTGTCGAAGGCGATGCCGATCAGGCTGTTGAAGTCGCCGCTGGTGATGGTCTGGACGGGGGAGATGGTGAGGTTTCCAGAGGCGGCGGCCCGAATTGTGGTGTCATTGTAAACCAGGATCTGATCTGGATTGGTCCCGTTGAGATTGCAGGCGACGTAGAGCTTGTTCTGGTTCACGGCCAGGCTGTTGGGATTGCAGGTTGGCAGCGCGATGGAGATGGAGGTCAGAGTCGTACCCCCGCCGATGCGGACATTGACCGTGCCAGCTTCGTAACTTGGCACATAGACGATGCGGGGTAGAGCCGTTACCTCGTTGGAAGCATTGCTCAAGGTTGCGCCGCTCATCGCCTTCACGATGAAGTACCAGGTCTTGTTGCTGGCCACGCTTGTCAGGGTCGCTGTAGTTCCGTTGCCGGTCACGGTGGCCAGCGCGGTTGTGCTTTCGCCGCCCGCTGCGTTGCCGCCATAGACCAGATAGCTGTACGCGGCGGTCGATCCGGCCGAGGCGGTCCAGTTCAGAGTCACTGCGCCCGCGGCGTTGACTGTGGTTGCGGTCAGGCCGGTGGGCGCGGACACGGTGGACGAAATCGGCGTAGCCGAAACGGGAGCGGAATAGGCGCCGGTCGAGAAGCCGTCCGAGCCGATGGTTTGGACAACGTAGTAATAAGGTGTGCCGTTCACGACATTTGTGTCGGTGATGGTGTTGGTGGTGGGGCTTCCAACATTCCAGTCATAGGTTCCGGAGACCGTTCCGCGCAGGACGTTGTAACCGGTGGCGCCGGCAACCGCAGTCCAGGTGACCACCACCTGGCCGCTGCCCGCGGTGGCCTTTACGCCCGTCGGCGTGAGAGGAACCACTGCGGATTGCGGTGCGCTAATAGGGCTGGTTCCCGCGGAGTTGCTGGCGGTCATCTCGTAGTAGTAGGTTGTGCCGGGCACGGCGGTGGTGTCGTTGTAGGTCAGGTTGGCGCCGGAGTAAAGCTGCTTGTACGGGCCGGCTGCCGAGGTGGAGCGGTAGAACGCGTAGGAAGTGGCTCCTGGAACGGCGTCCAGTTGCTCAACCATGATTGCGCCGTTCTGCGCATTGATCGTGAAAATCGGCGTGGCGGGGATGGTCGCCTTGGGTATCGCGATCGTTGCCTGGTTCGAATAGCCGCTGGTTCCGGCGCTGTTGACCGCCTGCACGACGTAATAATAGGTCGTCCCCGGCGACACGGGATCTCCCAGATAATTCGCGTAGGGCGTGGATGCCTCCAGGCTGTAGGGGCCGCCGTTCGTCGTCGAGCGCAGGATGTTGAAGCTGACGACGCCGGCTTCCTTGTTCCAGGTCAGGTTCACTGAGAGTCCGCCCTGGCCGAGATACGTCTGCAGGCCGGTGGGCGAGGCGAGTTTGGTCGCCGTCACGGTCACCTCAACCTGGTTTGAGTTGGGACTGAACGTGGCAGGCTTGCTCTGTCCCGCGACAAAGTAGTACGCCTCCACAACGTAGTAATAAGGCGTGCCGGGGATGGCGGTAGTGTCGTTCAGCGTAATGGCGGGAGCGCTTACGGTGCCGACTTCTGTTGTGTACGGGCCGCCGTTCACGGTTCCGCGCAGCACTTCATAGCCGGTAACGCCCGAAACCGCGTTCCAGCTAAGCGTTACGACGTTGGTATTCACCGCTGCAGCAAGTCCCGTGGGAGCCGGGATGGTGGGCGTTGCGGAAGCCTGCGGGGAATTGCCGCTCGCGCCGGAGGAATTGTAAGCCTCGACCACGTAGTAATAAGTTGTGCCATCGACGGCGGTAGTGTCTGTGTAGCTGGTGGTGGTAATCGGAGACGCCGTGGCCAGCTTCACATATCCGCTTCCGCTGGTGGTCGACCGCAGCACATAGTAGCCGGTTGCCCCAGGGACGGCAAACCAGGTCAGCGTCACCTGATTGGCCCCGGCGACTGCCGCCGGGGTGCCCGGCCTGGGGGGAATCGGAATCTCGGGCTTGGCCGAGACCTGAGCGGAATCGGGAGAGACATACGTTCCCAGCAATGCGGAGACCGCGAAGTAATAGGTCGTGGTCCCATTGAAGTTTGCCGTGTAGTTATAGGTGGCCGTCGGCGAAGTTCCCAGCTTGTTGTACGGATAGCTGGCGCTGGATTGGGTCTTGTACCACACTTCATAACTCGCCGCGTTGGTCACCGTGTTCCAGGTGAGCAATATCTGACCCGGATTTGCCTTCGCGGCCAATCCGGTGGGAGCCGGAAGCGCAGCGACGGGTGTGGCCGAAACCTGGCTGGAGTTGCCGCTGGTGCCCCAGCTTCCGATCGACTCCACGACGTAATAGTACTTTGTGCCATCGACCAGCGTCGTTGTCTTGTCAAGATAGGAATTCGTCGTCACCTTGACCGGCGAGCCATAGGGCCCGGCGGTTGCCGCGGCGCGCAGGACATTGTACCCAGTGGCGCCAGGCACAGCGGTCCAGCTCAGGGAGACGGAACTGACAAATCCGGTCGCCGCGAGCCCGGTGGGGATGTCGCCTCCTGAATTCGTAAAGCTCACCGTAGCCCCGGCGCCCGCGCCAAATGCGTCAATTCCCTCGACAAAATACTCGAGGTTCGCGCCCGGCGTCAGGTTTGAAAGCGCAAGGGTCGTCTTAGTCGTATTCGTGGGAGTTCCGGTGGCGCTCGATCCCGCGTACACGTTGTAGCTCGCGGCTCCAGAGGCCGCGTTCCAGTTCAGCGTCGCGGTGTTGGTTCCCGCGGCCCCCGGCGTGTCGGTCAGGCCAGTCAGCGGACCTGGCAGAAGAGACGTCATCTGGCTGGCGGCGGTGATCAGCGGATGCTGCGCGTCGCCGATTGCGGTGGGCGTGAAATCGCCAGACAGCTCAAAAAGCATGATGCCGCCCAGTGCGCCGCCCAGGGTTGTCTGGTTTGCAGTCGCGGCCAGGTCCGTGCCTTTCTTGGCGATCGACGCCGGGCTCTCATAGGAAATGAACTGGTCCTTGGACTCGTTGGTGGCCGTGCCATTCGAAGCGTTGAAGCCAATCCAGGTTTGGTCGGCCACCGGGTCGGTTACCGGCGCCGAGTACCCGGCCGTGGTGGACATGGAAAGAATCGTTGTATAGGGAACGCCCTGGTTCTGGCTGGGCGCATCCGGGCTGACGTAGTCGGCTGTGTCGGAGCAGACGGTCCCGGTATCCTCGGCCCATATTTCCAACGGCTCAATGACGCCCCCCGTCGAGGGCGTGCCGCTTGCGGCCAGGCTGGCGCCGGAGCCACCCTGCCAGATGACACCCCCCAACTGCATCCCCATGCCCAACTCACTCACCGGCACGCCCTTGCTGGTGTAATCGGCCACTGCGCTGTAGATCGAGGGCAGTGCCTCGGTGGCATCGAGAAGCAAAGTCTTTCCGCCGTTGGAGAGCGGTGAGCTGTACCAGGTCTCGAAGCCGCAATAGTTGCCGGTCATCAGGTAGGTCTGAATATTGAGCTGGTCGAAGTCCGCGGCGATGGGTCCAATCAGGTCCGGGCGGCCGCCATTGGGCTTGGTCTCCGGCGCCATAGTCAGCAGCGGCTTTGGGGACAGGGTATTGAGCTTGGTCCGGAGCGCCGCAATAAACGCGGGGAACTGGGTGTTGTCGGCCGAGTTGGTGGCCCCGATCTGCTCCCAGTTGATGTCCACGCCGTCAAAGTCGTATTGCTGCATCAGGCTGACGATGGCGTCGACAAAGGCGGGGAGGTTCGCTGGGGTGGTGGCCTCGGTAAACGCCGTCGAAAAACCATCGTAGGCATCGCCGCCGATACCGATCTCCGCCTTGATGCCCGCCGCGTGCGCGTTGGTGACAATGGCCGTCGCGCCGCTGGCGAACGTGGCTGCCGGCACAAACTTCTCCGGATTCAGCCCGCCCGTGCTGGTCGGCTCGACGCCCCAGTAGATGATATGGGTCAGCTTGCTGTAATCCAGTTGACTCGGCAACATCCCGTTCTGGTTCGGCGACGAAGTCGTGTCCTGCACATAGATGGGGTAGTAGCCGATCAGCCAGTGGCCATCCGGCTGTGCCTTGAGGGGCTGTGCGCCCAGCGCCACGAGCGTCAGGGTCAGAACCACCATGTTCACGGCCTGAGTCTTGAGTTGTTCCTTGATGCATTTCATCGCGCTCTCCCTGGCAACCGACGGTTTGGCAATGGACTGGAGTTGATTTTGAGCTGAAGCGGTCGCCATTTCCCGGCTCGCTGCCCGAACTCGTTCTGCTGGCCAGTCTGCGGGTCCCAATCGATTGGAGCGGCGGGATCGCTGAAAAACCACACTCCAGTTCTTTCACATTTGCGTTTCAATGTCCTCAAGGCGTTCTCAATCGTTCTCAATTTTTGTCAATTCAGTTGAATTATCGCTTAAAACCGGGAATTCGCGCGGGACCCTATGCAAATCCGCTTGATCGAGGCACCTGTGCGTGTGCAATAGGGAGCCTGTGGGGTGGCACAGGTGGCAGATTCCAATGGTAGTCGCTTATCTAGTTTATTGATTCTAATGTTCGGCCCTGGAGGACGATTTTAGGACTTTTCTGCTGGGCGCGGCCTGACACGGCGCGTCTGCGGATTGCCCAGCATGGCGTAGAATGTGGGCTCCGGCTTGTTGGACCAGTCCGGGATCATGAAGCGGCTCGTTTCCGAGGAATCAACGGCAAACCCGAGTTCGCCACTGGCATCAGGAACCTGCCTGGAGGCAAGATCGCACGGCGCGTCTCAGGCCGCTGAGCCGCTAAGATTGCTGTCAATACGCATCATGTCCCCCAGTTCCCCCCATGAGGTCACCAACGCGGTCACGGTGGCCACCGTGGTCTGCTGAGTGTTGTTGATCGCAAATTCCGAATCGGCTCGCCGGGGAAAGTGCGGCTGCCGTCCCCGGTCCCCAAAGGCGAGGGACCGGGGGCACCCTCGGTGCGTCGGAGCCTGCTTTTC
>Ga0182024_10019544_pt1 | contig 12474 bp, 11 predicted proteins | sample P32metaG_FD_120480 | JGI IMG/M metagenome (GOLD analysis project Ga0182024, IMG submission 120480) | Permafrost microbial communities from Stordalen Mire, Sweden - P3-2 metaG (Illumina Assembly) | ecosystem: Environmental > Terrestrial > Soil > Wetlands > Permafrost | place: Sweden: Stordalen... | reverse complement strand
TGTTGGTGGACAATACGGCGATGGATGTGGAAGAGACCGCGCGGCTGATCGAACTGTTGGCGCGAAGCCGGGGCGCCGGCAGCGGGTAGGCAGCGAGCTTCAGCGGTGGCGTGCGCGCGCGAGCGGTTGGCGGTGGAGAGCCGTTCTGGACTGTGGCCAGCGTGGGGTCAGGAGTTTGGCGCGCCGGCGGGATTCGACATCGAGCCGAGGAATTCGGCGTTCGATTTGGTCTTCGACAGCCGGCCGAGGAGCAGCTCCATGGCCTCGACGGGCGACAGCGGGTTGAGGACCTTGCGCAGAACCCATACGCGGTTCAATTCGTCGGGCGGAAGTAGCAGCTCTTCTTTGCGCGTACCCGAGCGATTGATATCGATGGCCGGGAAGATGCGCTTGTCGACCAGGCGGCGGTCGAGGTTGATTTCCATGTTGCCGGTGCCCTTGAATTCCTCAAAAATTACGTCATCCATGCGGCTGCCAGTATCAATGAGCGCGGTGGCCATGATCGTGAGTGAGCCACCCTCTTCGATGTTGCGCGCGGCGGCGAAAAAGCGGCGCGGTCGCTGCAAGGCATTCGCGTCGATGCCGCCCGACAATACTTTGCCTGAAGGCGGGGTCACGGCATTGTAAGCGCGAGCCAGGCGCGTGACGGAGTCGAGCAGGATGACCACGTCGCGCTTGTGCTCGACCAGGCGCTTGGCTTTCTCGAGCACCATTTCGGCCACCTGGACGTGACGCTGCGGCGGCTCGTCGAATGTGGAGCTGATCACCTCACCCTTCACCGTGCGCTGCATGTCGGTGACTTCCTCGGGACGTTCATCGATCAGCAGGACGATCAGCGAAACCTCGGGATGATTGGTGGTGATGGAGTTGGCAATCGACTGCAGCATCATCGTTTTGCCCGTGCGCGGCGGCGCAACGATCAAGCCGCGCTGGCCCTTGCCGATGGGGCAGAGCAGGTCCAGGACGCGACCCGTGAGGACTTCCTTGCCGACTTCCATCTTCAGGCGTCCCTGCGGGTAGAGCGGCGTCAGGTTATCGAAGAAAATTTTATTGCGCGCGACCTCGGGATCTTCAAAATTCACGGCCTCGACTTTGATGAGCGCGAAGTAGCGTTCGCCGTCTTTGGGCGGCCGGACCTGGCCGGAGACGGTATCGCCGGTGCGCAGATCGAACTTGCGAATCTGCGACGGTGAGACGTAGATATCGTCGGGACCGGGGAGATAGTTGTACTCGGGCGCGCGAAGGAAACCGAAGCCATCGGGCAGGCATTCGAGCACGCCTTCGCTGAAGATCAGGCCATTTTTCTCGGTTTGGGCGCGCAGGATTTGAAAGATGAGCTCCTGCTTGCGCATGCCGCTCGAGCCGGGGATGGCGAGGTCCTTGGCAATTTTTGCCAGGTCCGTAATGTTTTTTTCTTTCAGTTCCGCAAGACTAATACTCATCGTGATCGATCCTTAGATGTGGCCGGGACATCGGCTCATGGTGTGTGAATTTTTGTGGCGGGAAATGCCGCGATGCGGCGAAACCAGCTGAATGCACGTCAATATTCTTCCAGGGTGTAGTTCTTAAGGGTCCGCTTGCAAAAAAGGTTCGAATCTAAACACGCGCGGGGCTACCGGCCAGACGCCGGCCGCGGGCCCGATCAACCGGCTTGCGGGCCGCGCGCTGTGCGGGGAATTTCCAAAATCCCCGTCAGTTGGTCAATTCCTGATCCTGCTCGGCCTCAAATTTGGCTACTACTTCCGGAACCGCCGGAAGCGTCGACGTTTGCACGGGGCGCTCCAGAGCCAAGGCCAGGACTTCGTCCATCGTTTCGACAAACTGGATTACGAGGTCGGACTGAATCTCGGGGGGAACGTCCGCGAGGTCTTTTTCGTTATCCTTGGGCAGCAGCACGGTGCGAATGCCGACGCGGTGCGCGGCGAGGACTTTTTCCTTGACGCCGCCAATCGGCAAGACTTTACCGCGAAGGGTGATTTCGCCGGTCATGGCCAGGTCACAGCGGACGGGAATGCGCGTGAGGGCGCTGACAATCGCCGTGCAGATTGTGATGCCGGCGGAGGGTCCATCCTTGGGGATAGCACCTTCAGGGACGTGCACGTGAATGTCGAGATGCCGGTAGAAATCATGCGACAGGCCCAGGCTCGGCGTGCGCGAGCGCACATAGCTCATCGCAGCCTGCGCGGATTCCTGCATGACGTCGCCCAGCTTACCGGTAAGCGTGAGGCGGCCTTTGCCATGCATCAGGCCCGCTTCGGCGCTGAGCACCTGACCACCCACCTCGGTCCAGGCTAAGCCAGTAACCAGCCCAATTTCATTTTTCTTGCCCGCCCACAATTCGCGGTACTTGATAACGCCGAGAAAATCGTTGGTATTTTCGGGCGTGACGTCGATTTTGACCTGGTCCTTGCCCTCTTTGACGACGCGGCGAGCGACCTTGCGGCAAATGTTGGCGATCTCACGTTCCAGATTTCGGACGCCCGCTTCCTGGGTATAGTGACGAATCACGTATCCCAGCGATTTATCGCCGAATTGCAGGTTTTGTTCGGTAAGGCCGTTGGCCTCGCGCTGTTTTTTTACCAGAAAGCGCTTGGCAATCTCGCGCTTCTCCGCCTCGGTGTAACCTGGCAGGCGCAGGACCTCCATGCGATCCTGCAAAGGCTGGGGGATGGTGTGCAGAACATTGGCCGTGCAAATGAACATGACGCGGGAGAGGTCGTATTCCACGTCGAGATAATGATCGGTAAAGGCGTGATTGAGTTCCGGATCGAGCACTTCCATCAATGCCGCCGACGGGTCGCCGCGGAAATCCATGGACATCTTATCCACTTCGTCGAGGACGAAGACCGGGTTGACGGTGCCGGCTTTCTTCATCATTTGAATGATCTGACCGGGCAGCGCGCCGATGTACGTACGCCGGTGCCCGCGAATCTCCGCTTCATCTCGCACGCCGCCCAGGGAAACACGCACAAACTTCCGCCCGGTAGCGCGTCCAATGGACATGGCCAGAGAAGTTTTGCCGACGCCCGGGGGTCCCACCAAGCATAGAATCGAGCCGCGCGGATTCTTGACCAGCTGACGCACGGCGAGGTATTCGAGAATGCGCTCCTTGATCTTATCGAGCCCGAAGTGGTCTTCCTCAAGAATCTTTTCAGCGACGCCGATATCGCGAATTTCCTTGGACTTCTTCTTCCAGGGCACGGCGAGCAGCCAGTCCAGGTAGCTGCGGCTGACGGTGGACTCGGCCGACATGGGCGGCATTAACTCGAGCCGCTTCAATTCCTGCATGGCCTTTTCGTGAACTTCCTTGGTCATGCCGGCGGCGTCGATCTTTTTTTTCAGCTCGTCGAGCTCGTTCTTTTCGCCGCGGCCCAACTCTTTGTGAATGGCCTTGAGCTTTTCGTTGAGGTAATACTCTTTCTGGGCGCGCTCCATCTGGCGTTTCACGCGCGAGTTGATGCTGCGATCGACATTGAGCTTCTCGAGTTCGCTCTCGAGAATATCGGCGACACGGTTCAGGCGGTCGAGCACATCGAAATTCTCGAGCAATTCCTGCTTTTCCTCGACCGGGATCTGCAGGTTGGCGGCGATGGTGTCGGAAAGCTTCGCGGGGTCATCCACACGGGCCGCGGCGATCATGGTGTCGTAGTTCAAACTCTGCGAAAGCTTGACGTACTGCTCGAAGAGTCCGTTGACGCGGCGCGCGGCCTGATCGAGCTGGGGCGTCGGGTCGGTGCGCACGGCCACCAGTCGCAACGCGGCGCGATAGAAGCCTTCCTCGCTGGTGACCTGCACGGCCTTGGCGCGTTCCACGCCCTCGACGAGCACGCGAATATTTCCGTCGGGCAGCTTAACGCTCTGCACGATGTTGGCGAGCGTGCCCACGCTGAAAATTTCCTCGGGCTTGGGATCATCGATCGAGGCATCGTGCTGGGTGGCCAAAAAGATTTTCTTTTCGCCGGCGAGCGCCTCTTCGAGGGCCCGCACCGAGGCTTCGCGGCCGACGATGAAGGGCTGCATCATCTGCGGAAAGATAACCATATCCCGCACCGGCATCATGGGGACACGCTTCAATTCATTTTTTTCACGGCTGAACATGGTGTCTGAGGTATCCGATTAACCCTGTAGGTGAGATTATCCCGCTTTTTCCAGAAGGCTCCAGTTGATTTCGCGGCTGCGCACCATCTCGGCGGTGACAGCGAACTCGCGCACCTTGCGCTGGGCAGGCAGGTTGTACATGAGGTCGAGCATTAAATCCTCGAGGATCATGCGCAGGCCGCGGGCGCCCACCTTGCGCTGCAGCGCCAGATCGGCCACCGTTTCGAGCGCCTCCTCGGAGAAGCGCAGCCGAACATTCTCAAACTCGAAGAGCCGCTGATATTGGCGGATGAGTGCATTTTTGGGCTCGGTGAGAATGCGCATCAGTGCGCTCTTGTCGAGATCGCCGAGCACGCCGAGGACAGGCAGCCGGCCGACGAATTCGGGGATCAACCCGTAACGAATCAGGTCGGTGGGCTGTGCCTGCTCGAGAACCTCGAAGTTGCGCCGGTTGGTGGTTGTCGGCTGAGCGTCGGTATGGAAGCCGAGCGATTTCTGGCCAACCCTGCGCTCCACCACTTTCTCAAGACCGACAAAAGCTCCGCCGCAGATGAACAGGATGTTGGTCGTATCGACGGGAGTGAACTCCTGATGCGGGTGCTTGCGGCCGCCCTGCGGAGGGACGTTGGCGATGGTACCTTCGAGAATCTTAAGCAGAGCCTGTTGCACACCCTCGCCCGAAACGTCCCGGGTGATCGAGGGATTTTCATCTTTTTTCGAGATTTTATCGATCTCGTCGATATAAATAATTCCCTGCTGCGCCTTGGTGACGTCGCCGTCGGCATTTTGGAGAAGCTTCAAGATGATATTTTCGACGTCTTCTCCGACGTAGCCCGCCTCGGTGAGCGTGGTGGCATCGACAATGGCGAAGGGCACGTCGAGCATGCGGGAGAGCGTCTGCGCCAGCAGCGTTTTTCCGGTGCCGGTAGGGCCGATGAGCAAGATATTCGATTTGGTGAGTTCGACATCGCCCGGCTGGCGATTAAGGAAAATCCGTTTGTAGTGATTGTAAACCGCTACGGCGAGCTTCTTCTTGGTCTTATCCTGACCGATGACGTAGGCATCGAGAAACGCCTTGATCTCGGGCGGCCGCGGCAGCCGGCGATTGACGGGCCCAGCCTGTTCGCGCTTTTCCTCCTCGAGGATCTGTTCGCACACGCCAACGCATTCGTTGCAGATGTAGGCGCGCGGGTAGTCGGAGGGCGAACTGATCAGCTTCTCGACCTGCTCCTGCGTCTTATGACAGAACGAACAGCGTAATGGCTCGTCCGTATTAAGTTTTCTCACCGGTTTATCGGCCCCTCGCTGCCCACCCGCCGGCAGCCATGAACTATTGTACGTCCATTGTATGGCTTTTTGTGCGTTTGCGGCGCCGCAAATCGATTTCGATGCTTCTCAAGTAGGCACGGTCTAGCGGTGCTTGTGGATGATCTCATCGATCAGGCCGTAGTCCTTGGCTTGGACGGGCGACATAATAAAATCGCGCTCGACGTCTTTTTCGACTTTTTCGATCGACTGATGGCAATGATCGGCAAGTAACTGGTTAATGACCGAGCGCATCCTCAGAATTTCCTTGGCGTGAATATCAATGTCGGTCGCTTGTCCGGATAAACCGGACATCCAAGGCTGGTGAATCAGGATGCGCGAATTCGGCAGCGAGAAACGTTTCTTCGGCGCACCTGCGGTGAGCAGCAGGGCTGCAATGGACGCCGCCTGCCCCACACAGGTAGTGACCACATCGGGCCGGACATATTGCATGGTGTCATAAATCGCCATGCCAGCCGTAATGGAACCGCCCGGAGAATTGACATAAAGCTGGATGTCGCGCTCAGGATCCTCGGCCTCGAGGAACAGCAATTGCGCGGTTACCAGGTTAGCTACATGGTCATCGATGGGCGTTCCGATGAACAGGATGTGATCTTTCAGGAGGCGCGAATAGATATCATAGGCCCGTTCGCCACGAGTGGTCTGTTCGACCACCATGGGAATGAGCGTTGTGGCACGAGGAGCCGAATCTTCAGCGTATATCATTTAGTATGTTGCGCACCTGGTGTTGATGGGAACGTGAAGGAAGCCGGTCAGGCCCGCTCCGGCTCTCGCGTCCGAACCCTGGTATTTTCCTGGAGCCACGCGAGAGTTTTGTCACTTCGGAGCTTAGATTTCATCCTATCGAGCGCTCCCTGCTTTGTCAAGCTGGCGCGGACCGCTGCTGCGGATTCGTTACTCCTTTCCGCGAGCGCTGCGATTTCGCGTTCGACATCTTCATCACTGGCTTCGATATTCTCAGCGGTGGCGATGCGGTCCAGCAGGAGTTCCGCTTTGACGTCCTCGACGGCGCGATCACGCTGCCGGCGCCTCATGGCCACCCAGTCAACATTCACGGCGCGAGGATCGACGCCCTGCGAAGCGAGCGCTCGAATGGCGCGCTCCATGCGCACGTCCATCTGGTGTTCGACCAGCGCCTCGGGCGCCGGGAAATCGTGAGCAGCAACGATCTTTGCCAGGACGGCATCCCGAATCGCCGCAGACCTGCGCTGTTCGCGCTCGCTTTCGAGACCCTGGCGCACTTTGCCGCGCAATTCGGCAAGCGTCGCGGAGTCGCTAATATCCTTGGCAAATTCGTCGTTGAGCTCAGGGACTTTCTTTTCCTTGATGCCCAGCACTTCCACGGCATAGACGTATTTCTTTCCCTGCAGCTTCTTGTCGGGATAATCCGCGGGGTAGGCAACCTCGAAACTCCGGTGCTCGCCGGGCTGCGCACCCACGAGATTATCAGTGAAAGCCTGAAGCGTGTCTGCCCCGCCCAGATGACAAAGAACGTTGTCCGCCTGCATTGGTTCGCCGCCCCCCACCGGGGTGCCGGTGAGCTTGAGTTGTGCGTGATCGCCGCTGGCCAGCGCGCGGCCTTCGACCGGGACAAATGTGGCGGCACGTTCGCGCGAATCATTCAGCGTTTTGTCGATATCCGCGTCGGTCAGGTCGGAAGTTTCGATTTCGACCTCGAGATCCTTGTAGGCACCCAACTCGAATTCGGGAAGCACCTCGAAAACGGCGTGGAATTTTACCGGACCGTTTTCGGCATAATCCACGTGATCCACTTGTGGCTGCGTGATAGGCACCAGTTTCTGGTCTTTAACCGCCCGCTCAATTTGCCCAGGTACGAGCGACTGCAGCACTTCATCTTTGATTCCGTCCGCGAAGCGGCGCCGAATCAGAGGGAGAGGCGCCTTTCCAGGCCGAAAACCAGGGACGCGAGCGACGCGCGCAAAATCGCGCGCTACCCGGTCGACGGCTTTCTGCACATCCTCCGCGGGAATTTCAAGTTCCAGTTCGCGCCGGCAAGTGGTTTCGGCCATGAATCTTTATATACCTCTTAGGACGTCAAGAATGACGCAGCGCGACCGGGGCATGCGTTCGTTCGCTCGCACCACACATTTGCTCGTACCCCATGCCACTTACCCTTTTACCGACGAACGATGCGGAAAAGGAAGACCAGAGAGACAAGATAAACGGGGTCAAGGCCGGTCGCAAAAAGAGTATGGCATAAATTGGCGGTACGTCGAAAGACAGAAACAACAGCACCTGGAAATTGGGTTTTGAGGCGAGGCTGAAGCGGCGAGACAGGAACGCTGGACCGCCGAGAGCGCGGGGCGGACGCGGGTACGAGATTTGGTGCGGCGAGGCGGCTGGAATTGGGCAAAACTGTGGGCAAAACCGTGACGAAGGCGACCGCCAGACGAAGCAACAACAAACTGAAGCTAACTTATTGCGTCGTTGGAGAATAGCGCGGGCCACGATTTGCGGCGCCCCGACCTGCGTTACACTCGACGCGAACACGGGCCCGGTTTCCGGCCCGAGTCGCGCAAAGAGGATGAAGACCATGCCGCGCATACAGAATATAACTCGTCGTACGCTACTTCGCAGCGCCGCCTTCGGAACGATTGCATTAACATCGGGCGCATTTGCATCGGGCATTGAAAATGTGTTCGCACAAGCGGCGTCGCGTCTTCCCAACATCGTTTTCATCATGGCCGACGATCTCGGCTATGCGGATGTGGCGTGTTACGGGCGGCCCGATCTAAGTACGCCGAACATCGATCGGCTGGCGTCGACGGGAGTACGATTTCTGCAGGGCTACGCCAACTCCGCAGTCTGCTCGGCAACGCGAACCGCGCTGATCACTGGACGCTATCAATACCGGCTGCCCGTGGGTCTGGAAGAGCCGCTGGTGAATCGCGATGTCGGGCTGCCGCCGGAACTTCCGACATTACCTTCTTTGCTGAAGAAGAGTGGCTACGGAACAACGCTCGTTGGCAAGTGGCATCTCGGCGTTCTGCCGAAATTCGGGCCTCTGCAAAGTGGCTACGATCATTTTTATGGCTTTCGTGGCGGCGCCGTGGATTACTACACCCACGCCGATGGGAATCGGAACGACCTCTGGGACGACGATGCGCGCGTCGAACAGATGGGCTACCTGACCGACCTGCTGGGGAACCGGGCCGTCGAGGTCATCGATGGTTACGCCAAGTCTCGGCGCCCGTTTTTTCTGAGTCTCCACTTCAATGCACCACACTGGCCATGGGAAGCTCCGGGCGACGAGGCTGAATCGGAGCGTTTGCAGAACGGGGATTTATTCGATCTCGATGGCGGGACGCAGAAAACCTATCAGCGCATGATTCAAGAGATGGATCTGCAAGTGGGGCGGGTGCTGCGCGCCCTCGACGCCAACGATTTAGCCGAGAACACGATTATCATTTTCACCAGCGACAATGGCGGCGAACGGTTTGCCGATACGTGGCCCTTCACCGGCAGGAAAACGGAGCTGCTCGAAGGCGGCCTGCGCATACCAGCGATCGTTTCCTGGCCGGCCCGCATTCCCCAGGGGCGCACGACGGATCAGGTAGCGATCACCATGGACTGGATGCCGACACTGCTGGCGGCGGCAGGCGTCGCGCCGGAGCAGGTTTTCGCGCCGGATGGGATCAACCTGCTGCCAATGCTCGTCCAGGGAGGACCTTTAGTCGCACGCAAGCTGTTCTGGCGTTACAAAGCGAACGCGCAGCGCGCGGTGCGCGACGGCGATTACAAGTTTCTAAAGATTCTCGACAACACATTTCTGTTTAATGTTGTTGATGATCCGATGGAGCGCGCGAATTTGAAAGTTCGCCACAGAGACATCTACAACCGCATGGTTGCCGAATGGTACGAGTGGAACGCCACCATGCTGCCGGAGATCGATGCCAGCTTCACCGACAACTTCACTGGCGACGAACTTGCCGATCACATTGGCACGCCCGTAACCAACGGCAAGGCGGATAATCCCGCAATACCGAAGGCGTCACCGGCCAATGAGCGGCCAAACGCTCAATAGCGCAGGGCACAGCGAAGTGGCTCGGCACTGTTCGGGCCGCCCGCACAACTGGGGACGTTCCCGCACTTCGGGTAGAGACTGATTCCATTCGCGTCCGGCAACTCGATCATCTTCCGCGACTGAGGTACAATGCCGCGCAATGCCGCGCAATGCCACGCTCTGTATTCGTAGCTGAGCATATCTAGGTTGTTTGGGAATAGTGGATGAACATACTTTACAATCTTGCTGTCAGGGCTATCCGCCGCACGCTTGAGATTCCATCCCGAGGCTTTCCAAAGCCGCACGCCTGGGAACCGTTTGACGAGACGTTTCATGTCCGAACTTCCGGTATCGTTTGGTGTACTAGTTTGCGCAGTGAAAACTTTGTATATGGCACTCGTTACGAACCTTGCTCCCCGGGAGGGTGTGAGTGGGCCATCGCAAACTGCGGGATCGACCCGCAAGAGCTTGCATTCATCGACATCGGTTGCGGAAAGGGCAGGCCGCTCATCATCGCGTCGCAGCACAATTTTGCACAGTTGATCGGCATCGATTACTCGTCCAAACTTTGTAAGATTGCTACGGCCAATCTCAAAAAGCTCAACATCTCCGCCAACATCATCTGCACCGATGCAGCCCGGTTTGAATTTCCCGAGCGGGACATCTTCGCGTTCTTTTACCACCCCTTCGGCCCGCGGGTACTCAACACGGTTCTCGATCACCTGCGATGCGCGAAGCGGATCGTTGTGGCTTACCAGGGATCAGGCCGCGATGCTGTGCACGAACACACGTGGCTCAAATCCATGGGTGTCATGGGAGACACGGAATTATTTAGGAACTTTTACCCGTAGGAACGAGTCCGCATTTGTGCGGCTGCAAGCGATCCAAACCGCACGAGGAGTGCCGAACACATCTGGTTTTCGTCGCCGCGGTAGCGACTGCATCCAACTGGCCGGACAGCTTATTTCTATTTGAACTTGTGGTTTCCATTCCTCAAAAACTCTGCAGAATCGACGAAGAAAACGCGGCGCTCCGAGCGTTCCTGAAGAGGTGGTGCAGAATTAGAGATACCATCATCCTTCGAAGCAGATCATTGCCCGAACGAAACGGGTTCCCACTTCTCCCGAGCATGAGGGTCGAGGAAGGTTCCAACTCTCATGTCATTGACATCGCAAAAAGAAAAAGTGCGAACCGTCTTGGTTTGACACAAACAGGCGCATGGCGTTCAATTGAGATCGCATGACAGCATAGCTTGAACGTCAACTTGTCGGCGGCCGGAATCGCGCCTAGGTGAGGAAAATCGAATGAAACTGAAGGCGATCACAGTAGTCATTGCCTCCCTCGTAATGGGGACTTTGCTCATGGCTCAGGCAGGCCGCCCGCTTAGTCCGCCTGGAACCGCGTCCGCGCAGGTGATGGGTAGATGGGTAAAATCAGACCGCCAGGCCTACACCATGGGCGGCGAGAAATATGAAGATGGCAAATGGATTGACATCACCTACGGTCGGCCGCTGATGCGCGGGCGGGAGGCCTTCGGAGGGACCGGAAAGGACTACGGCAAGACCACCATTGCGCAGATTCCAGGCGTTCCTGAAGCTCCCGTGTGGCGTGCAGGGGCCAATGTTACGACGAGGCTCAAAACAGAGGTGCCCCTGGTCATCGGCGGCATGACGGTCCCGCCGGGGGAGTACAGCCTTTTCATCGATCTGAAACAACCAACAGAGTGGACATTCATTGTGTCCAGTTGGGGGGCGGCGGCGAAGATCGATCCGAGCATCAAGGACGCCATCTACGGCGCGTTCGGTTATACCCCGGAAAAAGACGTGGCCCGCTCGGCAATGAAAGTTGACACGCTGCCGTACACCGTTGAAGAGTTGACGTGGCAGTTTATCGACATGACCCACGACGGCGGCCGGATCGCGATCATGTGGGATAAGTCCATGGGATCAGTCCCGTTCAAGGTTGGCCAGTAGCGAAACAACACATTCTTTCTGACAACGGCAGTTTGAAAATGGCGGCCGCCGACAGGGCCGTTGTGGAGAGGTCCTGAGAAACAGGGCTTACCGGAAACTACGATTCAGGGGCCAAACCAGTCCACTGGAATCGTTCCGTGGTCTGGCGCGAGTGAGGCTTCGGCTTCTCCTGTCAGTCGGGAATATCTACCTCAACGAGTTTTGCCAAGAGAATGAGAGATTCTTGCCAACCCAGGTAACACGCTTCGGGCGGGATGACAGCGGGTACCCCTTCTTGCACGATGCTCAAGTCGGTCCCGCACGAAACCTTCTTCAAGGTTATCGTCACCTGGATTTCCCCCGGCATATTCGGATCGTCGAATCTGTCCGTGTAGCGAATGCGCTCGTGTGGCACCAGTTCGAGGTATTCACCACCGAAGGAGTGGCTGCGCCCGGTAGTAAAATTTGTGAAAGACATCTTATAGGTACCACCGACCTTCGCGTCCAAGTGGTGCACTTTCGCGGTAAAGCCGTTCGGCGCAAGCCATTTGGCTTTTGCGTCCGGATCAATAAACGCCCGGTACACCTTCTCGGGCGTCGTACGGAGCACCCGGTGAAGCCGGATCGTGTTCCCTGTCATGATTCTTCTCCTTCCATGAGTAAATGAGGTCGAGAAGGATCATCACGAGCAATCCGGTCCCGCCGTCTGCCAAGATTAGCAGCTTTCGCGGGCTAGTTGTTTGCCGTGCCTGCGGAAGAAGATGACTGTTCTGCGCATGCAGCGTGGTACACAAGGGCATCGCCAGCGCAACAACCCACAGAATCTTATTAGTCATCTGCGGTCTCCGACGCGGTTAAGAACGCCGGGGTCGCCAAACAGGGTCGCCATTTGGACGCTCACTACAACTGAGAGGTTCCCCTGGGGTTGTCGCGGCGGGTCGCTCGCTTCGGTGGCCAAGTCCCGTCTATAACGACGTCGGCGTTATCAAGAACTTTTTCAAGCACACCCCTACTTTTGCGAGCCGGAAGCGGCGTCAAGGGCGGTCCGACCGTTTTTGTCGGACCGTTCATCGC
>Ga0182024_10019543_pt1 | contig 12475 bp, 11 predicted proteins | sample P32metaG_FD_120480 | JGI IMG/M metagenome (GOLD analysis project Ga0182024, IMG submission 120480) | Permafrost microbial communities from Stordalen Mire, Sweden - P3-2 metaG (Illumina Assembly) | ecosystem: Environmental > Terrestrial > Soil > Wetlands > Permafrost | place: Sweden: Stordalen... | reverse complement strand
CCAGAAACGGGAGGAGTCGGGCGTAAGCACTTCATCAGCCAAAGTAATGCCTTTCGAAGTCATGCCAAATTCAAACTTGGTATCGGCAATGATAATGCCTTTTTTCAGGGCGTAGTCGGCAGCTTTCGAATAAATCTTTAAACTGAGATCGCGAAGCTGGCTGCTCAGTTCGACGCCAACGATCCGCGTCATCTCATCGAAGGGAATATTTTCGTCATGTCCGGTCGTCGCTTTAGTAGCTGGGGTAAAAATCGGATGGGGCAGCTTGCTTGACTCTTTGAGTCCCGGGGGAAGCTCTATTCCGCAAACACGGCCACTGGCTTTGTATTCCTTCCATGCGGAGCCGGAAATGTATCCGCGCACCACGCACTCAACCGGGATCATTTCGGCGCGCATGACATTCATTGAGCGGCCGACCAGTTGATCGGCATACTTCTGCGCGGCTGCAGGATACTTCTGCACATCGGCGGTGACCACATGATTGGGAGCAATGTCGCGCAAGAAATCAAACCAGAAGAGAGAAATCTGCGTCAGCACACGCCCTTTGTGGGGAATGCCCGTGGCCAGCACGTAATCGAAAGCGGAAATGCGATCGGTAGCGACGAATAGAAGATGTTCGGGATCGAGATCGTACACGTCGCGGACTTTGCCGCTGGTGTGAAGCTTGAGTTCAGGGAAATCAGTGCGCAGCAGGATCGAATCGAGGAGTTGGGGGCTCATGTTTAAATTTTACAGTTAGAAACGTCGCGTATTCTAACCTGCCAGAAATATTTGTCAACGATTTAAGTGCCAGTAGAAAATCGATTTTATGCATTCCATTGAAAGAAAGAGTGTTGACGGAGGGTTGGAGTTGCAACTGGATTCCCGCGCACTGATGGGAAAATTCAATTTGTGGAAAAGCTGAGGATGGCAGAGGATAACTGGGTTCGGAAAAGCCTGACTTGCGATCAACGCGTCTGGCGAATCCACTTCTTCAGCGTCTGTTGTACTTCCTCGTCACTGGCGAAGTCCCCACGCTCCGCTTCCGTCACGCCCTTTGTGATCTCCTCAATCTGGCATTCGTTCAACGCAATGTCGTTCTGAGTCGCCTTTGCGTCACGGCGGGTCACGCGGTCGCCCCAAAGCGCACCGACACCAACTTGGACACGCCCGGCTCCTGCATAGTCACGCCATATAAGACCGGAGCGATGCTCATGGTTTTTTTGCTGTGGGTGATCAGCACAAACTGGGTTTGAATGCTCATCTCGCGTACCAGTTCGGTGAAGCGTCCGATATTAGCTTCGTCCAGCGGGGCATCGACCTCGTCGAGAATACAAAATGGGCTGGGCTGGTACTGGAAAATTCCCACGAGCAAAGCCAATGCAGTCAGAGCCTTTTCGCCGCCCGATAGCAGCAGCACGTTCTGCAGTTTCTTGCCCGGCGGCGAGGCTACGACGTCGATGCCGCTTTCTGCGCTATTCTCTTCGTCGGTAAGCCGCATCAGGGCGTGACCACCTCCAAATAGTTTGCGGAACGTGGTCTGGAAGTTCTCATTAATCTTGTGGAACGCCTCTTCAAACTTTTGCCGCGAGAAGGCATCTATCTCTTTGATGGTGGCTTGCGTGTTCTGAATCGAATCGAGCAGATCTTTGCGCTGCGTATCGAGAAACGAATGACGCTCGGCAGTTTCCTTGTATTCTTCGAGCGCCATCATATTTACCGGGCCCATGGCATCGAGCCGGGTGCGCATTTCGCGATAGGTTTGATCTTCCGCGGCTAACTGTTCGCCGCCGGAGATGGGGATGGTGACGTCGGCCATTAAATCTTGCCGCTGAATGCCCAACTCGTTGAGGCAGGTTTCCGACATGTATTGCGCGTCCGACTGCAACTTGGCGGTCATGGCTGAAAGTTCACCGCGCCGGTCGCGAGCCTGATCGAGCAGCTGACGGGCATCGTGCAAAGCTTCCTCGATTTCAGCCAGGCGGGCACGGACATGGTCGGACTCAAATTGCAATAACCCGTCACGAGCCTCGGTGGTATTGCGCTCCGCTTCGAGTTCTTCGAGTTGCGTGACCATCTGCTGGTTTTCGGTTTCGCGTTGCAACTTCTCCGCTGCGGAGGCATCAATGTGCGCCCGCAACGACTCGGCGCGGGCAGCCATATCTGAAACCAAGCCTTCGATTTTTCCCAGCACCGCTCGGGCTGACCGATGACGTTCCTCCAAAGTTGCAACCCGTGCCAGATTTTGCGATGCGTTTTGCGCAGCCGAATCGCGCCGCTCACGCATGCCGGCCAACTCTTCATTCGCCGAAGCCGCAAGCGCTTCTAATTCTTCACGTTGCTTTTGTAGAGCCGCCAACTCTGTCTGCCGCGAGTTAATCAATGCTTCCTGTTCAGCGCGCTCCGAAGCCAGCCTCTGGATCTCTCGCTGACAGGTACTCAGCCGCTCGCCGACGCGAGCCATCTCGGCATCGAGCTGTTGCAGCATGTGACCAGAAGTCATTGCCTGTTTTTCGGCATTTCTTTTCTCGGTTTCAAGGCGATCGAGTCGCGATGCCAGTTCCTTAATTTCGCGGCCCAAAGTTATGACGCGGATTTCATTGTCGCGAAGTGCCGCTTCCAAATCTGCCATTAGTCGCATCACGTCTCGCAGTTCGCGCTTCATGGATAGCGGACCCTCAGAGCGCTGCTTGCCGCCCGTGACTGTGACGTTATGGAAACACTCGCCCGATTGCGAAAGGAAAAACGCATCTGGATTGGACAATGCGAGTTCACGCGCGAAAGCAGGCTCCGGCACAATGTAGCCGTCGCGCAACTTCGGCAGAATGACTTCCAGCGATCGTCCGAATCCATTCAGCACACGAATCGCATGTTTTAGCGGGACGATTGACTGGCTGGGCGTGGCCGCGCGCGCCACTTCGTCAACCGCGAAAGAAAACTTTGCTTGCGAATCTTCCGGGCGGACTAAAAATGTCGCGCGGCCATCTACATCGGTTCGCAACAGGCGCAAACCTTCGTCGGCCGCATCCCACGATTTCACCACGACATAATTCAATTCGTCGCGCAGAAAGTCTTCTACCACGCCTTCGTAGCGTGGTTCAACCTCGAGGAAATCTGCCAGCACGCCTGCCGGAGCCAATCCGCTGTTCATGACTCCCGATTGAAATAGACGGCGAACCGATTCAGTCGAATAACCATGTTCGGCGATGACGGCTTCGAGCGAGCCTTTCTTACCCATCGCGGAGGCGTATTCGGCGCGCAGGCTGTCCAGACGATTCTTAGCTTCTGCTTCTTCACGGCGTTTGGATTCGATCGATTGCCGCGCCTGCGAAATCTCGTCCGTCAATCCTGCTACACGTTGCGAGACTGATTCAAATTCCAGAGCAAATTGTCCGCGTTGCCCGCCGAAGGCTTCAACTTGATTGTTCGCAGTCGACATTTCGACCTGCAAACGTTGTGCCTCGCGGCCAATCGCCGCCAAACGTTCTTCGGCTTGGGTCAGCGAATTTCGCAAATTCGAAGCCGACGCGACCACCTCCATGATTGCGCTGCGGGATGCTTCCTGGCGATGTTCCAGTGCGGCGAGAGCGTTGGCGGCATCGGTCGCTTCCTGCTGGCATCGTGCCAGTTCCTGCTGCGCGGCTGCCAAACCAGCAGCGGCCGATTCCAGCAATTGCTGGTTCGATTCGCGCTCGGCTTGCAGTGCGCTTACCCGATGCTGCGCTTGCCCCAATTCAGCTTCGGACGAAGCCGAACGAAGCGTCAACTCCGCGCAGCGCTCTTCGTTATGACGGCGCTGCGCATGGGCTCGTTCAGTTTCCAGCTTGATCTGATTCAGGCGCTCGCGATTTTCACGGATTTCATTCTCGATGGCATATCCGCGCTGTGTGCGGTCTCCGTGTTCAGCTTCGAGTTGCTGGACGCTTTCGGTGCGATGGCGCATCTCTTCCGATAGCGAGTTCATACGCTCGTCGAGTTCAATGCTCTCGCGGTCCAGTTGCGCGAATTTGCTGGCCAGCACGAGGCGCAGCTTTGCCCGCATTTCATCGCGTAGATTGGCATAGCGTTCTGCCTTCGACGCCTGCCGTTTCAGGGAGTTCATCTGTCGCGTGACTTCCTCGAAAATATCGTTTACGCGCGACAGATTTTGTTTGGCATCTTCCAGGCGAGCTTCGGCGAGCCGCTTCTTGGTTTTGAACTTGGTAATTCCTGCCGCTTCTTCGAGGATGGCACGCCGATCAGTGGGACGGCTGCTCAGAATCTGCCCAATACGTCCCTGCTCAATGAGCGCATAAGACTCCGGGCCTAGCCCAGTGCCCATGAACAATTCCTGAATGTCGCGCAGGCGGCAGAGCTTGCCGTTGAGCAAGTATTCGCTGTCTCCCGAGCGAAAGAGGCGGCGAGTGACCACGATTTCACCTGCCTTAAACTGAGTCTGAAACTTGCGTCGGCGGATTCTCAGCACGACTTGAGGACCCGATTCAACCAAGGTGCGGGCGTCCTCGCCCGGCTCTCCATCGGAAACGCCTGGCTGCGCTTCTTCGGTTAACCGCTCGACTTCTTCCGCGGCACGGGCACGCACTTCGGCTTCGTCCCAATCATCCGCGCTGGCGGGCAAATCATTTTGCACTTCGATCTCGGTAGGCTCATGGGCATCGGGGCCGTCGTAGACTTCGGGATCGATCAAAGTGAGCGCGACCTCGGCCATGCCGGTCGGCTTGCGGTCGCGTGTGCCCGCGAAGATCACATCCTCCATACGCGAGCCGCGCAGGGTCTTAGCCGACTGTTCGCCTAAAACCCATGAGATGGCATCCGCGATGTTGGACTTGCCGCATCCGTTCGGACCGATAATCGCCGCGACTCCGTCGCCGTGAAACTTGAGTTCGGTGCGATCGCAAAAAGACTTGAAGCCGAGAATTTGCAGCTTTTTCAGTTTGAGCAACTTGTACTCCTGCCAGCCTGGTTAATAAAGCCAACGCTCTGGTCGCGCATTGTTCCTGTTTACTGGTTAGATTCCTTAACCGTTTGCTCCGAAAAAGGCTTCGCCTTGGCTGGAAAGGACGGGCACAGATTGAAGCTACTGTAACGGCGAAATCACACTGCGGTCAAGCAATAAACACTACATATAGGGCCCCTTTTTGCACAACCACGTCATTTTGCACACACAATGCAGCAAAGGCGTACACGCAGCGGGGTGGGGTCAGGAAGGAAGGGAGAATCGCGAGAGCGGAATAAGCCTAACGCAAATGCAGATCGAAAACAACGATTCAGGAGTGCCTGAGCAGGTCCTCGGCAGTCAGTTCAACATCGCGCAGAATAGCGCGCAGAAGGCCGGGGCCGAGAGTCTCACCAGAATGCACCGGCACTGTGGTGACTCTCCCGTCCTCATGCCTGAGAAAAACGTGACTACCACGCGTGCGAATAATTTGGAATCCAATTCCTCTCAGGATTCGAACGAGCTCCTTGCCCTTCAACCGGGGAAGGCGAGTCATACTGATATCTGTTGGATGCCGACCAGTTCTAGTGAATCAACCTCACCTCGGTCATTCTCCAAGCACAACTCAATAGCTTCACGAATGCGCTTCATGAGAGTATCTAGAGTTTTCGCCTGCGTGTGGCAGCCTCGCAGGGAAGGAACCGTCGCTACGAAATAGCCCTCTTCGTCCTGTTCTATAAGCACTGTGAACTTGCGGGTATGCTTCACATGCCGATTTTAGCACGGGGAAAAAGAGGTCCATAAGTGTCTTGGTGCCATCAGAGTTCAGGCTTGGCCGGGTCGAAGACCCGGCTCCACACAGTTTCTGCCGAGGCTTACGCGCCCAGCTTTTCGAAGAACAGGCAAATCGATTCGATCCCGCGATGAAAATTCGGAATGTGAAACTTCTCATTGGGAGCGTGCAGATTGTCATCGGGCAAGCCGAAGCCCATCATCACGCTGGGAATCTTCAGCACGTCCTGAAAATCGGTGACGATTGGAATCGAGCCACCGGAGCGAATGAAGACCGTGTCCTTGTTGAACACGTCGTGCATGGCCTCGGTAGAGGCTTTCACGTATTTATTGTCCGTTCCCACAACGCAAGCCGGACCTTTGCTCCACACTTTGATTTTGGTCTCAATGCCTTTGGGCGTGAGTTTTTTCACGTAGGCCGTGTAGCGCTTGAGAATGTCATCGGGATCCTGGTTAGGAACCATGCGCATGGAAACCTTCGCCGAGGCTTTTGCCGGGATCACAGTTTTGGCGCCGGGGGCGGTGAACCCGCCGGGCATGCCGTGGACTTCCAGCGTGGGACGCGCCCAGGTGCGATAGAGCACGGAGAATCCCGGCTCTCCGGTCAGCACCTTGGAACCGACTTCGGTCTTGCGATAGTGCTCTTCATTGAATGGCAGGCGCTTCCAGGCTTTAAGTTCGGCGGCGCTCGGGGCTTTTACGTTTTTGTAAAATCCGGGAATTAAAATCTTGCCCTTGGAATCTTTCAGTTTGCCGATGATTTCAATCAATGCAAAAAATGGATTGGGGGCCGCGCCTCCGTACATGCCGGAGTGCAGATCGGTCTTAGCGCCAAACGCCTCGATCTCGGTGTACACCAACCCTCGCAGTCCCACGCAGAGAGTCGGTAGATCGGGCGCGAACAGCTCCGTATCGCAGACCAGTGCGAAATCGGCCTTTAGTTTTGATTTCTGCTTGCGCACATATTCTGCAATCGACTCGCCGCCAACTTCTTCTTCTCCTTCGATGATGAACTTCACATTCAGCGGCAGCTTGCCATTGTGGCCTTTCATCAAGGCTTCGATGGCTTTGATCTCCATCCAAAGCTGGCCTTTGTCGTCCACTGCGCCGCGGGCATAAATATTGTTGTTGCGCTCGGTAGGTTCGAAGGGCGGTGTAACCCATTCGTCGAGCGGGTCGGGCGGTTGCACGTCGTAATGCGCGTAGCAGAGAACGGTGGGCTTGCCGGGTGCGTGCAGCCAGTCGGCGTAAATCAGAGGATGGCCTTTGGTCTGGATCAGTTCTACGTTCTCCATGCCGATTCGGGTGAGTTCGCTGGCAACATAATCGGCGGCTTTGCGCACGTCGGGCTTATGCTCTTCAAGAGTGCTGATGCTGGGGATGCGAAGCAGATCTTTCAGTTCATTTACGAATCGCTGCTGATTGGAACGGGCATAATCGACTGCCGGGGAAGCCATATGTGTGCCTTTCTCTCGTACTAAGGTTGATTAGGTTGGAAAATCCAGGAAACGCATCAGTATACCTGAAGCGGCGCTGCTTCTCGCGCGAGGGCCAGCTTTGGTGGGCTAGGAATAGGCTATTCTGCAATGTGGCGAAAGGCGAAAACAGTGAAGACGAATCGAGACGTATTGGTCTGTGCTTCCACTGCCTGCACGCACGGAAGATTCAGTCTGACCGCGGATCAACTTTCTATCGTTGCAAACTTTCGGACACCGATCCAAACTTCCCGAAATATCCACGCCTGCCGGTGATTCTGTGCAACGGCTATAGGGAAAAGCTTAACGAATTGTGAGGTTCAAGAATCGAAGGTCTTTCTGAAAATCCTTTGGGCAAGCGCCCCTCTTCAGAAAGAATACCCAATGTACAATTCTTCTGCCTGCCAGCGATCGGACGGCACACTAGTTTCTATTTTCAACATGTCTATCAAGGTGAAATCGGGCAAGGAAAGGTCGGGCGCTAGACAATCGGCCATGGTGGCGGAAAAAGTTAGCGTCCAACAGCGAATCGAAAGCTTTATGCTGGCGTCGCCGGAAAAGCGCAACCTGGCAATTTGTCTATTGCTGGCGGTCGCGACTCTCGCGCTCTATAGTCCCGCTATTGGGCATCCGTTCATTTTCAATTACGACGACGATGTCTACGTGTTGAACAATGCGCACGTGAAAGCTGGACTGCAGTGGCCGACGATTCGCTGGGCTTTGACATCGACCGAATACTCCAACTGGCACCCAATCACATGGCTTTCTCATGCCACGGATTGCCAACTGTATGGTTTGAATCCTTCCGGGCATCACCTTACTAATGTCCTGTTCCATACGTTGAATGTTGTGCTGCTGTTTCTGCTGCTCGTATACGGAACCAAGGCGACCGGCCGTAGTTTCCTGGTGGCTGCGCTGTTCGCGCTTCATCCCTTTAACGTGGAATCTGTAGCCTGGGTCGCGGAGCGTAAGAATGTCCTGAGTACGTTCTTCTTCCTGCTGACCATCGGCGCTTATGGTTGGTACGCGCTTAAGCCAGATTTGAGCCGCTATTTCGCTGTAGCTGCGCTGTTCGTCCTCGGACTTGCTTCGAAGCCGATGGTCGTGACGCTGCCCTGCGTGCTTCTGTTGCTCGATTTCTGGCCGTTAAGACGAATCCAGGGACTGTCCACGACGGAGAACGCTTTGCCTGTGCCGCAAATACCTCTCTGGCGCCTAGTGATGGAAAAGTTGCCGCTCTTAGCGCTGTCGGCTGCCACCTGCGCCGTCACCATTTTCGCTCAGCATTCCGGCGGCGCCATGAAGTTGGTTCTTCCCCTGGGCGTGCGCCTCGAAAATGCAATCTACGCTTACGCGATGTACGTGGGGAAAGCATTCTGGCCGGCATGGCTGGGACTTTTCTACCCTCATCCAGGCGCCACCCTGGCGAAATGGCAACTGGCGCTGGCGGCGCTGTTTCTATGCTCGGTGAGCGCACTGGCTTGGTGGCAGCGCACGGCCCGACCTTACCTCATTACCGGATGGTTATGGTTCCTGGGCACGCTGGTTCCCGTCATCGGACTTGTCCAAGTCGGTGAGCAAGCAATTGCGGACCGCTACGCGTACGTCCCGCTCATCGGAATCTTCGTGATGGCGGTGTGGGGCGCTGCTGATGTGGCTGACAGTCGGCAGCTCAGTTTTCGCTCACACGCGAAGATAGCCGCAGTTGTCATAGCCATTTTCGCGCTTTTCACCATCGACCAGCTTCGCTATTGGCGGAGCGCGGTCGATATCTGGGCGCACACGGTGGAGGTCACAAAAGATAATTTTCTTGGCGAGCAGAATCTGGGTGCCGCACTTCTAGCTGCGGATCGGTACCAGGAGGCATTGCCGCATTTCATCAAAGCGGCCAAGCTCAGGCCCGCGGATCCTGCGGCCCATCTCAATTTGGGCGGAGACTTGGCGCTCAGCGATCGCCCACGCGAAGCAATTGCGCAGTATGAAGCGGCGATTGGCCTGACTTCTGATCCGGGCATGCGTGTCGAGGCCTACGGAATTCTCGGCAGGTTATATAGCCAGATCGGACAATATGCCAAGGCGCGGGTAAGCTATGAGCAAGCGCTGAAGATCGACCCTCATCAAGCCAAAGCCAGTAGCGGATTAGCCAAAGTAGAATTGTCGGACGCTATCCGACAAGTGGCTGACGCACCCTCCGCCGAAAAATACTTCAGGCTGGGGCAGGTTTTCCAACAGAATGGTCGCATCGGAGAAGCACAGGCCGCCTACAAGCAAGCGCTTAAGCTTAACCCTAAGCTCAGAGAAGCGCGGGAATCTCTCGATGCACTGAACCAGCAGAAAAAGTAATACCGGATCTGATTGAGCGCCTGTCTGAGGAGTGCTAGGTCTGAAATCGCAGTGGCGAAAATTGTGCAATATCGTGGTCGGGTTGCGCACCGGAAATGACTTGCGCCATGACATGCGCTGTGACCGGCGTTAGTAAGATGCCGTCTCGAAAATGGCCCGTAGCCGCAAAGTAGCCAGGCGTGACGGTCTCTCCGAGAACAGGTAGACCGTCTGGAGTTCCGGGCCTTAACCCGGCCCACGCCTCCAAGGTTCGCGCTTCTTTCAATTGCGGAACTACGCGAATCGCTGCTTGATGCATGCGCTGAATCGTATTCGCATCCGTGCGCTTGTCGAATCCCGCTTCTTCCAGCGTCGAGCCAATCAGAATTCGTCCGTTAGTGCGCGGAACCAGGTAGATGTCCGGAGTCCTAATCACGTGCCGGACAAGGTTGTGCTGGGCGCTTGCAACGGCCAGCATTTGTCCCTTGACCGGGCGAGTCGGCAGGGGAAGGACAGGTAAACTTCCTGCCCATGCGCCGGCGCAATTCACCACGCATGGCGCTGGATATTCCGTTTTATCCGTGATGACGCCGGCAACTCGGCCACCGGAGAAAATAAAGTCCGTCACCGTCGTGCCGGAAGAAATATCTATTCCGCGATGTTTGGCGGCTTTCAAGGCCGACGCCACCAGAGCACGCGGATCGACACTGCGCTCTTTTAAATAAAAAACTGGGGCTTCAGTCTGCGCCAGTGCCGGTTCAAGTTCAGCCAGCGGCGCTTCGAGTTCGTGTTCTGCGCTGAACTCGGGTCTCGCGAACAAATGCTCAGGCGTGGTCAACAAAAGCGTGCCTTGATCGCGGAGATCAACATTGATTCCGGATTCGTCCTGCAGTTCAAGGACGAACTCGGGATACATTCGCGCACTTGTCGCAGCCAACTTTTGCAATGCGGGCGGCATTTCCAGCGGACAGTCAGCCAGCATTCCGGCCGCGGCGTAGGAAGCTTCACGGCCCGGCTCTCCGCGTTCCACGACAAGAACGCGCACACCTCTTTTGTGCAAAGCAATCGCAAGAGAAAGTCCAATGATGCCGCCGCCGACGACGACCACGTCCCAAGTCTTCACGTCAACATTGTAGAAGAGAGTGCCTGCGCAAGCTTCGCAACGGTGCCCACGTAGCCCCGGACGCCTCGTCCGGGAGAACTCAAAATCGCAGCGATAGTTGTTTCTTAGCTGCTGTCGAAGTGAAAATGGTGGACCCGGAGAGACTTGAACTCCCAACCCCTGCGTTCGAAGCGCAGTGCTCTATCCAGTTGAGCTACGGGTCCACGCCCGTGCAGAAAATAAGCCTATCAGGTTTCGCCGATGTCGCGCTTGCGAGAAGTCCCTACCTTTCAAGCGATGCAACCAGGCGACCGAAATAAAGCTTTGTCAAGAGCATCCGCACTCTTGGTCTATGGCACGTATGCCGCGTGCTACACGTAAAATACGTGATACGTGGTAACATTCATCCATGGCCAGTTCCCACAATTCGATGAAGCAAAACGTGACCATAAGCCTGAGCCGGCAGACCCTGCGGAAAGTTAAAGTTCTTGCCGCGCGCCGGGCCACTTCCATCAGCGGTCTCCTTGCCGATCAAATTGAGGCTCTCGTCGGCGACGAGGAGGCTTACCAGCGCGCGCGACGACAGGCAAGTGCGCTGCTTGATCAAGGCTTTCATCTAGGTGGCATCATTCCAGGCACGCGGGACGATTTACATGAGCGCTAGGGTCTTCGTCGATAGCAACATTCTGATTTACGCTCACGATGTAGATGCAGGCCGAAAACACGAAATTGCCAGGAACGTTCTTCGCGAACTATGGAGCCAGCGAACCGGCATTTTGAGTATGCAAGTCCTGCAGGAGTTCTACGTAAACGTCACGCGAAAGATTGCTTCTCCGCTGCTCAAAGAGACGGCGCGAATTGTCGTGAATAGCTATGCTGTCTGGTGTATTGAAACGACCCCCGCTGAAATCACGGCGGCATTTCGGATTGAAGACGAATCCAAAATCGGATTCTGGGATGCCTTGATCATCACGTCTGCCGCGAAGTCGGGAGCGATTCGAATTCTCTCCGAGGACCTGAACGCGAAACAGGTAATCGCAGGCGTTATCATTGAGGATCCGTTTAGGCTTACTTCGCGCCGTGCGTCTGTCAAGCGTCGCTAGACAGATTTGATCGCTTCTGTCATTCTCGCTTTGAACGTATGCCATACCACGTTGTCGCTTTTACGATGGCGCAGGTACGGCAGGGAGCTCTCGAGTTTCAGCGCCAGCTAAGCGCTGTTTTGAGCGAGGCGCGCGAACTAAAAGTATATTCGGCTAGTCCCTTTGATCTCGATGAACGCCGGCGGGTCAAGGATCGATTCGGTGGAGATATAGTTTATTTCTTCAACACCGTGGCGTATCACGAAAGCCAGCATCTCGGGCTCAACTTGCAATTCATCGCCGAGATTCCTGACGAAGAACTGCCGCGTAGACGCACAGTCGTAGTCGGCCTGCCGGAGTCAAAAACCAAGGTCTGACTACCCAAGGTCTGACTACCTTGAAAGTAAGCCGCGACAATTTCCAATTACCCGTGTATAATGAAGGTCAGCTAAGTTTGACTCACAAGCAACTGAAAGCCGGTACCGCCAACCAGCGTCACCCACTCTCACTAGCAGCGAATCTTCTCAGCACAATCTAAAAACAAAAGGAACATCAATAATGTCAGAAACAGGAACAGTGAAGTGGTTTAACGACGCCAAGGGCTATGGTTTTATCAGCCGTCAGAATGGCGAAGACGTATTCGTGCACTTTTCGGCGATTCAGGCGGGCGGCTTTCGCAGCCTGCAAGAAGGCCAGGCAGTGCAGTTCGACGTCACCAAAGGCCCCAAGGGCTGGCAAGCTGAGAACGTTCAGGCTGTCTAAGTAACAGATCGAATGCCCGCGATTT
>Ga0182024_10019542_pt1 | contig 12475 bp, 10 predicted proteins | sample P32metaG_FD_120480 | JGI IMG/M metagenome (GOLD analysis project Ga0182024, IMG submission 120480) | Permafrost microbial communities from Stordalen Mire, Sweden - P3-2 metaG (Illumina Assembly) | ecosystem: Environmental > Terrestrial > Soil > Wetlands > Permafrost | place: Sweden: Stordalen... | reverse complement strand
TGCGGGGGTGCGGTCCGCGGAGTAATTCAGGAGCACCGTAACCGCCTCAGGGTAGCTGGTCACCACCCACGCGTGCATGTACGGATCCCAGTGCACGGGATCATACTCGCGCAAGGCGCGATAATGCGCATACGGATCAGCGAGCACCTCTGGATTGAGCATCCGGAGAAGACTCAAGTTCTCGTCGTTCGTCTCTGCACGGGAAACCTGCACGGCTGTCTACTCCGTCGAATGCGTTCTTCCGTCACTCCTCGAGCCGATGGTGTTGTACCTTCGAAAGCTTCTCGTCATGCTGCCGCGCCAGACGAACCTTCACCTCAAGCGACCTCGCCATCCGCACAACCGGCGCCCCGAGCATAAGACTCTTCGGCCGAGCTGGAATTCAGATGGTAGAGGATGGCGTCTGCAACACGGTTCAAGTACGGTGCTTTCATCAGGTCGCGACGATGTCCCTCCACATACCGCGCATGCAAATCATGTGGAACGACTGCCTGCCATCCTGGGAGGAAGTTCAGGTGGGGAGGGCGCTCAGAAGCGAGTATTAGAAGCACCTTTTCTTCGTACTTCTTGGGCTGATATCCCCGAGCTGCCGCCGCTTCGATCATCTCGTGAGGAATGCTCATGTCTGTTCTGAAGGAATTCAGCCTTATCGAGCGCGGAAGCTGTTTGAGCAGACGTTCACGGAAGTTCCTAAAGCTTGACCGGGGGCCAACTCGCGCCGCTCTCTCCATTGCGTAGCGTAAATAACGCAACTTAGATCTCAGCGAATCACGCGACTTTAAGAAGGAAGGGTTCGGCGCGTCCAACAGCACAAGGAGCGACACGTCTGGTCCGGCAGCCCGCAGTTGGAACGCGATTTCGTAGGCGAGGATGCCACCAAGACAAAAGCCGCCGATAGTGTAGGGGCCCTTAGATTGCGTCGCCAGAATCTTAAGCACGAGACACGCGGCAATACCTTGCAGAGTGGGCGCTTCATCCAGTGATGCGACATCCTGTGCGGTAAGCGTGACAAATAGAAACGGTTGATCGTCTCCGACCGCCTTCGCCAGGTTTGCACTTAGATAATGCACCCAGAAGATGCTGTTGCGAGGCCCATAAGGCCGCAGAGCAAGCACCCCGGGCGGCAGCGCTGGCTTCGCTTGCACAAGTCTTCGCGTGAGCTCAGCCTGCTGGCGGAGGGTGGGATTGCGAAAGAGTTCAGCAATCGTGATGCCTTGACCGAACTCTGTGGCGACGCTCGACAGGCGCCGGAACTCGACACTGGCCGGCTGTTTACCTGCCTTTTGGTAACTTTAGTCACCCGACCGCATGACTTTGGTCTTTCGATTCCGGCCATTCCCTTACAAACTTATGTATCAGTTATTGTTATGAACCGCGGAGATTTGTTTGGGAAAACAAGAGCTGCTGGCCGCCTCTCGATCGGGGTTACTCTTAGGTGTGGTCCTCGCAGGGATAGCTCTCGCAGCGCTGATAGGATGTGGCTTCACAGGCTCGGCTACTGCCGTTCAGGCTCCTGTCGCCCTGCGCGGCACCGTGCATGGCGGCCAACAGCCAGTGAGCGGCTCAAGTGTCCAGCTTTACGCTGCAGGTATCTCTGGAGTTGGCTCGACCGCGCAGTCTTTGCTCGGCAACCCTGTTCTGTCCGACAGCAACGGCAGCTTCTCCATCCCTGCTTCCTACGTCTGCCCCTCCCCGTCCTCGCAGCTCTATGTGGTCGCCCGCGGGGGTAGCCCCGAGCTTTCTTCAGGCGCCGACAACCCCGCTCTCGCACTCACGGCCATGCTTGGTTCCTGTGACAGTCTGTCCGCTTCCACTCCCATCTACGTCAACGAGGTCACTACTGTCGGATCCGTCTGGCCCGTTGCGGCGTACATGAAGTCCCCATCGGAGATTGGTTCTGCGCCGAATGACCCTGATTTCCTCGTCGCAGTGTCGAGTGTCAACCAATTCATCGATCCTGCCAACGGGAGCTCCCCTGGAACGGCCACGCCCACCAGCTATTTCAATCAGTCATCCAAGCTCTACAGCCTTGCCGAAGTTCTAGCGAGGTGTGTCGATTCCCCCGGCGGCTCGGCTGGGGATGGCAGCCCCTGCGGCATTCTGTTCTCGCTCGCAACGCCGTCTGGCGCCATCTTCCCGACCGACACGATGACGGCGGCCATGCGTATCGCGCAGAATCCCACTGAGAATGTAACCGGCATTTACGACCAGGTGGCAGGTCCCAGCTTCTTCCAACCGGTGCTGACCGCGGCTCCTCCAGATTGGACTCTGAAGCTGAGCCATCCTGTCGCTGCTCCTTCCATATCGTTGGCCTCCGGCACGTATGTTGGCAGTCAGGAGGTAACGATCAGTGACGCAACAGCAGGGAGCACAATCCACTACACAACGGATGGGACGGTGCCCACGATATCCTCGCCGACATATTCGGAAGCGCTTTCCATTGCTGTCTCATCGACCATAGAAGCGATTGCGGTGATGGGTGCTTCGCAGAGTCCAGTATCTTCGTCGACCTTGACAATCACAGCAACTCATCCGCCCATGCAGCTTGCCTTCCGACAGCAGCCCACCAATACATTGACTCAGGCGGCGATCTCACCGGCAGTTACGGTTGCGGTAGAGGACGCCGACGGAAACGTCGTCTCGTCAGCCACGAATCGGGTTAAGCTTACCCTTTCTGGAAGCGCCACGGGCCTGGGGGGCACGTTAAGCGTCACGCCCCAAAATGGCATCGCAAGCTTTAGTAACCTGACGGTAAGCACGGCCGGAATCGGGTATACGCTGTCGACAACCAGCCCAGGGCTAACCTCAGCGACAAGCGCGAGGTTCACGATTTCTCAGTCTTCCACGGTGTCTACCACCATTAGCGTGGCATTGACGCCGGGCAGCGTGACCCTGACGCCTTCGCAGACACAGACGTTCACCGCAGCCGTCGCCGGAACGTCGAACACAGCCGTGACCTGGTCGCTGAGCCCTGCGGCGGGCAGCATCTCTGCTGCCGGGCTCTACACCGCCCCGGCGACCGTATCGTACCCTAACACTGTCACCATTACAGCAACCAGCGCGGCGAATCCAACCGACTCTGCATCAAGCGGCGTAACAATCGTGCCCCTTGTTGGGACTTCCTACTACCTTGCGCCGGCCGCGGCCGGAGGCAATGACTCCAACAACGGTCTCTCCCCTGGCGCACCTTGGCTAACGCCGCATCACTCAGTCAACTGCGGCGACACAATCATTGCGGCAGCAAGCACAGCCTACTCGGCGGTGAATTTCACCGACGGCAATTGGGGAACTGTAACATGCGCATCCGGAAACAATGTGGCGTGGCTGAAGTGCGTGACCTTCGACGCCTGCAAGATCACCGCTACCAGTGGTCAGAGCGGAATGTGGATAGATCATAGCTACTGGGGTGTTCAGGGGTGGGAAGTCTCAACCACACATGGGGCAAGCTATGCGCCGTGCTTTTACCTAACTCCGAACTATTCAACTCCCGTTCAGATTCACCACCTCATTCTTGCCGACGATATCGCCAATGGATGCCAAGGAAGCGGCATCAATGTGTCAGACCAAAATGCTACCGCGAGCATTGACTATGTGGCCCTCGTGGGTAACATCGTCTACAACGGCGCTCAAAGCAACACGACGTATCAGCAGGGCATTGCTGTTTACCAGCCCATACAGACCGACTCATTGCCAGGGACACATATTTACTTGGCTGGAAACTTCTCCTTTGACAACTTCGAGCCTGCCCTCATCAATGGTGGGCCTCCTACGGACGGCGAAGGAATCATTCTGGACACCTTCGACGGAAGTCAGGGCGGATTGGCTCATCCCTACTCGGCGCAGGCCCTCGTGGACAATAACATCCTCGTGGCGAATGGCAGAGCAGGCTTGGAAGTTTTCAATAATTCCACTGGGCCTGCACCGTTCGCCAATATCTATCTCAGGCACAACACGACATGGGGCAACAATGGAGATTTGAACCAAAACTCGGTCTGGTGCGGAGATACAATAGTCGACGACGCCCTCAATGTGCAGGCTTACCTCAACATATCTGCCACCAACGCAACCAATGGATGCGGCGCGAACCCGATCTACGCTTACTACGTCGGCGCTGGAACAAGCACTGATCACATCTATCAAGACTGGGGCTATTCTGCTAGCGGAACCAACAACACGTCGGCCAGCAGTACGGGATTCTCCTTCGGGCCGAGCAATACTTTCGGCACGAATCCGAGCTTTGCCAACCCTCTTGCTCCCGGCGCACCATCCTGCGGAAGCGCATCTAGTGTGCCGAACTGCATGGCGACAGTGATAGCGAACTTCACGCCAACGAACACAGCAGCACTCGGCTACGGCTACCAGATACCGTCGAACACCAGCGTATATGATTCGCTCTTCCCGCAATGGCTGTGCAACGTGAACCTACCATCCGGCCTGGTGACGATGGGATGCCAAGCTGGACCGTAGTATCTCCGACCAAGTTCATAGTGTGCTGCCTCTGCCACTCATCCATTAGCTGGGACAACGAATAGCATGTTACTTTTATTTCCTCTTGAAATTTGCGTATTGCGCATAACCTTAAATTGTATTATCAATGACAGAGTCAACTTATCATGACGTGACACTGCGGTTTCCGGTGAAAGCGCGATGCTCTTTGAGCGATGGCGGTGCGTATAACCTGAATAATGCACAAGCCACTTGGAAACTCCTGAGAATCCTGGTTTACAAACAGTAGGGACGCGAGGTTGCGAGCTTCGCGAACCGATTCTCAGGAGTCACCCAAATGCTAGGCAATGCAAACCAGACTACACGCCGCAGGTCTGTCAATCAAGGGGTTCGTGCAGATATCCCGAACCCTAATACAATCGCGGTATGCACCGCCCGGGCTTGGAAAAGCGAACCCAGGAGAGAATGCAGAGGCAAAAGCAACCGGCACAACACCGCCGCTCAACAGGCCAGTCGCGGCCTGCGTGCTCAGGCTACGCATAATTCAGGTATAAGCACATAAATCTGGAGAATACCTCTGGCGTAACTTCGGATACTCAGAAGTGACCGGATTCTAGGCGGGCGCGGACGTGCGGAATAGTCGCTCATAATTGTCGATGGTGTTGTCGAGCCGGAACATCGATGCACGCGTTCCAGCACATCGCCCTAACTCGGCCGCAACTTCCGGGAAGGACAACAATCTAACTATGGCAAGCCCAAGAGCTTTGGAGTCCTCAGGAGGAATGAGAATACCGGCGTCGCCGAGCACTTCGCGGATAGCGGGAATGTCCGACGCGACAATTGCCAGACGTGCCTCCATGGCCTCCAATAGCGCCATTGGCATTCCCTCACTCAAGGAGGGCAGTGCGAATACAGTTGCTACTCTGAGCAGGTTCCATACCTCTGACGGAGTAATCTCGCCAACAAAGTGCGCCCGATGCTGAATGCCGAGGTCCGCAGCAAGACACCGAAGTTTCTGAGAATCTTCTCCATCTCCTACGAACACCGCGTGCGCCTGTGGGGCTTCAGCTAACGCTTCGAGCAGCACGTGCTGGTTCTTCTGATTGGTAAGCCGACCTACATTGAGAATCAGAGGCGCGTCCAGCGGCAACCCGTACCGCTGACGCGGATCATCCCCATGCACATGTAGTTGAGGCGGAACTCCGTTGTGAATTCGACGCAGGTAGTGCCGATAATGGCTAGGATATTCCCTCACGGAGCGGGTCACCGCATCAGATACCGCAACGTTTGCGCAGTACACACCGATTGTGCCAAATATCTTATCCAAGTATCTTGCTAACCAGGGATACGTTTCGACTGTAATGTGCTGGACAGCGATACGGATCGGAACACGGCGAAGCCACGCCACGGCCTGGCCTACGACGTTGGCGTAGTACGTATGAGTTATTAGCACATCCGGGCGGATAATACGAAGTAAAGTTGCCAGCTGAACAACACAGTGAATGAATCTCAGGCCAGAAGGGCGCGCTTTATGGAGCACACGAACGTTACTTACTCCTGCGAACGCCGGCCGCTTTTCATATAGGAACCAGACTTCACAGTCGTGTCCACGCTGGCAGAAAGCATCATGGAGTAGCACAGCAACCCGTTGGGCTCCACCAGCTTCCATTTGAGTCACCAGTTGCACAATTTTCATGTTGTCCCTCGCCTTGCCACCCTCCGTGGCCACGTTGTTTGTACAGGCTTCTCCGCTTCTTCAGGGAGGGTTCTCACTTTCTACTGGTAGCGCAACATCGAGGATGTACAAGTCTCAGTTTATGCCCTCACTGAGTTGCAACATGTTTGTGGCACGAGAGATTCTCTTCCGGCAGATGGCGCAAGCGAAGGATCGTCGTCTCATCCGGTGCCGCGGCCATGACCAGATCGACTCTGACGAAGCGACGCAGCACATGTGGCTCACAGAAGGCCTCTTCCATGCCGGCGGTCAGACAGGTAGAACCACTGCTGCAAAAGTAAGTCCGGAGCGCGATAGCGAACCCAACAGGCTGACGCCCGTTACCCGCCTTCCGGTAATGAGGTCCCACCAACGCCAATAACTCATTCCACGGTACCACCTGTTCCATATGGTCAAGAAAATAGCTCCCGCTTGCTCTTCCGACCATGCTTCTCGAAACTCGCCTGCGATGCCAGTGTCTTCTGAAAACGCGCTTCCGCTTCATACTTACATTTTATCCAACAAAAGCGCGGGCTGCGGACTTGTGCAGAGGTTCCTTAGCGGAGCAATCAGAGGCCTTCCGTCGAGCACGATTGACACAATCGTTCTGACGATACCATGCCACAAATCTCTCCAGCCCCACGCGAAACTCGGTGCTGGGCCTGTAACCAAGCAACTGCACAGCTTTGGCAATATCCGCCCATGTCATAGCAACATCCCCTGGCTGCGCCGGCATTAAAACGCGCCGTGCCACCTTGCCAGTAATATCCTCAAGAAGGCTGATTAGTGTATTTAGGCTGACAGGATTGGAATTGCCCAGATTAAAAACATCAAATGCGGCGCCGTTGCTAGAGGATGGCTGGAAGCTGAGCGCGGCTAGTACGCCGGCAACGATGTCATCAATGTAGGTATAGTCTCGACCTGTAGTGCCATTTCCAAATACTGGGATGGCTTCACCAGCCTCCATGAGGGCCACAAATTTGTGGATGGCCAAGTCTGGCCGCTGTCGGGGACCATACACGGTGAAGAATCTCAAACAGACGGCGGACATGTCGTAAAGATGAGTATACGTGTAAACTAGCATTTCCCCCGCAAGCTTCGTAGCGGCATACGGCGATATCGGATGCGTCTGCGCTTCTTCCTCTGAAAACGGAACTGTTGCGCAGTTGCCATAAATCGAGCTAGATGAAGCAAACACCAAGTGTCTCACTCCAAATAAGCGCATTTGTTCTAAAACGTTTATCGTACCGCCAATGTTAACTTGCTCGTAAGAAACCGGCCGCAGAATCGAAGGACGTACTCCAGCGTAGGCTGCGAGATGAATCACTGCATCTGGCCGCGTCTCCGCAAAAATCCTCTTCAGGGCGCGCACATCACGAATGTCTTCTTGAAAGAAACTGTAGGAACCAGCTTCGCTGATTTCGTCTAAGTTACGCTTCTTTAGATCAGAAGAATAGAAATCATCAAGACTATCGATAATGGCAAGGTCGCAATGTGATCGAAGCAACGCCTCAGCTAAATGTGAGCCGATGAAGCCTGCCCCACCAGTCAACAAAATGCGCTTCTGGTCGCTCATTATTCGTTTCCTTTCTGGTTTTGACTTGCAGTCCACGGTTATTACTGCGCTAACCACGCCTGGAACATTAGAACGCTCCACAGAAAGCGGTGGGTGTCGTGATGTCCTGACAAATGTTGTCTCCATTTCTTTCTGACATAACCGACATCTATATATCCACCCTGCTTGAGGCGATCTTGCGACAAAAGATCTTCCGCCCAAGGACGAAGCGGACCTCGAAGCCAGTCAGCAAGAGGGATGGCGAAGCCCATCTTTGGACGCTTATCATTGTATTCTGGCAAGTATCGCTGGATGACTCTCCGCAGCAGCCATTTGCGTTCGGATTTGTAGATCTTGAAATGCAACGGCATGCGCCAGCACAGTTCGGCAATCCGATGGTCGAGGAAGGGCGCTCGTGTTTCCAGGCTAACTCCCATGGCGGCGCGATCCACCTTCACCAATATGTCATCCGGTAAATAGCCTATAGCGTCCTGAAACATGGCCGCTGACGTAAAATCCATATTCATGTCCTCAGAGTTATACATTGGAAGAACAAGTGCAGATTCCGTATTCAGCACGACCACATCTTCAGGCTGATGGCAAATGGACACTAGATCCGCGTACAAACTCTCCTTGCTCTTGGCGGCTAACATTGCGGAGAGCTTGTGGCACTTTTCTCCGGCACCAACGACGCGGTACCGTTCGGGAATCGCCGCGGATACGATCTTATTAACTCGATCCCACGCGTGGGGAGAAATGGCGGACAGACCGGCACCTAGGAAGGAGCGGGCACCATGCGGCAGGCCGGACAACTGAGTCCACACTCGTTCGCCCCAGTAGTAGCGATCATATCCACCCAGCAGCTCATCCGCTCCGTCTCCAGATAGGGCAACAGTAACATGCCGCCGGGCAAATTCTGCGACGAGGACAGTTGGGATCTGCGACGAATCCGCAAAGGGCTCATCATACAACTGGGGAAGTTTCTGAATAACCGCCATTGCATCTTCAGGACTCAGACGCAGCTCGAAGTGATCAGTACCTAATTGCGCGGCTACGCTCCTAGCATGTTCTGCCTCATCGTATGCAGCTTCTTTGAAGCCAATGGTGAAAGTGCGCACAGGCCTAGTGCTTAGCGACTGCATTATCGCAACGATTGCAGACGAGTCTAAGCCTCCGGAAAGGAATGCGCCGAGCGGCACGTCCGAAATCATCTCCTGACGAACGCCACGTTTAAGTGCTGATTCAAGAGCATCGACCGCATCCTCCGCCGTGCCTTCGAAGGGTGAACGCAAACCACCTTCGACCATGTCACGTGCAGACCAGTAATGCAAGATGCGCGTGTCTGTTTCGTGTCCGCTACGCGAGAGGACAACAACGGATCCGGGATCAACTTTACTGATGTTATGGTAGATGGAGCCCGGCGAAGGAACATACCCGTATCGGAAGTACTGCGTAAGCACTCCCCTGTCAATTTCCGTCTTGCAATCTGGGTGCTGACGCAAAGCAGCCAAATCCGAACCGAACAGAAGGACGCTGTCCATCCACCCGAAGTAGAGAGGCTTTTCGCCAAATCTATCGCGACACAGGTACAATCTCCGTTCCTCACGGTCCCATACAGCAAACGCAAACATTCCAACAAAACGACGCAAAGCAGTTAGAATGCCCCATCGCTCAAATGCCGCGAGCATGACCTCGGTATCTGAACCGCCGCGAAATGTATCGCCGCTGCCCGCGAGCTCCTCTCTTAGCTCCCCGAAGTTATATATCTCTCCGTTGAACACGATCTGGAACCTACCACTGCGGGAGCACATAGGTTGATGTCCAAGCGGACTCACATCGAGAACTGCCAAGCGACGATGCCCAAGCACGATACCAACCCGCGGATCGCACCAATACCCTTCGTCATCAGGGCCACGATGTCGAATAGCTCCAGTCATCCGGAGGATTATGGCGACCATATGGGACTCCTCCGCGGGTTCTGTCCAGAATCCTGCAATTCCGCACATCTCTAGTCTGTCTCCACTGCAAGTGTTATATGTTTCGAAGTGTGTTCGGAATGGTGAGAGCAGGCGCGTCGAGGTGCGACTTGAAGCACTTCACAGTTGGCTCCGCAATCGCGTCTTGGACGTGTCCGCTTATAACACTTGCTTATCATAGCCGGGGCGAGCATATTGCACGCGCGCTGCACGATAAAATACTTCTTCTGTGAGATCCGTGCTATGTTCCCACGAGTAGCATTGCCGCACGAACGCCTGTGCTCGGACTGCGACCTCCGCATACCGCTCACTGTGACGCAGAAGGCGCACTAGCCGCTCCGTAAGCCCCTCAACGTCTCTGGGAGTGACAAACAAATCATAGCCTGTGATGCTACCAAGCAATTCGCGATGCGGAGCGATATCGCTAACTATCGCGGGAGTCGCATGTTCCATGCACTCCAAGAGGGAATTAGGCAACCCCTCAAGGTCGGAGGGAAGAACAAATGCCGCCGCCGCTCGATAGAGCGTCTGCAGTGCTGCTCCCTTTTGCAGTCCTGTAAAGACAACCCGGGCATCTGCCGCGGCTAAACAGCGCAAGTGATTGACGTAGGTATCAGTGTACCCGGTCTCGCCAGCGATCACTAGTCTGTAAGGAGTTGCCACTCGGCCGAAGGCAAGAATAAGGTCTTCAATCCGCTTTTCGGGCACAAGCCGCCCAATGTAGGCGATGAATCGACCTGCGCAGAGATTAAACTCGTCGAGAACACCGCGATCCAGTACAGCTCTTGAATCAGAACGCTCAACGCCATTTGGAATACACACAGTATCTAATCCGTACTCCTGAGAAAAGTAGGATTGGAGGGCCTTGGAGACTACAATTACATTACTAGAATGCTTAACGAGAGAACGCTCCGCGTGGCGAAGTACCATGCATCCAAGTCCGTTCCACTTCGCGCGTTGCCAATCAAGCCCGTGAATCTTCGTCACGGTCGGTATACTAGCTAGCCTTCCGAGAACACTAAACGTGCCGGAAGCTAGCGCATGCAATTGAATCACATCATAGCGCTCAGAAGTGATGCCGTGTAGCATACAAAAGAACGCGTGACAGAGGGTCTCTATCGACTTCCGCTTAACAGTTGGCATTCGGAGCAAGCGCAACCCGCGATACGACGCCTCAGGGTCCTCAAGGTAGTCCGGCCGACAATAAACTGTTATTGCGTGCCCGCGTGCGGCCAGCCGGCTATAAAGGCTCTCACTGGCACGTTCTATGCCGCTGTAGTTGCATGGTATTGCGCGCATGCCAATTACAGCAACTCGAAGCGGACGCCCTACTGTGTACATGTCAAGTCCTTTCTTCCCGAGCTCGGCATTATTCGAGTACCTAGGTTCGCAACGGCGTGACGATGTACGACTTGTCGCACTCTGGACTGATAACAAGGCCCGCGTAGCGTAGACATGTTGGCTACGATCATATGCATGTCCAGCTTGATAAGAAGGATCGGTAGCAGATTGTCGGTATGTTGTACAACAAACTGGAATCGGCGCGGGTGTTCGGCGAGCCTCAAGTCTACGCAAGATCGACCAAGTAGGCTCTTATTGCGCAGGCGGCTACCAACGTAGACGTAGCCAGGAAACGGTGCGAGCGATCGCCCGAGGTCACGGGGAGGAACGACTGGAGCCCGCCTTGCATGAGAAGCCGCAACCGGGCGAACAGCCGCTACTTGCGCGTTTGTTCCATCTGCCGGCGGATTAGTTGCCTGGCCGGAATTCCCCCCACTACAAGTTCGTTCCCCACATCATCGATGACAACGGCATTGGGAGCCACGGTGACATTGTTGCCGAGCGCAATTGGTCCAATCACGACTGCTCCAGCGTTGATCACAACGTTGTTTCCGATGCGCGGATTCTCTCTCCCATCGAACTGGTGCTTCTCGCGGTTCCCGATCGTTATGCCGGTTCCGACACGAAGATTGTCTCCGGCCTCGCAAGCGCCGATCACGATGCCGACAGGGTGATAGATTGTCAACCCCTTCCCGATCTTAGCCTTCCACGAGATATCGCAGCCATGCAAAGCTATGTTGAGGTTGCTAAACAGGACGCTCAGAATCTCAAGCTGGTGACGATATGCCCAATTTGCAGCCCGAAATAGCATAACCGCGCGCCAGCCGGGCTTCATCACAAGTTTTAGAAGCCTGATCACGTTCATATGCCCGCCCGTCCACCCTTGTCAAAGCTCATTAACAAGCTTGCGCCCCGATATGCAAGCCTTCATTGCGCCTGCTGCAAACGTCGACCCACGCGGAATTTCCATTTTGTCATCACGGCAAGAACCAGGATACCAACAGACGCCTCCGCCGGATCCGTCTTTCTATAAATCCGACGAGACCAGACAGGCAATCGTCGACCTGCTCGCCACTTGAGCAGCCAGTTAAATGTCGAACTACCCAGTTTATGGTCATTTCTCCTACGGTTGTAACCTACATTTAATCCCTCTGCCACCGTCCGGCTCTTCTCCTCCTCTATGATAACTCCCTCCGTAAATAGAGATGGTTATTAAGCGCAATACTGACCGGCGCGAGCGCCAATATCATCACACCGGGCGCCCGCACGGTATTATCAGTCAGCGATAGGACGACTAACATCAGCAGTACAGCATTGGCACCCCAGAGCTGCTCAGGGCACGAGCGCCGATGTTTGTAGGCTAGACGGAGTGTAGAAAGAAGTAGCGTCAGTAATGGGCACCAAAGCAGCACAGTACCAACGATTCCGTAGTTGATCGCGGTT
>Ga0182024_10019541_pt1 | contig 12475 bp, 12 predicted proteins | sample P32metaG_FD_120480 | JGI IMG/M metagenome (GOLD analysis project Ga0182024, IMG submission 120480) | Permafrost microbial communities from Stordalen Mire, Sweden - P3-2 metaG (Illumina Assembly) | ecosystem: Environmental > Terrestrial > Soil > Wetlands > Permafrost | place: Sweden: Stordalen... | reverse complement strand
GCAAGGTGTCAACGGTCTGGAAATCGGCCCCGAAGTGGGCGCTTGCGGGTCGGCCGCTTTTCGGAACGAAACTACCATTATTGAAGACATCGCCAACGATCATCGCTTCGGCCCAGCGAAGGATTTCGTGATGAGCTTCGGGCTGAGAGCCTGCTGGAGCGTGCCGATCCGGGATTCCAAGCAAAAGGTGCTGGGAACCTTCGCGATGTACCACCAGCAGCCCGCCAAGCCGCGCGATCGCGATTTGCGCGTGGTGGAAGCAGGCGCACACCTGGCCGGCAATGCCATTGAACGGTTGCGCGCCGAGGAGAAACTGCAAGAGAACGCCGAGCGCATCGCCATGGCCGAAAAGGCCGCCGCTTTCGGGATCTGGCAGACCGACATTGTTACCGAGAAGTTGTCGTTTTCAGAGGGCTTCGCGGCACTGGTAGGTTTATCGGGCAAACCATTACACATGCACTTGGATCAATGGCGAGAGATGATCCACCCCGACGATCGCGAGGCGCTGCGAGGCACGGCGCAAAAGGCGATCGACGAAAACGGATCGTTCAGCTCCGAGTTCCGGGTCGTAACTCCGGAAGGAGCGGTGCGGTGGATGCGCTGTGAATCCGGAGTGACGGCGGAAGAGGGCCAGCCCAAATTGCTGAGCGGCGCAATGATCGACATCACGAAGGAAAAGCAGATGCTGCTCCGCCTGGAGCAGGCCTTGGCGGCAGCCGACGCTGCCAATCGAGCCAAGTCGGAATTCCTGGCCAACATGAGCCATGAGATCCGAACGCCGATGAACGGGATCATCGGAATGACGGAACTAACGCTCGAGACGGAACTGGATCTGAGCCAACGCGAGTACTTGAACGCGGTGAAATACTCGGCGGATTCGCTGCTGAGCGTGATCAACGAAATCCTGGATTTTTCGAAAATTGAAGTGGGCCGCCTGGCGCTCGATCCGATTGAGTTCAATCTGCGGGATCATCTGGGCCATGCCATGAAATCGCTCAGCGTGGGGGCGCACCAAAAAGACTTGGAACTGGCCTGCTTCGTGGAACCGGAACTGCCGGAATTCGTGGTCGGCGATCCGGTTCGTTTACGCCAGGTGGTGCTGAATCTCGCGGGAAACGCGATCAAGTTCACCGATCGCGGCGAAGTGGTGCTGCGCGTAGAAGGGGAGCCGAACGGCGCAGACAGCGTGAATTTGCACTTCTCGATTACCGACACCGGTATCGGCATCCCGAAGGAGAAACAGAAACTCATCTTCGAGCCATTCACTCAGGCCGATACATCCACAACCCGGCGCTATGGCGGTACTGGACTGGGTCTGTCCATTTCCATGCGTCTAATCGAGATGATGGGCGGCCGCATCTGGCTGGAAAGCGAAGTGGGCAAGGGATCTACGTTCCACTTCGCGGCTCCATTTGGGATAGCGAAGGACGCGACTACTCGGCCCACGGCGATTGACCCCGCGATTCTGGATAACGTGCGCGTGCTGGTGGTGGACGATAACGCCACGAATCGGCAGATTCTGGAAAAAACGCTCAGTTACTGGCGCATGCGACCAACGGTCGTGTCGAATGCCATGGCAGCGCTCAACCTGCTGCGGGAGGCGAAGGCGTCCGGAGTGCCCTTCGGTCTTCTCGTCGCGGATTGTCACATGCCTGAGATGGACGGATTCATGCTGGTGGAGCAGATTCAGCAATCGCCCGACCTGTCGAATCTGGTGACCATCATGCTGACCTCGGGCGGTCAGCGCGGGGATGGCCTGCGCTGCAAGGAACTGGGTATCGCGGCTTACCTGATCAAGCCGGCGCTCCAGGCGGATTTGTTGGACGCGCTGCTGCAGGTGCTATCGCTGCACGAAGGCGCACCCCAGCCGGCTCAGGTGATCACGAGACATTCACTCCGCGAAGGCCGTCTGCCGCTCCGCATCCTGCTGGCCGAGGACAATCTGGTGAATCAGAAGCTGGCCTCGCGTTTACTTGAAAATCAGGGCCACACCGTGGTGGTGGCCGCCGACGGCGCTCAGGCGTTGGGGACTTTAGAGAAGCAGAGTTTTGACCTGGTCCTGATGGACGCGCAGATGCCGGTGATGGATGGGTTCGAATGTACCGCAGCGATCCGGCGGTTGGAACAGGCCACGCGCGCGCATATTCCGATCATTGCCATGACCGCGCACGCCATGGTGGGCGACCGGCAGCGATGCCTGCAGGCCGGTATGGATGGCTATATCGCGAAGCCAGTTCACGCGCACGAACTATTCGAAACCATCGAAATGGTTCTCACGCACGTCGAAAAGACCGGAGCGGAGCAAACTTCGCAGCCGATTCATAGTTAATAGCCGCTGGGTCAGCACCCAGTTAAACTGAAGTACGAATGACGCGCACACCGGTGCAGTCGCAAGTGCTCGTCAACAATATCGAAATCACCCTGTGGGAGTGGCCCGGCGAAGGACCGCCCGTTTTCTTTTGTCACGCCACGGGGTTTCACGCGCGCATCTGGGATCAAGTGATTGCGCGCCTGCCCGAGCGTCATTGCTGGGCTTTCGACGCACGCGGGCATGGGTGCAGCAGCAAGCCCGCGCCTCCGTATGAATGGCGAAGCTTCGGCACGGATATCGCGGCGCTGGTCGATTGCCTGGGCCTCACGGGCGCACTTGGCGTGGGGCATTCCATGGGCGGCCATTCGGTCACGCTGGGCGCGGCCCTGCGGCCCGCCGCGTTCTCATCGCTGGTGTTGCTCGATCCCGTGATCCGCGCGAAAGATCAATATATTGGACCTTGGAAGAAGACCGAGTTCGTGACCAAACGACGAAATCAGTGGACATCGGCACGCGAGATGTTCGAGCGCTTCGAAAACCGGCAGCCGTTCGTTTCCTGGGACCGTGCAGTGCTGCGCGACTATTGCGATTACGCGCTCCTGCCAGAAGGCCATAGCTTCATTCTGGCCTGCCCCCCTACGGTAGAAGCATCCATCTATGCCGGCAGCACGGCGGTTGAAACCAATATCTATCCTGAGATCGCGACCATTCAGATTCCGGTTCACGTGGTTCGCGCCGGGCGTAAAGGCGATCCGTCGAACTTTATGGGATCGTCCCCGACGACGCCCGATTTAGCTGCGAGCTTCGCGCGCGGGTCAGATACGTGCGCGGCCGAATATTCGCACTTCATCCCGATGGAGGCGCCCGGTTTTGCGGCGAAAACGATTGCCGAAGCTCTGGCCCTGCTTTAATAAAGAAAGTGTCCATCGAAGAACAGTTGACGTATCTAAAGAAAGGGCTCGCGGACCTGATCCGCGAAGAGGACCTGCGCGAGCGCTTGATCCAAGCCGAGAAGGCCGGCCGCCCGCTGCGCGTGAAAGCCGGTTTCGATCCCACGGCGCCAGATCTGCATCTGGGCCATACGGTGCTATTGCGCAAGATGAAGCACTTTCAGGATCTGGGGCACCGGGTGATCTTTTTGATCGGCGATAACACCGGGCTGATCGGCGATCCCACGGGACGAAATACCATGCGGCCTCCCATGACGCGCGAAGAGATCGACAAGAACGCCGAGACTTACAAGACCCAAGTGTTCAAAATTCTGGATCCGGCGAAGACGGAAGTCCGGTTCAACAGCGAATGGCTGGAGCCAATGCGGTTCGCGGACATCGTCCGATTGTGTTCGAAATACACCGTGGCGCGCATCATGGAGCGGGACGAATTTACGAAACGCTTCCGGGACGGGACGCCGATTTTCGTGCATGAGCTGCTGTATCCGCTGGCGCAAGGATACGATTCAGTGATGCTGGAATGCGATGTGGAGATGGGTGGCACCGATCAGCGCTTCAACCTGCTGGTCGGGCGCGAATTGCAGCGCGATTCGGGGCAGCCGCCCCAGATTGTGGCCACGGTTCCGCTGCTGGAAGGGACCGACGGCGTCGAGAAAATGTCGAAGTCCAAAGGGAACTACATCGGCATCACGGAACCGGCGAAGGTGATGTTCCGCAAAGTGATGGGCATCAGCGATACGCTGATGTGGCGCTACTGGGAATTGCTCACCGACAAGAGCTTGGCTGAGATCGCGGCCATGAAGGCCGAAGAGCCGATGCAAGTAAAGATGCGGCTAGCGCAGCAAATCGTGGCGGATTTTCATTCGACGCAGGCGGCCGCGCAGGCGCAGGCGGATTTTCAACGTGAAGTGCGCGAGGGGCAGCAGCCGGATGATATCGAGACGTTTCAATTGACCAACGATATCGGCAACAGCCTGCCCAAGATTTTGCTCGCCGCCGGTCTGGCCGATTCGCGCACCGATGCCGAACGCAAGATCAAATCGGGCGCGGTTGAGATTAACGGCGAACGGCATACCAACGTCGGAGTGGTAATTCCGCCGGGGGGCGCGGTGTTTCGCGTCGGCAAGAAATGGAAGCGAGTGCAGGCCTAGGTATGGATCGACGACATTTTGTATGGAAGCTGGCCGGGCGCGAGCTGCTGCTGGGCGAGCGAACGCTGCTGATGGGCGTGCTGAACGTGACGCCCGATTCGTTCTCCGATGGCGGCAAATATCTGGACCCCGATCGCGCTTTCGCGCGTGCCATCGAACTGGAAGAGCAAGGCGCGGACATCATCGATATCGGGGCTGAATCGACCAAGCCCGGTTCGGAGCGCGTTTCCGAGGCTGAAGAGCTGCGCCGCTTGATTCCGGTGCTGAAGCGGCTGAATGGCAAATTGAGCATTCCGATTTCGGTGGACACCTACAAATCGGCGGTGGCGGAGAAGGCGCTGGAGCACGGCGCCGCGCTGATCAACGATCCTTCGGGCCTGACGTTCGATGCGAAACTTGCGCACGCGGTGGCGCAGCACGATGCGGGCTTGATCATCACCCACATGCGCGGAACTCCGGAAACCTGGGCCAAGCTTGCGCCCATCAAAGACGTGATGGGGACCATCCGGCAAGATCTGGATGCATCCACGCATCGCGCCGTGCGGGCGGGTGTGGAGCGGGCGCGCATTGCCATCGATCCGGGCTTGGGCTTCGGCAAACGCAAAGAACAGAATGCCGAGATCCTGGCGCACCTGGACGCTTTTGTTCAGCTCGAATTCCCATTAGTGGTGGGTCCGTCGCGAAAATCGTTCTTGCCGCAGCTGGAACAACCTTCGGCCGGTTTTGCGCAATGCGCGACAGCAGCGGCAGTGACAGCATCCATCCTGGGCGGCGCGCACGTGGTCCGCATTCACGATGTGCTGGAGATGAAAGCGGCGGCGCTGGTGGCCGATCAGATCTTTAGTTACTTTGGCCCTAGCTACGCTGGCACTTCGGACAGTAATGCGTCCCGCGCTGTCCCACCACGATCCGGCGGATCGGGGTTCCGCAAATAGGACAGGGGTCGCCGGCGCGTCCATAGACCTGGTGCTGCTGTTGAAAGCTGCCGCGCTGCCCGTCGGCATCGACGTAATCGGAAATCGAGGAGCCTTTGAGGCGAATCGCAGTGGCGAGAATATCCAGCATCGCGCTGTGCAGCCTGCTGGCGCGCGCTTTGCTCAGGCTGGCGGCCAGGGCGCGCGGATGGATGCGAGCTTCAAACAGCGCTTCATCCGTATAGATGTTGCCCATGCCGCGCAAGAATCGCTGATTGAGCAGCAGGGGCTTGACGGCGGAGCGCCGGGCCTTGAGCAGCGCGCGAAAATCGTCGAGTGAAATATTCAGAGCATCGGGGCCAAGCGCAGCGGCGCGGGCAGGCAACTGCTCGCTCCACTCGATGCGGCCGAAATGGCGGACGTCGTCATAAACCAGCAGGCCGCGATCGAGCTGGAAAACGGCGCGCGCGTAGGGGCCGGGCTCCGAATCGAGCAGCAGCTTGCCGGTCATGCCCAGATGAACCACGAGTACGCCGCGATCAAGCGTGATCACGATGAATTTGCCGTGCCGTTCCACGGATTTTACGAGCTGACCGCGCAAGCGCTTGCGCAACGTCGGGAAACGTTGGCGGACCACGTGATGTGACGAAAATGTCGCGTCGACGATACGGCGTCCAGTGAGTTTCGGCGCGAGGGTGCGCACTACAGTTTCTACTTCGGGTAGCTCAGGCACGGGGCTTTTAAACTCGAACCGCGGGATCGATCAGAATATCGTCGCCGTCGGCCTTCACCGGGAAGCAATCCAGTTTGATGGCGGGATCGTAATCGTTTTCACCAGTGCGGCAGTCGTAAGCCCATGCATGCCAGGGACAGATAACCAGGTTCTCTTCGACGTTTCCCTGCCCCAGCGGTCCGCCGGCATGGGGACAGAGGCCCGCCAGCGCGTGCAGTTCGCCATTGACATTGCAAATCGCGTAGGAATCGTCACCGAGGATCACTTCGGTAATCGAGCCTGGAGGCAACGAAGAGAGCGATCCAACTTTTACGAATGCCATACCAAATGTTCTACCACGGCGCATGCCGTACATCGGTATGGAAGCGGGAGCTCGAGGGAAATCAGCCTTCGGTGGTATGAGCGTTGGTGAGAAAGATGTCGAGGAAAATGCTGACAACGTAGCCGAGGAAAGCTCCGGCAGCGCCGCACGCAATCAGGGACTGAACCGTCCCATATCCAAACCGGTCTCCGAGCGGAACCGCCACCGCGAGACCCACAGCGCCAAATACGAGAGCTACCAGTAGCCGTTTTCTCATTTGTTATTCACCGTTAAATTGCCAACGAGGTTATTATGCGGCCAACAGGGGATTGAAACCAGGGGGAGTTACTGTAAGGGTGCCGGGTGGATCACCTGAGGAGGCGTAGAGTTTTTCTCTAGTACGCTTGATTTGCCCGTTCTAAACCAGGCCTCGGGAGGGATCGACTCAAACTACTCGAAATCGAACGGATTCTTAGGCTTGGGGGCGTCGGGGTTTTCTTTGGCCTGCTTCAACAGTTCGTCGAACTTGCGCTCCAGCACCTTTTGATGGCCTTTGTGCTGCTCAAACGATTTCTGGAACACCTCGTCGCGCCGCGCCTCTTCGCCTTTCAGCTTCTGAACGGCGGCGCCAATATCCTCGATAGCGGGCGGCCTCTTGTGCTCTTCGTAGCTGATCACGGCTTTGAGCTCGGCGTCGATCTGAAGCTTGGCTTCGCAGCACGGGCAGCGCACTTCCACCAGCTGGCGTTTGCCTTTGGCCATATTGAGATACTAACGTAGCGCGTAGGGCGCGCGCTGTTGATTTTAGTGCTGCTGATCGGGAAAAGGAATCTCACGCGGACCGTCATCCAATCCCTCGATGCGAATGACGGCTGGTTTGGCCGGGGCCGGAATCGGGGTCAGCGCGGGCTTGGGTTGTACGGGTTGTATTGTCCAGGCGGCGTTTCGGCCAGACTGAAACGCGGATTTCTGCGCAGCGGCAAAAACCTGCGCGCTCTTCTCGAGCTCCTGCTGCGTCAGGCGCAGGCTGATTTTGGCGGCCGAACCGTCCAGGGCGAACTTCAGCTTCTTTGCGATCTCCTGCACTTCGACGCCGCTGCTCTTGTCCTTCGCAGCCATGTTGATGATGTGCGTCAGTTCGGCTGTCATGTGCTTCGCCACGGCATCCGATGAGAAGCGGACGGTGATATCGGCTGCAAGTCCCGCGCGCACATTGACGCCAGCTTCAAAACCGCGTGCTTCAGACGCCCATTCGCCGCCGCGCAGCAGGCCGGCCACCGAATCGCTCGACATAATTTCGGCGGCGTCCATGATGAACCAGAAGTCGTAAGTGGCGTCCATTTCAGTCGCTCGCGCCAGCAGGGGGTTGGCGGTTTGAGCGGGCGGACCAAATTGATTGCGATCGAGCGTTGTAAATACCGCCTTGGGGTCGCCAAACAGAATGGTCTCCGCATCGAACAGAACCCAAGCCAGCTGCTTGGCGTCCTTGCCCTGAGGCCGGTAGACCTGGAAGGCGTTGTAGGATTGCGCCTTGGCGCCGAAGCGGGCAAAAACCTGGTGCACCTTGGCCGGATCGAAATGTCCATGAATGGCGATGAGAACCGGCGGCTGGGTGGAGTCGTCGGGCGAGTTGTTGCCGGGCGAAGAGATCAGGATGCGATCGATATCGTCGAGCAGCTCTATGCCGGGGATGGAAGGCAATGGCATGCCCGAAAGGCTCAGCCACTTCTCGCGGATCATGTCGGCGGTCTGCGACTGCCGGATACGCACCCAATCGATGCTGACCAGCGCCTTGGCGTCCGGATAGGCGAATCGCCACGGCGCGGCGTCGGGCTGGGGATTTGCCTGCGCGTAGGTGATGACAGGAATGAAGAGGATGGAGAGGGCGAGGGCGGCGCGAAGACGTAGCATAGCTATCTATCCATCGACAGAATCGGGCCTCGACAACAGCATTGCACGGTAATACCAAAAGTAGGAAAGATGGTATAATTCACGGTAGTACCATGAAGACTGCGATTTCGATTGAGGACGAAATACTCCGGGAAGCCGATGAGACCGCGCGCCGGATGGGACTGAGCCGCAGCCGGCTATTCGCCTTGGCAGTCGGCGATTTCCTGCAGCGGCATCGGCAGGAACAGATGCTGGCTCAGCTGAATGAAGTTTATTCGAGCGAGGCACAGCCGACCGACAAACGTCTGCTCAAGGGGATCAAGACCAAGGTCGGGCGCACGATAAAGGAGCCCTGGTGAGCGACATTCGTCAGGGGCAAGTCTACTGGCTCGATTTCGGGCCTGTGGCCGGTTCAGCTCCCGCCGAGCGTCACCCTTGCGTGGTGGTCCAGAACGACGTATTCAACCGGAGCGCGATTGCGACGAGTGTCGTGTGCCTGATTACGTCCAATCTGAGTAGGGCCAAGGCGCCGGGCAATGTGCTGTTGAAGAAGGGCGAGGCCAATCTTCCGAAGGCCAGCGTGGTGAATGTTTCGCAGATCCTGACGGTGGATAAAGCCGAGCTTGCGGAGAGTGTCGGGAGCCTGAGCGACGCGGCGGCCCATGCGGTGCGCGACGGACTGCATATGATTTTCGACCGGCTTTGAAAAGCGGCGGCACGGATCGCCCGGGCAGTTCGACCCATGGCCTACAAACCATCAAAGTTCGACAATGCTGAGCGCGGGCGAACGGGCGCGTTCAGATTCACAGCGATGCCGCCTTAACGGGGAAACAGAGCGGAGCACCGATGAGTCACGCTTACGCTTTGACCAGTTTGCGGCGCTTCTGTCCAACGCGCGCAAATGCCATCGCTAGTCTACCGTCTGTATCTGGAGGCCCGATCAATTCCTTGTGTTTGGCTTGGGCTGCCGTTTTGAATTCTTTTGGCAAACTCAACGATGCGATGCACCGGACTATTTCATCGTGAAACTTGCTGACCTCGTCGAAAAACTGCTGAAAATGATCTCTCAAAACGACATCGATGATGTAGATGTCTTCCTTATGAAACGTCCTTAGTTGAATGTGCGGCCGCGCACGGACACTGACTTGGTCCAGTTCCACAGTCGCCTCGAACAGGTTGCCATCTAAAACAATGACCGGCAAATAGAACTCAGAAAAGGTGCCAAACTCCTCAGATGCCTTGAGCCGTGAAGAACGTCTGTAGTTCAGATAGGTGATAACAGAATCGATCGCCCCATAGATTTCTGATGGGGCTGAGGTGGACCTAAAGGCCTCATAATAGCTGACGCATCGAGGCACCCCAGAATCGCTGTAATGCCCGACCTTAAGCCCCGGATATATCTGCGCTAAGAGGGGCACGAATCCGCGCTTCCCGAAATATGCATCGAAGTCGCTAGCGTACTTTATGAACGACGCTACGCTATCGAACTTGTACGAAGGCGTTGAGAAGAACACCCACGGCTTTTCCGAGGACTTCTTACATTCGATTATAAGATCTGTTGAGGTGTGATGAGAGGCAGCGATCGTTTCAAAGAAGGCAAGGAGATCAATCTCCCTAAGCTTGTCGAGGTACTCATACCTCACACTCGGCATTCTTCCAGTGTTCTTGGTAGAGCACACATTAAGCACAAACATCTCGAGCGGAAAGCCAGACTTGCGAATATCATTTTCGATTTTCTCTACAAATTCGGCGGCGCCGTGAGCCGACGGTGAGGGCATGAATTTAATTTTAGCCATGGCGTGACAGCATTTGTAAACCAAAAATCCCCTCCCGCTCGGCGCGCCGCTAGTCATGTGCGTGGGGCGCGGCGCGCCCAAGCTGCATGATTGCATGCACAAGAGGACCCCAATTAACTGTGCAACGACCTATGCTCATTCGTGGAAAGACCGATTCCCAATCCGCGCGATGCCGACTCTTCGAACTCTTCGCGCACGTGCTTGCGCAATATGTTAGAAGCGAAGTATGGCCACACTTGGAAGTGTTCGCCTTGCCGTTAACGATGGTAAGCCAGATAGTGGATGCGCGTTTCTCCTTAACGAACCCGCAAAGGCAAGTCGGACTCTTACTGCCTATAGCGGGGCGGAAGTCGAGATCTGTGCCGGTAATCCCTACGTCGTTGCGAGACTTGGTGCCGACCACAGCCCGGAGTCAGCGTTTGGTGTAGCGCACGAAGACTGTCAAATGGCCCTGGACCTGCTGGCTATCGACCGCACACAAGATCTCTCAATCCGCGGAGCATTTGACGAACACATTCTATGGTGGCGAGACGGAACCAAACTCATTTTGAGAGTGTTCGCAATTGCCGACCTCGCGATCTCAACTCACCTACAGCTGACACAGATGGATGCAGCTGGAAATGTGTTGGCCCCTCCGGCACCACCACCGATCCAGTATCACGACAGCTTTCGATACTTCAGGCTCGCGCAGGTTTCAGACGATTTGGCTGAATCATTTCGGAACATGTACTTGGCGTTTGAACTCGCGCTGAGCAGCCTCTATCCAAGGCAACGCCGTGAGGGCGAAGGAGCCTGGCTGAGGCGTGCGCTCACCAACGTGAATACTACTATCGGGTTGTCGAATGCATTTACTCCCTCGACCCCTGACATTGTTACCGAGATTTACGATTCGATTTACGTCAACGTTCGTTGTGCTTTGTTCCACGCCAAGCATGGTCAGTCTAGGGCCACACCTCACAGTTTGCAGAATAGGGAGAAGATCGCCGAGGCCCATGATAAGTTGTCACAAGTTGTTTTGTTGTTGGCTCGGAACTGGGCCCCTTCTTCGGGCGGAGGGATAGTCACCGCGGCTGGGTTCGCATTGCAGGCGGCAAGGATTTTCGGCAGCGCGGCCGTGATTGTTTCTGAACACGGTGGAACCGCCCGAGTGGAGGAAGTGCTTGAAGGGCCGGAGTATCGAGACCACGTGACGTTGCCAAGCCGGCATGCGCCGCAGCTGGGCAATCCCGGCTTAGAATTTCTTGTAGCGGTTGGCAAAGCCGATTTGTCCCCGTAATGCAAAAGGATTGGACGCGTCGGCGTGAAGTCGGACGGCGCCTTGCTTCTGTCCTCCGACTTAGGCCCTGGTATTTCTCCGGATTCTCTCGACGAGGTTCAGTTCCATTTAGGACTGCGACTCAGAAATGTAGGATCGATTAAATCAATCTATAGATCTTGAGTTGCGGACGTCCAGTTGGCACTGCGGTAAGATTCGGCTGGACCCTGGCTATCACTTGGCCGACGACCGGCCAAATCACCGAATGGAACGCCAAACGATCCATCCGGCAGCCACCTTATCGAACCGCCCACCGTGCGCCCATAGTTCATGCTATAAAACAATCAGAACCTAATTTGTTTGGCTGTGGAAAACCTGTGGACGCCTTAGGAAAACCCCTCTAACTGAATGTTTGGATACCACTTGTATGCAACCAGCAGCCATGCGCTTTTCCACCGGATGATTCACAGTCTATGTGGCTCAGGACACGGCGCAAATAAATGGCTTTGATCCGGCACACCGCGCCGCTACTGTAGAACGGTTGGCTTATGGCAGCGTCAGCTCCCGATATCGCTCTTGAACGTGGACTCCCCGCAAATCTAGACGCCGAACGCTTCGTCCTGGGCGCGATCCTGATGGACGACGCGCTCTATATCCAGGTTGCGGGCACGCTTGAGGCCGAAGACTTCAGCCTCGAGAAGCATCGCCGCATCTTCCTGCGCATGGGCGAGCTTTACGCGCGGGGCGACCGTATCGATCGCGTCACCGTCGCCAACGAGCTGATGAAGCAGAACCAGCTGGAATCGGTGGATGGCATCACGTACCTGGTGTCGCTGGACGAAGGCCTGCCGACGCTCGCGAATCTGGAAAGCTACGTCGACATCGTCAAGGACAAGGCGGTCCTGCGGCGCATCATCTTTACATCGCGCAGTCTGATCGACCGCTGCATCATCGGCGAGGAAGAGCCCGACCAGATCCTGGCCAGCGCCGAAGAGAGCCTGCTCAAGATGGGCGACGCGCGCACCGGCGACGCGCTGCGGAACCCCAAGCAGATTCTGGACGACTTCGAAGGCGGCATCAACGCCTTTCTCGATCCGAGCAAGCGCATCAAGGGCCTGAGCACCGGGTTCCTGAAGCTGGATGAAATGACCGGCGGGCTGCACGAAGGCGAACT
>Ga0182024_10019540_pt1 | contig 12475 bp, 10 predicted proteins | sample P32metaG_FD_120480 | JGI IMG/M metagenome (GOLD analysis project Ga0182024, IMG submission 120480) | Permafrost microbial communities from Stordalen Mire, Sweden - P3-2 metaG (Illumina Assembly) | ecosystem: Environmental > Terrestrial > Soil > Wetlands > Permafrost | place: Sweden: Stordalen... | reverse complement strand
ATCGATCACGCGTTTGCGGCAATCCTCGAGATCCATCGCCTGATGAGCTTCCAGGAGGATGGAAGCGATGTCAGCCGCTTGAACCGGGCAGCGGCGCGTGCCCCTGTGACCGTCCATCCACACACGTTTCGCGTACTTGGATGGGCCGCGCGCATGGCGCAGCTTTCTCGAGGTCTATTTGACGCCAGCATCGGCAGCACGCTCGTCGACTGGGGCATACTCGCCCCTCCGGACGCGGCTCCTCTCCCCGGCGGTCCGCGCGCAAGCTTTCACGACATCGAGTTGGGAAACGGACAACAGGTGTTTTTCAAGCGCCCGCTCTGGATCGATCTTGGCGGCATTGCCAAAGGCTATGCGGTGGATCGCGCCGTCGCGGCGCTGCACGCCTGCGGCATCACGTCGGCCTGTGTGAATGCGGGTGGCGACCTGCGCACCGTGGGCATGGAGGCCGAGCGGGTCGCGATCCGCACCGCGGCAGCACCTGCTAATGTGCTGCCGCTCGTGGAAATTCGCCGCGGCGCATTGGCGACGAGCTGTAGCGCGATCTCGGCCCGATCCCATGCCGGTGAGCAGGTCGGCTGCCACGTAAGCGGTCAAACGCGCCGGGCAGTTGATGCGCGCACGTCGGTGTCGGTACTCGCGGCACGCTGTGTCATCGCCGATGCCCTAACCAAAGTCGTGCTGGCCGATGAGGCAGCTGCAGCGCCGCTGCTGCGCCGTTTCCATGCCGTTGCCCACGTGCATCATCCTGACTGCCCTGGAACGGGATGGCGCACCGTCGGTGGGCTGCAGTGATCAGGCACCGGTATCTGGTGTGGCCGATTGTCCTCGGCGTTTGGCTCTCCGGTGCGCTGTGGCTCGTGTTTCACGACTTCCTCACGCGTCCCGGGGAGTTTGGCCTCACTGCGCATCCGCTCGAGCAATGGTGGCTGCGCGCCCATGGCGCCTTTGCGTTCGCCTCGCTGTGGCTGCTCGGTTTTTTATCGGTGGCGCATGTGGGAGGACGCTGGGCGTGGCGGCGGCAGCGCCGCTCGGGCCTCGCGCTGCTCGGCGTCTATATCTGGCTCGTGGTCACGGGCTACCTCCTCTACTACGCCGGAGGTGATGCGTTTCGCGCCGCGGTGTCGCTCGGGCACTGGACGGTGGGGCTCGTGGCTCTCATCTTTCTGCTGCTGCACCGGCGCGTGCGCCGCGGCGCAGGCGCCCGTCACTAGGAAACGCCCATCTCAATCGAGAGACGCACAAGATCAGCCGTGCGCGTGACGCCGAGTTTGGCCTTGATCTGCGTGCAGATGTTGGCGACGGTCTTGTAGCTGACACCAATCGCCGCGGCGATCTGCGCGAGACTGCGCCCTTCACTCAAAAGCCGCAGAATCTCCAAGTCGCGCTCCGTCAGTCGATTCCACGGATCGGCGTCAACCGGGCCGTGCACGGCAAGTTCCTGCGCGATCTCACGCTCGACGTACCGGCCGCCCTCAATGACGCGGTTGAGCGCGATCTGCAGCTCCTCGGGGCTGGCGTTCTTGCTGACATAGCCGCGCGCGCCGGCCTGCAACGCGCGCGCCGCATACATCGTTTCCGCGTGCATGCTGAAAACGAGAATGCGCGCATTCGGGCTCATGCCGACGAGGCGCCGCAGGAGCTCAATCCCGCCGATGCCCGGCAGATGCAGGTCGAGCAGGATAAGATCGGGTTGTTGCCGCTGCACAAATATCAAAGCTTCGCGCCCCGATGCCGCGTCGAAGATCTCAACATTTGGCAGCGCCACGAGGAGGCGCCGCAGGCCCTCGCGTACGACGGCGTGGTCGTCTACGACGAGAACTTTCACGATTCGACTTCCGTCTCTGGCGTGACAACCGGCGACTGCCGCGGCAATCTCGCGGCGACGCTTGCGCCCTTGCCATCGACGTGATTGCGTACGCTGAGAGTCCCACCCAGGGCGGAAATGCGCTCTCTCATTCCCGCAAGACCGAGCCCAGTTCGATCGGTGGCAGGAGTGAGGCCAACGCCGTCGTCAGAAACTTGCAGCAGGATATCGCCTCCGTCTTGCGTCTGTATGCTCACCGCAATAGCGTGCGGTCGTCCGTGCCGAATCGCATTTGTCAGACTCTCCTGAATCAGACGATACAACGTCGCGTCAGCCACATCACCAAAACTCACATTTGACGCCCCAACATCGAACTCGATCGATATCTCTGGGTGGCGGCGGCGCCAGAAGACACCGAGGTTCTCCACTGCTTGCGCAAGGCCGATCTCGCTGACGCCGGTGGGACGCAGACGCCCCAGGATCGCCTTCACGTGCTTTTGCATGTGGCTGACGGCTTCGCGGATCGAGCGGCCGCGCTGCAGGATCTCCACATCCCCGTGCTTCTCGGCAAGGAGCGCAATGCTCGCAACATCCACATTGACGGCAAACAGGAACGGCCCGACATCATCATGCAGATCCCGAGCCAGATCGGCGCGCTCCTCCTCCTGAATGGTCAATAACTGCGTGTGCAAACGCTCGTTGCGCGCTTCCAACTCGCCTAGTCGTTCAGCCATAAGATTGAACGCGCGCGCCAAGTGCTCAACTTCGGGCGGCCCGCTCTCAGCCACTCGCGTTGCGTAATCACCCGTGCCGATCGTGCGAAAGCCAGCGGATAACGTCTCAAGAGGACGCAGGCTGCGCCCAGCCGTCCAGTAGATGATCGCGAAACTCAAGATACAGAACACGACCACAATGACCATGCCGTCGCGAAATTCGGTCCATACTTCGCTCACTTCGTTGTGCGGATCCGTCTCAAGCACGATCGCCTGTTCAACGACTGTCGGGCCGATTGATATCACGCTCTTAGAAGACCGTACGCCCAGGAGATCAAAAAACCAGTCCGGCGTCGGGTGCAGCGGTACGGACAATACAGAGTGTACGACGCTCTGCCCTTGCGCGTTCAGGAGCGAGGCGCGCACATGGCGGTCCCCATTGAACGTGGCGATCAGACGCCGCAGATCACCCTCGCGATCCGCCACCTCCGGCAGATATGCGATCGAGGCGCGCACCCGGTGCTCGCCCGAGAGCAACGCCGCCTGCATCTCGGTGCGCGCGGATTGTGCCGCATGCCACCAGGCAAGCATTCCACCCAATAGCACGCTGACGAGAAGCACAAACGCGACGAGAACGATCAAGCGCACTCGCAGCGTCATCTCTAAGACCTCTCCGACGTGGCGTCTGCGCCACACGACTTTTACTTATGCTAGTGCGATCGCTCCGGCGAGCGCTCGGTAATCTGAGTCTGCGTCCACGAGTTTAAACAGCGCGGCCGCACTGGACCAGAGGCTACACGTTCGCGCTCGCGTGTGTCGTTCCCGAATGGATGATTCAGTCCTCGGGATCGGGAAGATTACCCCTAGTTTGACGGTCGACTCCGTGGCACCGTAGTTTTCTTGCGCGAACCGGCGAGTTTTCGACGTGTAGCGAGCGAGCAGTACCGGGCTTTTCGCGTTGTGTCCCGCTTTTCGGCACGCTTGTACTGCATCTCGAAGTGCCTCTCGCCCCAGAGGCTTGCACGCGCGTGCTGAATGCGTCGTGGGATACGACGCAATCTTCGCGCCCGATCCGCGCGCTTTCCTTTTCACCCCTGCGATGAACGGGAGCGAGCATCGAGAGAACTCGCATGGCGCCTGCGGACAAGCAGGACACCTAACGCCAAGGACGTTGACGTCGGAGGTCCACAATCATCTGACCCGGCGACTGGCTACAGCTGCCGAGCCCACGGCCGTGCGTGCGCTCCACGCGGTATGGCGCTGCAGCCCCGAGGCAATCCGTCATAGAATTGTGCGCAGTTGGAGATGCCAAGCTGGATCCCACTGTGCAAGCGCCGACGTTAGACTGCGGTGCCAAAGCGCCTTCGGTTCGGGGGATATTGCATCTTGCGAAAGGGTAAAAAATTGATCGTTTGGGCGGTCAGTGGGAGCCATTGCGTACCCGTTTGGTCGCGATCGCCAGTAGCAGGAGCTGCCGCGAGAATCGCTGCATTTACAGTCGTCGCCCTCGCGCTTTGCGTTACGCAAGTCGCCCGAGCGGAACCGGCACCTGGATCGAGGCCCCATGGCATCAATGAACGCGTTGTACCAAACGCCTATTTACGAATGCCGAGGTCCGCAAACGGCAAATTCCCGTTACTGCTTTCGCAAACCGGGGCCTTTAGCGACACCCGCAATCTAATCCCCAGCGCAGGTCTGATTCCTTACGATCTCGTAGTTGCCTTTTGGTCAGATGGCGCCAGCAAGCTCCGCTGGGCGTCGGTTCCGAAAGGACAGATCCACTTTTCGCCTACCGGCGAATGGCGCTTTCCGGATGGCACCGTGTTTGTGAAAACCTTTGCCTTATCCACAGATGAAAGGGACCCAAGCATCAAACGTCGAATCGAAACGCGTCTGCTCGTGCGTGACAGTGCTGGCGGGGTGTATGGAGCCGTGTACAAATGGCGGGCGGATGGTAGCGACGCAGATCTGCTGAGTACGAGCGTGACGGAAGCGATCCCAATCAAGACAGCAACTGGAGATGTGCGGCAGCAGACGTGGTACTACCCAAGCCGGAAGGATTGTCTGGAATGTCACAACGCGAGAGCTGGAGGGGTGCTCGGCGTTAAGACGCGCCAATTGAACCGCCCCTTCACCTACCCTTCAGGAGTTGCGGATAACGAGTTACGAGCGTGGAACCATATTGGATTGTTTGCGCCGGACTTTAAGGACGAGGAATTGGCGACGTTTTCAAAACTCGCAGCCGCCGACGATTCAACGCGCAGTTTGGTGGATCGGGCCCGCTCGTATTTGGATGCGAATTGCGCCCAGTGCCATCGCCCAGGAGGTACGGTCGCGTATTTTGACGCCCGTTATGACACGCCGCTAGACAAGCAGGAACTCATCGACGGCCCGGTGTTGATCGACCAGGGAATCGACAAGCCACGAATTATTTCGCCGCATGACATCTGGCGCTCGATCGTAGTGATGCGCATGAACACGGTGGGCGATATCAAGATGCCCCCACTCGCGCGGGAAACGATCGATCAAAAAGGTGTCGCGCTGCTGCAAGAGTGGGTTAAAAGCATGCCTGGACGTCCCGTATTGGATCCGCCAGCGATTTCCCCTGCGGGGGGTACCTATGAAAGCCCGATAGAGATCTCATTACGGGAAAGCGAACCTGGCGCGGATATACGTTACACGCTGGATGGAAGCGTGCCGGGCACCTCGGACCAGCGCTATCAAAAACCCATCAAGCTCACCGGCCCTGTGGTGCTGCGCGCAAGAGCATTTAAGGAAGGCTTCGCGCGGAGCATCACCGCGCAGGAGGCCTTTGTCATCGGCAAATGACGCGCGCGGCTCATCCGATGCAATTCCGCTTACCCTGTGGCGATACTCCTCAACTGAATGGCGGGCAGCCGATCAATGTGCGTTCGGCACGATAGCCAGTCCCCATGGGCTTGCACCAGCCTTGACGCGCGCAATCTCCTTATCGGTCGCAAGATCTACGACCGAAACATCGTTGGACGGTCCGTTCGCCGAGTAGAGATATTTGCCATCGGGTGAAATTGCAATTCCCCACGGACGAGTGCCCACCTTGATCGAGTTCAGCAGCTGATAACTATGGCTATCGATGACGGAAACTGTTCCGGAGCGGCCATTGCTCACGTAGACCTTCCGCCCGTTCGGCGCCACTCTGACGCGCTCCGGGCGCGATCCTGCAGGCAAATCGATGATCTTCAAGACTTTGAAATTTACGGTATCAATCACATTCAACTGCGCGAACGATTCCGATGGAATAAACCCTATGCCGGCGCCCGGTAAAAAATCAACGCTGCGCGGACGAACGTTTACTTTGAACTGCCCAACGGTCTTGTAAGTTGCGACATCGACTACAAAAATCTCACCGCCTGCTTCGCAGGTGACGTAAAACTGCTTGCCGTCGGGCGTCGTAGCGACCCCTTCCGGTTCCTGCCCAACCAAAATTATGTGTTCCACCTTGCCGGTGGCGATATTAATCACGCTGGCGGTCTTTACATCTTCATTCGAAACGTAAAGCCGGCTGCCGTCCTTGCTGAGGGAAAACTCCTCCGGGTCTGAACCTGCGGAAATCTTGCCGGTCAACTTTTTCTGAACTACGTCCACAACTCCAATCCCATCGGCGGATTTGTCAGAGTTTGCATTGTCGTCATCATCGTCGCTCCCTCGGCGGAAAATTGGGTTGCCTTGGGCATCCAGCTGGGGAGGCGCCGCGATAGGGGTGCCGCTCATAGCAATATAGACCGTTTTGCCATCGGGGCTCGCCTGGATTCCGCGAGGTCGCTTACCGACCGGAATCGTCCCGACGACCTTGAAGTCACTGCCGCTGATTACCGTGACATCCCCCGATCGCTCGTTCGATACGAAGACCTGGTAATTCTGGTTTGTTTGCCCTTGCGCCAAAATCGGTGACGAAACAATCAGCGCCGCACCCAGTGCGCGAATGCGGGAAAGCCAGACGAAGTGTTTGCGCTCAGACATAGGTAGGCCTCTTACGGGTAGTGCATTGTTTTGATTATAAGCGGGCTTCCTGCGGAAACCAGCCGTCGATCGAATTACTGCACCGCTACGCTCGCATTGCCGCCCAAACGCGCCGCATCTGCAGATTGTCCAGTTCTCGCGGTTGTGCGATCGCCCCGAGATCTCGCCAAACGACGTGCAAGACGACAGCCCACCGCAGGGGCGTTGTAGCGTTGATGCGGTTTTGCACGACGACGCATTGCACTCCGGGTTGCATCCGCTACCACAGCTTTTCCCCATCAGACACGGGAAATTTTCCCGAGAACATTCGGGTATCTTGCAAATTCGTCGCGATTATGTCCGGCGGAATGGGCGCGACAGAAACCCACAAGAACACTGGTGAATTGAGGTGAGCGATGCGCGCAATCAAAAGTTTGAGTATGGGAGTCGCGCTGCTGGCAGCAGCTTCAATCTCAGCACCGATCTCAACGGTGAAAACCGCTGCACGCATTTCAATCCGGCGCTCGGCGCGACCTACAAGATAAATCCCGCGGTGACCGCCTATGCGGGATATTCCCAGACCAATCGCGCGCCGGATGCGAGTGAAATCGAGTGCTCGGATCCGCTTCTGCCGTGTCTGTTGCCGACCAATCTTGCCGGCGACCCACCAACCCTGAAGCAGGTGATCGCACATACCTTCGAGGCCGGCTTACGCGGCAGGTTCGCCCTGCCGAGTGATGCCACCGGACGATTCACCTGAAACGCGAGTGCCTTCCGGACCAATCTCGATGATGATATTTACGGCATTGCAACCTCGGTTTCGACCGGGTTCTTTCAGAACATCGGCCAGACGCGCCGTGAGGGTTTCGACGCGAATCTCAATTATCAGGCGCCCCGCTCTTCCGCCTACGTGAACTACAGCTACATCAATACGACATTCCAGTCAGCGCTGCTGCTAAATTCACCACAGAACCCCTTCGCGGACGTCAACGGCAACATTCAGGTCGAGCCTGGCGACCATCTGCCGCTCATCCCGCAGAATCGCGTCAAGCTCGGAGCCGACTTTTCAGTGCTGCCCAACTGGACGGTGGGCGGTTCCCTGGTGTTTGTAAGCGACTCGTTCTACAAGGGCGATGAATCGAACCAGAACCCCGAGCTACCGGGCTATCACGTGTTTAACCTGCACACGACGGTGCATGTCACCAAAAGATTCGACGTGTTCGCGACCATTGATAACGTCTTCAATGAGCGGTACACCACATTCGGCCTGTACAGCGATCCGACCGGCGTCAATGCGCCGGGCGTACCTCCCGGAGCAAACACAAACGGTCCCGGGGTCGACAATCGCTTTCAAAGCCCGGCCATGCCCTTCGCGGTGTTCGGCGGAGTGCGCCTGAACTTCTGATCAGAAAGACCTCAGATGCAGCGCGCGCTCAATGACCGGCGCCCGCGGGTGCGGCGCGCTTGCCACGCGGGGCAATCCAAATGGCGGCGGCGGCCAACACGAAGACGAACGCAGTGATAAAAAATACGCGATCGGTTGCGAGCATGACCGCCTGAGTCTGCACCAGCGCATCCAGCTGACGCAGCGCCTGGCCTGCGGTGGAGCCCGCACGCATCAGCATATCGAGTAGCGATTGGCTGCCGTTTAGAGCTCCGGTGAGATCGTTTCGGCGTTCGGTCGCGATGTTTTCCCAGTTCGTGGTGGTAATGGAAGTTGCGAAAGCCGCGGCGGTTGAGCGCATGAAGGTGAGGAGTCCTGCGGCGGAAGTCGTCTCACGCGGCAGCACCGCGCCCAGCGCCACCGACATCAACGGAATAAAAAAGAACGGTATGGCAAAGCCCTGCGCGAGCTGCGGCCACACGATCCGCATGAAGTCGATGTCCGTAGTAAAGGTGCTGCGCCATAGCGTGCTCACGCCAAAGACCAGCATGCCGATCGATACCAGGTAGCGCGAATCCCGCGTCACGGTCATGCGCGCGACGATGGGGGACATGACGACGGCGAATATCCCGGTAAAGGCCGTGGCGCGGCCGGCCCACGTCGCCGTGTAGCCAAGATTGATCTGCAGCCACAGCGGCACGAGCACGACGGTTGAGAAGAACGCGCCGTACGCGATCGACATGACGAGAGCGGATGCGGCAAAGCCGCGATGCCGAAACACCCGCAGGTCGACGATCGGGTGCGCATCCGTGAGCTCCCAGATCAGGAAGGAGATGAATCCGATGACGGCGATCACGGCGAGCGCCACGATGTAGGGCGAGTCGAACCAGTCAAGATCCTTGCCCTTGTCGAGCATGATCTGCAGCGCGCCGACCCAGGTGATGAGCAATGCGAGGCCCGTAAAGTCGACGGGTATGCGCTGGGTCGCCGTCTCGTGCTTGGCGAGCCGGCGCCAGACGAGGATGGCGACCACAATTGCCACCGGCACGTTGATGAAGAAGATCCACGGCCACCCGATGCCGTCGACGAGCGCGCCGCCCAAGAGCGGCCCCGCTATCGGGGCAACCACTGTCGTCATCGCCCACAGACCCAGCGCCGCGCTCTGCTGCCGCGGTGGAAAAATCCGCCGCAGCAGGGTCTGCGAGAGCGGCATCATGGGGCCACCGCAGATTCCCTGCATGACGCGAAACAGCACGAGAAACCCCAGGGACGGGGCAAGCCCGCACAGCGCAGAGCAGATGCCAAAGCCGAGCATGGCGGCGACGAAGAGCCGCACCGCGCCGAAGCGCTGCGCGAGCCAGCCGCTCAAGGGCACCATGATGGCCTCGGCGACTGCGTAGGACGTGATGACCCAGGTGCCCTGACTTGGCGATACCGCAAGGCCGCCGGCGATGTTCGGCACGGACACATTGGTGATCGTCATATCGAGCACGACCATGAAATTCGAGAGAGCGAGCAGGCCGCCCGCGATCCATAGCGGCGTGCCGCTCATGGGCGAGAAGTCGCTCGATTGCGTGTGGGCTCCGATTCGAGCCGGCGCGGCCATGCCGATCGATCCCCCGCCTAGCGCCGCGACACGTCGATGTCGGCGTTCATCGACAAACCCACGCGCAGCGGATGGGCGCGCAGCTCGGCCGGATCGAGCGCGATGCGCACGGGCAGCCGCTGCACCACCTTGATCCAGTTGCCGGTCGCATTCTGCGCGGGAATGAGCGAGAAGGCGGCGCCGGTTCCGCCACCGATACCAACCACCTTGCCGTGGTATTTGACGGAGCCACCGTAGAGGTCGGAGGTCAGCACCGCCGGCTGTCCGAGACGCACTTCGCGCAGCTGCGCCTCTTTGTAGTTGGCATTCACGTACACCGCCTCGATGGGCACGATAGTCATCAGCGTCTGGCCCGGCTGCACCTGCTGGCCCACCTGAACGGCATACCTTGCGACGACCCCATCGATCGGCGCCGTGATGCGCGTGCGCTCGAGATTGAGCTCGGACTGCGCAACCTTGGCACGCTCCGCGGTGACCTCGGGATTGTCCTCAGGGCTTGCGCCCTCGATGAGTGCACTGTTGACGGAGCGCTCGCCGAGCGCCGCCGTTTTTTGCGCGATCGCCTGAGCGCGCGCGGCCTTGGCTCCCGCAAGGGCTGCCTCTGCGCTGGCGAATGCGTTTTGCGCCTGGGTCAACTCATCACCCGACACGGCCCCCGAGGCGCTCAGGGCCTGGCGCCGCGACAGCTCTACGCGCGCGCGGGTGAAATCCGCCTCTGCGCTTGCAAGCTGGGCGGCGGCACGTGCGATGTCCGCATCGCGCGAAGTCACCTGACCGCCCAACGCCGCGTCGTTCGCAAAGTAGCCGTGCACCTTGCGCTGCACCTGGCCCAGCTGCGCCTCGGCCTGCGCGAGCGCCAGTTTGGCGTCGGCACTGTCGAGGACCACGAGCACCTGGCCCTTTTTCACGACGTCCGTATTGCTGACGTATGCCGCGGCAACGGGTCCGCCATATAAAGGTGTGACTTGAGCGACGTCGGCATCCACGTAGGCATTGTCGGTCGTGACCTCGCCAGCCGTGATCCAAAACCACGTCAGCGTGATGAGAGCTGCGACCACGAGCACCGCGGCGAAGATCATGAAGATACGTTTGCGTGCCTGCGCCTTGCCTTGAGCGGTTGCCGCTTGATCTGCCGGCGCAGGCGCGACGGCAGGCTCGGCCGCGGGCGCGCTGTCGAGAAGCTTCACGGGTGAATTTCGAGCAGTGTTGGAGTTGGACATGAAAAGATCCTAATAATGAAATTGCGCGTCAGCTTTCGATGTAGCCGCCGCCCAAGGCTTGCACCAGCTCGACATCAAGAGTGAAGGCGCGTGCGTCGAGGTCGGCAACGATGATGCGTGCTTGCAGCACGGCATCCTCGGCCAGAAGCACCGACTGATAATTGGCAAGACCTCCTTCGTAGCGCAGGCGGGTGAGCTTGTAGGCTTCCTCATCTGCGGCGAGAGCCGTCTTGCTCTCCTGCAATCTCACGCCGAGTGCGCGCTCGCTCGCCGCCGCATCCGCAAGCTCCTGCAGTGCCTGGACGAGAGTCGCGTCATAGCTTGTCACTGCATCGTCGTAGTCCGAGCGCGCGCCGCGATACTGTTCGCGTAGACGGCCGCCTTCAAAAATCGGCAGAGTGACCGCAGGTCCCACACTGCCGATCTGCGAACTCGGCTTGAAGAGAAGATTGGCGAACAGCGCCTGCTGGCCGATATAGGCGGCGAGATTGATATTGGGGTAGAACTGCGCTTGCGCGACGTGGATGCGCTTTGCTGCGGCCTCAGCGCGCCAGCGCGCAGCCACGAGGTCCGGGCGGCGACCGAGAAGCTGCGCCTGCAGCTCCGCGGGCAGCCCAAAAGCGTTGAGGTGCAACGTTTCGGGACGTTCGATGTCGATGCCGCGATCAGGGCCCGCGCCCATCAGAGCCGCAATGCGGTTTCGCGTCTGCGCAATCTCCTCGTCCACGGCGGCCATCTGCGCGCGTGCCGCGGGTGCACCGGCTTCGGCCTCCTTGAGTTCCGCGCGGGTATCAACACCGTTTTCCACCCGTCGCAGGACAAGGACCGCGGTCTCCTCTTTATTCTGTACGGAGCGCTCTGCGACATCGCGCTCGGCAAACAAGCGCCCAAGATCCGCATACGCCAAGGCGATCCCGGTCGACAACGCCAGCCGCGCTTCGGCGGCGTCCGCCTGCGCGGCACGCAGCTCGGAAGCTGCGGCAGCAATCGCGGCGCGATTCTTACCCCAAAAATCAAATTCGTAGCCAAACTTTAATGCCAAATAGCCCGAGGAGTTGTAGCCGCGCGGCAGATACTGCGCGAACTGCGGGGGGAAGCCCTGATTGAGGCTTTGTTTGACCTCGGCGTACGAGCCATCGCCCTCGAGCGTCGGCAAGCGCTCCGCTTTCGCCTCGCCGGCCGCGGCCGCCGCCTTCATGACGCGCGCTTGCGCCTGCGCCATGGTGGGCGAACCTTGCAAGGCCGCGTCGATCAAACTCGTGAGCTGCGGGTCCCCGTAGGCGTTCCACCATCCATCGGAGGGCCATTCACGAGCTTGCGCGGTGAAGCTTTGCTTGGCCGCATAGTCTGTGGCAGGTTTCGGCTTTGGCGCACTGCCCAGGTCCGGGATGGTTGCGCAGGATGCGAGGCCGAATAGAGTTACGCCCAGAGCAGCGATGCCCTTTAACTTATTGCGTTTATCCATGCGACGACCGGTTTGAACTCTGACCGTACAGTACGGTCAATTAGGTGATACTATGAACCCCCATCGAAACCTCGTCAAGGATAACCGTACCGTACGGTCAGGATCATGACAGCGTCACCCGCCCCAAGAGCGCCCACCCGCGACGAGCGCCGCGAGACTATTCTGAAAGTAGCGCGTGAGGTCTTTTTCGAGCAGGGCTATACGGCAGCTTCGATGTCGACCATCGCCGCGCGCCTGGGCGGATCCAAGGGCACTCTTTATAACTACTTCAAGAGCAAGGAGGAGTTATTCGAGGCGCAGGT
>Ga0182024_10019539_pt1 | contig 12476 bp, 11 predicted proteins | sample P32metaG_FD_120480 | JGI IMG/M metagenome (GOLD analysis project Ga0182024, IMG submission 120480) | Permafrost microbial communities from Stordalen Mire, Sweden - P3-2 metaG (Illumina Assembly) | ecosystem: Environmental > Terrestrial > Soil > Wetlands > Permafrost | place: Sweden: Stordalen... | reverse complement strand
TTCGCGGGAGCGGGTGCAGTTCGGGGTAATTTCGAAGACGCTACGGCTGGCGCTGATCGGCGTGGCGGTGGGGACGGTGGCGTCGTTCACGGTGGCGAAGGCGATCAGCTCGCTGCTGTTTGGGACGGAGCCGACTGATCCGGTGACGTTTGTGGGGATGGTTGTGCTGCTGACGGCGGTGGCGTTTGCGGCGGGGTATCTGCCGGCGCGGCGGGCTTCGCGGATTGACCCGATGGTGGCGCTGCGGACACAGTAGCTGGTCAGGGGTGGTAGTTGATGGCTGGCTGTTTTGCGCTGGGCAGGGTGATGCCTAGAAAGCTTGCTATGGTGGGAGCGATCTGGCGCATGTCGATGGCGCCTACGTCGCGGTGGGCGGCGATGCCGGGGCCGAGGGCGAAGAAGGCTGATTGCATCTCTGGGACGTCGGGGGCGTAGCCGTGGGTGCCGGTTCCGGGTGTGGGGATGATGATGTTGCCGGTGAGGGATTCGCCGATGGTGAAGCCGGATTTCATTTCGATGGCGAAGGTGGCATCGGGGTCGCCGCCTCCTTCGGTGACCCCGGCATGAACGAGTATGCGAGCGATGCCGTATTGCGGGTCGAGGCCGAGGCGAGCTAAGAGTGAAAAAGTTTGCGAGATTGTCTGTTTGTCGTTGGGGTCTTTGAATCGGACCTCGGCATAGCCGTCGGCGTTCCAGAGGGTGGCCTTCCAGTCTGCGATTGCGGGTGCTGCGTTTGGCTTGGTGGGCGCGAGCGTGATGAGGCCGGCTTCGACGAAGGGGATGAGGAGGTTGACGCGCATATGCACCGAAGCGAAGCCGTGGTCGGAGACTACGACGACGATTGCGTTTGGGTTGGCGGCGCGTTCGGCTTCAACGAGGCGGCCGATCATGCTGTCGATGGCTTCCATGGCGGCGTTGCTTTGCGGACTGAATGGGCCGGTGGCGTGCTCGATGGAGTCGAGCGAGACGAGGTGGAGGGTCATGAAGCCGGGATGCTTGTCCTGGATGAGGGCGATGGCAGTTTGGGTGAGCCGTTCATCCCAGGCCGCGACGGGCTGGATGATGTAGAGCGGGCCGATGGTCTGCTCGAGTTTCTCCAGATAGCCAATGGGGCGCGAGATGGCTTCGAGCAGGGGGCGGTCTTCATTGGTGCGGACGGGGTAGGCGGGGATGAGGTAGTCGATGCCGCGGGCGTTGACGGTGACGGGCCAGAAGATGCTCGCTGTCGTGATGCCGGCTGCGGAGGCTGCCTGCCAGAGCGTGGGCACTTTGATGTCAGGCGCAAACCAGTACCACTCGTCTTTATTCTTGAGGAGCGGATCGAAGTGGACGTTGTTGAAGATGCCGTGCTCGGCGGGCCAGACGCCGGTGATCAGCGTCGTGTGGCTGGGATGGGTCACGGTCGGCAGGACACCTACGACGCCATCCGCATACGTGCCATCGCGCATAAAGCTGCGCAGCGTGGGAACCTTCAATTGATGCGCGTCGGCCTGGGTGACGTAATCCGGACGCATGCCGTCCACGGAGATCATCAGAACAGCCGGTTTGGGACTCTGAGCCTGCGCGCAAGGAGACATAGCTCCTGAGAAGGCAGCGAAGAGCAGGAGTGTAGCCGCGGGCCGATTATGGATTCTCAAAAAATATTTCCTCATGAAGCGACGGGCGAACTTGATCAGTGCTGCTGTTTGTTTGCCGGTCTGGTTGCCGGTTTGGCTGACATCAGGTAACGCTGAAAGAAATCGGCTTCGGCGGTGTAGGCCGCTAGCCAGGAGCGTTGCAGGAGGAAGCCGTGGATTTCGTCGGGGAAGACCAGTTCCTCGAATTCGACGCCTTGTTTTCTGAGCGCTCTGGCCAGCGATACGGTTTGCGAGAAGGCGACGTTGCGGTCGTCGTCGCCCTGGATGAGCAGGACGGGCGAGCGCCATTTGGCGATCGATGACATGGGCGAAGACTCCCATTCCGTCCTGAGGGTTCGTGCTTCTGCTGCGGGATCGTGCGGTTGACGCCAGCTTGCGGGGGTCGACCAATCGTGGACGCCGTGCATGTCGACGCCGGCGGCGAAGATGTCGGAGGCGCGGGCCAGTGCGAGCGCGGTGAGGAATCCTCCCCAACTTCCTCCCCAGACACCAACGCGCGCGGAGTCTACGTCACGTCTGCCGCGCAGATACTTTCCTGCGCCGAGGATGTCTTTGAGCTCGCTGGCTCCGTCGCGGCCGTAGTGAAGGGCTTCGCGGAAGTTGAGACCATAGCCGATGCCGCTGCGGTAGTTCACCGAGAGAACGATGTAGCCGAGGCTGGCAAGATATTGATTCATCGCATAGGCGTTCGAGTAGTACTGCATGGTGTGAAAGCCGAGCAGCATCTGACGGCGCGATCCGCCGTGGAAGAAGACGATGGCCGGATGGCGGTTGCGGGCATCAGAATTGGCGTTCGCAGGAAGGAAGAGCTGTCCGTGAATCTGGAGACCGTCCGTGGCAGGAAAGAGGACTTGTTCGGGCTTGACGAATTTCGCGCCGGGGAACGTGGCGGGGATGAGTTCGGGGGCGAGGTCGGTGATGCGGCCCTGCGGGTCGAGCAGCGCGGGGCGTTGCGGGGTGTGCTCGTCGGAGTGGAGGATGGCGATTTGATTTTCTTCTGCGGCGGGAGCGATCTCGATGCCGGTGCCGCTGGTGAGCTGCCTGGGCGCGCCGCCGGATGCGGGAACGGTCCAGATGTGACGCCGGTCGATATCACGACCATCGGTATCTTTCGAATCGGTGACCTGCTGGTTGGAGGCGTAGAGGATGTTTTTATGGTCGGCCGTGAGGGCGATGTCGTCTGCTTCGAAGTTGCCGGGAGTGAGCAGGCGCGCTTTGCCGCCGGATGCCGAGATACCGTAGAGGTGCGACCAGTTATCGGCTTCCCAGGGGAAGATGAGGTAGTCGTCGGCCGTCCAAAGGAGCTGCGTGTCGCCGTGGATTTCGTGGAAGGCGCTGCCTCGGCCCTCCGCGGCCTTCCAGATGGAGTGGCCTTTGCCGGTGGCCGCTTCGGCTATGCGAATGGACCATGGGCTGGCGGTCCTGTCGATGTGCGGCTCAGGCAGCGGAGAACCGGGCTGGCGGAGGAAGGCGACGCTGCGGCTGTCCGGCGACCAGATGGGCTCGGAGTCGTTTCCGGTGCTGGGATCGAGGTAGACGAGGGTGTTTGCGTGCAGATCGTATACGCCGATGAAGCTGTGATCGGTGCGATCGCTTACAAAGGCGACGGCGTGGGAGTCGGGCGCCCATACCAGTTCGGAGAGGCTGCCGCGGGTGTGAAGCAGCTGCTTTGCTTTGGCTGCGTCGTCTGAAGTCGCAGCCAGGCTTGCCGTCCAGATTTGGCCGTGAGAGAGGAAGGCGACCTGATCGCCCGCGGGCGACACGACGGGATCGTATCCTTCGCCCAGCTTTCGCGGTTCGCCGCCGGTTGCTGCGATGAGCCAGATATTCTGCGCGACACCTTCCGCTGCGAGCGCGGGATTCGGATCGGGTCTGCCGGGAAACTCATCGTCACCGCCGCGCACATAAAGGAGGCGTTCGGCATCAGGCGTCCACGCAATCTGGTACATCTCCTGGCCGTCATCCTGGTCATAGGAAGTGACCCGTTTCGACTCATATTTGCCGGAGCCATCGGGGAGTGCCACCCAGAGATTTCGCCTGCCCTGCTGGTTCTCTACCCACGCGAAGCGGCCCAGGCGCGGGCTTGCGACCAGATCGTTGGCGAAGGGCGCACTCAACGCCTGCTCGATGGTGAAGGATTGCGCGTGGGCGGAGAGTGCGATGGAGGCTGCCATCGCAATTAGTGCAACGCTACGCATCGCGCCTATCTTTGGAAACATTGCTGCACCTCATCGCTGGTATCAGTCCACTATAAGACGATTCGCGGGGAGGACGTGCAGGGGGCTTGCGTGGTGAGCACCCGGATTTGTGGCGTTGCGAAAACCCATGTCGCCAAAAGCGAGGGACATGGGGCACCCGGTTTTGTGGTGGGCTTGAAGGGTTTGTGCGCTGGGAAGCAGGATGGTCAGCTAGATGCCTACGCCGCACTCCATGTCCTGTATCTGGTCGCCGGCGTGGGCGTAGACGTCGTAGGGGGTCTTGCGGTTGAACTTATAACGCTGGCGAAGTTCGCGGCCGACGAAGAGACCGAGGGCGACGGCGCCGAGTCCGGCAGAGACCCAGGCGACCGTCTTGATGAGGGCGCTGGATTTCTCTGAGGTGAGATCTTCGAGTTTTTGGCCGAACAAATCTACGGACTTCATGCGAATGCAATGATAGCGCACGAGAGGTGTAGTTTGGAAATAGGGCAATGGGGGATGGGGAGTGACCAGGTTGGTGCGGCTCCGGGGCTAGGGTTTGAGGGACTTGCCGAGGCTGGAGAGCAGATGGGTCAGGAAGGAGAGGCCGCGGCGGCTGTCTTCGCTGGTGGCTCGTTTGGCTAGTTGAAAGAGGCTGGGGGGTTTGGCTTCGCGCTTGTGTTCTAAGGCGGCGGTGCTGAGAGAGCGGGCGAGGCAGTCGAGGGTCTCAGGGTCGAGGGTGGTGAGGATTTTGGCGATGGAGAGTAAGTTGCGGATGCCCGCGATGCCTTCGGGGAGGGCGGCGTACTCGGAGAGCTTGCCGAGGATGTAGTCCTTGCCGCCGACCATGCCGTGGGCGAGGTCGAGCAGGCCCTGGTCGTGCGCTGTCTGGAGGAGATCCCAGAGGACGAGCAGGGCTTCGGTGTGCTCGGTGGGAGCGGCGGCGAGGCGGCGCTGGAGCTCGGTGGTGGGGTCTACGGGTTTTGGGGTGAAGGCGATTTGATTGGCCATGGTTTTGAGTGAATAGCAAATTAAGAAAAAGCAATTCCGCCGCTTTGCCTTCGCTCCTGCCTTCGGCAGAGCGGGTGCATAGCTCGGCTTAACACACATCGCAAGCGTTATTTCGACTGTTTTTCAGCCGCTTTCTTAGCCTCTTTCTCTAGTCCAAGCAACCGTTTGATGATCTCTTCCGCAGCAGCATTGGCGGCTCCCTTTTCAGTCATGCGGGCCTCCCTGGTGAAGGTGAAGAGTATTTGTCCGGTGAGGTCATAGCAGGTCACAGAGGCAGCGTGAGTATTCGATTGTCCGTAATAAGTCTGCACCGGCTTGATAGAGTTGTCATATACGATCTTGTACTGGAAAGGTTCCCCCACAGCGGCGGCGGTGAACTTCAAATTCTTGTCCTGCCCATTATCGTTCAGATCTTTCAGCAGCATATTCTGATTCCATACGTCTGTGTCGAACCTGATTGTGATGACTCGCATCTGGGTAGATTGTCCAATCGCTATTGCACAAAGCAGCAACATCACCATTGCACAGTGCTTTTTCACAGACGCCCTCGCTCGTCGGTAGACGACACTCCGCCTAAAGACTAGCGCCACCCTGGGAGCATGGCAACTGATATCCGTGTTCTGCTTGGGGAACCGCATCCGGGAACTGCGCCGCGAACGGCGATGGCGTCAGATTGACCTAGCGGTGCACTCCGGTTTGGGTAGTGTCCTAACTTGAATTCTGGCGCTGTGGTTAGGTATTGGAGTTGTATCCGGAAGGGCCGCCTATGCGGAATCCGGGAGGATTGAGCACCTTCCCGTCCGGAGACTGGATCACAGCCCCTGAACGCTGGTAAACGGCGCAAAATTGAGTTGTTCCCTTCCGCTTGAAAGCGTCCTCATACTCGATACGCCCATAGGCACACAAAGCAGCCGTGTTCTGTGTCACCGCCACAAGTTGCTCCATCGTGCAGAATTCGGGTTCAAGTGGAATAGAGACCATATATTTATATTCAGGTGGAAAGACTATTTCATCCACAATCGAGGCTGTGTTCGGCAGATATACGGGAGTTGGCTCAAGTGCTGGTTTAGGTAGAAATATCGTCTCCTCGGCAGGGACAATGCGGCACCTATACTTCTCGCTGATGATCCGAGCGGGGGTATTTCCGACAACTTGTATCTGCCAAACGATGCCGGGCATATACCCATGAATAAGACTACCCGTGAGGGGTTCTTTGGGTTGACCGTGAACACTTGCGAGCACCCAAGCGCGATCAGCATTCATCTGGGCGGTGGCTTGCAGTTGAATGGCGCGCATAGTTTTCAAAGCCGAACAACCAGCCCAGAAAGCGAGTCCAGCCAAAACCCAGTTCGACCAAGTTGCTGGCACGAACGCCTCTTTCCAATGGGTAGCGAGAAACATAGCGAGCATCGTCAGAGATTTCAGCATGATGGAGAACATAATAGTGCGCGAATTCAAACTAGGACACTACCGGATTTTTTGCTGGCATCTTCATGGCGTGGATTTGATTTGGACTAGTTGGTCGCGGGGATTTGTGCCAGGGAGGGTGTAGTCTTTGCGGGCCCATTTGCGTTCTACTTCTACTCCGGTTTGGGGAGTGCGTGTGCCGAAGCGGAAGTTTTTGCGTGGGAGCGGGCTTTCGCCTTGCTCGGGTAACAGGGTCATGCTGACGGCGGTCTCTTTGAAGGCCGGGGTGTGGGTGTTGCGGTCGGTGTGGTTGCTGGTGAGTTTGTTGACCGGCTCTTCGATGGAGTTGAGCGGCATGTAGAGCTGCTTGCCCTGGACGCGATCGGAGACCAGGACCTGCATGCGGACGCGGCCGTAGGGCGAGGTGAGGTGGACGAAGCGGCCGGTGGTGATGCCGCGCTCGGCGGCTAGCTCGGGGGAGACTTCGACGAAGCTGCCGGGGGTCATTTCTTTGATACCGGCGGTGCGGTAGGTCATGCTGCCTTGCTCGAAGTGCTCGAGCAGGCGGCCGTTGTTGAGGTGGAGATCGTAGGTGTCGCTGACTTCTTCTGATGGCGGGATGTACTGGATGGGATAGAACTTTGCCTTGCCGTCGGGGAAGTTGAACTTTTCGGTGAAGAGAAGAGGCGAGTCCTTGCCGTCTTTGGCGACGGGCCATTGCAGGCTCTTGAAGCCGGCGAGACGGTCGTAGTTGACGCCGGCAAACATGGGGGTGAGCGAGGCGACCTCGTCCATGATCTCGGAGGGGTGGGTATAGTGCCAGTGGCCGCCCATGCGGTTGGCGATGAGCTGGATGATCTCCCAGTCGGGCCTGGAGTCGCCGAGCGGCTCCATCGCTTTGTAGATGCGCTGGATGCGGCGCTCGGTGCTGGTGAAGGTGCCGTCCTTTTCGAGCGAGGCGGCGGCGGGGAGGACGACGTCGGCGAAGCGGCAGGTCTCGGAGAAGTTGATGTCCTGCAAGATGAGGAACTCAACCTGCGCGAGCGCGCTGGCGACGTAGTTGGCGTTGGAATCGGAAGTGATGGTGTCCTCACCTTTGATGTACATCGCCTTGATCTTGCCTTCGAGGATGGCATCGATCATCTGGTGGTTGTCTTTGCCGGTAGTGGTGGGCAGCGAGACACCCCAGCCGGCTTCGAATTTGGCGCGGATGGCAGCATCGTCGACTTTCTGGTAGCCGGAGAAGACGTTGGGCATGGAGCCGAAGTCGCTGGCGCCCTGCACGTTGTTGTGGCCGCGCAGCGGATAGGCTCCGGCGCCGGGACGCATGTAGTTGCCGGTGAGCAGCAGGAGATTTGAAAGCGCGCTGGCGGTGTCCGATCCGCCGCAGTGCTGGGTGACACCCATGGCGAAGAGGATGCAGACGCCGTCGGCGGTGACGATTTCATTCGCGACTTTGATGAGCGTGGCGGCGGGGATGCTGGTGATTTGCTCGGTGTACTGGAGGGTGAAGGGTTCAAGGGATTTTTTGTATTCGTCGAACTGGTGGACCCACTGGTCGATAAATTTCTGGTTGTGAAGGTTGTGATCGAGGAGGTAGCGGGCGATGCCGTTCATCCAGACGGCATCGGTGGAGGGGTTGGGGCGGAGGAAGATGTCGGCGCGCTCGGCCATCTCGTGCTTGCGGAGGTCGGCGACGATGAGGCGCTGGCCGCGGAATTTGTGCGAGCGCTTGACGCGGGTGGCGAGGACGGGATGGTTCTCGGCGGGGTTAGCGCCGACGATGATGACGAGGCCGGCCTTCTCGATGTCGGCGATGGAGCCGGAGTCGCCGCCGTAGCCGACGGTGCGCTGCAGGCCCATGGTGGCAGGGTTCTGGCAGTAGCGGGCGCAGTTATCGACGTTGTTGGTGCCGATGACGGCGCGGGAGAGCTTCTGCATGAGGAAGCTCTCTTCATTGGTGCACTTGGAGGAGGCGATGAAGGCGAGGGCGTCGGGGCCGTGGTCCTGCTTGATCTGCTTGAACTTCTTCTCGATGACGTCGAGGGCCTCGTCCCAGGTGACCTCGCGGAAGGTGTCGCCGTCGCGGAGGAGCGGCTTGGTGAGGCGGTCGGCGGAGTTAATGTGGCCCCAGGCGAACTTGCCCTTGATGCAGGTGGAGATGCCGTTGGCCGGCCCTTCGGTGGGCTCGATTTTCAGGATGTGGCGGTCGCGCGTCCAGACCTCGAAGCTACAGCCGACCGCGCAGTAGGTGCAGACGGTCTTGGTGCGTTTGACGCGCTGGTGGCGCATCTGGGCTTCGATCTCGGAGATGGCGAGGATGGGGCCGTAGCCGATGTTGGGCTCGATGCCTTTGACGACCTCGATCATGTCGTCGAGGACTTTGGCGGGGAGGTTGGTGAGGTAGCCGGCTTGGCCAAGCATGGATTTTTCCATGAGCGCATTGCAGGGGCAGACGGTGATGCAGTGGCCGCAGCTGACGCAGCTGGAGCCCTCGATTTTTTCACCGCCGTCCCAGAGGACGCGGGGGTGGGCGGAGGCCCAGTCGATGGTGAGGGTCTCGTTGACCTGGACGTTCTGGCAGGCCTCGACGCAGCGGCCGCAGAGGATGCACTGGCCGGGGTCGTAGCGGTAGAAGGGGTTGGAGTGGTCCTGCGGATAGGGCTTGTACTGGAAGGGGAGGGCCTGATGCTTGATGTCGAGGTCGGCGGTGGCGTTGTGGACGGTGCAGTTCTGGTTGTTGTTGTCGCAGACGGTGCAGTAGAGCTCGTGGTTCTGGAGGACGCGGTCGAAGGCCTCGCGCTGGGCGGCATCGACGGCGTGGCCTTCGGTGGAGATGGACATGCCGGGCGTGACGCGGGTGCCGCAGGCGCGGGCTAAAGTGGCTGGTTGTCCTGCCGCGGCGCTGACGTCGACCATGCAGGTGTCGCAGGTCTGGATAGGGCCTAGGACGGGGAGGTAGCAGAGCTGCGGGACCTGCTTGAGGTGTTGAGCGTGGGCGTCGCGGTTGAGGGCCTCGATGAGGAGTTCGCCGGAGTGGGCGGGGATGGAACGGCCGTTGACGGTGAGGTCAGTGTCGGGCGTGTTGTCCGACGGGGTGTTGAGGAGGGTTTTGGGGACTGCCATAGAACCTCTTGTATACCGAGGAGAGATGCAGAGGAGGATAGCAGACGTTTGTTAGGGGTGGAGGCGGTGCTCGTAACCAAACAGCGTTAGATGGGCGTGGTGCTGGAAGCTTCATCCCTACCAGACTGAACAGGAACAGAACCCAGGCAAAAGCATCTAATTTGGGCAATAATTACCTTGACTCGACCACCTATTTTGGGTAGTATTTAGACAGTGAGGGACGTCATGAATACCGAACCCAAAAGCCTTCAGGAAGCCATTGTTTACTACTCGAATCCTGATATCTGCATTGCCCGTCTGGCAGCCCAGCGCTGGCCAGATGGGGTCGTGAAATGCCCTAATTGTGGGAACGATAAGGTGAAATTCAGCCCCACTCGCCGCACTTGGACTTGCGGGAGCCACCACGCCAAGCGGGAGTTTTCTATCAAGGTCGGAACCATGATGGAGGATTCGCCCATCGGCCTCGATAAGTGGCTCACGGCCATGTGGCTCCTCACTAACTGCAAAAACGGAATCAGCAGCTATGAGATTGCGCGGGATATCAAGGTTTCCCAAAAGGCGGCATGGTTCATGCTCCACCGCATCCGGCTTGCTATGCAGGATGAGTTCTTTGGAAGTAAGCTCGGCGGTGAAGTGGAGGCCGACGAAACTTTCATAGGCGGTAAGTCTCGCAATATGCATGTGAGCAAGCGGCAGCGCCGCATCACCGGCACCGGCGGCAAAGACAAAACGGCTGTCATGGGAATGCTGGAGCGTGGCGGCAAGGTCAAGGTGGCGGTTATACCGGGCCGTCGCAAAGCTACCCTGCAAGCCGAAGTCCGCAAGCACGTTGAAGCTGGCGCTGCGCTCTACACTGATGCGCTCGCGTCCTACAACGGACTGGCTCAGGACTATGCTCATGCAGTCGTAGACCATGCTGTTGCGTATGTCGATGGCCGGGTGCATACCAACGGACTCGAAAACTTCTGGAGCCTGTTGAAGCGTGGCATCAGCGGAACCTATGTGAGTGTCGAGCCGTTCCATCTTTTCCGTTACCTCGATGAACAATCGTTCCGTTTCAATAACCGCATGGGGAACGATGCCAGCCGCTTTAGCCGCCTTCTTTCGCAGATCGTTGGTAAGCGCCTAACCTTTGCCGAGTTGACTGGCAAGGTGGGAGCCGCCGCGACCTGCTAATCCTTTACGCTTGAAGCGCGGGAAGCGGGCGAAGTCCTAGCCCGCTTTTTACGCGCCTGTTTGCGCTTCCATTCCTTCTCTCGCCGCATCAACTCCTCACGCGGGACAGAAAGAACTTTCCGCAGCACTGCATCGAACTTTTCGGAATCGCTCATGTGGTTTTGGCCTTTGGCTTCGAGAAATCATATTTCCCAACCAACTTCGGCCCAACGTAGACGTGATGAAAAAACTCCCTCGTAAATTCCACGATTGCTTCGGCATGTTCCTTTTCAATTTTTTCTACCGGGCCTTCCTTTTCCGGTTCGGTAGTCTCTTCTGAAGCGGGGCCGTCCTCTGGGGGATGCGCCCCTCGATTCCCCCCAAGCCGAACATTGTGCGCAGCGTTTTTCAGATAAGGGGTAATAATGCGCTGGTTTTCCAACCAATCAATCATCTTTTCTAAAACCTTGTCTTTGGGTGCGCCTAGGTCTAGGCAACTGGCCTCTAATGCACGGCGACACATCTCTGCGGTTGCATTGTAGGCATCCACAAATATGCACCGCAGAGCCTCTTTGAAGTCATTCTTGATGTGGTCGGGGATTTCATCGGCAACGGTCTGGTTTGGCGCACCCAGCGGGTAATGTCCCATATATCGGTGACCCGCACCGGTATTTTGTGGATATATCACTGTAGCTAAGATGTATCTCTGGCAACCTTGGCATTGCATGATTGCCACCGTGCGAGCCCAGGCGGTACTCGCCGCATATTCCACTCCAGCTTGGATAGCAGTCTGAGCAATAAATACGGATTTCCCGCAGTCAGCCGAATAGGGACAGGTGCCACGCAGGGAGAATCCCCCGTTGATAAGAGATACAGCTTCCATATCTTTAGGCCAATCCTTCCACAGGATTGCTGCGCATTGGCCGATAAAACTAAAAAGGTCTAGAGGCGCATCCTGCTCAACTATGGGAATCATCGTACACCCCCACTGGTCGAGTCAAGGTAATTATTGCCCTAATTTGGTGCAAACTTCATAACAGGCGCTAGCTACGGTGCGCGGAACCGGGGATAGGCGGACGGGGGTTTATTTTGGAGAGCAGACGGTGGAGTCGGTGATGCAGGGGATGGTGGAGTTTGAGGCGTCAGACGCTGCGGGAGGATTTGATGCGACCATAATTTCAGCCTGGGCTAAGGAGTTTGCGACGCCGGTGTTTCTGCGGACGCTGCGGGAGTTGGTTCTGACGGTAGCGCCCGAAGCGGAGCGTGCGATGATCTCCGCAGAGACAGCCGCAGCGATGGTGACGAGGTAAGCCAATGGAAGGGATGCGGCAGCTGTTGCGGGGAACACTGAGGCGGAGCCTCAGCGCGATGCGGGCGGAGGACCGGTTGGCGGCGGCGTGGCCGGTGGCCTGCGGACGCGCAATGGCGGAGCGCGGCGCGGTGGTGGGGTTTGAGGACGGCGTTGTGCTGGTTGCGGTGACGGACATGGCATGGTTGCGGCAGATGCGCTCGATGAGCGAGCAATTGAAGAGCGAAATGGCGCGGATTTCAGGCGTGGCGGTTAGCGGGATACACTTTGAGTTGAAGCGCGACGACGGGGAATTGAAGAGGGACGAAAGGCGATGAGCGGAGTTTCGTTAGAGGATGTGCGCCGGGTGGCAGAGCTGGCCAACCTGGAGTTGACGGCAGAGGAAGAGCCGCGAATGCAGCGAGACCTGAATGCGATCCTGGGGCACATCGCGGAGTTGAATGAGCTGGATACGGCAGGCGTCGAGGCGATGGCGCAGGTCGGAGAGATGCTGGGCGGCGCGCGCGATGCGGCGGGCGCGGAGTTGCGCGCGGATGCGGTGCGGCCGTCGGTGGATCGCACGGCAGTGATGGCGGCGGCAGTCGGGATGCTCTCCAGCCTGAGCATTGGGGTGGCGCCCGCGGGAGCATCGACGCTGCCGCTGGCCGGCGAGGG
>Ga0182024_10019538_pt1 | contig 12476 bp, 9 predicted proteins | sample P32metaG_FD_120480 | JGI IMG/M metagenome (GOLD analysis project Ga0182024, IMG submission 120480) | Permafrost microbial communities from Stordalen Mire, Sweden - P3-2 metaG (Illumina Assembly) | ecosystem: Environmental > Terrestrial > Soil > Wetlands > Permafrost | place: Sweden: Stordalen... | reverse complement strand
CGGAAGCTTCCACCTTGGATTGCAGGTCTACCGGCTTGATCAGCACGTAATCCAGCTTGATTTTTTCATTTTCGCGGCTGAATTCCTCGCGCACTTCGTCATCGCTGGCCGTGACGCCGTCGGTCACCAGTTGCTGGAATTTTTGTTGCAGCAGCGCATTTTTCACTTCGGTTTCAAATTCCGGAACGGTCATCTGAAAGCGCGCCTGCACTTCCGCCGAGTACTTGTCCATGCCGATAAAGGTGTCACCGGTAAACGCGGTGGGCACCAGCTTCTTCAGGAAATCGGCGTGTTCCTCGTCCGAGACGCGCAGGCCCATGCGGTCCGCTTCCAGCACCAGCATCTTTTCATCGAGCAACTGGTCGAGCGCCTGCTGCGTATACATTCCCAGCAGAGCCGGGGGAATTTGGCTGCCGCGCGTGCTCTTGGCCAATTGATTCTGGACGTCGACGACCGTAATGGTCTGGTCACCCACTTGTGCGACGGAGTCCGCCGCGCTGATATCGTTGGTTCCCTGCGGCACAAGGTACAGCAACATGCCCAGACCCAGAATGCCCACAACGATTCCGAGTAAAATTCGCACGCCTACTTTTTTTTCACGCAGAGCATCCCACACGGCCGAAATTCCTCCCACGCAGCCCAAACCGCGATTTCCGCAACCTCAGGAAATCCTGCGGCGACCGCACACATAGCGAAGCACAGCATTATAGATGACCCGAGCACATACACTCAATCTCTAATCTTGTTGGGCGGAGTTCGCGCCAATCGTTGCATTTCCGCTACAATCATACTTACTTTTGTGCGGTTTTTGGGGAGCAGGTCAAGTTCGGGCACCACTTCTCTGGTGAAGACACAAGCAACTACTTGATACCGGATGACTACATGCACTACTGATGAAACTGTGACGCCATGTGGGGTTCAATCGCCTTCGATTGCATTGATAATACGCTTGAAGGATCGCAGGGATTCGGCAGGTTTCTTGCCATAGGCAGCCTCATTCATTTTATTCATTAGGTCCAACGCCTCCTGTTTCCCGAGTTCGTTGACCATAACTTTGGCCACGTTTGCGGCTTGCTTTTTTGTTAGAGCCATTTGCATTCTCCTTTACGATTTCCAGCGAGTATCTTCTCCGAGCGCAACGGCCTTACCATGAAACTCAATGGAAATAGGACGTGATTCGTTTACGCGACCGGAGGGAACGGCACGGAATTAGTAAACATACACATGTTCCGCTGTTTGACTATGAAAAGGGAACGGTTCCATCTTGGCAGTTTCCATAGTGGAGGCTGATTGCATCAACCAACAACGCACCACACAGGCCAGCCAAAAGGTCGCAAAAGAATCCCTCGCCGTGATAATCTATTATGGCAATTTTGAGGCTGCGAATTGAGCATACAGACGGAACAATCGATGGAAGGCAAGAGTTTAATTCGCGTGCGGCCGCGCGGTTTTTGCGCGGGGGTGGTGCGCGCGGTGGACATCGTGGAGTTGGCGCTGCAAGCCTACGGGCCGCCGGTGTACGTGCATCACGAAATCGTACACAACCGCTACGTGGTCGAGCAGTTGCGCAAAAACGGCGCGATTTTCGTCGAGACGGTGGAAGAAGTGCCGCTGGGCGCGGTGCTGGTGTTCAGCGCGCACGGCGTTCCGCCGACTACTCGCGAGGAAGCGCGGCTGCGCGAATTGCGCGTTATTGACGCCACCTGCCCGCTGGTGACCAAGGTGCACCTGGAAGCGCTGAAGTTTGCGCGCGAGGGCCGCACCATCATTCTGATCGGACACCGCGATCACCAGGAAATTGTGGGCACTTCGGGAGAGGCTCCCAAACAAACAGTGGTGGTGGACAGCGTTGAAGCGGTGGACGCGCTGGAAGTGAAGGATGCCGGCCGCCTGTCGTTTCTGACGCAAACCACGCTGAGCCTTTACGACACGCAGGAAATTGTGGCCCGCCTGCGCGAGCGATTCCCAACCATCGAGGGACCGGCTTCAGACGACATTTGTTACGCGACGCAGAACCGCCAGGAGGCGGTCGAGCAACTCGCCCGTGAAGTGCAACTGATCCTGGTGGTCGGCTCACCCAACAGCTCCAACTCGAACCGCTTGGTGGAAGTCGCCAAGCGCTCGGGAGTCGCGGCGGAATTGATCGACTCCGCGAATGATATCGACCCGAAATGGCTGGAAGGAATTGGCCGCGTGGGCCTGACCGCGGGAGCCTCCGCGCCGGAAATACTGGTCGAGCAAGTGAGCCAGCGTCTTGCAGGATTGGGCTACACAAATCAGCGCGATCTCGACCTGATCCGCGAGGATGTGCGGTTCACTTTGCCGGCCGAATTGACAAACATCGTGCCGGCTTCGAATTAGGGCAGTCCTTCTTAGAAAGTGCGTGGGAATCAGGTTTTGGTTTCTGTAGCGCCCACCTTAAGGTGGGCATGTGGTGGATTCCAAGGTGCCCGCCTGAAGGCGGGCGCTACAAAAGCGTGCCGGTTTTTAGGTCTCACGCAGACTCTCTTCCGGCACGTTCAGCGAAATCTTTTTGCAGGTGGCTGCAATTCGAGAGCGTGCCATTCCGCCTCCAGGAGAGCTGCAGTGGCGGTCAAAATCACCCGTCAGCCAAAAAATATTGTCTTGCTGGGCTCTGCCACCAGTGCGGCGGCTCTGCGCCCGGGGCATGAGCGCGCGCCCGCGGCGTTGCGCGCCGCAGGGATCGCCGATCGTCTGAAGTCCACCGGCTTTCATGTCATCGACCACGGCGACACCGCAACCTATATTTCCCAGCCGGATGAGGAACATCCCCGTGCCAGAAATGTTTCGGCAGTTCTAAAGTCGCTGAACGATCTGCGCCCGCGCGTCGAACCCGCTGTGAAAACCGGCGCATTGCCGCTCATCCTGAGCGGCGATTGCATTTCCGTCCTGGCAACCATCGCCGGAGCGCGCCGCTACTATCGCAACGTCAGCCTGATTTACATGGATCGCGATGCCGACCTCAACGTTCCCGCGACAACTTCATCTGGCTGTATTGACGGAATGGTAATCTCACAAGTCATTGGGCGAGGCGCGCCGGAACTGGTCCGCTTCTGGGGCGAGCCCCCGCTCGTCCGCGAACCCGACATTGCCCTTTTCGCTTTCGATCGCCTGGACCCGCCCGAGGAACAGTATTTGGCGGCGTCCCCCTTGCGTCGGCATCCATCGAAGGACGTGTCCACGGTAGGCGCTGCTGCCGCCGCGCGCCTGGCCCTCGAGCGCGTGCATGCCGCGAAAAGCCAGTTCATCCTGCACTTCGACGTGGACACCATCAACGGCGATGAGTTCCCCTGGACAAATTCCGCAGGCAAAGGCGGCCTCGGCATGAACGAAGTCCGCGATGCCCTTCGCGAATTCGTCAGCCAGCCCAACCTGGCCGCCTTCGAAGTCGCCGGTTATAACCCTGATCTCGACCCAGACGCTGAAGGCGCGCGCAAGCTGATCGATTTACTGGCGGATGTGCTTTCCGCAAGACTGGAAGCAATGGCTGCGGCTGCCGCGGGGGCTTCCGATGCTCCGCTCGCTCCTTCTGTTTCCAGCGCGCATTCATCCGACGTTGCGCCCGCAGCAATCCCATAAGCGGCAGAACCAGCTGAAGAGGTCAATCTCGGCGCTTCCAACGAATCGCAGGACGCGATTGACTCAAACGAAACCATGTCCTGAACCTGGATCACACTGCTCGTGCCTCTTTTTCGCGGCGCCCATTAAATTAACCCGAGTGCCGTTTCGTTCAACGGGATGCACGATTGATAGGTTGCACCTGCGGGAAGGATGCGCTACCGTTTTCATACGCCACGGAGGGTCTAATAATGAGCGGTAAAAACACGGCACTGATCATTGCGTTGTTACTCACGATTGCTGGAACAGAGCTGGCGCAGCTGCGTCCGGCATTTGGCGCGGATGCCGGCGCGCAGGGCTCGCAGATGCCGATGGACATGTCGGGGCCGGCTGATTTGGGGATACCCTCTTACCATGCGTATGCGTTGAAGCCGCCGTTTCCAGCGACGCTTGACCCTAAAAAATTTCCTGACGCGCTGAATCAGAATGTGTATGCGCTGGCCGCAAAGATCAGGCCGGTGCTGTACCAGCAGCCCTGCTACTGCTATTGCGACCGGCATGAGGGGCATAAGAGTCTGCTCGATTGCTTTGTGAGCACGCACGGGTCGGAATGCGATGTCTGCCAGAAAGAAGCGGTGCTGTCCTACCAGCTCACTCAAAAGGGAAAAACTCCCATACAGATTCGCGCGGCGATTATTCGCGGCGATTGGCGCTCGGTGAATTTGAATCCCTACATGGCTGCGGCTAGTTCCCGCTGATATTACGGTCGTGCGAGACAGGCTGCAAAAATAATAATTTATTTTGTCATTCCGAGCGGAGCGAGGAATCTCTCTTAGGTTTAGGCATATGAAAAGAAAGAGAGATTCCTCGCTCCGCTCGGAATGACAAAATAAATTAATTAATTTTTCAGCAGCATGTGAAGCCCGTCCTACTCAATGGCCGATCTCGAACAAACCCAGCCTGGAACACCGAACAGAACACAACACGGATCGCTGAAAGAACTCGCGCTTTTTTTCCTGCGGCTGGGAATCACCGCGTTTGGCGGGCCTGCTGCGCACATCGCCATCATGGAAGATGAGCTGGTGCGGCGGCGCAAATGGCTTTCCCGCGAAAAATTTCTGGATTTACTTGGCGCAAGCAGTCTGATTCCAGGCCCCAGCTCCAGCGAACTGGCGATTCACATCGGTTACCTGCGCGCTGGATGGGCGGGGCTGCTCATCGGCGGAGTGTGCTTTATTTTTCCGACGGCGATTCTGGTAGGAATCATTGCCTGGGGGTACGTGCGGTTCGGGCATTTGCCTGCCGTCGCCGGGCTGCTGTACGGCGTCAAGCCCGTGGTGATTGCCGTGATCTTGCAGGCGCTCTGGGGATTGGGCCGCACGGCGGTGAAGAGCCGGAGGTTGGCGGTTGCCGGCGCGGCCTGCTTACTGTTGAGCATTGCGCAGGTGAACATTTTGCTGATTTTGTTTGGGACGGGCGCGATACTTGCCGGGATTCACGCGCTGTCGGCGAATGGCAAGGGAAATTCCAAGACAACGAGCGCGATAACTTTAATTTCCGCGTGGCGCGGCGCGCGCGCGGGCATTGCGAAGATTTTTCCTTGGGTGGGAGCCACGGGCGCGACGGCAGTGATTCCCGGAATGTGGCCGCTGTTCCTGGTATTTTTGAAGATCGGCTCAATCGTGTTCGGCAGCGGATACGTTTTACTGGCATTTCTGCGCGCCGATTTGGTGGTACATCGCGCGTGGGTCACGGACGCGCAATTGGTGGATGCCGTGGCCATCGGACAAGTGACGCCGGGTCCTGTATTCACCACCGCGACTTTTCTGGGTTACTTGCTGCGCGGGCCTGCTGGCGCGATGGTTGCAACAGTTGGAATTTTTCTGCCCGCATTTATTCTGGTGGCGATCAGCGGGCCCCTCATTCCGTTGCTCCGCCGCTCCGAAACAGCGGGTGCTTTTCTGGACGGAGTGAACGTGGCTTCCCTGGCGCTGATGGCGGCGGTCAGCTACCAACTGGGGCGTTCCTCGATTGTGGATTGGCTGACAATCAGCGTCGCGGTTGCCAGCGCGGTGCTGCTGTTGCGATTCCGAATCAATTCGGCGTGGCTGGTGCTTGGCGGTGCGGCCATCGGCGTCGCAGCCCAGCTGGCGCGCGGAGGGTAGGGGCACGACATGTCGTTCCCCTGCCTGTAGAAAACAAACTAGAATTTTTGATTCGAGGGAATTTCCGGCCGTCTGGGCTTGATCCAGAAATCGAGGCCCAGCCAGAAACTATAAGCGTGCCGCACAAACGATAAAGACAGGCAAATAGCAAAAGCGATCCACAGCGTAATTTTGGAGTTGGTCGATAGCTTGGTGAAATCAGGAAACAATAGAGAAATAAGAAAAAGTGTCACGACCACTGCCGTAGTGGCCGCGTAGTTGATGATCATGGCCCCGAGGTAGTATCCCTGCTCGGGAAAATAGGAAAGACCGCACGCGGGGCAAGCGGGCAACATGCGAAACACGCCGCGAAACAATCCGCCGCGCCCACAGTTTGGACAGCGCCAGTGCGCGGCACGTTGAGCGATCTCTTTCAGCGGGGGTCGCGGCATGGTCTTCCTTGCAAGCAGAAAAGTATCACAGGGGCAGGTGTTACGGTCGATTTGGAATCTCGCGCAGGCGGGATCGGCTTACGATTCATTGCTGTCGAACAGGATGGGCGCGCGGCAGACCAAATTCACTAGCGGAAAAGTTTCCTCAGCAAGTCTTTACCCTCCACTTGCGTCAGAACTTTCTTCTGCATGAGGGTCATAATCAAGTCGCTCAACACGACATTCTTAAAGGTCTGAGTTTTCTCGGATGCTGTCGTATCGGATCCAGCCTGAAGGCCGGCATCATTTGTGGATGCATCGGGCGAGGAGTCTTGTCCACTTAAAGGGGGTTGGCCGCTAATTTCCAGCAACCACCTCTGGAACAGTCGAACTTGTTTTGGTTGAGCGGATACGAAAGCCAGGCCCATGCCCATGCCAATCGACGAATAGATAACTTTCACATGGGCTTCAAAGGTTTCGTTTTCTCTCACAATCCGAACCTGGGCTTCCGTGCCGACGGGAAAGGGACTCAGAGTGTCAACGTAGCAGCCGCCCAAGCTCAGGTCACTTGTGCGCCCAGTGACTTTTGTGCCGGTCTTGGTTTCCACGGCCTCTACCGTGGCCGTAAACGGAAATCGCAAATTGCGCCGGCGCTCAGCCGAGCCAGCTGCAGCGGCGTTGGTTGATTCAACCTGGTTGGCGGAAGACACGATTCGTAACCCCTAAGATGCCACTAATTTTAAGGCGCACCATAAAAAACCGGGAGCAGCCTCGCGAATTAATATTAAGTCTCACCCACAAGTTGCCGTCAGGCAAGCCATTGCTGGCACCGTGTTGTTTACTGTGTACCTGCATGCATCTCCGCCTTTTTTTAGCCAAAATCCCCGCAATGCCTAAGCCGCCACTGGGCAAACAGAAAGCAAATGGGCGGTCGCAGCCCTGATCTTACGGTATTCCGTTTTAGAAACTCACGGGCCAAATCCGATTGCCCCGATTCGGCACTTCATTCACGATGAAGATAGGGCTTTCACGGCTTTCTTCCGCACCGTTGATTTCAGGCCTGGCGAGGAACCGACCAATGAAGACAGGAACTCAGGACCCAAACGAGCAACCCCAGGAACTGCAGCGCCTGGAACGCAAGGAAAATGAGATTTGGACCCTTGCGATCGTGATGCTGGTGATCCTTGCGGTTGGAGTCGCCGTGCTATCCAAGCAGGCCATGGCGGCAAGCCCCTGGCATCTCGAGTCGCTCCCTATCGGTGCCGGAGTTCTAATCACCTTGTTCGGCGCGTACGTTTGGAAAAAGAAGCGTGAGATTGACGAGCTGCGCGGTTTTGTGCGCGGCTTTCAGAAAGTTAAGGATTCTCCTCCCAGTGCGGAGCAGCTCGAGAGGCTGGCGGAAGTGATTGCGGCATCCCGGCAGGGTTACCGGGATTTGATCGACAGCCTGGATCACCTGGTCTTCACAACTTCCCTGGACGGTGAAATTCGCACGGTCAACCAGCGCATTTCTCAAGTTTTCGGTTTGCCCTACGCGGAAATCGTGGGGCACCGCCTGGACGAATTTTTTGACGAGCCGCGGATGGAAAGCATGAAAAATTCCATTTCCTGGTTCGAGGAGAAAAGGCAGTGGACCGGTACGGTAAGGGCGCGCCTGAAAAAGACGGGCAACGTGCAATATTTCGATTGCGTTCTGCAAGCCATCGTAAAAGACGGCAAGGTGGTTGGCGCCAGCGGCCTGGCGCGGGATATTACCACCCAGCGGGAGAGCGAAACGCGCTTCACCGAGTTGTTTGAAACGCTTCAGGAAGGCGTCTATTTCTGCGATGCCCAGGGGAAATTGCTGGACGTGAATCCGGCCATGGTGCGCATGTTGGGATATTCCCACCGCGACGAACTGGTGGGAACCACCATCGGCAACCTGTATTTCGAGAGGCCTGTGGATGCTTTTCCCGTGCAGCAGCGAACGCATTTCTCATCAACCCTGACGCGGGAAATCACCCTGCGCCGCAAAGATGGCAATCCGGTCATTTGCATCGACAATTCCATCGCCATTGGCGATCCCGGCGGGCACATGATCCGCCACCAGGGAACGCTGGTGGATATCACGGTTCGTAAACGCTCGGAAGAGGAACTGCAAAAGGCCAAGGAAGCAGCAGAAGCCGCCAACAGGGCCAAGAGCGCATTCCTTGCGCACATCAGCCATGAAATCCGCACGCCCATGAACGCCGTGATCGGCATGACGGAACTGACTCTGGACACGGATCTCAACGCGGAACAAAGGGAATATCTGAACATGGTCCGCGATTCGGGCAGGTCACTGCTGTCGCTGATCAATGACATTCTGGATTTCTCCAAAATCGAAGCGGGGAAACTGGACCTCGATTCCACGGAATTTTCCCTGCGCTTCGGCATCAATGACATGGTGAAAATCCTGGGTGTGCGCGCCAAGCAGAAAGGCCTGGAACTCTCCAGCGAAATCTCGACCGACGTACCCGACGGCCTGCTGGGCGATCCGGGGCGGCTGCGGCAAGTGCTGTCGAATTTGGTGGACAATGCCATCAAATTTACAGATCGGGGCGAGGTAAGCCTGCGAATTGCAAATGAATCCCAATCCGAACAGGACGTTTGCCTGCACTTCACGGTATCGGATTCAGGCATCGGAATTCCCCAGGACAAGCAGCAACTTATTTTTGAAGCTTTCTCCCAGGCGGACAATTCAACGACCAGAAAGTTCGGCGGGACCGGGCTGGGGCTCTCCATTTCCTCGCGCCTGGTGCAACTGATGGACGGAAAACTGTGGGTGGAAAGCGAGGCTGGCCGCGGCAGCGTGTTCCATTTTACCGCTCGATTCGGAGTGCAGAAAGAGCGGCCAGGAAAATCTTATTTGCGGGAGGGCTATACAAGCTCCGATTTGCGAAGCCCCCGGCTGCCTGCTCGGGAAGGCCGGCGTGGGTTGAAGATTCTTCTGGTCGAGGACAACACCATCAATCAAATCCTTGCGGAGCGGCTCGTTCGCAAGCGGGGAGATCACATGGTTATTGCAAACAACGGCCCCGAAGCTCTCTTGGCATTGGAAAACCAGCGATTCGATCTGATTTTAATGGATATCCAAATGCCTGACATGAGCGGCATCGAAGTCACCGCCGCCATTCGCCGCAGAGAGCGGAGCACCGGCGGGCACATACCGATCATCGCCACGACGGCTTCGGCAATGAAGGAAGACAGGGAACGCTGCCTGCAGGCCGGAATGGACGCCTACCTGGCCAAACCGATCGATCGAGACGCGCTTTATGAAGCCATCGACGTCCTTTCAGCCAACTCCGTAGAAACCAGACCAGAACAATCGCTCTCTCGATTTCAAGATCCCGTGTTTGACCAGGGGGCGGTCCTTGATTCACTGGACGGGGATATCGATCTGCTTCGTGAAATCGTAGGAATTTCCGTGACGCAATTCTCGAAGCACATGGAAAACCTTCGAGAAGGCATCTCCAAAAAGGATCCGAAGATACTCGAACGCGCCGCACACGGGCTCAAGGGCACGGCAACAAATTTGCTCGCTCGTGGCGTTATGGATGCCGCGTACAAGCTCGAGCAGATTGGAAGGGCCGGCTCGGCGCAAGGATCCGTTGAAGCATTTGTTTTGCTGGAGGCTGAGTTGGGGAAATTGCAAATGGCCCTGGGAGAATTCGAGAAGGAATGCGCAAGCGCTTGATGGCAATTCGTTTTACGCGTTTGTACGGATCATCGCGAAACTTGTAGGGGCACGGCGATGCCGTGGCTCTCCTATGGAAGCGAAGGCTTTGCTAAGCGGAAATAGGCACAAGCATTTGCACGATATTGACGAGTTTTTCCGGCTTCAGCGGTTTGACCATATAAATCACCGCTCCCAAATCATGCCCCGTCTTGTAATCCTGCGGGGTTCCTCGCGAAGTCAGAAAAATGACCGGTACACTCTGGAGCCGACGGTCGCGCTTTACCACATGGCACAAATCATAGCCGGAAATTCCATCCATCATCACATCCAGAATTAATACGGAGGGCGTCATCCGCTTGAGCATTTCCAGGGCTTCTTCCCCGCTGCTGGCCGTCTTGACCACAAAATCGTGACGCGTCAGCTGCGCCTCGATGATGCGAAGAATTGCGGGATCATCGTCGACAGCCAGGACGATGGGTACCGCACGGGGTGCGGCACGGAGCTCGTCTGGACCTTTGTCGGAGAGTTTGACCATGAATTGATCGAGGATTGCAACCTGGCCCAAATTCGGCAATCGATTGCGAAGGCTCTCCTCTTTCCTTAATCCGTTATGCGTAGGAAATCGCTGCTCAACATAGTTTGACTGATCGATTCACAAGCGGTCAAGGCAATCCCGCCGTCATGGTTCGCAGCCAGAAACATGCGGCAAGAATGGGCTTATGAAACCGCGTGCACCAATTTTCTTGGCATGCGCGTGCGTCATTATTTTTGTCATGCGCGTGCGTCATTATTTTGTCATGCGCGTGCGTCATTATTTTGTCATGCGCGTGCGTCATTATTTTGTCATGCGCGTGCGTCATTATTTTGTCATTCCGAGCGAAGCGAGGAATCTCTCTTTCTTTTCCGGGCTTAAACCGAAGAGAGATTCCTCGCTTCGCTCGGAATGACAAAATAATGTAGTTCATTTGGAGGGCGCATAACCTGCGGCCCGTTTCCTTCAAGAACGATGCGTGCTTTTTTTTGGTGAGAGAGGTTTGCGCGCGACCGGTTGACCGGCCGCGCGCAGGTCGCTGAGGGTGGTGGCGAGTCGCTACATTTGGAAGTTGACTTCTACTCTCAAGTCAACCGGTGTGGGCTCTCCGTCGAGGATCGTTGGTTCATATTTCCTTGCGGAAACCGCTTTAAGCGCAGCCTGCAGCAGCAACGGATGTCCGCTGACAACTTTTTCCTGGACCACGTTTCCGTGCTCATCGATGATGGCATCGATCACCACCAAGCCATGGATGTGCCCCTGGCTTGCCAGCACTGGATAAATCGCCGCGGGCCCGAAAATCAGGCGCGGCGGCTTCACATTGCCTCCAATGCGAACCGGTCCCTTTGGCCTTTCCACAACCGGCGTTGCCGCCACTGGAGGCGCGATGCCGGGCATCCCGCCGGTGATTCCTCCGATCTGTCCGCCGATGACGCCGCCGGGCACGCCGGCCATCGATGACGAAAACGCTTCCTCAGGCGGAGCTGCGTCACTGGAAGCCACGGGAATATTCTTGGGAATAAAAGTTGGCGCAGTAAGTTGACCCGGTGTAATAATTCTGGGCGTAACGTGCACTGCACGTGCGATCGCGGATGGAGGTGGTGGAGGCGCGGGAGCCATCGGCGGCATGGGGGCGACGAGCAGCGTCGTTTCCAGCCTCTTCATGTCGATGCCCTGTGAGAAATACAGCGGCATGAGCAACAGCAAAGATAGGATCGCAAAATGAGCGACGAAGGAAAGAGCCCAATCCCGTGGGCTGCGGCGCTGGCGCGTGCTGGAATCTTCCAGCAGGGCTTCGGACAAAGGGCCGTTTTTGGGGGCTGCGCTAGTCGGGGGCAATGTCACACTGTTCTTTGGCTTGCCTCCCGGGTACACGTGTTCCAAACTTAAATTTTGCTCAGCTAACATGATGCCTCCTGAATATAAATTTTCTGCGCAAACACTCAGACTTATGAAGAAAACGGCGGGGTTTTCTTAAAAATCACTTGCTTTATGATCGCAACATGCCGGGACACTGCGCGGTGTCTATAAAGTTTTTGCTTCCGCGGGAAAGACTGGGGGCAATCCCTTTCAACGCAGAAGAATAAGATTCAGTCTAGTGTTCAAATCTTTTTCTCCTGATTCATCCTGCCTTGCATACGCGGGGATTGCAAATTCAAAGAACGAATCGTCCGCTTCCAAATCCTTGATTCCTGTTTTGGTCTACCGAGGAGGGACGTTGGAGAAAGAAATTGACTTCGCTCTATCTTCGCCCAGGTGTATAGTAGCCGCGAAGCGCCATGCCTAAGTTTGTCACCTACCGCGCGAAACGCGATTCCGCTGAGGGGCCTTCAACCTCCGCATCCTCTACGTCCTTAACTTCCTCTGCCTCCTCTACCTCCTCCACTTCCATTCTTCACGTCGATATGGACGCATTTTTTGTTTCCGTCGAGTTGCTGGACCGGCCCGAGCTGCGAGGAAAACCCGTTGTCGTTGGAGGGCAGCCGGATCAGCGCGGCATTGTTTCTACTGCAAGCTATGAGGCGCGAAAATATGGGATTCATTCCGCGATGCCGCTGCGCACAGCCGGAAAGTTGTGCCCGCACGCGATTTTT
>Ga0182024_10019537_pt1 | contig 12477 bp, 12 predicted proteins | sample P32metaG_FD_120480 | JGI IMG/M metagenome (GOLD analysis project Ga0182024, IMG submission 120480) | Permafrost microbial communities from Stordalen Mire, Sweden - P3-2 metaG (Illumina Assembly) | ecosystem: Environmental > Terrestrial > Soil > Wetlands > Permafrost | place: Sweden: Stordalen... | reverse complement strand
TCCTCGGGATCGACGTTGCCGATCCCAGCGGCGATGCCACCTTCGGCCATGACGGTATGGGCCTTGCCGAGCAGCGACTTGGTCACCACCATCACGCTGCACCCGGCTTCCGCGGCGGCGACCGCGGCGCGCATGCCAGCACCGCCCGCACCCACGACGAGGACGTCGCACTCGATCGTGTCGTACGGCTCAGGTGTCGCTGCCATCAGAAGATGATGTGCGGGTCGACGATGATCCCGGCTCGAAGCAGGTGGATGTAGACGTCCGTGATGACAACGCTGAACATGCTGCACCACGCCCACACGGGGTGACGCTGATTGAGCACGGTCACCCACTTCCAGGCGCGATAGCGGGCCTGCCCCACCACCGACTTCGAGTAGCAGTCGAGCCCCCCACCGACAAGGTGGCGCCATGAATGGCAGCCGAACGTGTACCCGCTCAGCAGGATCACGTTGACCAGCATGATCCCGGTGCCGAGCCCGAGCTGCACGTGGCCGTTCGGAGCCCAGAACGCGAGGTACACGTCGTACCAGAGGAAGCCCGTGACGATGAGCACCAGGTAGAAAAGGAAACGGTGCAGGTTGTTGAGGAAGAGCGGGAATTGCGTCTCACCGCGGTACTTGCGGTGGCGGAGCTCCCCCACCGCGCAGGCCGGGGGATCCCAGAAGAACGAGCGGTAGTACGCCTTGCGGTAGTAGTAGCAGGTGGCCCGGAACAGGAGTGGCGAGCCGAGCACCCAGAGTGCCGGGCTGACCGGGCCTGTCTTCCAGATGGTGGGCGAATAGAACGGCGAGAGGTACGGCCCGCTCTGGTTGATGCCACCCGTCAGGAAGGCCGTCCAGATCGAGTAAAGACCGAACAGGCCCAGGACGGTGACCACCGTCGCCGGGAGCGCCCACCACGGGAGGGAGTTGAGGATGCGCTCGATGGGCCCCGGGCCGCTGTGAGGGGCGGACGCGAGCGATGCGGGTGAAACCTTGGTGACCTGAGTGGACAAGCTAGGGCCATCCTAGCGTCGAGCCTCGCGCACGCGACCTCACGGGCGGCTGACGTGCTCAGCGCGAAGCGGCGAGCGCTCCGGCAAATGCGCGGGAACTCGCGAATGCGAGCGTGCCCGTGTCCGCGCCGACGTCGACCACATCACCCACGACCAGTGTCGACGGCGGCCGAACTCCGGCCGCACGCGCCGCTGCTGCTATGCCTCCGATCGGTGCTCGGATCACCTGCTGCTCGGGCGTCGTCGCCTTCGACACGATGGCGGCCGGACGGTCGGGCCCGAGCGCGGCCGCGAGGCGGCGGGCAATCGAATCCAGCTCCGCGGGCATGAGCACGACCAGGGTATCGACGCTTCTCGCCAGGTCTTCGAGGGCGGTGAGCTCGCCTCCCGCTCGGTGACCGGTCACGAACGCAACCGACGCCGCAACTCCACGGTGGGTCAGCGGTATCCCCGCTGCCGCGGGCGCAGCGAGGGCCGCGCTCACTCCGGGGATGACGCGGACCGGGACCCCGGCGCGCCGCAGCGCTTCGACCTCCTCGCCGCCACGGCCGAAGAGGAACGGATCGCCGCCTTTCAGCCGCACGACCAGCTCGCCCGCCCTGGCTGCGTCGATCATCGCGGCGTTGATGTCCGCCTGCGCTGCGGATCGGCGACCCGAACGTTTGCCGGCGTCGACGAGTCGCGCCCGCGGACCGCACAGGCGCAACACCGTTGGCCCAACCAGCGCGTCGTGAAACACGACGTCCGCGTCGGCAAGGACGGCCCGCGCGCCCAGCGTCACCAGGTCGGGATCGCCCGGGCCTGCGCCGGCCAGGACCACCTCTCCCATCGGTGTCGGCGGTGTCCGCGGCGTGGCGTGCGCGGCCTGCTCGATGCCCACCGCAATGGCTGCGGCACCGCGCTCGTCGCCCTCACGCAGCATGCCGGTCGCACCTGAACGCATCAGCTGCCGGTATGCGCGCTGCTGGGCGTCGCCCGAGACCCCAGCGCGCCGAAGCCGGCGCCGCATCCCACCCAGCAATGCCGTGAACGGTCCCCACTCGTCGCCGAACGTCGTCTCGAGGCGTTCCCGGAGCGCCCGCGCAAGAAAGGGACTCTGGCCGGAGGTGGAGATCGCGATCTGCAGCGGGCCGCGCCTGACGAGCGCGGGAGCGATCCAATCGCACTGATGGGTGACGTCGGCGACGTTGAGCAGCACGCGCTCGCGGTCGGCCTCCTCGCGTGCCGCACGCTGAGCCTGCGGGTCGTCACTCGCGTCGATGGCGAGGTACGCGCCCGAAAGATCACCCGTCTGGAACGGACGGCGCAGATGGACGACGTCGGCCCCGGTTGCCCGGAGCCCTAGTGCCTTTTCCTCGGCGAGCGCGTTGTCACCGAACACGACACAACGGCGATCGTGGAGGTCCAGGAACACCGGGTAATAGGGCGTGGCATTCACACCGCGCCCCGGGCGGGTACGCCCACCGGCTGCGGCGCGCCGGTCACCTCGATGGGCGGATGCAGCAGGCACTCCTTGTGGGTGTCGCTCTCCCACCACCAACGTCCCGCGCGCTCCTGTTCGCCGGGCTGCGTTGCCCGGGTGCAGGGCGCGCAGCCGATCGACATGTACCCGCGCGCGTAGAGGGGATGCTGGCGGATGCCGTGCTCCCGGAGGTAATCCCACACCTGGTCCCGGCTCCATGCCGCGAGCGGGACGACCTTGGTCATGCCGTCGTGCCCGGGATCGCTCGCCACCACCGGCGTCGCGGCGCGAGTCGGCGTCTGGTCGCGACGCAGGCCGGTGATCCACGCGTCGTAGTCGCGCAGGGCTCGCGTCAGCGGGTTCACCTTGCGCACCGCGCAGCACTGATTCCGCAACGGTACCGACTTGCGGAACAGCATGTCGCCGTGCTCGCCGGTCATCGCCTCGAGCTCACTCGCCTCCGGGGCGAGAATGCGGAGCCGTATGGGGAACGTTGCTCGCACGTACTCGATGTAATCGTGCGTCTCCTCATGGAGACGCCCGGTGTCGAGCGTCAAAACCTCAGGGTGGGGAACGATCTTGCAGGCGAGGTCGATGAGCGCCAGCGATTCCGCCTGGAAGCTCGCGACCAGTGCGACCCGGCCGAAACGCCGATAGGTCCAGGCGAGGATGTCCTGGGCTGTGGCGTTCTGCAGGTCGGATGCGTTCACGCGGGTACCTCCACCAGCGCATGACGTTCCGCGAGGGTACTGACGCCCTGGCGCTTGCACCAGTCGCCGAACCCTTCGCCCGGAAGCTGCGTGCGTGCGTACTCGAAGAGCGGTCCGCGCAGCAGGTGCGGGATCTCTTCGATCTTGACGTTGTGCACGTAGAGCTCGTTGAGCCGGGTGCCCTCGAAATCGCCGCCCAGGAAGACGTCGTACTTGCCGAGCGTGGTCCCGACGAAGCCCACATCGCCGAGATACGGTCGCGTGCAGCCGTTGGGGCAGCCGGTCATGCGATAGCTGATGCGCGCGTCCTCGATCCCCGCGTCGCGCTGCACCAGGGCGATCTCGCGGATCAGCGTGGGCATCGCCCGTTCCGACTCGGCGACGGCGAGTCCGCAGGTCGGGTATGCCGGGCACGCCATCGAGTGCCTGATCGCATTCGGCAGCGACTCGGTGCGTGCGACTCCCCAGCGATCCAGGATCGCCAGCAGCGCGCCGCGAGCCTCGTTGCTGATGTTGGTGAACAGGACGTTCTGCTGCGGCGTGAGACGCAACTCAGGACGAAGGGTCTCAACCACCTCTCGAAGCGCACTGCGCAGTCCACTGGTCTCGGTGTCGTGGATGCGCCCGTTCTCGACGAAGAGCCCGTAGCAGTAGCTGCCGTCGCCCTGCTGGTGCCAGCCGAGGTGATCTTCGGCGGACGTCCATCGCAGGCGCCCTGACGGCTCGAGCGCGAACGGCACCCTGGAAGCAACCTCATCCCGGAACCACTCGATGCCGCGATCGGCGATCAGATACTTCAAGCGTGCGTGACGGCGATCGCTGCGATTGCCGTAGTCGCGCTGGACGGCGACGACGGCGCGGGCCGCCTCCACTGCGTGCTCGGGTCGCACCGAGGCGAGTGGCTGCGCCACCGCCGGCCACGTGTTCGGCTTGTTCGCGGTGCGGCCCATGCCGCCCCCGACGAGCAGGTCGAAGCTCTCAAGGCCACCGTCGGGTCGCGCATGCGCCACCAGCCCGAGGTCGTTCGCGTAGATGTCGACGCAGTTGTCGCCCTCGATCGCAATGGCCGTCTTGAACTTTCGCGGCAGGTATTGCTCGCCGTACAGCGTGTCCGGAGGATCCGGCTGATTCGAGGCCGCAAGCTCGCCGTCCAGCCAGATCTCGGTGTATGCGCGCGTTGTCGGCGTGAGCCCGGTCACGAGCGCGGCCAGCGTCTGATGGATCTCGTGGTGCAGGCGGTCATGCCACGGCGCCGGGCAGCACATCACGTTGCGCTCCTGGTCACCGCAGCCCCCAAGCGTGGTGAGCAGAGCGTCGTTGATGGCGCGAATCGCTTTCTTGAGGTCGCCCTTGAGGACACCGTGCAACTGCAGGTCCTGCCGCGTCGTGACCCGCAGCGTGCCATTGCCCCATGCCCCCGCGATGCGATCGTGCGCGAGATATGCGTCGGGGGACACGATCCCACCCGGAATCCGCGTGCGGATCATCATCATGTGGTGCTTGTCGAGGCCGAGCTTGCGTGCCTCCTTGCGTAGGTCGCGATCGTCCTGCTGATACACCCCGTGGAACTTGAGGACGACCTCTGCTTCGTCGCTGAAGAAGGGCGTGTTCTCAAGCAACTCGTCGCTGATGGTGCCGCGCAGGCGACGGCTCCGCGCCTTGACCTGCTCCGCACCCGACAGCTGATCGAGCTCGGCAGTGCATCCGCACGTGTCGCACATGCTCAGACGATCTCCAACTCTGCTGACGGTGGGCAAGGACGTGGTGTGCCGGGCATTTGGGTTGTGTCTTGACCTGTGGTCACACGCGCGGCCGTGCGCGTGAATGGGTTTGCAGTTGTTTCGGTGCGGCATCCATGCCGCGGGTAAGTCGGCGAGGCACCAACGGCGCCTCAGCGCGAAGTACTAGCCGCTACAGCGTGCGATGCCCGAACGGATACGTCCCCAGTCGAGCCAGAAACGCCGGGTGAGCGTGGGAGTATCTGCGCCGTTCATCTGACTGCACATCCTACGGAATCCCCACTCGTTTAGTCAACTTTCGTATTCACGCTGCCGGTGTCCGAGGCATTCTCGAGTTGCGTGAAGAAGCACGAGCGCTCGCCCGTGTGACACGCGGGACCATCCGCGTGCACCTGCAACAGCACGGCATCGCCATCGCAGTCGATGCGAACCGTTCGCACATGCATCGTGTTCCCGCTCGTCTCGCCCTTCTCCCACAGTCGCTGTCTCGACCGGCTGAAGAAGGTGGCGCGCCGCGTGCGCAGCGTCGATTCCCATGCTTCGCGATTCATGTGAGCGACCATCAAGACATCCGACGTCGCTGCATCCTGCACAACCGCGGTCACGAGCCCGTCGTCGCCAAAGCGCGGTTCAGCGCCACTCACAGACGCACGTCCACGCCGCGATCGCGCAGGTACCGCTTTGTCTCCGGGACCGGATGAGCGTCGAAATGAAAGATCGATGCTGCGAGCGCGGCGGCAGCGCCTCCGTCGGTGAGCACGCTGCGGAGATGCTCGGGGCTGCCGGCGCCACCACTTGCGATGACGGGCACGTCGACGGCGGTTGCCACTGATTTGGTCAGGTCCAGGTCGTACCCGTTCTTGGTTCCATCCTGATCCATCGAGGTGAGCAGGATCTCGCCCGCACCGCGTTGCGCAGCCTCTCGCGCCCAGTCCACTGCGGAGCGTCCCGTGGAGCGCCTGCCGCCATGGGAGTACACCTCGTGACCGCCTCCGGTGCGCCGCGCGTCGATGGCGATGACCACGCACTGGCATCCGAATCGATCCGCGGCTTGCTGGATGAGTGCAGGATCGTCGAGAGCCGCCGTATTGATCGACACCTTGTCGGCACCCGCTCGCAGCAGCACGTCGATGTCGGCGATGCTGCGGACACCGCCACCAACCGTGAGCGGGATGAACACCCGGTCGGCAGTGCGCTGCACCGCGTCGAGCAGGATTGTCCGGCCGTCGCTCGACGCGGTGATGTCGAGGAACACCAGCTCGTCCGCACCATCCTGGTCATAGCGTGTGGCGAGCTCGGCGGGGTCACCTGCGTCGCGAAGCTCGACGAACGCCACCCCTTTCATCACCCGGCCGGCGATGACGTCGAGGCACGGGATCACGCGCTTGGCGAGAGTCATCGGTCCGCGTCCCTCATCGCCTGCACTACGTGCATCGCAGCCGCGAGGTCGACGTGGCCCTCGTAGAGCGCTTTGCCGACGACGACGCCGGATGCTCCGGCTGCGGCGCAGGCGGTGATGTCTTCGATGTTGCCGATGCCGCCCGAAGCGATCACCGGTCCGTTGTACAGCTCGCGACACGTGCGCACACCGTCGAGATCCGGACCCATCAGCAACCCGTCGCGAGCCGTGTCCGTGTAAACGATTCCGGACGCCGGCCAGCTGCGCCAGGCGCGGAGCAGCTCCGCCGCCGTCAACCCGTCCTCGGTCCAACCGTCGGTGCGCGCAACCCCGGCGCGAACATCGAGGCCGAGCAGGACGCGGCCTTCGACGGCGACACAGATCGCGAGGGCCTGCGCGGGGTCGCGCGCGGCCACGCTGCCCAGGATCACCAGCGAGACGCCGGCATCCAACCACTGGGAGGCGGTGCCGAGAGTGCGAATGCCGCCACCCACCTGCACCGAGCACCCGGCGGCGACACATGCGGCCACCACACGCGTGACCGCGGCCACGCTCTCTCGAACGGGAAAGCCGCGAGCCGCGTCGAGGTCGACCACGTGCAGGCGTGTCGCTCCCGCTTCGATGAATCGCTCCGCGACGACCAGCGGGTCGTCCGCGTAGACGGTGGCCTGCGCATGCTCGCCCTGCCGAAGGCGGACGCAGCGGCCACCCTGCACGTCAACCGCAGGGATCACATCCACTCGTCATCCCGCACGCTGGGCCGGCACCCGCACCGCGCACAGCCCGACGAAGTTCGCGTACACGCGCAACCCGGCAGCTCCGCTCTTCTCGGGGTGGAACTGCGTCCCCGTTACCGTTCCTCGCTCGACCGCCGCAGCCAGCACCGCCCCGTACTCGGTGACGGCGACGATGTCAGCAGGATCGGGGCGCGCTGCATACGAGTGCACGAAGTACATGGGGGCACCGGACGCGATCCCCTCGAGCAGCGCTGATGCGCGTGACGTCGTGATGGTGTTCCAGCCCATGTGCGGCACCTTGAGACCGGGCGTGGCCGGCAGCCTCGCCACGCGCCCCGGGAGCAGCGCGAGTCCTTCGCCACCGCGCCCCTCGTCGCTGCTCTCGAACAGCAGTTGATACCCGAGGCAGATACCGAGGACCGGCCGCGCCCGGACCGCCATATCGTGCACGGCAGCGCCAAGACCGCTGTCACGGAGCGCGCGAGCGGCTATCCCAAACGCACCGACTCCCGGCAGGATGACGCCGTCACAGGCGGCGATCGCCGACGGGTCGCTGCTGATCACGGGTTCGGCGCCGGCCACTCGGAGGGCGCGCTCGACGCTGCGCAGGTTGCCGACGCCGTAGTCGCAGATGCCGATGCGCGTGATCACAGGGTTCCCTTCGTCGAGGGCACGCCGCCACCGATGACGCGGAAGGCATCGCGCGTGGCCAGCCCGAGCGCTTTGAACGCAGCCTCGGCGAGGTGATGGGGGTTGTCGCCGCGAATGCAGTCGATGTGGATCGTGGCACCCGCGTTCTGGGCATAGCCCTTGACGAATTCCGACAGGACCGCGACGTCGAAATCGTTGATGCGGCCTTGCAACTGCTCCATGTTGTAGACAACATGCGGGCGTCGGCCGTAGTCCACGACACACCGCACCAGCGACTCGTCCAGGGGTGCATGCGCCTCGCCGAACCGACGGATGCCGTCGCGATCTCCGAGCGCGTCACTGACCGCCGTTCCAAGCACGAGACCGACGTCCTCGACGAGGTGGTGCGCGTCGACCTCGATGTCACCGGTGCCATCGAGCGTCATGTCCATGCCGCTGTACTTGGTGAACGCCTCGATCATGTGCTTGAGGAAGGGCAGCGGCAGCGCGATCGCTGCGATGCCGGTGCCGTCGATGACGACTGCCACGCTGATCTGGGTCTCGCGCGTGTCCCGACGCGTTGTCGCGGTCCGCGGCCCCGCTGTCATGACGCCTGCCGAACGCGCATGCGGATGCGAATCGCCTGCTCGTGCGCGGCCAGACCCTCGGCCTCGGCAAGGCGGATCGCCACCGGCGCCACTGTGTCGAACTCGGCGTCCGAGAGCTGCACGAAGCTCGGCCAGCGGATGAAGTCCATCACCGCGAGCGGTCCGCGATAGCGGGCTGCGCCCTGCGTCGGCAGCGTGTGATTCGGTCCGGCGATGTAATCGCCGATGCTCACCGGCGACATCGCTCCAACGAAGACGGCCCCGGCGTTGCGCACCGAGTCGCGCAGCGCCTCGGCGGCGGTTCCCTGCAGCGACAGGTGCTCGGGAGCAAAGGCCGCGGCGAGGCTGATCATCTCATCCGTTGATGCGCAGACCACGGCCGCCGCGTGCTTCCCCGCCGCCATGCCGATGATCTCGTGTCGTGCGGCCTCACCGGCTGCCTCGGCAAACTTCGCCGAGACCGCGCCCGCCAGGTCGGGATCGTCGGTGAGGCAGACAGCCCAGGCGAGCGGGTCGTGCTCGAGCTGCGAGATCAGGTCCGCGGCGACCATCTCGGCGTCCGCTCCGGAGGTGGCGATCACGACGATCTCGCTCGGTCCCGCCAGCTGATCGATGCCAACTGCACCGAAGACCTGATGTTTGGCAAGGGTCACGAACGCGTTGCCGGGCCCCACGATCTTGTCGACACGGTCGAGGCTCTCGGTGCCGAACGCAAGCGCAGCAATCGCCTGCGCGCCACCGGCGATGATCACGTCGCGCACGCCGAGCAGGTGCGCGGCCGCAGCCACGAGTGGGTGCACACCGCCTGATGGCGCCGGCGGACTCGCGACCACGATCTGCTCGACGCCCGCGACCTGCGCGGGGATCACCGACATGAGCACGGTGCTCGGATATGCCGCACGACCGCCGGGAACGTAACAGCCCACCCGGCCGAGCGGCACCGGACGGAGCCATGCGCCACCGGCACCGCGGTCAAGCGCGTCCACCTGGAACGCATGAAACTCACGGAGACGCTGCGCAGCAGCGCTGAGCGCGTTGCGGACCGGTTGCTCGAGCCCGTCCCATGCCGCGGCCATCGCCGTCGGGTCGACACGGCTCCTCTCGACATCGACGCCGTCTATCCGGTACGTCCACTCGCGGAGTGCGGCGTCGCCGCCGGTTCGCACCTCGGCGATGATCTCGCGCACGGCATCCCCGACATTGATCGGGCGATGAAAGAGGCGCTCGAGTCGATCCGCGGTTGCCGGGTCGATGTCCGTGGCCGCGAACCCGTCGCGCTGACGCTCGGCGATGACGATACGAAGCTGCGTGGGGTCGAGACGGGTCAGCTCGATGCTCATGCCGCACCGACAGTGGTTCGCGCTGCGGCCATGCGGCGGAGCGCAACCGCAATGGCGCCAACCTGGTCATTGCGGGTCTTGAGCGCGGCGTGGTTGGCGATGAGCCGCGCGGTGGATGTGCCCGCCTCTGCGATCTCGACGAGGTTATTCGCCGCCAGCGTCCGGCCGGTCGCCGTGATGTCGAGCACGCAATCCGCAAGCCCGGTCAGCGGCGCAAGCTCCACCGACCCGTGGAGGCGGATCACGACGACGTTCAGCGAGCGGGCCGCGAAGAAACGGCGCGCGGACACCGGGTATTTGGTGGCGACGCGCAGGGACTGCGGCCAGACACCTGATGCGAGCGCGGAGTCCCGAGGCGCGGCGAGCACCAGCCGGCAGCGACCAAAGCCAAGATCGGCGAGCTCGTAGCATTCACGGCTGCTCTCCCAGAGCACGTCCTTGCCGACAATGCCGCAGTCGCATCCGCCCATCTCAACGTAGACGGGGACATCGGTCGGCCGGACCTTCACGAAGACGTCATCGCCGTGACTGATGCTCAACTCTCTGTCGAATCGACCCGGGTCGAGGCGGGCGATGCCCGCGGCATCGAGCAGCCCGCATGCGCTGTCGAAGAGCGTCCCACCCGGAAGCGCGACACGGAGACCCCTCATGACGCGTGGGGAACCAGTGCAGCGACGGCCGCGTCGACGCTGCCCTGCTCGTCGCGTCCGAGATGCGACCAGCGGGCGCCGGCGGCGCTGACGCGCACATCACCGTCACCCCCCGAGTCCAGATCGCAGGTACAGGCGACGCCCTTGTGGCGAAGACCACGCGTCAACTCCAGCGCGCCGGCATGCGCATCGCCATCCCAGCTGACCCTCAGCACGACGGGTGTTGTTTGCGCCCCCGCGCGCCGCACCATGCTGTCATGACACCGGTCGACATGCAGCACGAAACCGGTCGCTGGAAGCGTTGCGCCGAAACGCGACAGCAAGGTGTCGTAACGTCCCCCGGACCCCAGCGCGAAGCCGGAGTCAACGCTGAAGACCTCGAAGGTCGGGCCGGTGTAGTAGTCCCAGTCGCGAACCGCTCCAAGGTCCAGGTGGACACGGTCGGTGATGGCGTGCGCGTCGAGCAGGTCCCAGAGCTGGGCCAACTCCTGGAGCGCACGATGCGGGCGCGCACCGCGGAGCCCGCCTGCAGCCATGTCGAGAATCTCGCGACCGCCGCGAAGCGTGGGGAACGCAAGCAGCAGTCGCCGCTCCGCATCCGCGGCATCGGTGCCCTCCAGCGCGGATTCGACAGCGACGAGGTCGCGACGAGCGAGCGCGGCCAGCACCTCTTCGCGAGCGGCCGGTTCGAGGCCGGCCGAGTCGAGCAACCCCGGAATGAAATCCGCGTGGCCGACGTCGACCTGGATGTGCTCGACACCGCCCCGCTCGAGTGCAGCCGCTGCGAGCGCGATGCACTCGGCGTCAGCCGCCAGACCGCTTGCTCCCACCAACTCACACCCTGCCTGCAGGCTTTCTCGCCGCCGTCCCGCGTTGAGCGCCTGATTGCGAAGCACCGAGCCCGCATAGCAGAGCCGTATCGGAAACGGCCCGTCGTGCAACTGGGTCGCGACGACGCGAGCCACGCTCACGGTGCGCTCACCGACCAGCGCAAGCAACGCCCCATCCGAGTCCATGAAGCGAAAGAGGGCAGACTGCTGGACGCCGCCAACGCCGGCTGCGATGGTGTCCAGCGGCTCGATGAGCGGCGTGACCATGAAGCCGTATCCCCACGCCTCGAAGGTCTCGATGAACCGGTCGGTCAGCATGCGACGGCGCGCAGCGGGCCCGACGAGGTAGTCGGTGAATCCATCAGCGCGTCCGCGAACCGATGCCCCCGGAGGCAGTGCGTCAAGCCCTGTCATGCGGGGATTCTACGTGCCAGTCAGGATTTACCCGTTGAGGGTGGCGATCACGGCGAGGACGCGATCGGTGGCCCGCGCGTCGCCGACAGTAATCCTGAGGAACCGATCGAGCCCTGGCGCGGTGAAGTGGCGCACCAGGATCTTCTGCTCGCGGAGCCGGGCCGCAACCGCCGCCGCCGTGATCCCGGGCGGCGGCGAGGCGAACACGAAATTCGCGGATGAGGGTTCGACCCGCCACTCGAGCGCCGCGAGGCGATCGCTCAGGCGCCCCCGCTCGCGAAGCACTGTCCTGACGATGTGGCGGTGGTGCTCACGGTCTTCGAGCGCGGCCATGGCACCGGCGATCGCGCAGCGGTCCACCGGATACGAATCGCGCACGGCGTTGAGATCGGCGATCAGCGAGCGGTCCCCCAGCGCGTAGCCGACGCGGAGTCCGGCGAGTGCGTGCGACTTGGAGAGTGTCCGGATCACCAGCCAGTTCGGATGCGCGACCAGCAGTGGGATGCACGACGCGGGGGCGAAGTCGCAATACGCCTCGTCGATGGCAACGATGCCGCCCGCATCCCACAGGTGCGCCTCAAGGGTGGCGGGCGAGATCCAGTGCCCGGTGGGCGAGTTCGGGTTGACGACGATGCGCAGGACCGCCGGCCGAAGTGCGAAGTCGGCCGGCAACGAGCCGTCGTCCCCGACCGCCACCGGAGCATCACGGACGGAGAACAGCGCGGCGAGGACCGGCAGGAGTGAGTAGCTGGGCTCGGTTCTCACCACCGCGTCACCCGGTGATGCATAGGCGCGAAAGCAGCAGTCGAGCACCTGGTCGGCGCCGTTGGCGACGAACACCTGCTCCGGATCGACCAGATGCACACGCGCGAGCAAGCTGCGCAGTGGTTCGGCAACCGGGCTCGGATACCGCGCCAGCTCTGCGGCCGCGCCGGCGACCGCCGCAGCCACCGTGGAGGAT
>Ga0182024_10019536_pt1 | contig 12479 bp, 12 predicted proteins | sample P32metaG_FD_120480 | JGI IMG/M metagenome (GOLD analysis project Ga0182024, IMG submission 120480) | Permafrost microbial communities from Stordalen Mire, Sweden - P3-2 metaG (Illumina Assembly) | ecosystem: Environmental > Terrestrial > Soil > Wetlands > Permafrost | place: Sweden: Stordalen... | reverse complement strand
TTTTTCGGGCAGGATATATGAATAAATATTAGTAATAAAAGGTTGTGTGGCGGCGGGGCTCTGCCCCGCAAAACGGGGCGAAGCCCCGTCACCACACAATTAAACTTGCTACACGAACAGCCAATCATAGGATCGGGATCTTGCCTCGCCAGAGCCACGGGTAGTCTTTTTCTTCGCTCACCAGCTTAGCTCGCACAGGATTTTGGCAGATGTAATTCAACTTCTCGCTTAAACTTTCATTCGAGCGGAGAACATGATCAAACGATTCCTCCTGCCAAACAGGGCCATGCCGTTTGAGGAGCCGGTTAATGAAATGAGCGGAGCGTCCCTTGATGAGCCGCATAACCTGCGGCAAGCTCACTAGCCAACCCCCCTGCGTTCCGAAGAGGAGTGAATAAGAGGTGCGCATGTGTGGGCATCACTACCAACGCGTGCAAATCAATCGTCTCGCTATCTTCCCGAAGACAACACTCGAAAATCAACTGGCGAGCCTCACTAGGAAGTTCCCACCGCTTAAATGTCCCGAATGTTACAAAAACTGGACGATTGTCTTTGAGGATGTGTGGAAGCGTTCGCCGGTAGGAGTATTTGCGATCAAGGTACATCTTATTCGACTACCTGAATTGAAGACATGGCGCAGTGATGCCGCGCACAGCACGTTCGGTTGGTTTCGGAAAATGGTCTGGCAGGGGGGACTTGGGTTGTGTGGTGGCGGGGCTCTGCCCCGCTGAACGGGGCGAAGCCCCGTCACCACACAACCTTACCAATTATTCAGCTACTGCTTCTTTATCGACGACCACTTTCAAATGTGTGGTCACATCTTTGTGCAACTTGATCGGAATGATGAACTCGCCGATGGTCTTCAAAGGTTCATGCAGCTGAATCTTCCGCCGATCAATGTGGAAACTCTTCTTTTCCAACGCTTCGGCGATATCGCCAGCCGTCACCGATCCGAACAAGTGATCGCCTTCGCCCGACTTGCGCAGGAACTTCACTTCCAAGCCATCAAACTGTTTAGCTAGAGATTCGGCTTCCGTCTTCTCCTTGGCGGAGCGGCGCACCGAAGCGGCCTTCATCTGCTCGATTACAGTTTTGTTGGCCGATGTAGCCTGAATCGCTAGCTTCTTGGGCAGCAGAAAATTTCGCCCATATCCCTCGGCCACCTTCACCACTTCGCCGCGGTTGCCCAGCTTGGGCACGTCTTCTTTCAAAATTACTTCCATGGATGACTCCGTTTCATAAGTGACTTAGTCGTTAGTCGCCAGTCGTTCTCAAAATCTTGAACGCACAATGCGCTCGTAGCTGGCCAACGACCAACGACTAACGACCAGCGACGACTTCGAACTACTGTGCGCGCCCCGCAAACGGCAGCAACGCGATATTGCGAGCCTGCTTGATGGCCCTCGACAAACGGCGCTGATGCGGCGTGCACACGCCAGTCAGGCGCCGCGGAGTGATCTTGCCGCTCTCCGCCACGAACTGCGCCAGCAGGCGCACGTCTTTGTAATTGACCGCTTCAATCTTCTCGACGCAGAACTTGCAAACTTTTTTACGCCGGAAATATTTGCGACCACCTTCGCGAGATCCGCCAGGACCGCCACCAGCGGGACGGGGGCCGCGTGGTGGACCACCGCGGTCACCACCGCCGCTGCGCTCGTGGCCGCCTGATCCGTGTGCGCTTGGTGTTCTTGTCTCTTCTGCCATAGTGCTCCTGCTTTCTAAATTCGTCACTGCTAAATTCATTGCTTCTAGTTTCGTATCGGGGTATCGCTTCAGCGACACCGAAAGTTCGTCGAACCGCCTCCCCCTTTAGGGGGACGAGACTATGCCGATGCCGGAGCCGGTGTTTCCGCCCCTGCTTCCGCCGTCGCCGGCGTTACTGGAGCAGGCGCCGGCTGCGCACTCGCCTTCTTCTTCGAGTCGCGAAGCTTCTTGATCTTGTCCAGACGCTTCAGCTCTTCATCCGTACGCACGGTCAAGAACTTGATCACCGGCTCAGTCACGCGCAAACGGCGTTCAACTTCGTGTACAACCGCGCCATCGGCATCGATCAGCATCAGCACGAAAATGCCATCATTAAACCGGCCCACCTTGTACGCGAGACGGCGTTTGCCCCACACTTCGCTCTTGCTGGTTCCGTTCGCCGACGTCACCGAAGACTCGAGCGTTGAAATCAACTTGTTCAGATCTTCCTCCACCATGTCGGGGCGGACAATAAACATCACTTCATATTTACGATTCATTCGTTATCTCCAAACTTTCCTTGTAAGTGTGGGGACGGGCGACTCGCCCGTCCAAACGGGGCAGAGCCCCGCTCTCACACCATCACTATTGCGGTTCTTCTCCCGTTTCATTCTTGCGATTGAAACGGTTCATCGCCGCCGCCGGGCCTTCTTTCAAAATCACTTCGACCGCCTGCGCCGCCATGTCCAGAACTTCATCCACCACTACTTCTTGTGCTTTGCGAAATGGCGTCAACACATATTTCACGGTGTCGCCCACTTTTCGATCGGGTGCGATCCCCAGGCGAATCCGCAAAAACTCGTCTGTATTCAGCGCACCCAGAATCGATTCCATCCCGTTGTGCCCCGCCGAACTTCCTCGCAGCCGGATGCGAATCGTACCCAGCGGCAAATCCAGCTCGTCGTAAATCACAATCAGATCGCGCGTCACATCCACCTGATGTTCCGCTGCCAACTCCCGCACCGAAAGCCCACTCAGGTTCATGTAGGTTTCCGGTTTCGCCAGAATCACTTCTTCTCCGGCGATCGTTGCCCGCGCAGTCAGCGCCCGGCATTGGCGGTTTCTGATCTCGATCCCGAGATTATTGGCAATCCGATCAATCGCCAAAAATCCCAGATTATGCGGCGTGAACTGGTATTCGATTCCTGGATTGCCCAAACCGACGATCAGTTTCACGCATTAACCCATGAATTAGTGTGGGGACGGGCGACTCGCCCGTCCAAGCGAGGCAGAGCCTCGCTACCACGCCAGCTCTATTTCTTCTCTTTCTTCTCAGACTTTTCAGCCTTCTCGGCGGGCTTGCCCTTACCCTTGGCATCGCCCTCGCCTTCCTCACCCTCGGTCTCCTGCTTACCCTTCTTAATAACTTCAGGCTCAGCTGGAGTCGCCGTCGCATCCGCCACTGCTTCAGGAGCCGCAACCACTTCTTCCTTCACAGTCGTGATGTGCGCGATCATCTGATCTTCGTCAGTGAGGAACTTCAGCTTCGGGTTATGCGGAAGATCTTTCACGCGAACTTCCACGCCGAAGACGAGATGGCTAACATCCACTTCGATATTTTTCGGAATGTCAGCAGGTAGACACTCAATCTCGATCTCACGCGTCAACTGCTCAAGAATGCCGCCCTCCGTCTTCACGCCCGCAGGCTCGCCCTTAAGCACAACCGGCACTGTAACCGTAAGCCGCTTGTCCATGGCGATGCGCTGCAAATCCACGTGCAGCAGCGTGCCTTTGATGGGCTCAAACTGCCAGTCCACGATCATCGCTTTAACACGATCGCTATCGAGCGCCAAATCGAAAATCGTATTGTGGCCGCTCTCTGACTTGAGAATGCGCAATACCTGCCGCGGATCGACCGCCACCGAAGACGCTTCCTTGCCCGCGCCATAAATAACCGCGGGAATCTTTCCCGCGACCCGCACCCGCCGAGCCGCCCCTTTAGTTCCGGGCTCCCGCTTCTGCGCTTCCAAAATGCTGATATCCGTTGCTGTTGCCATAATTCCGTTCCGTCCTTCGTTAAATCGCTTTTCGCCGTTCGCGATTCGCTATTCGCACCCCGTTACTAATGGCGAACAGCGATCAGCGAATAGCGCCCACTAAATAAATAACCTGCTCACCGAAGTCTCTTCGTGTATCGACTGAATTGCCCGTCCAATCAGCCCTGCAATTGATCGTACCTTGATCTTCGAACTCTGCTTTGCCGCTTCACTCAGCGGGATAGTGTCCGTCACCACCACCTCGGTGATCGGAGACTCCGAAAGATTCTCCACCGCCTGCCCTGAAAGCACAGCGTGGGTGCAGCACGCATACACCGTGCTTGCGCCACTCGCCATCAGAGCCTGCGCCACCTTGACCAGCGTTCCCGCCGTATCAATCAAGTCGTCGATGATCAGACAAGTCCGGCCATTCACGTCGCCGATCACGTTCATCACTTCCGCCACATTCATTTCCACGCGCCGCTTATCGACGATCGCAATGGGAGCATCCACTTTCTTCGCGAAGAAGCGCGCCCGTTCCACGCCACCCGCATCCGGCGAAACCACGGTCAAGTTCGGCAACTCCAGCTTCTTGAAGTAGTCAACCAGCACCGGCGAAGCAAAAAGATGATCCACCGGAATATTAAAAAATCCCTGCAACTGCGGCGCATGCAGATCAACCACCAGCGCTCGATCAGCTCCCGCGGTCGTCAGCAGATCAGCCACCAGCTTCGCCGATATCGGTACCCGCGGCTTGTCTTTACGATCCTGGCGCGCATACCCGTAATAGGGAATCACCGCCGTAATACGCCGAGCCGAAGCGCGCTTGAGCGCGTCCATCATCAACAGCAGTTCCATCAGATGCATGTCCACAGGCTGGCAAGTGGGCTGCATCACAAACACATCAGCGCCGCGCACGTTCTCCTGGATCTGCACGTACGCTTCGCCATCCTTAAAGCGCGTCACCAGAGCCTGTCCGCGCGTCAGTCCAAGAAAATTGCAAACGTCATCGCAGAGCGCTTCGTTCGCGGTTCCGCAAAAAACTTTGAACCTGTCGTCGACCCGGGCACGTTGCGGCTTGCGTTCCGTCTTCTCGTCGACGATCGGCTTTTTTTCCGTGGTCGGCTGTGCGGCGGTCGTTTTTTCTACGGTCTTCTCAACGGTTGTGGTTGCAACTGTGGCCATAGATTTCAGTTCTCGGATTCCCGGTTTTCAGTTCTCAGCGTCAAACGTTCAGTGCCCTTACTGAGAACTGAAGACTGACAGCTGAGAACTTGTTGATCTGGCTGGGCCGCTAGGATTCGAACCTAGACAAAGTGCTCCAAAGGCACTTGACCTACCATTAGTCGACGGCCCAATTGGCACAATCTGTTGGCTGGCCCCTAAATCATACCCCAGAACCGATGCCCAACAGCTATCGAGATTAGCGAACGACGAACAGCGAACAACGACCGAACGACTAACGACCAACAACTAACGACCACCGACTGCCTTCCGATACCGCTGCCGCGTCAACGTACTGGTCACCACCGCCTTCACGCCCTGCTTTTGCAGACGCTTTGCCGCCTTCACCGCATCGGCCCGCGACCGGAAAATCCCATACAAAGTCGACCCTGAGCCAGACAGCGAGGCATATTTCGCACCCGCACGCTCCAGCGCACCTTTTATGTCTCGCAATTCGGGATATTGAGGAAAGACGACTTTCTCGAAGTCGTTTTCAATCCCGGTACGGACAAGGTCGGAAAGCAATTTTCCGGCCCGGCTCCCACCTTTTGCGGAAGCACCGGTGTTGGGGTAACCACTTTTTTTCGAAGCAGTGTTATCGGAACCAGTCAGCCAGCCAGAAAGCAAGCAGCCAACCTCAAACAGTCTATCGGAGCCCGCCAACCCCGTCAATCGCGTAGCGGCGGACGCATTCGTCCGGCCGGCCGAGCGCAGCTCGGTAGCAGTGCCCGTGTGGGGACGGGCGCCCTCGCGAGCCTGCCCTGAGCGAAGTCGAAGGGTCCAAGCCCAGCCCAGCTCGGCCCCACTCTCAACAACCGCATCCCAATCCGCGAACGCCCGAGGCGTCGATACCCCAAGCTCCGGTGTGACAATCACCAGAGGCAACACCGGCAGATCGCCCACAGGATAAACTTCCTCCCCCCGCCCCACCCCCAGTACCGTCCCACCCACCAGAAACAACGGCAAATCCGATCCCACTTGAGCCGCAATTTTCAGCCGCGCCGCAGCCGAAAGTTTTTTTCCCAGCGCCCGCTGCAAAGCGATCATCGTAGCCACCGCATTCGAAGAAGCCGCGCCCAGCCCGCCCTGAACCGGCAACCGCTTCTCGATTTCAATCGAGACTCTGCTCTTAACCCCAAGCTCGCGCAGTACAAGCTCAGCCATGCGATAGCAAGTGTTCGAAGAATCCAGCGGAACCCGCGCATCATCGCAGCGAATTTCAATCCCACTCCCGCGCCCAACACTCAGTCGAATTACGTCATGCAAAGCGATCGTCTGATAGATAGTCCGCAGCTCATGGAAGCCGTCGGCCCGCGCGGCGCCAATGTAGAGCCCGAAATTAATCTTCGCGAAAGAACGAACCGCAACAGTCATGGAAGAGGCATTGTAAGCGATATGCGTGAGAGCACATTTTCTTGTGAAGTAAAACATAATTGACACTACGTATTACATAGGCGAGTGGCCAGTTCTCCCGCGGAAGTGTAACCCCAGTTGTTTTTAAAGTACGCTCAAAAACAACTGGGGGTGCGCCACTTCTCGCGTTTGAGAAGTGGCCCCTACGCAGGTGGCCACGTCTTTGATCTCGTTGGCGTAAATACACCGGGGGTGCCCCTCGATAAGAGCGAAGGCGCTGTCAAGGACAAAGATATCCTGTGAAGTGCCGCGGCACCGCTTCTTTTGCCAGAGAGGTTGAGGACCAAGGCTCTGGAAATCTCACGCTGAATCATTTTCCGGCGGAACCAATCGTTCCACCACCCATCGATTCGGCCGCAACATCGGCCATGATTCTTCCATGCGAACATCCCGCCCCGCGCGGCATGCGAGAGCGCCCAATCAACTTCGCGGTCTAGTTTTTCACCGACCAGGGGCACCCGCGGGCTGCTCTCGATGCGAACGACTTCCGGATACGCCTGCTTCCTGCGCAGCATCCAGTAAAGCCGCACGGCCAACTTGCGCGTCCCCGCCACCTTGGCCACCGCTTTCGGCTTCTGATGGCAGCGATGCTGATACTCTTTGCGAAACTCCGGATCCAGACGAACTGCGGTCTGCGCCGCTTCCCTCCGCGTCCCCGCCAGCATTCGCCAACTTCTGCTCACCGGTTTCGCCCGTCTCCGTGTCCAGCCATGCAATCTGCTGCCAGACTGGAATGAAAATCACATCCTATAGTCATCATGCGACGGCTCCTTCCTCCCCAGGAGCCTTAGTCCTCAAACCAAGACTACCGGGTCGATCGAGCCTTCGCTCTTCTCCAATCAACTTCTCGCGCTTTTCGAGAAGGGGGCCTTTCCAACTTCCGCTTTCATCAGCGCTGAACAGGACTCGCCCTCAGCGCGTCCCAGAAAAAACCAAACCGCTTGAGGTCGTCGACCAGACCAAGTAGGCTGCTCCTACGGAAGCGCATGCGGTCCGGTGATCGTCCCGGTCTTCAAAACCGGCGAATCTCACTCTGTGGGATTGATGGGTTCGACTCCCATTCGCTTCCGCCACTACCGATTCAATTGGTCGCCCAACGACGTTGTGAACTCTGGCCGGCGACATTTTCCCACCCCACGCATCGAATACCACCATGTCGCTTGGACTTCAATTCATCACCTTGCTAATCCTGGCGATGGATCAAAGAAAAAGAACAAGTCGTTCAAACCCGCAAGGACGCATGAGAGGGTCGACTGTGGGGACGGGCGTCTCGTGAGCCTGCCCCGATCGAAGTCGAAGGGCCCGCGCCAAGCGTAGCTCGGCCGTTTCCCCTTTTTTGCGGGCATCTGAACCCCCGGGCAACTCGTACTTTCCCCCTTGCAACTAAATTATTAGTTACTTTTCCTCGATCCATACGTCTAAAGGTATTGGGAGGGCGCGAAGTGCCGCCAAGACAGTCTGGAACTTTAACCGAAGCCGAACTCCGGATTATGAATGTGCTGTGGCGAAAGGGCCCCGGAACGGTGCAGCAAGTGCTTGATTCTATTAATCTTGTTTCTTCTCCAGCTTCTTCCCTCGCTTACAATTCGGTCCTGACCACCATCCGGGTATTAGAGAAAAAGGCCTACCTGAAGCATCTGAAGGATGGAAGAGCTCACGTGTATACGCCATTGGTCGGGCAGCAGGAAGCCACGCGTTCTGAAATCCGCCATCTGGTGAGCCGCTTTTTTCGGAATTCGCACGAAGAGCTGGTCTTGAACGTTCTCGAAGATCAGGGTATCGAACCACAGGAACTTGCTCGCCTGCGGCAGATGCTAGATCGTCCAGAGACGGCTCGACCTGAGACGAGTCGGTCGGAGACGGCTCCGGCCGGAAAGGGCCGAACCGAGACAAAATGAGCGGACTCGCCATGCAAACCCTACTCCAGACCGTATCGCAGACCTCGGTGGAGCACATTTTCAACGCGCTCCCCGCCGGATTCGTGATTACCTTCCTAGCCTGGGGAGTGCTGTGCGCTTTGCGGCGGCAGAATGCCGGCACCCGATTCGCCGTCTGGTTTTTAGCATTACTGACGATCGCCACATTGCCATTTCTGAGCGAACCCGGCGCAGGCGGCATTCTTCCGCTGCAATCCGCCATTCCATTCCAATTGCGGATGCATCCGGCAATTTCGATCCCGGAACGCTGGGCCGTGCTCGTTTTCATATCGTGGGCGGTTGGAGCGTCGATCGCGATGCTCCGCTTGGCCGCTGGAGTTTGGCGATTGCGACAGCTTCGGCAAAACTGTCGCCCTATCGACATTGCCGATCTGGATCCGGTCCTGCGAAAGACGGTCGATACCATCCGCGCGTCGTCTAGTTCTTCCTTCATGGGACCTCGACAACACGGAACGCGGCTGTTTGCCTCCGGGCCAGTTTCGATCGTTACTTCCGACGATGTTCGCGTGCCCGCTGCCATCGGCTTCTGGAAGCGGACGATTGTTTTGCCAGCCTGGACCTTGCGTGAACTTTCGCCTGAAGATCTCAACGCGATTCTGCTTCATGAATTCGCGCACCTCCAGCGTGGAGACGACTGGACCAATCTGATTCAGAAAATTGTGCGCGGCCTGTTCTTCTTTCATCCCGCGGTTTGGTGGATTGAAAAACGGCTCTCCGTAGAACGCGAAATGGCCTGTGACGATGCCGTTCTTGCCGAAACCGGCAATCCTCACGGCTACGCCACTTGCCTCGTGTCATTACTCGAAAAAAGCATGTCGCGCCGAGGTTGGGCGATGGCGCAAGCGGCAGTCCATCGCGCTCGTGAAGCCTCGCTCCGCCTCACCGAGATTCTTAACAAAAATCGTCCGGCAGCCACTCGCGTCTGGACCCCGGCTGTCGGCATGGTAGGAATTTTCTCCCTGCTGTGCCTGGCCGCCATGCCTCATGTACCAAAATTGATATCAGTCGATGCCGGCACAAGGGCAAGCCGCCCAGTATCCTCAGCCAATCTCAGCCAGACCGCGTTCACCAATGCCGCATCTACCAAAGCAGCATCGTTCGTGCCCGCATTGTCCAATGGAGCGCCCGTCGTCCCCGCCCGGCTAGTACGGGCCCGGATGGACACTTCAGCAAAGCTGATCCCGGTCACGCAGGCCGCGCTTCGCTCCGCCAGACCCGGACATCAACTTGCGCCCACTCCGGTTGCTGCCCGATTGAACACGCCCACGTCAACGCCAATGCCGCACGAGCGATTCGTCGAAGCCAGCGTAACTTCGCAGCCGGAAACCATGCCCCAATTTCAGACACTGGTTTTCGTTCAAACCGTCCAGTATGGAGATTCAAATTCGCCAATTTTCGTCCAGGTGTGGCAACTGACTTGGATCAACCGCACACCGGCAATCGCAGCAAAGTTGCCGGTGGCAAACTCGATTTAGCGGCAAAAATTTTTTGCCCGCAACAACTAAATCATTAGTTGTAGCCAGCTTTAAGCAAGACAGAAATAACAAAACGCAAATAACAACTCGTAACAAGAATTCGAGTAACAAATTCGAGTAACAACACTAAGGAGAAACAAAAATGCAGAAGTGGACAGAACGTTTCAAGTCGCTATCCACCAAACGAGTGCTCGCGGCCGCGTTGGCCGTGGCCACCGTCGGATCGGTCGCGACACTCAACTTAACCAAAACCGCGCGCGCCGCAACCGCAGCTCCGGCTGCCGCTGCGCTCGACGACAACAGCGTCGGCGCATTGCTCAGCCTCGACCAGGCCATGGAAACCTTGGCCGCTCGCGTCACCCCAGCCGTCGTGAACGTCACCGTCGCGTCGAAGGCCAACGGCCAGCAACAGGCCGGAGGCAACAGCAACGAAGAAGGCATGCCAGACATGCAGCAGTTCTTCGGCCCCAATGGCCCCTTCGGCGACCAGGGCAACGGCCGCCAATTCGGCCGTCAATTCCGCATGCCGTCGCAGCCCGAGAACCGCATGGAGCACGGCCTGGGCAGCGGCGTCATCATCTCCCCTGACGGCTACATCGTCACCAACAACCACGTCATCGATGGAGCCGTCGACATCCGCGTCACCATGAGCAATCGCGAAGTGCTCTCCGCGAAACTCGTCGGCGCCGATCCGCTCACCGATCTCGCCGTCATCAAGGTCGATGGACACAACCTGCCGAGCGTTCCCTGGGGCAGCTCAACCAGCCTGCATCCCGGACAAACCGTGCTCGCCTTCGGCAACCCCTACGGATACCGCTTCACGGTAACCCGCGGCATCGTCAGCGCGCTCAATCGTCCAAACCCTGATCCGAGCGATCGCCGCAAGCCCGGCGAGTTCATCCAAACCGACGCGGCCATCAATCCCGGCAACTCTGGCGGAGCCTTGGTCGATGCGCACGGCGAACTCATCGGCATCAACACCTTCCTGATCTCATCTTCAGGATCGTTCTCCGGCATGGGCTTCGCGATTCCTACTCAGATCGTGCAGCCGATCGTCGACACTCTGATTCGCGATGGAAAAGTAACTCACGCGTTCATCGGCGTTCAAATTTCCGACGTGACGCCAGACAACGCGAAGTTCTTCCACATGAATAAAGCGCAGGGAGCGCTCATCAGCGAAGTGCAGTCCGACGCGCCCGGAGCCAAAGCCGGCCTGCGCACCGGAGACGTCATCACCGAAGTCAACGGCAAGCCCGTCAACGATGCCGGACAACTCCAGATGATCGTCGCCCAGAAGCGTCCCGGCGATACGCTCCAACTGCAAGTCATGCGTGACAGCAAAACGGAAAATATCTCCGTGACGCTGGAAACGCTAGGCGGCCCGAAAGGCTCCGAAGTTGCCGGCTCCGAACACGGAAAAGGCCGCTGGGGCCTGAGTCTAGGCGAACTGACTCCCGACGTCCGCAACGAACTCCAGCTTCGCGGCTCGGTTCAGGGCGCGGTCGTGGAAGAAGTCCAGCCCGGCAGCCCCGCCGACAACGCCGGCCTGCAACGCGGAGACGTAATCACGGAAGTGAACCGTCAACCCGCCAAGTCAGCCAGCGACGCGGCCCAGGTCCTATCCAGCGTCCCCAAAGGACAGGATGCCCTGGTCCTAGTCTGGTCCCAAGGCGGCAGCACCTTCCGCGTCTTGCACCCATCCCAAGGCTAATAAAAAGTAAGCGGGTGCCCCGTCCCTTGTGTCTGCGCTTTTCGCAGACACGGGGCGGGGATCCTGATCTCCTCTGGAGCCCGCCTGATCACCTCAAACCGCTCCAACTTCGAGTTAATCCACACCCACCGCAAATTCGAATTAGAAATCTGGTAGCTAGTGTGGAGCGGACACTCCTGTCCGCTAAAGCCAAAATTGACAACTTGTGCATCGGACAATCTCGAATTGAACGAGTTGCTGTAAGGGAGACATGCTCCTTGTAAGTCCGACTTACTCCGTGCTTATGAGCGGTCTTACTCGCGTTAGGGGGGTACCCCCCCTATACTGCCGGTATATTAGAATCATAGACTTAGGCTATGTTGCGACGCTAAAGTCCTGATAGATAAGATAGTTAGAGGTAAAGTCCTGATATATATGGTAGTTAGGGATGTTATGCATCCTTATCTGCCGGGTTCGTCACGGCTGGCGCGCAGTTATGAGCGCGACTTTCATTTTGAGTAAGTCCTAAGTGTAAGGGTGAAAGGCAAGTTATTTCTAGAGAATTGTGGGCTTTGATGTGTGGTGGGTAAGTGCGGGGACCGATTTGGGAAAGCCCGCGCTTGCGGCGGTGTGGCGGCCCCCTTCTCGAAAAGCGCGAGAAGGGGGGCACCCCCAGTTATTTTGATTTAAAACAGAGCAGGGATCTCGTCATTCTCTTGGTAATCGGGGCCACCCGCCTGCAGATAGATAGCGCGCGATTACGATCGTCGCTCTTTCACCACCTGTGCCGTTTCGTCTCTTTTTCGTCAGGTGGATTATCGTCGGCGAGGGAGCCCCTTTGCCGAGGCCTCGGATCCACGCGGTTCACGGAACGGTTCCACAGAAATGCGCTCGTAACACACTTCCAGCACGGTCAGGTATTCTGTACCGCCCGGCAATTGAAGGACTACGCTGTCACCCGCTGCCGACTTCATCAACGCGCGCCCCAGAGGTGACACCCAACTGATGTGGTTGCGGTTGA
>Ga0182024_10019535_pt1 | contig 12479 bp, 10 predicted proteins | sample P32metaG_FD_120480 | JGI IMG/M metagenome (GOLD analysis project Ga0182024, IMG submission 120480) | Permafrost microbial communities from Stordalen Mire, Sweden - P3-2 metaG (Illumina Assembly) | ecosystem: Environmental > Terrestrial > Soil > Wetlands > Permafrost | place: Sweden: Stordalen... | reverse complement strand
GGCACAGTGTCCAGCCAGCCGGTGGGGCGGTCGCCGGTAGGGGTGAGGCCGGTCAGGCCGTTGATGAACTGGCCCAGGTCGTTGTTGTAGACCAGAGTCGCGTTGGCGGGCATGGAGACGATCTCCAGCGCGCGCGGCTTAAGCGTCCAGTCCGTCTCGGCGGCCACGGCTCGATTGGCGAATGGCGACCACATCAGCAGCAATCGCCGCCGGGGTTTGGCCTGCGCGACCACGGGAGTGTCGTAGAGGACGTTGTAGGGGTAGGCGTAATCTTCGCCGTCGAAACTGAGACCGACGACCCAATCACGGTCATTCACATAGGTCGCCTGCTCGGCGGGGACGAACTGCGCCGCGGCATCGACCTGCCAGGCGCGGGCGGGATCGGTGACGAAGCGATGGGCGAACAGTGCCAGCACGGGGGCCAAACCGATCAGCCACCATCCCCGCCAGCGTCCGGCGACGACCATGACCGGCACGATGGCGCAGCAGAGCAGAGCCGCGCTCATCAGCGGCCATTGCAGTCGGCGGCTGAGCATGATGAGTTCCAGTCCGTGGGGATGGAGCATCCACGATGGATCCGCCCCGTAGGCCGTGATCGCAACCGCCGCCAGCGCCGCCGTCAGAATCGTCAAGGGAAGGAGCATCGTCCGATAACGACATCGGCTAAATGTCGCGCGGGGCTTGATTGGCTCGGGCTTGGAGTCGGCGGGTGCATGCGTCAGTTCCGAAAGGACGTGGATTGGTAGACGGCAAGGCGGAGCAATGTATAGTACCGCGATGGGAATCGGCAAGGCGTTTGCTGAGATTGGGGGCAAACAAGACCTTTTAGTAGCGGTCGATCCGGGCGCGGCATGGCGCAAACTTTCAGCGGCCGATTATGCGCTGTCGATTGTGGTCTCGGTCGTTTGCGTGCTGGTTTTGCAGGTCTGGCAAGTCCGAATCGGCTTGGACCTTAGCGACGAGGGTCTGCTCTGGTATAACACGCAGCGAACGCTGGCCGGGGAATTAGCGCTTCGTGATTTTCAACCTTACGATCCGGGGCGATTCTATTTATTTGCAGGATGGGCCAGACTCTGTCACAACGACGGGATCGTAGCCCTTCGCTATGGCGGCGCGGTGGTTCAGTTCGTAGCGCTCGTGCCGGCGCTGCTGTTGCTGGGTCGTGTGCTGCCGAGCCGGTGGCTGCTGCCGCCGTTCGGGCTGATCGCGGCGGCTTGGATGGTGCCACGGTTCAAACTCGTGGATGTGGCGGCGTCGGTCTTTGCGACCTGGATGCTGGCCCGGCTCGCGGCCGAGCCTACCCATCGCCGGCATCTGCTGGCTGGAATGACTGTTGGGCTGCTTTGGTGGATTGGCAGAAATCACGCGCTCTATGCGGGTCTGGCGACGGTGATGCTGGTAATCGTCCTGGCGGTTGATGCGCGGATTGGATGGCCGGTGCTGGCGGCTCGCGTCGGTTGGTGTGGTTTGGGAGTTGTGCTTGGCTCGCTGCCAATGACCACGATGCTTCTGGCCATTCCCGGATACGCCGCCGCGTATTGGGAAAACGCGATCGCCCGGTACGCCCGGCTCCATACGACCAATATGACGCGCCCGGTGCCGTGGCCGTGGACGAAAGAGGGAATCAGTGTGCCGGGACTGGGGCTTGGAGTCCTTTTGGTGCCGGTGGCGATCGTGATCGCCGTGATTCTTCTGTCCAGGGTACGCCGGCGCCGCAAATCGTTGAGGGAGCACTCCGTCTTTCTCGCAGCCACCGCATGCGCGGCTACGTGGGCCCATCATTTGTTTTCCCGGGCGGGGCTCTCCACACTGGGCGAAACGGGCTTCCCACTGGTGCTGTTGCTGGCGGCGCTGCCGCAAGCGGTCGCTCTGGCGCGTCGTCCGTTGGCGCGGGCTCTCGCGTGGGGAGCCTTGGCCCTGGTGACGGTCACAACCATGCCGCGGATGATCCCGCGCATGGCGGCCCAGCGGCACCGGGCGCAGTATGTGTGGGCGAACATCGCCGACGAGCGGCTCTATGTGACAAAAACCACGCTTGAGATCTGCAATCTGGGCGGCGACGTGAAGCGGCAGATGCGCCCGGGGGAGACCGCGGCTTTTGTGCCTTATGTACCTGGGCTTTATGCCGTCCTGCATTTGTGGTGTCCATTACTGGATGCCTATCTGGCGTTTCCGGAATCCACGCGGCGCCAGGAAGAGACGATCGCCCGGATGGAGCGGTATCACACCGAATGGGCGTTGATCTGGCCGGATCGCGTCGACGATCGGCCCGATCTGGGCTTTGTCCAAACCTACCCCCTGGTGTACCAATATATTCAGGCTCATTTCGACCTGATTCGCCGCGTCGCCGCGGCCGGCGATGTATGCGTGATGCATCGCCGCGGCGGACCGCCATGAATCAGTCCAGCTTTGTTTTTGGGTTATACTGCTGTAGATTCATTTCGCGTTATCTTGGTAAGCCTGACCAGCCTCGTCGGCGTCGCCAACTTTGGTGACACGCCCGGTCCAATGCGGTATGCTCACTCAGTCGCAGTTTCTGAAATGCAACTCCCATGATGAGACGCGAGTTGAGTCGTCAACTGCTTCTGAGCGCGAAACTTCGTTTGCTCAGGATGCACTTTGAAGCGGGCGTGGGGCACATCGGCGGCAATCTGTCGGCTCTGGACATCCTGATGTCTCTGTACCACGATGCACTGAAGCCTGACGATGCGTTTGTGCTTTCCAAAGGTCATGCCGCGGGCGCATGGTACGTCGCGCTTTGGTCCATGGGGGTCTTGGGCGAAGACGACCTCAAGACCTTTCACCGCGATGCGACTCGCCTCAGCGGCCATCCCCCGTGCGGCGGAATCGACTCGATCTTGTTCGCGACCGGCAGCCTCGGGCACGGACCGGGTCTGGCGTCGGGTCTGGCCTTGGCCAAACGCCTGCAAGGAAAGTCCGGGCGAGTCTTCTGCCTCACATCGGACGGCGAGTGGAACGAAGGATCGTGCTGGGAAACACTGATCTTCGCCGGGCATCACCGTCTGGCCAATCTCACGCTGATCGTTGATCTGAACGGACTGCAGGGATTCGGCACGACCAGGGAAGTCGCGGATTTAGGTTCGCTGGCGGAAAAGTTCCGAGCCTTTGGCTGGCGCGTCCTTGAGGTGGATGGTCATGATATCGCGGCGTTGCACGCGGCGCTGCAGCCGCCAAGCGCCCCCGACGTGATCGGTCCAAGCGTGATCCTGGCCAATACCCGCAAGGGGTGCGGCGTCTCATTTATGGAGGGACGCATGGAGTGGCACTACCTTCCGCTCAATCAGGCTCAGTACGCCCAGGCGGTCCGTGATATTGAGCAGGGCGTCGCACGACCGGCGGGGGAGGGCGAGTGAGAACCCCATTCTGCACGCTCATGGTCGAAGCCGCGTCGAATCCCGAGCTGGTTTTTCTGACCGGCGACCTTGGTTTCAAGGCACTCGAACCGCTTCGCGATGCGCTCGGCGAGCGTTTCATCAACGTCGGCGTCGCCGAGCAGAACATGATCTCGCTGGCCGCCGGATTGGCGCGATCGGGCTTACGGCCCTGGGCTTACAGCATCGCGCCTTTCGTGTACGCCCGCCCGTTCGAGCAGATTCGCAATGACATCTGTCTGCACAAACTACCGGTGGTTCTCGTCGGCAATGGCGGTGGATATGGCTATGGCGTGATGGGCGCGACGCACCATGCGATTGAAGATTACGGCGTGTTGCTGTCGCTTCCTTCCATGCGCGTCTTCGTCCCGGCCTTCGACGGCGATCTGGGGCCGATCATTCGGTTGCTCGCCGGCATCACCTCTCCGGCTTATCTGCGGCTCGGCTTGTCGGAAGAGCCAGCGGATTTTCGCCTTCCGCCCTACGCCCCCTGGCGATTGATTCTGGAGGGCGGCCGCGCGGGCGCGACGATCCTCGTGACCGGGCCGTTGGTCGGTGGAATCGCCGACGCGGCCCGCAAGCTCTCGCCGCAGCACCGGCCCGGCATTTGGCTTTTGAGCGAACTGCCCATCGTTGAAATGCCGCCGGCCTTTGTCGAGGATGTGCGGCGCTCGGAGCACCTGGTGATCGTGGAAGAGCACGTCGAACACGGCGGCGTCGGCGCCATGGTCGCGGCCCATTTGCTCGCCCGGGGCATCGCGCCGCGCCGCTTCTCGCACCGGGCCGCGCGCGGGTACCCATCAGGCTTGTACGGATCGCAGAAATTTCACCGCAAGGAATGCGGTCTGGATCCGTCGTCCGTTCTGGCGATCGCCTGCCAGGACTGATGGCGCCGGAGAACAAATGACAGACGCGAATCATTCACAAACAGCAGTAACCCTCGGTTCTACAATCCTCGGTGCTGCCGAAGGCGATGCCGAGCTTGACGCCAAAATCCGAAGGCTGCAAGGCCCGATCCTTGTCCTGGGCGCCAGCGGATTCGTCGGCGCAAACTTGTTTCGCAGCATCTTCCGCGTCAGACCGGATGTAGTGGGCACGACCAGCCGAACGCCTGCCTGGCGACTGGAAGGCGTGGACTCGAAGAACGTGCGGACGGTCGACCTGCTTGTCGATCTCAACGTGGAGGGACTGCTCAATGAGGTCCGGCCGAAGGTGATCTACGACTGCGTTGCTTACGGCGCGTACTCCTTCGAGATGGACTCCCAACTCATCTACCAAACGAACTTTAACTTTGTCTCCCGGCTTCTAGAACGGCTGGCTGGCCGCGAGTTGGCCTGCTATGTGCATGCGGGAAGTTCCTCAGAGTACGGCGATAAGGCTTCGGCCCCCAGCGAGACCGACCCGACGGCGCCCAACAGCGAATACGCCGTCTCCAAGGTCGCGGTCGCCAACCTCCTGTACTACTGGGGCAAGCACAAGAAATTCCCCTGCTGCAACCTAAGGCTTTACTCGGTCTACGGGCCTCTTGAAGATTCGGCGCGGCTCATCCCCACGGTGATACGGCGGGGCATGGACGGCGGCTATCCCGAGTTCGTCAATCCCAGCGTCTCCCGCGATTTCATCTACGTGGACGATGTCACCGAGGCGTTCGTGCTGGCCTCGCTGAATCTGACGGAACAGGATTATGGCGAATCCTTCAATGTCGGCACGGGCATCAAGACCACCATCGGCGACGTGGCGCAAATCGGCCGCCAAATGTTTTCCATTTCCGCCGCACCGACCTTCAGCATGCCGCAACGCAAATGGGATGTGTCCGACTGGTTCGCCGACCCCACGCAGGCGAAGTCGAAGCTTGGCTGGCGGCCGCGCGTCGGGTTCGCCGAGGGCATGGCCCGTACGTCGGCGTGGTTCGCCGCGTTGCCGGACAAGAATGCTTATGAACGGTCCTCGAAAAAGTACGCGCTGGATGAAAAGCACAGCGTCAGCGCCGTGGTCGCCTGTTACAAGGACGACCAGGCGATTCCAATCATGTATGAGCGGCTGCGGGCGACCTTCATGAAGCTGGGCATCGACTACGAGATCATCTTCGTGAACGACTGCAGCCCCGATGATTCAGAAGAGATCATCCGCGGCATCTCCGCCATTGATCGCCGCGTTGTCGGCATTTCGCATTCAAGGAATTTCGGTTCGCAGGCGGCGTTTCGCAGCGGGATCGAATTGGCCAGCAAGAATTCCGTGGTGCTGCTGGACGGCGACCTGCAGGATCCGCCCGAATTGATCGAGGCCTTTGTCGCACGATGGCGGGAAGGGTTCGACGTGATTTACGGCCGCCGCGTGAAGCGGCAGGCTCCGCTGTTCATGCAGTTTGCTTACAAGGCCTTCTACCGGACTTTCGACTACTTTTCATTCGTGCGAATTCCCCACGACGCAGGGGATTTTTCGCTGCTGGACCGGCGCGTCGTCACGGCCATCCTGCGCTTTCCCGAACGCGATCTGTTTCTTCGCGGCGTCCGCGCTTTTGCCGGATTCCGCCAGACCGGCGTCGATTACTTCCGCCCCGAACGCATGTTTGGAGTCACCACCAACAATCTGATGAGAAACATCGGCTGGGCCAAGAAGGGCATTCTTGCCTTCAGCCACGTGCCGCTGTATATCCTGAGCACCGCGGGTGTGATCATGCTTTGCGTGTCGCTTTTCCTGATGGTGGTGCAGGTGATCTTGCGCATCCTGGCGCCCACGTGGGTGCCACCCGGCATCACGACGCTTTTTCTCACCGTGATGTTCTTCGGCGCGATCAACCTATTCGCGGTCGGCGTGATCGGCGAATACATGGCCAAAGTATTCGAGGAGGTCAAGCGCCGTCCGCTTTTCATCCGCCGGAGCATCATCCGCAATGGCGAACTCCGTGCCGCGGCCGGTGACGCGGACCAGGCCCATTGAGTTGCGCGGGCGGATACCATGCCAGAACTCAAAAAGAACGTCGCGGTTTTTGACAACGATGTCCGTGACAACTCGGGATATCGCTACACGACCAACGCGGCGTACTCGTCGATCGTCGCCAACCGTCGTATGACCCAGGCGACTCTGCGGTGGCTCGGAAACGGCGTCACGAGCGTCGTGGATGTCGGCTGTGGCGACGGCACGTATACTGACTTGATCCAACGCGCAAGACCCGGTTTGCGCGTGACGGGATTTGACCCGGCCGTCGGTGCGGTCAGCCTGGCGCGAACACGCTACCCCGGCCTGGAGTTTTTTGTCGCCGATATCTTGCGCCCCGAGACCTGTCCGCAGGCGAGGTTTGACCTCGTGATCGTTCGCGGCGTTCTGCATCATCTGACCGATCAGGCCGCAGCTATCCGAGCGTGCGCTCGGCTGGGCGACCGCATCCTGATCATCGAGCCGAACGGGAATAACCCCGTCCTGAAAATCATCGAGAAGGTATCTCCTTACCATCGCGAGCACGAGGAGCAGTCATTCGGTTCCGCAAAACTGAGCCGCTGGTGTCGTGAGGCGGGACTTGAGGTCGAGGGGATCGAATTCATCGGTTTCGTTCCGATGTTCTTTCCGACATTCCCCGCGAAGGTCATTCATTTTGTTCAACCAATGTTGGAAAAGGTTCCCCTGCTCGCCAGGTTCCTTGGAGCGCAAATCGTTCTTGTCTGTCGTCGGCGCGAGGCGAAATCATAGCCTGGCGCGTTCGTTTGTAATTGTTGCCAACCATGCACCTGACGATGATGGAACGTTCCTGTCCGGTGTGCGGCTCATCGCGGCCGGCACGCGTATTCGCGGAAGCGAATGTTGACCTGGCCGGCCTGGATGCATTCGCCTTCGCGTCCCGAAAATTTCCTGAGTACATGCACTGGCGGCTGGTTGAATGCGGTGTCTGCGACCTGCTTTATTGCAACCCCGTGCCGACCCCCGAGTCTCTTTCGGCGGCTTATCGTGAGGCAGCCTTCGACAGCGGGACAGAGGCACGATACGCCGCGCTCACATACTCCCATTTTTTGCCTCGCATCAAACGAAACCTCGCCGACCTTGACGCAGCGCTGGACATCGGAACCGGCGACGGCGTCTTTTTGGAACAACTATTGGATGCCGGCTTTATTTCCGTGAAGGGCGTTGAGCCGTCGTCGGCGCCAATCGCGTCCGCGGGGCCGAGGGTGAGGAACCTGATTCAACACGACATCTTCCGTGCCGATGCGTTTCAGCCCGGCAGCATAAGTCTCATCACCTGCTTCCAGACATTCGAGCACCTTTCCGATCCGCTCGCTATGTGCCATGACGCCTATCAGCTTCTAAAGCCGGGCGGTGCGGTTCTCTTCGTTGGTCACAACCGCCGCGCCATCTCGGCACGGCTTATGGGACGTAGATCTCCGATTTTTGACATTGAACATCTTCAACTTTTTTCACCGGCAAGCGTCAGGCACATGCTTACCTCGACGGGGTTTGTGGACGTAGAAGTTGGCTGGCTGCTCAACCGCTATCCGATCAACTATTGGGCCAAGTTGGTGCCATTGCCCATCGGCGTGAAGCGGAGGCTGATCGGATTGATGACGGCGTTGGGTATCGGCAGGCTGACCCTGCCGATGCCAGCGGGGAACCTGTTTGCGATCGGCTACAAGCCGCGCTTGCCAGCGCCGCAAAAGGAAAGCCCAGCGCACACCGATGATGTACGCCGATGACGTGCTTTGTCCTGAATGTTCACGCCGCCACAACGCTGGGGCTTCGTAGGCAACCGTGCCGGGATGATGATTCCTGAACTTTCTATCGCGCGTTCGATTGCGGCAGGAATTCCGAGAGTTCGGCGCGAAAGCGGCAGGCGGCGCATTCGGCCTCCTGAGGGCGGCTGTCGTATCCCGCGAGTTGTGCCAGGCTGCTCAGAAGGCCGGAGATTTCGTGTACGCGCCATGATCCGCATTGCGGGCAGCGGGGTTGGTCGTTGTCCTCGGCGGCTTCGTCGGCGAGCACTGATTTCGCCGATTGCAAATCATTCTCCGCGACCCAAAGGATGAAGCGCTTGCCCTTCCCCGGCGGCTTGTCGCCGCGCGGAGCCAGCGGCGGGGCCAAGGTCGATATGCGCGCGGAGCCGAGGGTGGTCTGGGCGTCGCGCAGTTCGCTGAGAGTTTCGTAGGCGGCGAGGCGAACCAGCGGTTTGCCGTCCTTGTCCGCGGGCGGCGGATCGTTTTCGCCGCCCGCGACCGGTTCAAGCTCGTCATGCGGCGCGTTGGCCAGAATCTGGATCGCGCGCTGGACGTCGGCGCGCGGCACGAACATTTCCACTCGATTGAATCGCTCCCAGAACCAGTCCACCGTGTTCAGGTTCGCGCCCAGAATCTTCGTCGCGATGCCTTCGTTGCCCAAAATCGCGGCGTGAAACTCGGCCTCCATGGCGGTTCCGTAGAGAGCGAGCTTCACCCAGCCGTCGGGTGGGGCGGCCATCGCGGTGGCCGGAGTTTCATGCTGGATTTCGTTCACGGCGGGCATTTTACCATGCGGGGTTTATAATCCCATGCCATGTTCGCCGGCGATGACGGCAAAATCCTGCGGCTTCTGGACGCCAACGCCAACCGGGCGCGGGAGGCTCTGCGCGTCTGGGAGGATTACGCGCGGTTCATTCTCGACGATCAGGAGATTTCCGCGGCGGCGAAATCGCTGCGGCATCAGTTGTCCGGGCTGCTGGAGGATGTCACCGCCGAGGCGATTGGCCAGCGCGATACGCCGGGTGACGTGGGGCGGGAGAATAAGACTTCGCGCGAGATGAGCCGGTCGGGCATGGCGCAGGTCGTGACGGCGGCGGGGAAGCGATTGGGCGAAGCGCTGCGGGCGATCGAGGAATTCGCAAAGATCGAGCGGCCGCGGCTGGCGGCGGGGATCGAGGCGATCCGCTATGCGGCCTACGACCTGGAAGCGCGGCTGGCGCGCACGTTCCGCCCGGCGGAGCGATTCGCGCGGGTGTCGCTATATGTCCTACTGACTGAATCGCTCTGTCGCGTTCCGTGGCTGGAGGCCGCCCGCGCCGCCATCGCCGGCGGGGCGGATTGCATTCAGTTGCGCGAGAAAAATCTCGACGGGGCCGAATTGCTGCAGCGCGCGAGGTTGCTCGTCGCCGAGTGCCGGCGCGGCGGGGTGTTGTCGATCATCAACGACCGGCCGGATATCGCGCTGCTCAGCGGAGCCGACGGCGTGCACATCGGCCAGGGCGATCTGCCGGCGCCGGACGTTCGCAAACTGGTCGGCGAGCGGATGATCGTCGGCGTCAGCACGCACAATGTGGAGCAAGCCCGCAAGGCGGCGGCGGACGGGGCGGATTACGTCGGCATTGGGCCGGTTTTTCCAAGCAGCACCAAACCCCGCGATTTTTCAGTCGGTTTGGACGGAGCGCGGCAGGTCGCGGCGGCGGTGACGATCCCGGTCGTGGCGATTTCGGGGATATCGGCCCGAAATGTCGATGATGTGATGACGACGGGCGTCAGCGGCGTCGCGGTCTCGTCGGCCGTGCTGGATTGCGATGACGTGAAGGCCGCCGTTGAGGAATTGAAGAGCCGCATTGACGCGGCCGCGGCCAGCGCATAGCCTTTTTTGCGTTTAGCGGCCCCGCTTGCGGGGCGCGTTGCGCGAAAGCGCCCCGCAAGCGGGGCCGCTAAACACATGTGGAATTGAGAAGCTTTCTGCGGTGACACGGATGTCCACCCTTGCAACGAACATCGCCACGGAGCGGTCGCAGCCCTTCGCCAAGCCGCGCGCATCATTCGTCTCCCACGCCCGGCTCATCGGCATCCTCACGCTTCTCAGCCGCATTCTCGGCATGGCCCGCGAGACGGTCATGTCGGCGTACTTCGGGGCCGGGACGGTTTCATCGGCGTTCAGCTTCGCGTTCAAGGTTCCCAATCTCTTTCGCAAACTGCTCGGCGAAGGGGCGCTCTCGGCGGCGTTTATTCCGCTCTATGCGCAGGCGCTCAAAGACGGCGACGAGGCGGCAATTGAAGCGGCCAATCGGTTTGCCGCCGCCAGCGTCGGTCTGCTGGCGACGATCCTCGTCGCGTTGACGATTGTCGGCGAACTGGCACTCTGGGGACTGGTTCACGTCACCGCGCTGCGGCCCGAGAGTCTGCTGATCGTCAAATTCACCGCCATCATGCTGCCATACGTTCTGCTGGTCTGCGGCACGGCGTTTCTCGGCGGCATTCTGCAGGTGCATCATCGTTTTGCGCTTCCCGCGCTGACGCCGGTGCTGCTGAATCTGATCCACATCGCGGTGATTGTGATCGGCGCTCGCATTCTGCTGCTGCATGGCGCGCAAGAGCCGGCGAAGACGGCGATTCAAACCCGCCTGGCGTATTGGCTCTCGGCGGCGGTTCTGATCGCCGGGGTGCTGCAAGTGCAATTGCTCTTGCCGTCGCTGCGGGCCGTTGGATTTCGTCTGCGCTGGGTGGGCGATTTCTGGACGCCGGCGGTGCGGCGAATGCTCAAGCTGTCGGTTCCGGTGGGCCTCAGCGCCGGGGTGTTGCAGGCATCAGTGGTGATCGATGGACTGATTACGGTCTGCCTGACACGCTCGCCCGACGCGGGCGGATCAGCAACGCGATGGTTCGGACACGCCCTCGCCTATCCGATGGCCACCGGCGCCCTGGCGCGGCTCAACTGGGCGCAGCTTCTCTATCAGTTTCCGCTGGGCGTTTTTGCGATCGCCCTGGCGACGGCGATTTTTCCGACGCTTTCGACCGACGCCGTGGACAAGGATCAGGGGAAGTTTCGCTCCGCCCTGCGGCACGGCGTGATCGTGACGCTGCTGGAGGGTCTGGCCGCCAGCGTGGGATTGATCATCGTGCGCTATCCGGCGATCCGGCTGCTGTATCAGCACGGCGCCTTCACGCCCGCCGACACGATCTGGGTGGCCCGCTCGACGATCTTCTTCGCCGCGGCGATTTGGGCGTTCAGCTTGCAGCAGATTCTCAACCGGGCCTACTACGCGCTGCACGACACCATCACGCCGCTGATCATGTCGATCGTGACCATCCTTGTGAACACGGTGGTGGAAATTCCGCTGGTCTTCACGCACCTTGGCGAATCCGGCATGGCGGCAGGCACGCTGGCGAGTTTTTCGATTCAGGCGGTTGTGATGCTGGTCATGCTCGACCGGCGCGTGGGCGGGCTTGGCTTGGCCCGAATCGCGGTGGATGTGGCCAAGATGCTGGCGGGATGCGCGGTCATGGCGTTGGCGTGCTGGACGGCGCAGCGCGTGCCCGGTTTTCCGGGTGGAAGCGGGCAACTGGCCAGCATGGGGCAACTGGCGATTCTTATGCTCGTTGGCGGGGCGGCTTATTTGGGAACGTGCAAATTGCTCGGCGTGGATTTGCGTTTGAAAACTATTGCATCAGCCTGACGATTCCCGCCAGGGCCGCCGCGGCCATGGCCATGCCGACGATGATGGTGATGAACAGGATCAGCGCTTCGCGCGGAATGCGGCGGACGGCGCCAACTTTGATCGTCTTGTAGACGATGGCCACCGCCGCACACAGCGGGATCAGCAGCAGCAACCACATCCAGCCGGGCGACCAGATCGGCAGGGGATCGATGAAGGGCGTGTAGGTCAGGCTCACGGGGTTCACGCCGTGGTCCCCTGGAATGGCGGCCCAATCACCGCGCGATGTGTCGCGTCGATCACGACCAGCAGATTCAGCATTCCGGCGATGGCGGTGTAGAGCGTTCCCAGTTCCCAGCTTCGGCTGGTGGAGACATTGTCGGGATCGAGCCGGCTGGCTTTGACGGCCGCCGCGACGCTGATCGGTCCGGCCAGCGCCTGCCCGATGAACCAGGGTTTGTCCATGACGGCGCTCATGCTGTCGGGCGCGGAGACGACCGCGATGCCGCCGATGAGCGTGCCGCCGGCGAAGACGGCCAGGACGACGACACAGATGATGGCGGCCCGCATTTTTTCGCCGAGCATCCAGTATCCCGCCCCGGGAATCAGCCAGCCGCACAGCGCCACCAGCGCGGGCGGCGGACCACTGGCGACAGGATGGCTCTGGCTCGTCATGGCTGACACTGTAAATGACAGGGTGGAAAAGCGAAAGTGCGGCTGCGGGT
>Ga0182024_10019534_pt1 | contig 12479 bp, 10 predicted proteins | sample P32metaG_FD_120480 | JGI IMG/M metagenome (GOLD analysis project Ga0182024, IMG submission 120480) | Permafrost microbial communities from Stordalen Mire, Sweden - P3-2 metaG (Illumina Assembly) | ecosystem: Environmental > Terrestrial > Soil > Wetlands > Permafrost | place: Sweden: Stordalen... | reverse complement strand
GAACAGCTCGCTATGGGATACGTTTCTTGGGGGCAAGCTCAGTTCCGAGGTATCCGGACTGAAGTGCAAGGTCCGCAATATCGACCGCGATCAAGGTAAAGGGGGTCATCATGGAATAGCCCAGCGCATTGGGATTGATCCCATCGGTCGTGTACCAGGAGGAATAGGGGATCGGGACTGAGCTCTCACCGCAGGCACCGGGCGCTAGGTACTCGTCGCAATTCGGACTCAGGTAGAACCCGAGGATCGCGTTGTAGTCGACGACCGGGATGTGCTGCGTCGTGGCGTAGGGCTTCAGCCAGCTATTGTTGTAGGCATAGACTTGATAGGCGACGGGGGAATTGAGCGGTGCGAGAGTGGCGGTGAAGGGCGGGATGGTGCCCAGCACTACCTTGATCCCGTTCTTCTGCGAGAGGGTCACCATAGCCTGGATGTTGCTCTCGATTTTGTTGATGGCCGCAGTCAACGCCCTCTGACCGGCAGGGGAGACACAATCGACCTTGCACACATTCAGAATGTCAAAGTACCCACCCGTGATATGGACCACGGTCGGGTGGAAGAACACCACGTCGGTCGAAAACCGGGCCAGCATCTCTGTTGGAAGTCGTCGGAGAATTGAATGCCTGATTGTTCCAGTTCCGGTTGACTTGAAAGGCATTGCTGTTTTGCGGCAGCTTCCAGTCGTAGGTGTTGGAGTCACCGTAGAAAACCGTTTTTGGTTGAATCGGTGTAGCGGCAAAGGCAGCAGCCGATGCAAGGCAGGTAAAAAGAGCAGTGAGGGTGCGAAGACGTGACATTTTGGGGCGCGGCCTCCCAGGGCAGCTAAAGCCGGGAAAGGCGCCTCCCAGCGGGACGGTTGGGGCCCTTAAATGGATCTTGCAAGCGCCTGTGGGGGGAGATTCGCAGGTTAGTGCCGCAAAGCGGAGTGAACGAAGATTGGAATGGTGAACGGCTTACACTATGTATCACCTGAGTCTGCGACCGGTCAACGTATCTTTAGAGGCTCGCTTAATGTCCCGGCATCTTTTTGCTGATATTGCTTGACTTGAGCGCTCAGTATTGGAGACGGTGGGAACTGGGACACCTGCCACAATGTTGCCCGCTTGGTTGGCCAGGCTGAGGAAAACATCGAAGACTCATCCGAGCCCTTGGAAGCAGCACGACACCGCACAACCCGGTCAACCTGGCTGTTGACGTCCAGGCCCGCTTCCTAAACACAGCTCACAGTCCCGGGGCCTAACCTTTTACCACGATGCCGAGGTTCTCCTGAAATAGCCCCGGCATCACCGACTGCGGTTCGCGGGATACCGGGTTGTCTCACTCAACCATCCACCCACCTATAACCGTTCGTCTTGAGACCCGTCATCACACTCTTAGATCCTGAGTCTTTAGCTGATGCGCCAGTATCCCCAGCATCTTCGACTCGTCCCAGTGGCGAACGAAGTAGATGCTGGAATTGAGAGAGCCATCATGCGCGGTGACTCCATCGCGTATATGGGCGATCGCAACTTGACGCCCAATGTCCGCCATCATGTCGGCAGCCTGTAACGGGGGGGTCACCTTGTCATCTGCGAAAGTAAGAGTCCCTAAAATGTCGGTGAAGCCTACGTTGTACTTCTTGAACGCTTGATAGGCTTCGCGGATGATGTGCGCTGAGTCGCTTTCGTCACAGACGAACGATAAACGATGCTCGCGCCCGTAGTGGTTGATAAACTCCACCGCACAATCGCGGATAAGGGACTGTAGAGCAGCTTCGAAAGCATCTTTTGGAAATATCTCTCCCGCCATTGGTACTGTTTCGCGAACGCGGTTGTACATCTCCAGCGGGATGTAATGAGCAAAGCCGATGACGCCGCTCTCTTTGATGATGGCTTCCAGGTCGGAACGGAGTGCGGCCTCTGCAGAGCGCGCCTCTTCAACGGTGTAGAGATCGCGTTTCTGATAGCGGAAGAATGGGCGTCTCCACGCTCTGAGCGCGGTAGAGCGGTAGTAATTAGCGCTCTCAGCCGCAAGCCGCGCATCCCATGCCATGGTGAGCTTGTTCCACTGATCGGAGTTGCCAAGAAATGCTCCCGCAACTGCTGCGATGGATTTGGACTGGTCGGCGCTGTCATCGATATAACCGCTTAAGAGCATGGCAAAATGGTCGCACCTCCCCACCCTCGATCCCGTGCTCCCAACATCTGCCTGGCTTCGAGCGTGCCCCAGGCCTCGCCCCCGGCGGGCGGTGGCTCGGCCGGTCGTAACGGGACATCCCCATATTCTAGGGCGAAAGGGGCGAAGAGATTTCCACGATCGCCTGGAGGTCAAGCACTGCAACGTTGGGATATACCGGATCACCTCAGCGCGTCCAGGTAAAGCGAACTCGATCACCGCCCATGGGATTAGTCGTGGGGTGGGGTCAACCCTTCTGGGACCATGCCACGTGGGTCCCGCGTAGGGGTGATCCGGTATCTCCCATGACTGCAGCATCCAGTTACCGGTGATCGAGATCGGCGCCCTGGCAGCATACAATCGCCCGCCGCCGCGCTCGCGCCTTGGCCGAGGACGGCTATTTCGTACGCACCGAGCCGATTCTGTTGGTTGGCGAACCCGGCACCCCAAGAGTCATCTTGCCACCGGCGTGGCCATCGCCGCCTGCTGTAAGCGGCGGCGAGTGGACGTCACGACCGCCTCCCCCGAGGACCATCAGGACGTGCCAATCGTGCTGACAGTCAAGGTCAGGTGTCCGATACGCGAGAGGTTCGGCTGAGGCTTATTACCGGCCGAAGCCTAAACTGGGGTGCAATCATGAATACATTCTGCGCACATAGCCTTACTGCCATGTCGAGGATATCCTTTGAAACGGCTCTGCAATCATGAGTCACCGCCTCGCGTCGACATGGAGAGATACGAATGAAAGTATTCTGGTCGTGGCAGTCAGATACTCCCGGCAACATCGGTCGCCACTTACTGCGTGGCGTTCTTGAAAATGTCGTCGAGGAACTGAGGGCGTCTGTAGAACTCGAGGAACCATTCAGAGACGTTCACCTCGATCACGACCGAAAAGGAATTCCTGGGAGTCCCGATCTCGTAAAGGTAATTCTTGAAAAGATTGATACCGCTGCCGTTTTCATTGCGGATGTTACGCCCGTTGGCATACTCCGCGGGCGCCCCGAAGACGCGGAACCCAAGAAACTAATCAACTCAAATGTAGCAATCGAACTTGGGTACGCGCTGGGTAGACACGGTGATCAAGCGTTGTTAATGATAATGAACGAACACTACGGGGGACGAGAGGATCTGCCATTCGATCTGCGACACAAGGCGGGACCGATCTCCTTTAATTTAGCGCCCGGTGCGAATAAAGAAACGATCTCGGGAGCTGTTCGGCTGCTAAATTCTCAACTGAAAACGGCTCTTCGGTTGTGCCTAGAAAATCGTGTGGAAGCAAAAAGAACGGAGATCCCTTTCGCCGCTGCCCAAGAGATGGATGGTCCCGGTCGTTTCCGGCCTCAAGGCGAACCTTTAGGTATTCTGTCCAGCCTTCCTGCGGGGTTTGGTAGTGAGCACGACATCTTCCTCGCATACGGTGCTGCCCAATGGCTCAGACTGATGCCTCTAAGCGACCCTAAAAAGACCTGGACTGTGCATGAGTTGAGAGAGGTCGCGCAGAGAAGCGTGTATCAGAACCTTCAGCCGTTCTCCGCTCATGGCGATCAGTCAATCCAAGCAGGCGACGGCTTCGGCATGTGTGACCTGGCAACAAGAGATGCTAACGAGACTGGCTCCGTGGCTTTCGCATTTGAGACTGGAGAAATATGGAGTATCGATACCATTTACCTCTCTTTCGATGACACCATTCCTTTCCTGGAAGAACGCTATGCAGAGCGGCTGAATGAGTATGCAACATTTCTTTGCGCTCTCGGTCTACAACCGCCGTTTCGTTGGATCTGCGGTATGGTTCACATCAAGGATAGACGGTTGAAGTATCCACCTCCTCCGGGGCGTGCGCTCCTTGCGGCGGGGCCAAAATGCTTGGCTAATACCTTCAGCACCAGCGGTCAGTATGACTGCACGGAAAGCCCGAAAAGCGCGCTGCGACCATTCTTTAAGCTGTTGTTTGACAAATGTGGCATCCCTCGACCAGCGCATTTAGATCGGTAACTAACAGGTGTCAGGGAGGCACAAGAAGTCGAAGCTTGGGAGCGTTTAGGTCCGTTCCGGTGAGGCGAACATCGAACTGCATCCCGTGGCGCCAGCGCCTTGAGGCCCAATCCCCCCAATCAGCCATTATGTGGTGGGTTATTGGCGGACCCGTTGGTGGCTCACCCGATGAAAGGCGCTGAACTGGTTCGGCTCGGGCCGCCCAATGGCGCAATACCACTCTGACTGTTCTGCTGCGGCACCGCCCCGGCACTGATCTAGGTTGAAGCGCCCGCCACCTGTATTGAATCGACGTCGATACCACAAAGCCATCGTCGGAAGGCGTCCAGCTCACCAGGATGCCCGACCCTGACGCTCCGACCAAGGTCACCGACTGATGGGATAACGTCAGACCCGTGGGCGGGTCGACTTTATAAGGTGGGATCAGCGCCAGGGCGGTGTTGTGATCGATGTGAGCGGTAAGCGTTGCTGGTGAACGCCGTGGCGGCTGGGCGATGTGCTCGACTGCATCGACACCACCACGTGGCGGCCTGTCCGCAGCCAGCAGCGCTACCCAGGACCCATCCTCAGCAGCGGAATTGCCTTCAGGAATACGTCATCACCGCGGCGACAAATGGCGCGGCGCTTGAATGCTCGATATCGAGACCCCCTTCACGGCGGTTCAAACGTTCAAACTTCCGCTTTCTCGTCTACAGAGCCCTTAGAAGGGGTGTCCCACTCATGAAGTCCAAAAGTCCAAACTGCTCCAGAAGAAAAGCTATGCCGTCAACCAGTCCCGTGATGTGGTCGACGGCCAGCAGGAAACGAATCATCCACGCGAAGGGACGGAGACCCCACATGATCGAGTCCACCCGGCGGTTGACGCCCAGGACCGCAAATACTTCCCGGCGTGCTGAAGCGCGGTTGATGACCGGTAAGGAGCTAAACAGTCGGAGCATTTCTAAGATGCGGAGATCGCCACCTCACTTCACATCCTGGCCGTTGTCGCCAATCCGATCTGGCAGCACCACGTTCACTTCAACCGAGATGGCATGCTGCGAAGCTCGCCGGGCTGGGGTCAGATCACGCTCGCCGCCCAAGTTGTGCGGCGTCGCCTATACCGAAAACCGTAGCTGTATAGCGGCAGACTTAATACCGTTAACATCGCGATTGTTAGTCGCGTTCATCAAACGATTTACATTCGGGTCGCGGATCGAAAAGCCTGCCTTAAAATATCTAGGAATAAGATCAATCCAACGGCCTATAGGGCGATCTTCTTGGGATAACTTATCAAGAATTGATTTGTCGCCTTGTAGACACTCATTGATGTAGTATTCCCACTGTTCCCTACGAAGAGATTCGAAGATCTTTTCCGCTAATGGCACCGACGCATAAGCAAAATTCCACCGATTTCCTAGCCAAACTGCCAAAGATGCTTCCATAACCATTGCAAAGGCAGGCTTTGGAATGGCTGTGCCCAAGTTTGCCAAGACTAGCATCGGTTCTTCTTCAGTGTAGAAATTGTTGAACCCGTAGTGTGCTGAGAGTACTCTGGATGCTGCCTCAGTGAAGGTGTTTGATCTAAGTGATTCTGGAACAAAGTCAAAACCGTGAACCTTCACAAGTGCAGCCTTCAGCCCCGTTGACGCGGCACGCTTACCCTCGGACGTGAGTTCTGCATAAGCCTGTCCTACCTGCCATTTTTCTGGCTGTCTCAGCAACGGCCATATAATTGGCAGTACGACGGAGATGTTGCCAAGCGCATGTTCATGAGATGCGCCCTTAGCGGTTTTAACTAGCGAGAGCAGAGCACCTAGCGTGGTCCGCAAGAAAAAATAGGGAGATTCTTTCAATCCAGTACATTCTTCTTCGCGCAGAGTCGTCGACGATAGTTTCTCTCTGAAGTCGGCAAACTTCATAGCCCCCTCAAAGTTGGGGCGGCTGAGAATGCTAGAAACGCACGTCTTCAAGAGAATGACAGCTTCTTCACGTTGCATGGCCTCGACGTCCGCCTCTTCGTTCGAAAGCTTCGTGAAATGAGTAACGAGGGCGAGTGCTTGGTTCAACCTAAAAGCTGACGTGGAAGTGACCATTCCTAAATCTTCGGCGAGCGATACGGCCTCGCGATCAGATAGCTTCGCGGTCGGATCCGAGTCCTCGTTCAGGTCGGGGCGTCCCAACATCTCACCAACGAAACCCATCCCGAGCATGGCGACCTGCTTCTTAAGTACGGCGGCTGCCTTGGTCCAAACGTAGGTAGCTGCCATTTCGTAGCTCCCACTTTCGAATGCCCCAGCGATCGCGTGTATATCCTTCTTTGCAAGTTGAGGGCTGGCATAGCTCACGATCTGCGATGGCGTTGCCGCATCGATCGCTAGGACTTCTGGACTGCCCCACGGTTGTATAGTCGTTTCCGGACTCATGACGTAACCTCGCACCTGGTTTCACCGTCTCGGGATCGATAAAAGGCTGCTGTGTACTGGGCTGGGATTCTAATCTTCATCAGCTCAAAGGTTCTTCGCCGAGCACCACCTTCGAGGGGTAGAAGTATCGCCTCATTGGGCTCAGGCCTTATGAACGATCTGTATGCCTTGAGGGTTCCGTCACTCCCAAAAACGACAATACCGTCGCTTCCAGTCATGCCAGCAAGCAGAACTTCCGCCGCCTTTAGATCCGCAAGCGAATCTGCGTCTCGTAATCGAATCGCTTCACCGTGTAGCCCAGCAAAATCTACATGAGGAATTGGCCTAACGGCGTTCAGAATCGAGGCGGGAACAGTGGTGTCAAAAGGAGGAATCACGGCTAAGAGCGTTCCATGACAGTGTTGGATGACGTTCGAGAGGATGCGCCTGAAATAAGCGCGGAACTCGAAAGCATCCACTAAGGATGCTGAGGCGAAGTCGACAAATTGTCTTATTTGCGACTCCATACCCAGATGTGAGGCCGTAGCGATTCTGAAGACGGCGGTCAGCTTTTCTCCTGAAGTGGTATGAAGCTCAACGGCGTGATGGCCGCAATTCTTTATGAATATCAATTTCACGGACGGGCCCAGATCGGCAATCACCTCATCCGCACCAGTAGAGAGAGAATGACGTGCCGACCTAAAAATTCCGTAAACCAGTTTCGCATCGTCACTGACGAAAACATAGGCTGCCCATCCCTCCTTTGCGAGCGGCGCTAAATCTTTTAAAACAGTGGAAGCAGCGTCAGACGTCTGGTGAACCGAACCGATAGCAATCGGGTGGCCGATTGTAAAAACGGGAGCTAAATCATCCCTCCTATTCCCTACGTAGATGGGAGGGAACAAAGGGACATCTTCTTCGCGATAGGACGAGAGCAAAACAACCAGGTCGCGAATTAGGTCTTCAAGAAAAATCGATTGAAAACCGCTCTCTCGAATAAACGTTTGAAGGCGCCCTTGCAACGATTCACGGATTGAATATACCTGACTCACCCTGTGTTTTACTGTAGCAGTCTCCTGACAGAGCCTCGGTGTAACCGGCTGCGGCTCCCGCCATACCCGGCCTCCCGATCATCCATCCACCCTCGGGGCACGGTCATCTTCATGGGCGGCCCGATCACCGCCAACGGGAACCCGCCGTGGGTGGGGTCAACCCTCCTGGGGACCATGCCACGTCGATCGACGCGCAGGCGTGATCCGTTATCTCGTGGCGGCTGCATCATCCAGTTGCCGAGGATCGTGATCGGCGCTCTGGCAGCACGAACGCTCGCTGCCGCCGCCCGCGCCTTGGTTGAAGACGGCGATGTGGAACTCACCGATCATTCTGCTGGTTGGTGAACCCGGCACCAGTGCGTGGCCATCGCCACCTGCCGTCAACGGCGGGGGGCACGTGACGACGGCTCACCGTCCGGCGGAACCCATGGCCGCGATGACGAACCGAAATGTTCTACCAGATGGTCGATCGCTTCCAGCGGGATATGGTTCACCTGCCACCACGGGATGATCGTAACCTCCGGGGTTTCCCTCCGGCGCGGAGCCGACTTTAGGCGTGACGATTGCGTCATGGTTCCGTCAGATCGATCGGGCGCGGAACGTCGTGTCGGCCCGGCGGCGATCGGTTGCAAAGAGGCGGCCGATCGTAGAGCTGACCTTGGAGCCCGGCGCGAGCGGAGCGCTGGTGGACAGGGGGCCGCTGCCCTGGAACGAGGCTGCTCATTCCGGGCCGAATTTTCCAAAGTCGTCACCCCTATTTGGAATAGGATGGCTGCCAGCCATCGTTCAGCGCCTGCGATGACCCCAATCCAGACCCCACGGACGATGCCGTGACTAAGCTCTCCTCTTGGACCAAACCAGCCATCCGAAGTGCTGCAGCCGGTATCGGCGCCGCCCTCGGCGGCCCGCTGGGTGGTGCAATCGGTGGTTGGCTCGGAGACGCGTTGGGTAGTTCCGCCATAGAACTGGTCAGTAAGGCAGGAGAGAAATTTGGGGAAGAGGCAGGGGAGAAGCTGCTGGATATCGGCGCCGATGCCCTACTCGACCAACTCGCGGACAGTCCGGCTAACCTGGAGAGCCTCTATCGAGACTCACTTCGTCTCAGCCTCGACCATATCCGCGCCCGTCTTGAGCTTGGCTTGAGCGACGCCGCCGATTGGTTTGGGCATTGGAACACTTGCCTCAAGGCGGACGTGGCTCTCGATCTTCCCGCGCTTCAACCAGGAGAGCTGATTCCAACAAACCTCGACCACCTTTTCCGTCTGACCCTTGAGCGTCTGGACGCCCAGGGACATGACATCAGTACCGGCAACGTCTCGCTCAACCTGGTCACACGCACCCTGCCTCCTTCCCTTGTTGAGGTGCTCAATCTCCAACTCCCTGAGCTTCTCAACGAGACCTTTGCCGTCCTGATCGTCACGCCTGCATACGAGCAGGCCTGGAAGCAGACCAGTCTGAGATTTGAAAACGCGACTGCAGCCATGCTGAAAGACCTCAAGGAGGACAGCAGGCAGCTTCTGACCGGGGTGGCCGCAGCCAATGCGAAGCTTGATGCCCTCGTCACCTCAGAATCCCGCCCGACGCCGCTAGATCCGTTTGCTACCGTGCCTCCCCTTCCGGCAAACTTCATCTCGCGACCGGAAGTCACGCAGCCCTTGATTGAGGACGTTCTGTCCACCTCCGGCACCGTGGCCCTCACCGCCATCGAGGGTATGGGAGGGATCGGCAAAACCATGGTCGCCAACGAACTTTGACATGACGCGCGTATTCGCAAAGCCTTTACCCACATCCTCTGGTTCACGCTGGGCAAGCAGCCCGGCCTCACGGCAGAGAACTTAACCCGCCAGATGGCCCAGGCCCTCGACCTGGAATTCAAGACCTACACTCCAGCCGCTTTTCGTTCCCTCTTCATCGGCAAGTCCGTGTTGGTGGTGTTAGACGACGTTTGGACCCTCGATGCTATTGAACCCTTCCTCCTTGATGAGGGCAAATCTCGCCTTCTCTATACGACGCGGATCCGAGAGATCGCTGCTTCTCTGGGCGCGAGGAATTATGATGTCAGCCTTGTAGACGATGGTCAGGCCAGCATCTTCCTTGCTCGCTGGTCTGGGCGCGATTCGCGCCCGCTACCGGAGCCACACAGCACTGAAATCATTGCGGAGTGCGGGGGGCTGGTCCTTGGCCTCGCCATGATCGGTGCTGCACTTAAGAAAAAGCCAGCAGGTGATTGGGCACGCGTCTTGAGGAACCTCAAGCGCGCTCGCCTCAAAGATTCCGGCGTCAAGCTGGGAAATTATCCCTACCACAACCTCTATTCCAGCATCTCCGCCAGCATCGAGGAACTTTCGCCGGAAGACAAAGGCCGATATCTGAAGCTCGCGATACTGTTGGATGACATGCCCGCCCCCGCCGTTCTTCTCCAACAAATCTGGGGAGGGGACACGGACGACGTCGAGGCTGTCATGTGCCGCTTGGTCGATGTTTCGCTTGCCAACTTCGACGCCGATCGCAGCATTCGGTTACACGATTTCCAGCTCGACTTTGTTCGCGCCGAGCATTCCCATCCGGCAACCCTCGCTCTGGTGCACGCTGCGTTGCGCCGAAGTCTTCATGTGGTCCGTTCGCACCCGGAGCAGCTCGCCTCGCAGGTAATCGGAAGAATGCTCTCTTACATGCCGGAGCTGGAGATCAAAAGGTTCCTCAATGACTTGGCGGCCGACGCTCCGCGCCCGTGCCTTCGCCCCTTGTGGGCCGCCCTGGAGCAGGTTGGATCGCCGACCCTCCGCGTTCTCGAAGGCACCGATGAGGTCAAGGCGGTAGCTCTCAGCAGCGATGGCAAGCGCGCCGTCTACAGCTTTGGATACCCCAGCGTGGGGATCTGGGATCTGGAGGGGCAAGCTCCCCCCGCCAGCTTTATTGCAGGTGTGATGAGGTCTGGGCGTTAGGCATAAGCAGCGATGGCAGAAACCTAATCATCGGAGGATTCAGCGAGACCGTTCGGGGCTTCAGCTTGACTGTCGAGGTTTTTGACCTAAACGGGGAAGCGCCGCCTCGAATTCTCGAAGAGAGATTGGGTGTCATTAGGGCGGTAGCGATAAGCGGCGATGGCAGGTACGCAGTTTCCGGCGGCGACGAAGGTGTTGTGCGCGTTTGGACTCTGGAAGAAGAAGCACCGCCCCGCGTTCTCCGGGGGCATACTGGCGTCACGGCGGTAGCCATCAGCAGCGATGGCAGGTACGTCGTTTCCGGCGGAAGCGACCATCTCGTGCTTGCCTGGGATCTGGAAGGAGAAGCACTGCCCCGCGTTTTCCGGGGCCATACTAACGAGATCACGGCGGTGGCCATAAGCGGCGATGGCAGGTACGTCGTTTCCGGTGGACAGGACCGGACCATGCGCGTCTGGGGATTGGAAGGGGAAGCGCCGCACCACGTTCTCAGAAAGCCAAGTGGTTCGGTTAGGGCGGTAGCCATAAGCAGCGATGGCAGGCGCGCCATTTCCGGCGCAGATGACATGCGCGTCTGGGACCTAGAAGGAGAAGCACAGCCCCGTATTCTTAAGGGTCACGCTTACGGGGTCACGGCGGTGGCCATCAGCAGCGATGGCCACCGTGTCTTTTCCGGCGGTAGCGACAAGTCCATGCGCGTCTGGGACCTAGAAGCAGACACGTCATCCCGCGTTTTCCGCGGTCATACCGACGGGGTCTCGGGGGTAGCCATTAGCGGCGATGGGACGTACCTCGTTTCCGGCGGACACGACCAAGCCGTGCGCGCCTGGGGCCTGGAGGCAGGTGCACCACCCCACGTTTTTCAAGGCCACTTAGGTTGGGTCATGGCGGTAGCCATAAGCTGCGATGGTGGGCGCATCGTTTCGGGTGGATACGACTGGAATCTGCGTGTGTGGGAACGGGAAGGGATAACGCCACCCCGTGTCCTTCAAGGCCACACAGATTTGGTCCTAGCAGTAGCCATCAGCGGCGATGGTAGGTACGTCGTTTCCGGCGGAAGCGACCAGACCGTTCGCGTCTGGGACCTAGAAGGCAAAGCACCGCCCCGCGTTTTCCGGGGTCATACTGCGTGGGTCTCGGGGGTGGCCATCAGCGGCGATGGGAGGCTTGCTGTTAGCTGTTCACGAGACTGGACAATTCGCGTCTGGAAACTCGACATAGGCGCATGCCTTAATGTCTTCACCTGCGACAGCGAAGTCAGGTCTTGCTCATGGAATGGAAACCACATCGCCGCAGGAGACGCGAGCGGACAAGTCCACCTGTTCCTCTGGGACGGTTGACCCTCCCTACACCAAGTCTGCGGCAGATAGTAACCCTCTATCGTGAGGCGGTATGCGTTAGGAACCCAAGAGCTTGACGGTTTGTGTCTGCCCGCTGCTACGGAGTGAAGAGCATGGTCAGACCGCGCTCGGAACCGGCATCGCTCAGGCCGATCGCGGCAGCACCCTGAGCGTCAGTACGCACGCGCCTCCAAGAAGAGATGACTAACGCTCCTCACCAAGTGCCGTTGGCGCTGGTCTTAGGCGTTTGGCGAAGCCGCCCAGGCGACGGTCAATAGGTTGGTGAACCGAGTAGTTATGAGCACCGACGAACGACCTGCTGATATCAGCTTGGCCGGGGTATCGTCCTCAACGTTATCAAGAACCAGTAGGCAGCGTTTCCGGGCTCAATGGCCCGTCATCTCCTGGATGATGGCGCCCGTTGGAGGGGAAGATGCTGAGAGCGTTGGAACTCGGGCTGACGCCCACAAGGTCAGCCCGGTGGCCCGCTTTTAAAAGTTTGTCGCATTCTTGTCGCAAATACCGCCGACTGGGCCGGTTTTGCCGACTGTGCCGGTTTATAAGCCCTGTGCCGTCAACAATTTGATACTTTTCTCATTCCATGGCATGGAAGAG
>Ga0182024_10019533_pt1 | contig 12479 bp, 5 predicted proteins | sample P32metaG_FD_120480 | JGI IMG/M metagenome (GOLD analysis project Ga0182024, IMG submission 120480) | Permafrost microbial communities from Stordalen Mire, Sweden - P3-2 metaG (Illumina Assembly) | ecosystem: Environmental > Terrestrial > Soil > Wetlands > Permafrost | place: Sweden: Stordalen... | reverse complement strand
CTGGATTCGCGTCAACCGTTCCAAGAAAGCATCTGTCGACGACGAGATGTCGCCTGACGCCAATGACGAGTATCTCCTCTACCAGACCATCGTCGGTGCCCGTCCCTTCAAGCTTTCGAGCGAAGAAGCAATCGCCGGCTTCAGGGAACGTATTCAACAATATATGTTGAAAGCGGTGCGCGAAGCGAAGCGATTGACGAGCTGGGTAAACATCAACGCTGAGTACGAAACTGCTCTGAATAACTTCATTGAGCGCGTTCTTTCGTCATCGGGCACAAATCCATTTCTCGATGATATCAATCAATTCTGCGCGGCCTTGGCGCCGTTGGGATTGTTGAATGCGCTCGTGCAAACTGTGTTGAAACTTACCTGTCCCGGAGTGCCGGATATCTACCAGGGCTCGGAGCTTTGGGATTTCAGTCTGGTCGATCCGGACAACCGCCGTCCGGTCGACTACGGGCTCAGGCGCAGGTTGCTGGCTGAAATGGAGCCGCACCTGAGCGCGTCAACTGGATCTGAGAAAAATGGATCCGCGAAAAAGCGCCGCCAATTTGCTGCTGGCCTGCTCGGTACGATTGAAGATGGGCGATTGAAAATGTATCTGATTGCGACGATCATGCGCTGGCGGCGCCTGCAGCCTGAGCTGTTTACCGCCGGCAAGTACATCGCGCTCGAGGTGACCGGCGCGCGTGCAGACCATGTTCTGGCCTTCGCTCGCGAAAGGAACGGCAAATGGGCTGTGATAGTGGTACCGCATTTAGTGGCGACGCTGCTGCGGCTCGACAACGCGGAGCGTTTGCAGTCTGTCGACTTGGCAACGGCGCTGCGCGCAGAGGAAGTTTGGGGCGATACAGCGGTGCGCCTGCCCAACCAGTTGGCACCCAAAGCGCTCTCGAATTTATTTACATCAGAAAATGTTGCCACAACTGACGGTCAATTATTGCTATCTAATGTATTTGACACTTTGCCGGTATCGGTTCTTTTGGCATCCTGAATTTCGAAAATGAGGCGCCCCATGACCAAGAGCATACAAACCAATCAGCGCGACAAGAGCGAAGATGCGGCGGCCGACGGCTCTAGCGGTGGAGTGGCGACGGAAACTGAAGGAGCACGGGCGACCCGGCCGATTCAGGAGGGCAGACCGTATCCACTCGGCTCTACTTGGGATGGTTTAGGCGCCAATTTCGCCATTTTTTCCGAAAACGCCGACAAGGTGGAGCTGTGCCTCTTCGATTCCGTGGAAGCAAAGCGCGAGACCGAGCGCATTGAGCTGCCCGAGTTCAACAACCACGTCTGGCACGGCTACCTGCCCAACATCCGCCCGGGGCAATTATACGGTTATCGCGTCTACGGTCCCTGGGCACCCAAATTAGGGCAGCGCTTCAATCACCGCAAGATGTTGCTTGACCCTTATGCGAAATCGATCGCGCGCCCGGTGAAGTGGGATGACAGCCTCTTCAGCTATAAGCTCGGAAAAGTCGACGGCGATTTGATCAAAGACGATCGCGACAGCGCAGCGTATGCGCCACTATCGGTGGTGATCGATCCATCCTTTACCTGGGGCGATGACAAAGCGCCGGATATCCCGTGGAACAAAACGATCATTTACGAGGCGCACGTAAAGGGTCTGACAAAGTTGCACACGGGCATTGCCGAAGAGTTCCGTGGAACATACGCCGGCCTGGCGCAGCCGAAGATGATTGAGCATTTCACCAGCCTTGGTATCACAGCCGTGGAACTGATGCCGGTGCACTACCGCGCCGTCAATCGCAGCTTCGAAGAGCGCGGCGTCACCGATTATTGGGGTTATAACACACTCGGCTTTTTCGCTCCCGACGCCCGTTTTGCCTCGAGCGCCCACGGCACCATGGATGCCGTCAACGAGTTCAAGATGATGGTGCGCGCGCTTCACGCTGCCGGCATAGAAGTGATCTTGGACGTCGTCTACAACCACACGATCGAAGGCAATCACCTCGGACCGTCTCTGTCGTTCCGCGGCATAGACAACATGTCTTATTATCGTACTCTTGTTAAAGACCCTCGCTATTATATGGATTATACCGGCTGTGGCAATACGCTCAATATGATGCACCCGCGAGTAATCCAATTGATAATGGACAGCTTGAGATACTGGGTGGAGGAGATGCACGTCGACGGGTTCCGCTTCGATCTGGCCAGCGCGCTGGCTAGAGAGCTGCATGATGTCGACAGGCTCTCGGCGTTCTTCGATGTGATCCAACAAGATCCTGTCATCTCCAGAGTGAAGCTGATTGCCGAACCATGGGATCTCGGCGCAGGCGGCTATCAGGTAGGCAATTTCCCTGTTCTCTGGACGGAGTGGAACGGACAATATCGCGACACCGCCAGACGTTTCATCAAGGGTGACGCCGGCGTTATGGGAGAGTTGGCGACGCGTTTGACCGGCAGCAGCGACCTCTACGAACATAGTGGACGCAAGCCTCATGCCAGCATCAACTTCGTCACCTGTCACGATGGTTTCACGCTGCACGATCTCGTTAGCTACAACGACAAACACAATTTGGCTAATAAAGAGAACAACAACGACGGAGAGAATCACAACAATAGCTGGAATTGCAGCATCGAAGGGCCTACCGACGATCCTGTGGTAACGAAATTACGCTATCAGCAGAAACGAAATTTCATCGCTATGCTCTTTCTCTCTATCGGGGTGCCGATGCTGAGCGGTGGCGACGAGCTGGGTAGGACCCAGCATGGCAACAACAACGCCTATTGCCAGGACAGCGAAATCAGCTGGTACAACTGGGATCTCAGCGAGGAAGACAAGCAATTCTTCGAATATGTCAAAGAGATCATCGCCATTCGCAAGCGGCAACTAGTCATTCGCCGCAAGGATTTTTTCAAGGGCTATCGTCGCGTCGAAGGCAGCCGGGTCAATGAAATCATCTGGCTTCGTCCTGACGGCAAAGCGATGAAAGAGAACGATTGGACGGACTTTGAGCGGCGCTGCATCGGCATCGTCATCGAAGGCCGCGGCATCGAGGAGACGGATCAATTCGGCCGCCCACTGATCGGGCACACGATGCTGCTGCTGTGCAATTCGGATCATGTCGACATGGATTTCCAACTGCCAAATCGTAAAGATGGGCAGGCCTGGAATCTGCTGGTCGACACCTCACAAAGCGTTGGCATGCTTTGCTGGCAGCTCAATTCCAAGTTCAATCTGAAAGCGCGTAGCATCGCCCTGTTCGAATTAGCTCCCCGGGCAGAAGAGGAAGAGGTGACCGAAACGCCATCACCTACGGTGGCTCCAGACGCCACCTAGATTTGCGCAGACCCAGCAGTTTAATTTGTCACTCCATTTAAGTGACTCGTCACTTATTAATCAGTACAACATTTGCCGGTGAGGTTTGCCAAACAGAAAGAAACTGCCTGCAAGTTTGGCAGGCAGTTTCGAATCGTCCTTTTACGATTAGCTATCAGTTTTTGGTTGCGGGGATAGTGATGATGTCTTTCTTTCCGCCCGACCACGCTTCGATTTCATGCAGAGGCGGAGCCGGTGCGTTGGCGATTGGAAGACTGTTGTTCTGGATTACAGATGGGGCGATATCGCCGAATTGTGGCGGCTTCGGTAGGTCGGGCGGGGGTATCATTGTGAGCATATTGCTCTGGCTGTTTACCGGTTTTCCAAAAAGGGAATTGACATCAACTGTTGCCAGCGGTGTGTGATCCTTGTCATTGCGCAGCGCCAGGTAAAGTTTGCTGGCGCATACTGCTTTGATCAATTTCTGAGTTTGCTCAGGAGTGACGGCCACAGTGATAGAGCTGGATGGAATGGCCGTGCCGTTAGGGGCTTTCTGGAATGTCTGACCGACGGCGATTACTTGAATGTCCGACAGGATCGGAGCCGCTTTGGTCTCCGAGCCTGAGCCGACCATACTGAGAATGTCGACGCGGCTTTGCGGCATGACAAATCCGGCCACGCCCGAGTTGTTATCGACAGCAAACGTGACAGCACGCATGCCCTCTCTCAGACGCGTATCGAACCCAGTCTCCATAGACTGTGGCGCCAGATCGTGTTGGGAAACAATTTGTCCGGCGCTGATGCCGTATTTAGCTATACGTCCGGCTGCCAGAGTTGAAGACGTTAAAGCATCCTGTGGCTGTTTGTCTGCAGGGACGTTGCGCTCTTCCAACATTTCGGATGGGATTTTTTCACCTTCGGCAATATCTTTGATTGCGTAAACGACTGTCGATTTTGCATTGAGCCTCGCAGTTATTGCGGCATGCTCGTTTTGCAAAGCTTGTTCTTTCTTGTTGAGCGTGTCTTGCACGCCCATGGCTACCAACACGGCCATGCCGATGATTAATATGAGCAACACCGCCGGCGGTGTGCGTGAAATTCGAAGAAAAATAGCGCGCAATGGATTCATTGCCTGACCTCTCAGTGTGGGCGAGAAAGACCAACCATCCCCATTGTTGGCTGAGCACCCAGCAGGCGGTAATAGGAAAAACCCTAGGAACGCACTTTATGAGCGCTTGCTAAGCCGGCTTGCGTCGCAATTGATTTGGATAGTGGAACGGCTTCAAACATGGGCGATCATGGGCTTGTTTCGTTTCTATTGATCTAGTTCAAACGGTTGTATCGCCTAACGCGCGTCTGACCGCATAAGTGATTTTCCAACTATAGCCAGGTCGGCTCACCTTGCAAATCTGGAACGACGATCCATGATTGCAAGGATGATGATTGAGAAGCGGACAGCATCAACTCAATGCTGCTCGGCGACTCTCACGTGAGCATCGATTTGGGCCAGCAATAACTCTAACTGCTCGATACTGTGTCCGGCTTGAATGGTCCAGCGCAAGCCAATCTGACAGAAGTCGGCAAAATAGCTGCCTACTGTTGGCACATAAATACCGCATGCCGGTAGTGACTCCCGCAGTTTGGCAATTTCAATCGAATTGCGCAGGTAGAATATGGGAACGTTGTTGTTTCGAAAATCAGTGCATCCGAGTTTTTCCAAACTCCCGTTGAGGAACGCGATGTTCGATTTTAGTTTGTCGACGGTGTTCACTTTGTCGCTGACGACCAAACGCAGCGCCTCTGCGGCTGCGGCGCAGACCACAGGTGTGAGAGCGGTGCTCGATTTATAGATGTGCGATTTCTGTTTGATCGCCGACACCACTTCGTCGGAGCCGACAACAAACCCACCGTAACTGCCGAGCGCCTTGCTGAAGGTGCCCGTCCTGATCAAGCGCGAGCCGTGCTTCAAATTGAAATGCTGTAGAGCGCCCACACCATCGTCGCCGAGATATCCGAAGGAATGCGCTTCGTCCAAAATGATGAAGTCGCTTTTGCGGGCCGACTGCTCCAGCGCCTTGCAGTCGAGCAGTCTTCCGGTCATCGGTTCGACCGGCTCGGCAAAAATACCCAGCTTCCAGGAATCCGGCAGAGCGTGCCGCTCGCGAAGGCTGCCACCTTTGGCGGGGCTGTCAGTGATCACCTGTCTTCTGCTCATTGCCAGCGCAGATTTGATGCTTCCATGCGTCTGTTCTTGAATTACCCAGGCATCGATCTGGTCGTCTATGCCGTCCACTACCGCTGAATTGGCAAGATAGCCTGCCGGCAGCACGACAGAGTTTTCACTGCGCGCGAACGCAGCCAGCTCTTTTTCTAGCGACAGCATCAGGTCGTTTTCGCCCGATGTCAGTCTGGAAGCTCCGGCGCTGAAGCCGTATTTTTCGAAGGCTGCCGTTGCTGCCCGCAGAAGCTCAGGGCGGTGAGCCAGTCCCAAATAGTTAGTGCCGCCGAAATATAGATACTGTTTTCCGTCCAGCGTTACCGAAGTCGATTTATTCTCTTCAATGGGCACTATTGGCCTCTGAGCTTTTTCTCTTTCGGTTCTGCCTTTTGATCGGGCTTGAGCACCACCACCGACAGTGGCGGCAGAGTCAAGACGAGAGTGTGTGGGCGCCCGTGCGATGGAATTGGACTGGCGTCTACGCCGCCGAAGTTGCCGTGCCCGCTGCCACCATATGCGGTGGAGTCGGTGTTGAGAATCTCTTTCCAATAACCGCCGACCGGGACGCCGACCATATAGTTGTGTCTGGGCACCGGCGTGAAGTTGCAGACGACGGCCACCATTTCATTGGTCGTCTTGGAGAGCCGCAGGTAGCTGAGAATGCTCTGTTCCACGTCGTTGCAATCGATCCACTCAAAGCCACCGGGCTCGCAATCTAGTTCGTACAGAGCCGTTTCGCTCTTGTATAACGTATGCAGATCGCTCAACGATGAGAGCAAGCCTCTGTGCATCGGCGAATCCAGCAAATGCCAATCGAGACTTTGCTCGAAGTACCATTCGTTCCACTGACCGAATTCGCTGCCCATGATCAGCAGTTTCTTACCGGGAATCGTGAACATGTAGCCGAACAACAAACGCAGATTGGCGAACTGCTGCCACGGATCATCGGGCATCTTGCGCAGCAGAGAGCCCTTTCCATAAACAACCTCATCGTGCGAAAGCGCCAGCACGAAGTTTTCCGAGAAGGCATACAATCCACGGAAAGTCAGCCCGTTATGGTGATACTTCCTGTAGATTGGCGGATTCGACATGTATTTGAGCGTGTCGTGCATCCAGCCCATGTCCCACTTCAAGCCAAAGCCGAGACCGCCGAGGTACGTTGGGCGTGACACTCCGGTCCAGGCAGTGGATTCTTCCGCGATCGTCATCACGTCCGGATGCTCGAGATAGATGCGCTCGTTCAGCTTGCGCAAAAACATGATCGCTTCGACGTTCTCGCGCCCGCCATACTGATTCGCGACCCATTCACCGTCTTTGCGCGCATAGTCTAGATACAGCATGGAAGCGACAGCATCGACGCGCAAGCCATCGATATGGTATTGCTCCAGCCAGAACAGGGCATTGCTGATCAAGAAATTGGCCACTTCATAGCGGCCATAATTGAAAACGTACGTGCCCCATTCCTTGTGCTCACCCTGGCGCGGATCGGCGTGCTCGTACAGATGGCTGCCATCGAACATGCCCAATCCATGCCCGTCTTTAGGGAAGTGTGAAGGAACCCAATCGATGATCACGCCAATGCCTTCCTGGTGCAAACAATCGATCAAATACATGAAGTCTTCTGGCGATCCGTATCTGCTGGTCGGCGCAAAGTAGCCGACAGTTTGATATCCCCAGGAGAGATCGAGTGGATACTCGTTGATCGGCATGAACTCGACGTGAGTGAAGCCGACCGATTTCACGTATGCGGTCAGCTTGACGGCCAGCTCGCGATACGTCAGCCAGCGGTTGTCCTCCTCCGGCACACGCATCCAGGAGCCGAGATGCACTTCGTAAATGGACATCGGCGCGTTGATGGAGTTGTGCTTGGCTCGCGTTTCCATCCAACCTTTGTCTTTCCATGTGTATTTGGAAAGGTCGGCAACCACCGACGCCGTGCGGGGACGCACCTCGGAGCCAAAGCCGTAAGGGTCCGATTTTTCTCTAGATGCGTGCGGGTTGCCCGAGTCGATGTAATACTTGTAGTGCGTGCCAACGCCTGTACCCGGGACAAATGCGCCCCAAATGCCGGAATCGCCGACGCGTTCCATTTTTGTCGCCCCGGGCTTCCAGTCGTTGAAGTCACCAATGACAGAGACTTGCTGCGCTCCCGGCGCCCAGACTCCGAAATGCGTTCCTTTCTTGCCGTCCTGCTCGCTCAGGTGAGCGCCCAGTTTCTCGAAAACCCTGTAATGGTTCCCCTCTGCAAAAAGATGCACATCGTAGTCTGTAATGAATGGTGTATCAACTTTTGACTTGGTCATGGCTCTCCGCCTTTTGGGGTGCTAACTTTCGTTTTCCATCACGTTTTCTTGCAAATAGTCCAGCAAGCTGTTAACGGGGACTCTAATCCAGTCAGGCCGGTTGTCCAGCTCATAGACAATCTCATAAAAAGCCTTATCTACGACGAATGGCAGCAGCAATCTGAAGAAATCGTCACGGTCGCGCGGCACGAAATTGTGCGCTTGCGCCGCACCCAGATAGCCATTCAGGAAAGAAATCGAGACCCATCGCTCCAGCGCCTTCAACCATGGCAAAAGGCGATTGTAGTCTTCCGGGCGGTTATGTGTGAAGAGAAACAGACTGGCGTAGGCCGCATAACTAAACGATCGCAACATTCCCGCAACATCCTTCAAAGGCGGCCACTTCTGCCGGCGTTCTGCAAGCGGCTTGGCCGGCTCTCCTTCGAAGTCAAAGATGATGAAATCGCCGTTCACGTAGAGGGTCTGCCCCAGGTGGAAGTCGCCGTGGCAGCGGATTTTCAGCACTTTGCTGCGAATGGTGGGCAGCCGGTCAACAAATCGCAAGATTGTCGGTCGCATCGCCCGCAGCTTAGTTCCGGCTGCTCGCACTTCATCGCTCAGGGTGGAAAGCGAGCGGTCGAGCTGGTTGAGTGCTTTGTCGACTGTCTTTTTGACGGCGAAGGAGAAGTCGATCAGGTCGTCCTTGGTCATCACTTCCGGGCGGAACGCCGCCGGCTTGGTCTGCGCCGCCAGAGCGGCATGCATCTCCCCGGTTCGCCGCCCCAGGGTATTGGCGTCTTTGAGATAAAGGCCCAGCAGCTCGTACATCTCCGGCGGGATCTCCTGGTCGATCAGCTGCTGAATCTTTTTGTCGGTCGTCACCTTATCCAGCAGCGGCGCATTGGCATGGGCTCGCTCCCAGAAACGCCGGAATTCTTCCACTGTGTAAGTCCAGCCATCGCCCTGATTGCCGATGAACTCCTGCATGAGAGCGAATGTGTAAAATTCCGGCTGATCAAACGGGCGATATTCCATCAGACCGGCAACTGCAGGCACATGCTCGAAACCATCGAGGTTGCGCAGATGGCGGCAGATCTCGTAATCGGGGTTAACGCCAGGTTCCAAATGGCGGAACAGCTTCAAAACGTAGCTCGAGGGCATCGCCGGCTCGCCAATCAGAAGAGACGAGTTGGATTGCTCGGTGCGCACGCGTTTGATCTCGACGTTTTCCAGCTTGTGCTTGGCGTACGTCGGTCCGGTGAAACCCTCGAGGAAGCCGGCTTCGCCCTGAACGCGCTTGTTTTGATCGAGCACTTTCAGAAGGGCCTTGCAGAATTGATCGCTGTCGAGGGCATCATATATGATACCGACCTCGTTCTCGTATCGGGAGGTGACTAGAATCGTTTCCGGCGCAGCAGCAGCCACTTTCTCAGCCGCCTCACCGTGCGCGATGCAGGCGAACACTGAATACAAATCGGTGCCTCCGCCGGCATAACTGAGCTCGACGATGAAGATTGCGCCGTCGCCGCTGTCCGGCAACTCAGCCCAATCGACGATCCGAGTGGCAATAATGTGCTTTGATTTCTTGCCGAACCAGCGCTGCCGCCTGATGTGGTCCGGAATCACCTCTTTCTCCAGCACCTCTCGGAAGCTGCTGCTCATCGCAAGCTTCCAGCCTTGAACCAGGTTGAAATCGTAAGTGTGAGCGATTACCGGTAAATCTGCTGTCTTATCGTCTGTGGACTGCGGAGGAGCGCCGACCGGCAACGGCTTCGGTGATTCCAACAGCAACCAGTAGAAACTGTATGAGCCGAGCGTCAAAATGTACGGCTCGCTGCCGATCGGATGGAACGGCACCAACCCGAACATCTCAATTGGTGCGATGCCCTGGAACTCTGAGAGATCCAGTTGCACGGACTGAGGATAGCGAGAGAGGTTGGCGACGACCAGGACGGTTTCGCCCTCATGGATTCTCAGATACGCCAGCACTTTGCGGTTGTCCGGATAGAGCAGTCGCACCCCGCCACGGCCGAAAACTTTATACTGTTTCCTCAACTTGATCAGCGACTTCATCCAGTTGAGCAAGGAAGACGGGTCGAGCTGCTGGGATTCGACATTGATCGATTGATAGCCTGTGATCGGATCCATATTGGGCGGCGAATACAATTTGGCAAAGAACGCCCGGGAGAAACCGCCGTTGCGGTCCGCGCTCCACTGCATAGGAGTCCGCACACCATGCCTGTCCCCGAGGAAGATATTATCGCCCATGCCGATCTCGTCGCCGTAGTAAATCGTCGGCGTTCCCGGCATCGAGAATAATATGCTGTTGAGCAGCTCGATGCGTGCTCGGCTGTATTGCAGCAAGGGAGCCAGTCTTCGCCTGATGCCCAGGTTGATGCGCATGAGCGGGTCGTGCGCATAGGCCTTGTACATATAATCGCGCTCCGCGTCTGTCACCATCTCTAGTGTCAGCTCGTCATGGTTGCGCAGGAACATCGCCCACTGGCAATTGTCCGGAATCTCGGGTGTTTGATTGAGTATTTCCGTAATTGGATGCCGGTCTTCCTGGTGCACGGCCATGAAAATCCGGGGCATGACAGGGAAGTGAAACGCCATGTGACACTCATCACCGTCGCCGAAATACGGTCGCACATCCGACGGCCACTGGTTGGCTTCTGCCAGAAATACTCGCGCCTGGTAGTCGTCGTCCATCACCTTACGCAGTTTCTTCAAGACCACATGCGTTTCCGGCAAATTTTCGCAGTTGGTGCCGTCGCGTTCGATCAGATATGGAATCGCGTCCAATCTCATGCCGTCGACGCCCATGTCGAGCCAGAAACGCATCACATCGGAAACTGCCTTCAAGACTGCCGGATTGTCGAAATTCAGATCGGGTTGGTGGTGATAAAAGCGGTGCCAGAAAAATGCGTTCGCCACCGGGTCCCAGGTCCAATTCGACTTCTCGTAATCGATGAAGATAATGCGCGCATCCTTGTATTTCTGATCGGTCTCGCTCCAGACATAGAAGTCGCGTTTGCTGGAGTTGGCCGGCGCCTGGCGTGCCGATTGGAACCAGGGATGTTGATCTGATGTGTGGTTGATCACCAGCTCGGTGATAACGCGGATACCGCGGCGGTGAGCTTCTTTGACGAACGTACGAAAGTCGCGAATATCGCCGTACATCGGATTGATACTTTCGTAATCGGCGATGTCGTAGCCGTCGTCTTTCAAAGGCGATGGATAGAAGGGCAGCACCCAGAGGCAGTTGACGCCGAGGTCCGCCAGGTAATCCAGTTTTTCGATCAGCCCGGGAAAGTCGCCAAAGCCGTCACCGTTGCTGTCGAAAAATGACTTGATATGCACCTGGTAAATGATGACGTCTTTGTACCAGAGCGGATCGTTTGTAAGTGTGGTGCTCATGAATTGCCTTAGACAAAGTAATCGAAATCGCGCTCAGAGCGAATCTTTTTCAGGATCTTGAAGACGAACGCCGGTGAAACGTGCGGGTCTAGCCGCACATAATTGCACTCGCCGTTCCACAAAAATCGCATTCCCGTGATCAGATCGTGAACCTGATATGTACTCTCAGTGCCGAAATCCTGCACCGGCAGATGCAGGGTTCCTGCCTGAGCATTGTGCGGATCCAGATTGACGACGGTGACGATTGCATTCAGTCCATCAGCGCTGGTCTTGGCGTAGGCGATCATATCGCCATTGTCGATGCTCAAGAACTTGAGGTTGCGATTTTGGTGCAAGGCCGGATTGCCTTTGCGGATCTTGTTCACGCGGGCAATGAACGGTGCCAGCGAATTCTTGCGGTCGCTGTGCCAATGCTTGATCTCGTATTTTTCGGAGTCCTGGTACTCCTCAGTTCCACCAGTGGATTCACTGGCGCACAACTCGAAAGCTGGACCATAGATGCCGTAGCTGGCACCGAGGGTGGCGGCAAGCACCAGCCTGATCATGTAGGCCGGACGCCCGCCGAATTGGAGAAACTCAGGCAGAATATCAGGGGTATTGGCGAAAAGGTTAGGTCGGAAATAGTCCACCAGCGGCGCTTTGTACAGCTCACTGAAGTAATTGATGATGTCGTCTTTGTGATTGCGCCAGGTGAAGTATGAATACGATTGCGAGAATCCCACTTTGGCCAGATGGTACATGATTTTGGGCCGAGCGAACGCCTCGGAAAGAAAGATGGCGTCCGGTCTGACGGACTTGACGTTATTGATCAGGTACTGCCAGAAGGCGAACGGTTTTGTGTGCGGATTGTCTACTCTGAAAATGCGCACGCCATGCTCGACCCAAAAGAGCACTACGTCGGTCAGCTCTCGCCAGAGGTTTTGCCAATCCTCGCATTCGAAATCAATGGGATAAATGTCTTCGTATCTCTTCGGTGGATTTTCTGCGAAGCGAATGCTGCCATCCGGGCGGTGATAAAACCACTCTGGATGCTCTTTCACGTATGGGTGGTCGGGCGAGCATTGGAAGGCGATGTCGATCGCCAAATCGATACCATATAGCTTCGCGCTGTTAATCAGATCCGCGAACTCCTCCATGGTGCCCAACTGCGGATGCAGCGATTTATGCCCACCTTGCTCCGAGCCAATCGCCCACGGGCTGCCGGGATCGTCGGCACTGCACGAGAGCGAGTTGTTTTTGCCTTTGCGGTGTGTGTGACCGATCGGATGAATCGGCG
>Ga0182024_10019532_pt1 | contig 12479 bp, 11 predicted proteins | sample P32metaG_FD_120480 | JGI IMG/M metagenome (GOLD analysis project Ga0182024, IMG submission 120480) | Permafrost microbial communities from Stordalen Mire, Sweden - P3-2 metaG (Illumina Assembly) | ecosystem: Environmental > Terrestrial > Soil > Wetlands > Permafrost | place: Sweden: Stordalen... | reverse complement strand
TGCGGAACCGGGGAGCGCCCGCGACGGGCCGGCATGCGCTCGGCGGCGAGAGAGCAGCGCCGCCGAGCGCAATTGGGAGCGAGGCCGCGGGCAGTGGCGCCCGCGGCTCGGTCAGCGAACCGCGACGGGTTCGAGCAGAAGGAGTGCGCTCGAGGTCGCATGAGGCCCGCTATTCGTGCTCCGGCGGCAGCGCGACGGCTGCGGTGGAGCGACGGATGATCAGCTTCGGCTGGAAGACGACGCGCGGAGGATGCCCGCCGCCGTTTGACGGCCAGTCGGCGTCGCCGACCGCGAGCTCGACCCCCGCCGCGACCATCTCGTTGATCGGCATCTTCACCGTCGTCAGGCTCGGGATCGTGGCGGAGGCGAACGGCATGTCGTCGAACCCCACGATCGAGAGCTGCTCGGGGACGGCGATGCCGCGCGCGCAGGCGGCGTGGAGCAGGTCCATCGCGAGGAAGTCGGTCGCCGTCAGGATCGCCGTCGGCGGCTCCGAGAGCTTCATCAGCGCCGTCAGCGCGAGGTGGCCGCCGCCGATCGTGTTGGGCACGTGCCGGATGTAGCCCTCGGGCGTGGCCAGACCGGCCGCCGCGAGGTACTCCTGGTAGGCGGCCTGGCGATCGCGGATCACGTAACGGGAGGCGTGCCCGACGAACGCGATCCGCCGGTGCCCGAGCGACGTCAGGTGCTTGAGCGCCGCGTGGATGCCGGCGCGGGCGTCGACGATGACCGTCGGGAACGGGCGAGCGCTGCGCTCCGAGCCGTGCCACAGGCCGACCACGCGGATATGCGCGCTGCGCAGATCCTCGACCAGCCGCCGCTCCCCGCGGAAGTCGCCGACCAGCACGATCGCATCGCAGTGGCGCGTTTCGAGCACGGCGGTCAGCGCCAGCGCCTCATCAGCCTTGGCGCGCGCATGGCCGAGCACCACCGAGTACTCCCGCTCCTTGGCCTCGATCGAGAGCGCCTCGATCGCTTCGGCGAAGAACGGGTCGGTGATGTCGCGCACGACCACTCCGAGCAGCATCGACGGCGCCCCGCGCAGCGTGCGCGCGAACGGATGAGGCCGGTACCCGAGCTCCTTCGCGATCGCGTGGACGCGCTCGCGCGTCTCGTCGGAGACGCTGATCAGCGCGGGAGCGTCGTTGAGGATCCGCGAGACGGTGCTCTGCGCCACGCCGGCGACGGCGGCGATGTCCTTCATCGTCACCGGCCGGTGCGCGCCGAACTGCGGCGCGCCGGGTTTGCGCCCGCGGCTGCTCACGCTCGCAGCTCCTGCGGCGCCCACGGCATGGGCGGCGAATCACGCGGCGTCTGAAGCCGGTGTGCGCCTGTGGTCATCGCTGACCGGGGGGGCGGCGGCGCTATGACCCTGCCCCCCGGCCCGGCAATCGCAGCCTCGGTTTGCCGGCGCCGCCGGCGAGGCCGATGCGCGCCGCTGCGCGTCCGCGGCGGCGGAAGCGCGAGGCGTCGAGCACGACCGCGACGAACAGCACGAAGCCGACGACCATCGACTGGTAGTACGCGTTGACGTTCACCGTCACGAGCCCGTCGCGCAGCGCGACGAGCAGCGCCGCGCCCGACACAACGCCGATGATCCGGCCCTGGCCGCCGATCAGGCTGACGCCGCCGATCACCGCCGAGGCGATCGCGATCAGCTCGTAGCCGGTGACGCTGTCGGCCGTGCCGGAGGTGAAGCGCGAAGCTTCGATCAGCCCGACGGCGGCCGCGCAGGTGCCGCTGACGATGTAGGCCAGGAAGATCCGTCGGTCGGTCGGGATGCCGGCGAGGCGCGCCGCCTCCTTGCTGCCGCCGACCGCGTAGACCTGGCGGCCGAAATAGGTTCGCTCGAGGAAGAACCAGGCGAGCACGGCGATCGCCGCGAAGATCACGACCGCGATCGGGAAGCCGGCTACGCTCGATCCGACGAGCGCGAGGAAGGGCGGGGAGCTGATCGGAATCGGGTTCGGGGCCAGCGCTTCGTCGGCGCCCGCGGCGAAGATGAAGGTGACGAGCGTGATCACGAACGGCGCCACGCCCAGGCGCGTGATCCAGAAGGCGTGCCACGCCCCCCAGGCGGCGCCGGTTAGGAGCGTCAGCGCGAATACCAAGGTGACGGGGATGTGATCGTTGACGTTGAGCAGGGCGGAGAAGACGACGAAGAACGCGGCCAGCGACCCGACCGAGAGGTCGATGCCGCCGGTGATGATCACGAAGCTCTCGCCGATCGCGAGGATGCCAAAACCCGCGAGATCGACGCCAAGTGGGTTCTGCAGGTCGGAGATGCTCAGGAACAGCGGGTTGATCGAGGTGAAGACCACGACCGCCACGGCCAGCGCGGCGATGATGCCGATCTCCGGCGAATCAGCCAGGCGCCGCGCAAAGCGAATGCCGGCGGCACCGCGGCCATTGCGAGTGCACTGGCCGAGCGCGTCGGGCGAGCCCTCCGCGATCACCTCGTCGCCATCGCTCCCGCCGTCGGCCTGAGGGAGCGGCGCGGCTGAGCCCTCCGCGCTCATGCCGCCGCCCGGTCGATCGCCGCGGCCGCGATGATGCGCTCCTTCGAGAACTCCGAGCGCTCGAGCTCGGCGGTGACGCGACCCCGGCGCATCACGACGATCCTGTGGCAGATGCCGGTGAGCTCCTCGAGCTCCGACGACGCGACGAGGATCGCCATCCCTTCCTTTCGCGCCTCCTCGATCAGCTTGTAGATCTCCGCCTTCGCGCCGACGTCGACGCCCCGCGTGGGCTCGTCGAGCAGCAGCAGGCGCGGCCGCGCGGCCATCCAGCGGCCGAAGATCATCCGCTGCTGGTTGCCGCCCGAGAGCGAGCGGGCAGGCTGCTCCGGGGTCTGGCAACGGACCCGTGCGAGCGCGACGATCGTCGCCGCTTCGCGACGGTCGCGCCGCGGGACGAGCACGAGATGTCTCCAGGAGATCCGCCGCAGCACCGCCAGGGTGACGTTCCAGCGGATCGGGGCGTCCACGAGCAGGGCCTGGGTCTTGCGATCCTCGGGGACCAGCCCGACGCCGGCGGCGGCGCCGTCGGCAGGGCTACGCGGATGGTATGGCGCCCCGCCGAGTCGCATTTCGCCGCCCGTGCTCGCTCGCGCGCCCATCACCACCTGCAGGAGACGGCTGCGCCCGGAGCCCATCAGCCCCGCCACGCCGAGAACCTCACCCGGGCGCAGCGCAAGATCGAGCGGCCCGAGGCCCTCCGCCTCGAGCGCCCTGGCCTCGAAGGCCAACTGCGATCCGACCTGCGGCGCCGAGATCTCGCCCTCGACCAGCAGGTCCTTGCCGACCATGTCGCGGACGATACGCTGCTCGGTGGCCTCGGCCGGTGTGAGGTCGGAGACAAGCACGCCGTTGCGCAGCACCAGCACGCGGTCGGCCACGGCGCGCACCTCGGCGAGTCGGTGGCCGACGAAGATCACGATTCCTCCGTCGCGCGCCTGGCGGCGAGCGAACTCGAGCACCCGCTCCGATTCCGCCGGACCGAGCGCTGAGGTCGGCTCGTCGAGGATCAGCACGAGCGGCTTGCGCCCGATCGCCTTGGCGATCTCGATCAGCTGGCGCTGGGCGACGGAGAGCGAGTCGACGCGCCGGCGCGGATCGATCTCGAGGCCGACCGCGGCGAGCATCCCGCCCGCCTCGGCGTACATCGCTCGGCGGTCGACCAGGACCCGGCGCTCACTGGGCCGGCGCCCGAGGAAGAGGTTCTCGGCGACGCTAAGCTGACCGACCAGCGGGAACTCCTGGGAGACCATCGCGACGCCCAGCTCCTGCGCCCGCAGCGGGCCGCGGGAGTCGAGCAGGCGTCCCGCGATCGACACGGTGCCGGCGTCCGGCGCGACCGAGCCGGCCACGACCCCCATCATCGTCGACTTGCCCGCGCCGTTCTCGCCGACGAGGCCCACGACCTCGCCCGGTCGCATGCGTAGCTCGTCCACGTCGAGAACGACGGCAGGCCCATACAGCTTGCGGACACCGGTGAGGAGGAGGTCCCCACCGGTGTCCGCGCTGCTGCCCTTCAGCGATTGACTAACTGGCGCCAATTGCCTTGTTATAGGCGAGATCGGCCGCCAGATTCGCCTTCGTCAGCGTGCCGACCCCGGTGCTGACCACGCCGTCGGTCAGGAACGGCTTGATGATCGTGGCGACCTTGGCGGCTCCGAGCACCTTCATCGCCGCGGTGACGTAGGCGCCCAGGTAACCCTGCATGAACGGCTGCTGCAGAATCGAGGCGACAACGGACCCGTTCTGCAGGCCGGTGATCGTCCCGGGCTCGTTGTCATCGGCCACGACGTCGATCTTGCCGATGTCGCCCTTCGCCTTGACTGCGACCGCTGCTGCCGGCCCGTCGTAGGAGTACTCGCCGTAGATGCCCTTGAGCGTCGGGTGCGCGGCGATCACGGCAGCGGCGTTCGAGGACGCGGTCGCGGCGACGCCGTTGTCGTTCTCGGTCGCGACCACCTTGATCTTTGAGCCCTTGATCGCCGCCATGAAGCCCTGCGTGCGCTGGATGACGTTCGTCGCCGTCAGCGACCCGACGAGGATCGCGACGTCGCCGCCGTTGGGAAGCGCCTTCATCATCGCCTGTCCGGCGGCGAAGCCGGCCGTCACGTTCGGCGTGCCGATGAAGGTGAACGTCTTCGCATCGTTCGCCGGGACCGGCGAGTCGATCGCGACGACGTCAAGGCCCTTCGCGACCGCCTTGTTGATGATGCTGCCCTCGGACTGCGGGTCGATGACCGAGGTGAAATACCCGGTCGCGCCGGTTGAAGCGAGCGTCTCGAACTCGGACACCTGTGTCGCGAGCTGGCCTTGCGACGGGCCCTCGAAATGCGCGGCGATGCCGAGCTCCTTCGCGGCCCGCGCGTCGCCCTGCTTTCCGGCCACCCAGTAGGTCGCCAGGATGTTGACGACCATCCAGGTGTTGACAGCGCTCAGGCTCTTGCCCTTGAGCGCTGCGACCAGCGCGTTGCGCAGGCCGATCTCCTTGGTGTTGTCGAATCCCGGCGGGTGCACGCTCGCTGAGAGGAGCGCTGTTGCTGCGCCGGCCGATGCCGCCGCGCCGGCGGTCCCTGTGGTTTCGATCACGCCCGCTGCCGCGATCGCGCCCGCGACCATGAAGGCCACGCCGATCCGCGTGCCACGGGCACGCCGCTGCCTAATGCGTCTCTTCATCTACCTCTCCTCTGAGATTGGCTCTTCCCGGCCCCTGCATCAGCTCACGCTGAGGTGCGACTGGTGTCCGCCCCCCAGGGTTGTCTAGCGCTGAAGGGTGTTCACGCGCGCAACCGTATCCAAGCATACGTATGCAGGTCTCGTCAAATTGAAATTGGCGCGAGCCCGCGGATGTCGGAAATGCGCCGCAGGACAGCGGCGTCGACCCCGTCGCCGGGTGGCATTTGAGCCCGGGAGCGGCCGCCACGGGCAGCTCGGCGGCTCCGCCAGCGCCGGCGCCTGCGCTGTCGGCCCGGCGCCTCCGGGGCCCGCTCGCCCCTGCCCGCGCGTGAGCTAAGGCTCTCGCCCGCGCTTCAGGGCAGGCCCACGCGCGGGCACATCCGCGCGAGCGCGCAGGCATCGCACGCCGGCGAGCGGGCGAAGCAGGTGCGCCGCCCATGACGAAGCAGATTGAGATGCAGCTCTAGCTCCTCCCCGGGCGGGGTCAGCGCGAGCATCTCGTCGTGCAGCCGCTCGAACGGCGCCCCCGCCGAGAGCAGTCCGAGGCGCGTGCCGACCCGGCTGACGTGGGTGTCCACGGGAATGTCGCGCGCGCCGAAGCTGAAGAGCAGAACACAGGCGGCGGTCTTGCGCCCGACCCCCGGCAGCGCGCAGAGCGCCGCGCGGCTCTGGACGACCGACGCCGCGCCCATCCAGTCGAGGCTCAGCGGCTCGCCGATCGCGCGCAGGATCGCCTGGATCCGCACCGACTTGACGCGCGAGATCCCGCCCGGGCGGATCGCCTCCTCGACGTCTGAGAGCGGCGCGTCGCGTACCGCCTCCCAGCTGATCGCGCCGCCGGCGCCCGCGGCGAAGCGCTCGCGCAGGCGCAGGAACGCGACGTCCCGGTTGCGGTCGTTCGTGCTCTGCGAGAGCACGGTCAGGATCAGCTCGTCCAGCGGGCGGCGGTGCGGCGGCGCGCTCGGGATGCCGTAGAGCTCCCGCAGCCGCTCGCGCACGCGGCGCACACGCGCACGGTCGGGCGGGGGGTGGGGCGGCTCACGCACGCCGGTATCCTCGCGCCTGCCGATGGCCGGAGTCGAGCAACACACCGACGAGCTGGACGGCGAGCCGGTCAGCTGGCGCGTCGCTGACCTCGACGGGGCGAGCGCCACCGTCTACCTGCACGGCGCGCTGGACAGCTCGCTGGTCTGGCTGGCCTTCCTCGAGCGCACCGGCGGCGTCGCGCCGGACCTCCCGGGCTTCGGCGGTTCGGTCAAGGCCGTGACCTTCCCCTACTCGATCGCCGGCTACGACGGCTTCCTCGAGCGCTTCCTCGACTGGCTCGAGCTCGACCGCGTCAACCTCGTGATGCACGACTGGGGGGCGGCCGGGCTGTCCTTCGCCAAGCGCGCGCCCGAGCGCATCGAGCGGGTCGTGCTGATCAACCCGCTGCCGCTGTTCGACGGCTACCGCTGGAGCCGTCTGGCGCGGACGTGGCGGGCGCCCGCGCTCGGCGAGCTCTGGATGGGCAGCCTGACGCCGCGGCTGCTGCGGCGCGCGCTGCGCGACGCCAACGCCGGGCCGCTGCCCGAGAGCGAGCTTCGGCGGATCTACACGGGCCTCGACTTCGGCACCCAGCGCGCGATCCTCAAGCTCTACCGCAGTGCCACGCCGGGGACACTCGCCGCCGCCGGCGCCGGGCTCGACCAGCTCAGCGCGGCGGCGCTGATCCTCTGGGGCGAGCGCGACCCGTTCAACCCGCCGAGGGTCGCGGCGCAGTACGCCGCAGCGCTCGGCGGCGAGTGCGAGACCGCGCTGCTCGAGGACGCCGGACACTGGCCGTGGCTCGACCGCCCCGACCTGATCGAGCGCGTCGCCAACTTCCTCGCGCTGAACTGAGCGGAAAGGTACGATCACCCGGGATGACGGCTCGCCTCGCTCTCGTGCGGGGACGCGTCCTACCGAATGGCTGGGTGGATCTCCTCCGCCAGTGCAGCCTGTTCGGCCTCGCGTACCTGCTATATCGCCTCGTCGAGGGCGTGGTCTACAGCAACTCCTCGGTTGCGTTCGCGCACGCGCGCGAGCTGATCTCCTTCGAGCGCAGCCTGCACATCTTCGTCGAGCCGGCGATCCAGAGCTGGGCCACCAGCAGCCACCTTCTGGTCGTGATCGCGGCCTACACCTACATCAACGCGCAGACGACGATCCTGATCGCGCTGCTGCTCTACCTCTACATCGCCCACAACCGCAGCTACTACTTCGTGCGCAACGCGCTGTTCGTGGGCATGGCGATCGGCCTGATCGGCTACGGCCTGTTCCCGACCGCCCCGCCGCGCTTCCTGCCGGAGTGGGGCTTCATTGACACGATCAACCAGGTCACGGGAGTCTCCGGCAACAGCACGATCGCCAATATCTTCTTCAACCCCTACGCGGCGGTCCCGTCGATGCACGTCGCCTGCGCGGTGATCATGGGCTGGAGCCTCGCGCGGCTCGTGCGCAACCGCGTCGCCAAGGTCTTCTGGGCGATGTGGCCGCTCTTCATCACGTTCATGACCGTGATCACCGGCAACCACTTCCTGATCGACGCCGTGCTCGGCGTGCTCGTCGCCGGCGTGTCGCTGGTTGCCGCGCTGGCGCTCGCGGCGCTGCGCCCGCACGCCTGGACCTTCCGCGTCCCGCCGCGCGTTTCCGCCGGCGCACAGCACGCGCCGGTCCCAGCTACGTGAGCACGCCGGGCACGACCGAGCGCCCGCCCAAACCGCAGCGCCGGGGCTCGACGCTCTCCTCGGTCGAGCGGCGCGCGATGGTGCGCAACCGCCTGATCGAGTCGCGGCTGACGCCCAACGCGATCTCGCTGACCGGGCTCGCACTGAACGTGCTCGCCGCCGTGCTGGTCTGGCAGCGGCTGTTCTTCGTCGGTGGCGTCGCGTTCATCGTCGGCTCGATCATGGACACCCTCGACGGGCGCTACTCGCGGATGTCGGGCAAGGGCACGGCCTTCGGGGCGTTCCTCGACTCGACACTCGACCGCTGCGAGGAGGGGATCGTGCTGACCGCCGTGGCCGTCAGCTTCGTCCGCCAGCACAACCAGCTGGCGGTCGCAGCCGTCGTCGTCGCGGTGCTCGCCTCGCTGATGGTTTCTTACACGCGCGCGCGGGCCGAGGCGCTTGGCGTCGAGTGCAAGGTCGGCATCGCGACGCGCCCGGTGCGCGTCGTGATCCTGTCCGTGGGGCTCGTCTTCGCCCGCGGCGCCTCGCTCGGCCACTTCAACCTGCTCGCGCCCGCGGTCTACGTGCTCGCCGTGCTGAGCGCTTTCACCGTCGCGCAACGCGTCGTGCACGTGCACGGCGCGCTGGGCGACGCGTAACCGCAACCGCGGCACCGGTGTAGGACAATGTCAGTAATCCGAGAAGGGACACCGATTCCGTGAGCAGCACCAACGGCCATGCGGCCCACACCAACGGCAGCGCCCCCCGCCAACAGGACAAGGTGCGCGTCGCGATCATCGGCGTCGGCAACTGCGCCTCGTCGTTCGTGCAGGGCGTCCAGTACTACCGCGACGCCGACGGCGCCGAACAGGTCCCGGGCCTGATGCACGTCAACCTCGGCGGCTACCACATCCGCGACATCGAGTTCAGCGCCGCCTTCGACATCGACTCCAAGAAGGTCGGCCGCGACCTCGGCGAGGCGATCTGGGCAGGCGAGAACAACACGATCGCCTTCGCGGAGGTGCCCTCGCACCTCGGCGTGCCCGTCCACCGCGGCATGACCCACGACGGCCTGGGCAAGTACCTCTCCCAGCGGATCACCAAGGCGCCCGGCGAGACCGCCGACATCATCGGCATCCTGCGCGACACGCGTACCGACGTGGTCGTCTCCTACCTGCCGGTCGGCTCGGAGCAGGCGACCAAGTGGTACGTCGAGCAGATCCTCGATGCCGGCTGCGCCTTCGTCAACTGCATCCCCGTGTTCATCGCGCGCGAGGACTACTGGAACAAGCGCTTCAAGAAGGCGGGCCTGCCGATCATCGGCGACGACATCAAGTCGCAGGTCGGCGCGACGATCGTGCACCGCAGCCTGGCGCGGCTGTTCTCCGAGCGCGGCGTCTGGCTGACGAACACCTCACAGCTCAACGTCGGCGGCAACATGGACTTCTTCAACATGCTCGAGCGCGAGCGCCTGGAGTCCAAGAAGATCTCGAAGACCAACGCGGTCACCTCGATCATGGGCCACGAGCTGCCGGCGGAGGACGTCCATGTCGGGCCGTCCGACTACGTGCCGTGGCTGACCGACCGCAAGTGGGCTCACATCCGCCTCGAGGGCAGGGCCTTCGGCGACGTGCCGCTCAACCTCGAGCTCAAGCTCGAGGTCTGGGACTCGCCCAACTCGGCCGGGATCGTGATCGACGCGGTGCGCTGCTGCAAGCTCGCGCTGAACAACGGCATCAGCGGCCAGCTCGACGGCCCGAGCTCATACCTGATGAAGTCGCCCTACAAGCAGCGGCCCGACGACATCGCGCGGGCCGACACCGAGCGCTTCATCGAGCGCTACAAGCTGCTCCGCCCGCCAGCCAAGCCGGCGGGCGCGAAGCCGGCGAGCGCGAAGGCTGTAACCGCGAAGGCACCGAGCGCGAAGCCGGCGGGCGCGAAGGCGCGCCCGAAGAACAAGAAGTAGCGCGCAGCGCGAGCGCAGCCGGGAGTGGCGGGCGCTCATCGCGGCAGCGCGTGTGGTCGCGGTCGGCGCGTGCGGGCGCAGTGAGCGCGTGCGCGAAGATGTGAAGTCGCGAGCGGCGGTGTCCGGTTCGCCGGCTCGGCGTCGTCTTGGAGGGTGACATGGATTTCGAGACGCTGGTTCGCACCGAGGAGGGCTGGCTCACGCGCCGCCTCTCCAGCGCCCTGGGCGGCGACACGCACGCCGCCGAGGACCTCCGCCAGGAGGCGTTCGTGCGCGCCTGGCGCAGCCTGCCCTGCGACCTCGACCCAGGGCGCCAGCGCGCCTGGCTTCGGCGGACGGCCTCCAACCTCGCGATCGACGAGCTTCGCCGCCGCGGGCGCCGGCCGACGGCGAGCCTCGAGGCGGCCGACGCGATCGCAGCCGCCACGGCGCCGCGGGAGCCGGATGCCGCGCGCGAGGCGCTCGAACGCCTCAGCCCCAACGAGCGCCTGCTGCTGCTGCTGCGCTTCAGCGGCGGCCTGCGCCACGCCGAGATCGCCCAGCTCCTCGACAGCTCCGAGGAGGCGATCCGCAAGCGCGTCGCCCGCGCGCGGCGCGCGTTCCTGATCTCCTACCGTGCGGCGCGGCGCGGCCAGGCGCCGCTTGTCCTGGTGGTGGCGCGCGAGGAGGCGCCCGCGCCGTACGTGAACTGGCTCGAGAGTGCCGGCGCGCAGGTCCGCATCGCGCCCGAGCACCCGACCGAGCGCGACCTCGTGCTCGCGGATGCGCTCGTCCTCACCGGCGCCGTCCGCGACGTCCACTCCGAGCTCTACGGCGAGCGCCCGCGCGCGCTGCGCGGCGAGCCGGACCTCAAGGGCGACCGCGCAGACCTCGCGCTCGTCCACACCGCACTGGCGCTCGACCTGCCGATGGTCGGCGTCTGCCGCGGCCACCAGCTGCTCAACATCGCGACCGGCGGCACGCTCTACCAGGACGTCATCGCAGACGGCCTCACCGCCGAGAGCCACGACGCCGGGTGCCACCGTGTCCTCACCGGACGCGACGGCGCGACGCGGCGGCTGGTTGGGCGCTCCGTCGAGGTCGCCAGCACACACCATCAGGCCGTGCGCCGACTCGGGCGCCGGCTGCGCCCGACCGCCAGCTCAAGCGACGGCGTGATCGAGATGATCGAGCGCGAGGACCGCCGCTTCGCGCTCGGACTCCAGTGGCACCCCGAGATCAACGGCGCGCTCGGCGATGCAATCGCGGAGGCGCTCGTCGAGGCGACGGCGCTGCAGGCGGCGGCATGACCGCCGGCGCCTCGGTCACGATCCGCCTGGCGGGCACGCACGAGGCAGCGACGCTGGCGCGCCTCGCCGAGCTCGACAGCGCCACGACGCCGTCGGCGCCCGCGCTGCTCGCAGAGGTCGCCGGCGAGGTGCTCGCCGCGATCTCGCTGGCCGACGGCGCGATCGTCGCGAATCCCTTCCGGCGCACCGCCGACGCCGTCGAGCTGCTGCGCGCTCGCGAGCGCCAACTGCGCAGCGGCGGACGCCGGCGACGGCTCGCGGCGGCGCCGGCGTGGCTGCGGCTGCGCTCTCCGGCTCTCGGCTAGAGCGCCGCGCGCGCTAGTCGCGCCACCGTCGGCCCGTATGCTGGCGACGTGCCGTTTGCGATCGCACAGGTGTCCCCGCACCCGTGGGAGGCCCGCACCGAGCTCGGGCTCTACATCGAGCGCGTGTCCGGCGAGCTGGCCGCGCGGGGTCACCGCGTGCTGATCGTCGCGCCCTCGGAGTCGGCGCGCGCGGCGTCAGCCTCGCGGCGCGCGCTGCGGGCCGCGCGCGATGACCCCTCGGCGCTGTTTGGGCCGGACGGCGAGGCGGGCCTGTTCCTCGCCGGCGAGGTGATCTCGACGACCGGCCGCGGGCCGGGGCTGCCGGTCGATGTGGCGCACACGGTCGAGGAGCTGATGGGCGTACTGCCGCTGGACTTCGTCCACGTGCACGAGCCGTTCGCGCCGAGCACGGCGAGCGCAGCGCTGCGCCACTCGCGCGCGCTCAACATCGGCAGCTTCCACGCCCCGACCGAGCGGCTCCTCTCGACCCAGGTTGCGCGCCGCTTCGTCGAGCTCTTCTTCGGCCGCCTCGACGCGCGCATCGCGAGCTACGCGGCCACGGCCGCGCTGATGCGCTCGCACTTCCCCGCCGAGTACCGCGTGATCCCGCCGGTGGTCGACGCCACGGCGGCGGCGCGCTCGCCCTCGCCGCGGCTACGGATCGCCTTCGTCGCGGCCGAGGAGCGCGCCGCACTGCGCACCTTCCTGCGCGCACTGCGGCGCCTCGAGCACGGCGAGGACTGGGAGGCAACGATCCTCTACGGCGCCGGCGGCGGTGGCGCCGTGGCGTTACGGTCGGAGCTGCGCGCCCGCGTCACTTTCGTCGAGGGCGGCGAGGCCGAGCGCGCACGCGTACTCGCGGAAGCCGACGTCGTCGTGCTCGCCTCCAGCGGCGCGCTGCCGGCGCCGGCACTCGCGCTCGCGGCCATGGGCGCCGGAGCCGTGCCGCTCGCCTCGCGGATCGAGGTCTACGAGGAGCTGCTCGATGGCGGCGAGCGCGGCCTGCTGTTCGAACCGGGCGATGTCGACACGCTCACCGC
>Ga0182024_10019531_pt1 | contig 12480 bp, 14 predicted proteins | sample P32metaG_FD_120480 | JGI IMG/M metagenome (GOLD analysis project Ga0182024, IMG submission 120480) | Permafrost microbial communities from Stordalen Mire, Sweden - P3-2 metaG (Illumina Assembly) | ecosystem: Environmental > Terrestrial > Soil > Wetlands > Permafrost | place: Sweden: Stordalen... | reverse complement strand
GTGGTGGGGCTAGTAAGAATCGAACTTACGACCTCGTCATTATCAGTGACGCGCTCTAACCGACTGAGCTATAGCCCCGCAGGGGTACCAATCTACACCAGGCCTACAACCGGATTAGAGCTGCCAGGCCTTCCACAATTTCGCCGCGGTCGATTGACTGGCCGTGGCGAGCAGGGTTCCCGACTGACTCCAAAGAAACCCGGTGCCCTGGGCGAAGCCGCCAACCAGTGCGTGCATTTTGATCTCACAAAGCACCCACTCCGTTGGTTGAAGGGTGGCCACGCGTATGGTGTTGTCCAGACTGCGCCCCATGGTGGGATTTCCGACGAGCTGGCTCACCCCACCCGAGACGAAGTCACCGAAGATCGCCAATGTCGCGGCCGACGGATCGACGTGGCCGGGAATGCGCGACCAGAGCGACGGCGCGTGGGCGAAGGTAGTGCCACCGGTTTCACCGGCGCCCTTCCTCGACGCCACGCGGCAGTCCAGGTGCTGAAAGATCGATCCATCCACCGAGAAAGGTCGTTCGATCTCGGGGCAGTCGTCGGGAGCGGGCACCTTGGGCATGGTCAGGGGCGAAGGGGCGCTCATCTCACCGTTTCCGAGGGCCGCGTTGACGGTCAGAATCTCACGGCCTTCAACGGTGGCGGTGGCGCGGGCCTGGGTGACGTTGCCGCCGACCACCAGTAGATTCGTCGTCACTTCAACCTCCGCATCGAGGGCCGCGTAAGAAAGATACTGAGCGCTGGCCCAAATAGTTGGCCGCCCGGCGGCCTCTTCTAGGGCCACGATTCCCGCGGCCAGTCCGCACCCCCCAAAGAGGAACTTTCGCGGCGTGGCCAATCGTTCGTCGACCTTGAAGGACCAGGAATTCTCGCCCTTACGCGACATTCCGAGAAACCTGTTTGCATCCACGAGGGCCGAGGTTACTGGAATTGCCCGAATTGGCTTGCGCGGCGCGGATAAAGTGCCGTTCGCGCCAATTGGGGCAGACTTAACGAGTGATCGATCCACGGTTTGTCTTTCTCGCGATAGCGCTGTCGCTGATTGGCATGTCCGGCTACGTTCGCGACACCTTGCGTGGCGTGACCTCGCCCAATCGAGTGACCTGGAGTCTGTGGGCCGTCGAAGGCGTACTGGCCTTCGTGGTGGAAGTCCAACAGCACGTGGGTCTCGCCTCGCTCATGACCCTTACGATGGGTTTCGTGCCCTTCGTCGTGGTGGCGGCCACGCTGCGCACTTCGCATCGCGCGTGGAAGATTGGCAAGTTCGATATATTTTGCGGCGTCGTATCGGTATTAGGTTTGGTCTTCTGGTTTTTCATCAACGAGCCCACGGTGGCGCTCATTTCCTTTGTCGCCGCCGATCAAATTGCCGCGCTACCGACCTTGCGCAAATCGTGGTTGGCTCCGTCGAGCGAGTCGGCCCGGGCCTTCTTCTTCGGCTTCGCTAATTGCGCGGTGACCTTGATGACGCTTAAGCACTTCACCACCGCCGGAGTGCTCTTTCCCGGCTGCATCCTGTTCACCGATTTGACCATTGGCATTCTGGTGGTCAGCAACGTCGGACCCCGTCTTCGCGGCGACCAGCGACTTATTTCTACGCCACGGGTGGCCTGATGCCGGCGGATCCCCTTCCCTCCTTGGACGAGCGTTACGAAGAGGGTCGAGCGCACCGAGAACGTACGCCGCGGGCGACGCTCGCCACCTTGGCCGAGCGACCCGCCAGCTACGATCCCGTAGCCCGCTTGATGTGGCAGGGCGAGAGCCGCGTCGCACAACTCCTGCCTATCCGTTATCAGCGCATGCTCGTCAATCCCTTGGCCTTCTATCGCGGCTGCGCGTTGCTGATGGCCGACGATCTCGCGAGGGGATCGAGCACGGCGATTGAAGTGCAGATTTGCGGTGACGCACACCTATCGAACTTCGGGGTATTCTCATCGCCCGAACGCCAGCAGGTCTTCGACGTCAACGATTTTGACGAAACCGATGTCGGTCCTTTTGAGTGGGACGTGAAACGACTCGTCACCTCAATGGCCATTGCCTCGCACTATCTCGGCCACGACGTCCACCAGCAAGAGGCCATCGCGATGGACGCGGCCAAAGAGTATCGACGGGCCATGCAGCGGTTCTCTAAGGAGACCCGGCTCGACGTCTGGTACGCGACCCTGGACGTGAACGCGGTGATGAAGGACCTCCACGGGTTTCTCGCCGACCACGCGATGCTGAAGATTAATACGGTCATTGGCGGGGCGAAGAGCCAGGACTCGGCGAAGTCCTACGGCAAAATGGTCAACTACGAAAATGTGCGACCGCGCATCAGGCTCCAGCCGCCCCTCATTACCGCTCTGGGCGGGGCGGTCGGCTCGTCGTCGGACACGCGCGAGGTGCTGGAACGGGTACTCGACGGTTACAAGGCAACGTTGAGCAGTGACCGACGTGAACTGCTCAGTCAGTACGTGCCCGTCGACGTCGCGCGCAAAGTGGTGGGAGTCGGTTCGGTGGGCACGCAGTGTTACGTGATGCTCTTCGTGGGGCGGGACCGCGACGACCCCTTCTTCCTGCAATTCAAAGAAGCGCAAAGCTCGGCGGTCTCGCTTTCTCGGGGCACCTCCTCTCCCTTGGAACCCGGGGAACGGGTGGTGCACGGCCAGAAACTGATGCAGGCGACCCCCGACCCCTTTTTGGGCTGGCACACCCTGGACGTGGAGGGGGTGTCGCGGAGTTTCTACGTTCGCCAGCTCTACGACAACAAGGCGTCGGTCATTATTGATCAGCTCAATGAGTCGCTGCTGGTGGCCTACGGCCGGGCCTGCTCGTGGGCGCTCGCCCGAGCTCACGCGCGCTCGGGCCGTTCGGCGGAAATCGCGGGTTACCTCGGAAAAAATGAGCGATTCGAAATCTCCGTTACGGCCTTCGCGCTGGCGTACCGCGACCGAAATCAAAGTGACTACCAAGCGTTGCAGAGCGCGGCGAAGCAAGGACGTATTACCGTAGCGACGTGATGAGGCTCTTGCCATTTCACTGGCACGTCATTGAACTGCTGGTTCTGGTCGCGGCCGGCGCCGGCCATTGGTTTTTCGTGGCGCCCGTGCAACAGCGCCGTTTCGCCCTTTACGCACTGTTGGCCATGGCCGTGGTGACCCTCTGGCCCATTGGCGATCTCGCGGCGACCGTCTCGTTGACGGTCGCGACCGTGCAGCGGCTGGTCATCTTGCTTTTCGTCGCGCCGATGTGGCTGCTCAGCACGCCGACGACGGTCTTTTCGCGACTCACGCGCCCCGCGCCAGTCGACTTCGTGATGCGTCGCCTCGCGCATCCCGGCATGGCGCTGGCGGCGGTGACGGTGCTCGGCACCCTCGCCATCACGCCCGCGGTAGTCGACTGGGCGGCCCACGGCGAGCTCAACCGGGACCTCGTCTTGCTCGGTGTCTTGGCGGTGGGCTTCGTACTGTGGATTCCCGGCCTGTCGATTTTGCCGGGCACCAAGCGACTGTCGCCGACCGGGCGGGCCGGCTACATCTTTGCGTCGTCGCTGTTAGTCACCAGCCTTTCGTTCGTATGGATTTTCTCCCGGCACTCCCTTTATCCGGCGTTGCACCACCAGTACGCCCTGTTGCACATGACGCCGTTGTTCGATCAACAACTGGCCGGCTTCGTGGCGAAATTTGGCTGTTACATACCAATGTGGTCGGTGGCCTTCATAATTTTTTCGCACGCGGAAGAGCGGGGAATCCCCGTCGAAGAGACGCCGCTGCACTGGGCGGACGTGGAGCGCGAGCTGCTGCGAATTGACCGCCAGCGCGCCCGGGCGCTTCGCCGCCACCGGCCTTCGTAGCGCAACCTTTGGTAGGCTTATCTCCCTTTGGGGACGTAGCTCAGTTGGTAGAGCGCGGGCTTTGCAAGCCTGAGGTCGTGGGTTCGATCCCCATCGTCTCCACCAAAAAAATGAGGCGCTCAGGTTTCAGACGGACCTTCGTCCCCGGAAGCGATTCTGAGCAATCGCCGCTCCGGCCAGGATGAGTACGGCGCCCACTGGCTCATTCCACGAGAGTGCTTCATGCAGAAAGGCTACGCCCACGATCACGGCGAAGAGAGGCGTCAGGAACGTGACGCTACTGGCGACCGTGGCCGGGGCGTTGTTCACCACGTGGAAGTTCAAGATGTAGGCAATGCCAGTGCCCAGAACGCCGAGGGCGAGCAATCCGAAGATTGATGACGCGCGTGGATGCTGATGCACATGGCCGAAAAGGAGCGCGAACGGCAGAAGTTGCAGCGTCCCGCAAAGAACTTGTCCGGTGGCGAGCGACACGGGTGATTCGTCTCGTTCACTGAGGTGGCGTCGGGCGTAGGGAAAGCCAACGCCGTAGCAAAGTACCGCCGCCACGCAGGCACCGATTCCCAGCAACTGGCCATGGCCGAAGCCGCGCCATACGCCAATGACGACCAGCACGCCCACAAAGCCGATAATCAGACCAATGAAGATGTTGCGGCTCGCGCGTTGCTGGCGAAAAAGCAGCAGCACTGCGCCGAGCGTCGCCAGCGGGGTCAGGGAGTTGATGAGTCCGGCCAGGACCGCCGAGATGTGGGTCTCTCCGTACGCAAAGAGCGTGAAGGGCGCGCTGTTGATCAAGAACGAGAAGACAAAGAGGTGGCGCCAGGTAGCAATCCGGCGGGGCAGTTTGGTGCCAGTTACGACAGCGATGATCAACAGCGCGCTGGCACCGGCGAAGAGTCGAAGAAAAGCGACGTCGACCGGCGACACGGCCCGTAATCCCAGTTTGATCCACCAAAATGAACAGCCCCATATCGCGCCCAGCAGAAGAAATGAAGCCGGCCACGGCATCGAGCGATGAACGTGAGTCCCCAAAGCGCTGTGTGGTGCCACCGGCTCGGTCACGTCGGCACCTACTTGGCTTCGGCTACGAGAAGCGCCTCTTTGGTCTCGAGCCCCCAGCGATAGCCTCCAAGGGAACCGTCTTGGCGTATCACGCGGTGACATGGAACGGTGAGGGCGACCATGTTTTTGCCGCAGGCAGAACCGACGGCTCGTACAGCTTTCGGCGATCCAATGAGTTCGGCGACTTGGGAGTACGAGCGAGTCTCTCCAGCGGGGATCGTTCGCAGCGCTTCCCAGACTCGGATTTGAAAGGCGGTGCCCTGTAGGTCGAGTGGCAATTTCGTGGAGTCGGCCTCGCCCCGCACCGAGAGCGCCAGTATTTCAGCTATGTCGGCAAGGCCTTCGTCGTCGCGTTCAATGGTGGCGTTGGTAAATTCCGACACCAGTTCCTTGGCGAGGACGCTTTCGTCCGGACCCACCATGACCGCGCACACGCCCTTGCGTGTACTCGCGGCCAGGACGATGCCAATCGGTGTGATGATTGACGTGAAGCCAATGCGCTCGCCGCGGGCCCCCTCTTTGTATCGACCCGGCGTCATACCCAGGCGTGAAGCGCCGTGCTCGTAGAACGCCCGGTTTGAACCAAAGCCAGCCTCGATGACGGCGTCGGTCACGGCCGCACCGGCGCCAAGCGCCCGACGAGCTCGCTCCGCCTGCTGAGCACGTACGTAACTGCTCATCGACACACCCACCACCTCGGAAAACCGACGACGCAAGTGGCGCACGCTGTAACCCAAGGTAGAGGCCATCGCCGCGACGTCCGGCAGCTCGTCGCTACCCTCAAGAATTCGACAGACCTGAATCACGGCCGCGATGGATTGATCTTCGTCGCGTCCGACATTGGGGCGACAGCGCTTACAGGCTCGATACCCAGCATCCACGGCCTGCGCGGACGTGGCAAAGAATTCGACGTTGGTGCGCAGAGCTTTTCGTGCGCCGCAGCCCGGGCGACAGTAGACGCCGGTGGTGCGAACGGCGTACACGAAGAGCCCCGACACGGTTTCGTCGTGCGTGTCCACCGCGCGCCATCTGGTTTCGTCAAGAGTTTCCATAGTTCGTAACTTAGGGACCCGGCAGCGGTGTCGCCTCCCGGTGGCGGACTTAGAACTTTTGTCCGTTACCCCATCTCCGTTATTGTCAACTCCCGTGGACTTTACTTCGACGTCGGAGCTCGCTATGGCCCGTGCGTGGGCCCGCGAGTTGCTGGGCGAGTCCAGTCCGGTGGACTTCTTTCTCTCTCCTCTTCGATTTGTCTCGAGTGAGCGCACCGCTCGCTCGCTGTCGCTGACCCTGTCGGGTGAGCACTGCTACGGCCTGGCCTTTGGACCCGAGCCACCCTTGAATCCGACGTGGACCAGTTGCTCGATTGACCAGTCTTCGTTCGGCGATCATCTGGGCCCGCTCGTGGCGAACGACCAGTGGGACTTCTTCTCTATTGATACCGCGGGGTCTTCCCGCCAGTCGTCGGTGGAGGAAGTGAGTGATGACGATCTAATCGCGGAGATTCTCACCGAGCACGCTCCGCTCTCGCGGGTGTGGCCCGGCAACAAAGAAATAGTCAACTGGTACGGCGTACGCGACCATCAAGGTCGGTGGGCCTCGATCGGGGCTTTGGTGCGTTGGGAGTCGGGCCGGCACGTGATCGTTTCGGTAGTGACCGTCAGCGCTCAGCGAGGCCAGGGCCTGGCCCAACTACTGCTGAGCGGCATGGTCGCCGAGGCGCGGCGCCGCAACATCCGCTGGCTCGGACTCGGCGTGGCGCACGACAACCTTGCGGCGCAGCGTACCTACGAGCGCACGGGATTCGTCGCGCGCGCCAACTTCACGAATTACGCCCTCGCGTAAAGCTGGCGCACCTATTTCTGGCTGCGATAATGCTCTCGCCATATCAGTCGGTAGACCCGACTGCGTCGAGGGATGGAACGTAGTCCCGGGATGAAGGGCATCAGGGTGAGACCGGCGGTCAGGATGATCATGGTCGCCAGCACCAAAATGTCGGCGTTGCTGCTGGTACTAAAGGGAGAGATCTGGTACCAGAAGGTGTAGAGCCACAGCCACGCCGAGCCCGGGTAACTGCCCGTCTCGTTCATCACGCCCCACTGGTTTCCCTGGAGGTGCTGCTTGCCGGCGACGTCGGCCAGATAGCTTCCGTCGGAGATGAACAGCAGGCTTTGGGTGTAGTCCGTTGAATAGAAGCTGTCCCCGGTGATGAGGGCCTGGTCCAGTGCCCCGCTTCGAGCCATCATGGTGAGGTCGTTGATCATCAATGGCACGGGACCGGCGTTGGTGGCGTTCACGATCACTTGGCCGTTTTCGAACTTCATCTTGCCCGCGGCCTTGGTGTAGCTGGCCACCCAGGCCGCGCGCGTTGACGCCGAGGCCCCCGACCACTTGGCCAGGCTCTTGTGGAGCACCGGTTGATTGGGCAGCGCCTTCAAGGGATCGACCACGAAATCAGTGACGGTGTTGATCGGAATGTGCACGCCGACCCAATAGTCGAGCTTCAGCGGTCCGAGATTCTGGTTGGCACTGGCGGGCTGAATGTTATAGGGCGCGCCGTACGCCGCGGTGAGCGACGTGCCGTTCAGTTCGCTGAGGGCCGTGGTGGCGAAATCAACGGGCGCGTGGTTGGACCAACTCTTGATGGTGATGGCGGGAACGTCGGGTGAACCAAAGACGACGGCCAGCAGAACCGTCAACAGGCCAATGACCACAACGGCGATAGTGCCCTCTTTGATGATGTCGTAAGGGGTGTGGCCGCCCTTCCATTCGGGCGCGTCGACGTCGGGGCGAAATGCCTTCTTACTCATTGGTCCGCTCCCACGTTCTCTTCAAATGGTGGTACAACACCCTTGATGCGCACCATGACGACGTGGGCACCCACCAACAGCACCAGCACGAGCGGCATCAGCACGATGTGCCACATCAGCATCTGGCCGGGGTTCAACAGATTAAAGAACGCTCCGCCCCCGGTGGAGTTGATGGCGTCCTTGGCCTGGGTGGATATCCACTGAGAGTCGAAGTTGGTCTGGGAGACGTAACCAGTCAGAGCGGTCACGACCGACATAAGGAAGAGCACCATGCCGGTAATCCAGGTCATGGCCCGCCCCCCGCGCCACGCGGCCATGAAGTACTTGCCCCACAGATGAACCACCATGGAGAAGAAGAAGATCTCCACGCTCCAGAGGTGCAGCGAGTTCACGAAGTGGCCAATGTTCGAGACGTGCCACCATTGGGGCCCAAATATGGCCAAGACGCAGCCCGTGGCGATGACCACGATGAGCGCCGAGATGGTGGCGACGCCAAAGACGTAGATCCACGAGGCGACGTAGCTGGGCTGGGTGTCGGGCAACATCTTTTCCGGCGGAAGCTTGCCGAAGCCGCGACGGCGTAGCCGGGTCGTCCATTGACGATCGATTTCCGAGGTGCTCACTGGTTCTCCTTACGGCGACGTCGGCCGGGGAAGGGAAGCACCAGCGCCAGCACGAAGACCACCACCATCGAGGCAATGACGATGGCGTTGGCGGCACTTATCTCTAGGAAGTGCCAGTGAAAATAATGACCGGGATCATTGAGCGGCAGCAATGCCGCGGAGAGGAAAGGCCCCATACCTTAAATCCGTTTCTCGGTACCACCCCCGCGACAGTCTCGCACATAACTTGCAGGTCGAAGAAAGGACAAAAGTCCTTTGTCTTATTTCTTACGTGGTGAGCTTTTTGGTCCCCGGTTCACGGTCGTGGGCACTTTGGCGTAAATGGAATTGGGTGACCCCAATGGTGAGCGACACTGCTCCGACGACGTGAAGCTCCACCAGTGCGGCCGGCACGTGGGTCAGGTACTGGGTGACCCCGATGGCGGCCTGGAGAAGTGAAATGAGAACGAGACGGCGCACGCCGAGCTGCAGCGCTTTAGGAGCACCGGTCTGCCACACCGCCGCCAGGAGACCCAGCACCAGACCGATGAAGAGAAGGGCCGTCGCCGAGTGGACCCAGGCCGCGTCGGAAAAGGCGAAGGGCAGCCGTTTGGCCACCAGTTGACCTTGGGAGGCGCCGGAATGCGGACCGGAACCGGTGGTCGCGGTGCCGGTGATGACCAGCACGGCAAAGGGTATCCAAAGCAACCTCGCAATCTGGCGAAAGTGGGGGTCGCGGACATCGGCCCTCGTACCGGGCCCGTAGAGGTATTTCGAGCGGTGATACAGCACGGCGCCGATCACCACCATGGCGAGCGAGAGCAAAAGATGCAACGAGACGAGCCAGGGGTTGAGCTTGCTGTAGACCACGAAGGCACCGAGCGCGGCGTCGACCATTATGCCCACGATCAACATCCCCGTCAGGACAATCAGGTCGCGCCGTTGGGGACGGCGCAGACAGGCCGAGATGAACGTGATCGCCACGACCACGAATAACAACGCGGTGATCATCCGGTTGCCGTACTCAATGAAGTGATGAATTCCCCACGGACTGGTGATGCGGCCCTTGAAACAGGTGGGCCAGTCGGGACAGCCCAGGCCCGATCCGGTGAGCCGAACGGCCGCTCCTGAGAGGACTATCAGAATCATGGAAAGAAAGGAGGCCAGGGCGAACCAACGAAACACCGGTGGCGAGACGGTGCGTCGTGGTGAGGCCATCTTCGTAGCCTAGAGAAAGCCCGCGTCTCCTAGTATGCCCCTATGACAATCACCGCCCCTTTGTCCCGCTCGCGCGTGGACGTAGTACGGGGTTACGTCGCTCTCACCAAGCCCCGTATTATTGAACTTTTGCTGGTCACCACGATTCCGACCATGGTGGTGGCGGCCAACGGCATTCCCGGACTCTGGCTCATCGTCGCCACGCTTATTGGGGGCACCTTGGCAGCCGGGGGGGCCAACGCCTTCAACATGGTGCTGGACCGTGACATCGACGCCATCATGGAGCGCACAAAACGCCGTCCCCTGGTAACTGGCGTCATGACGCCACGGGCCGCCACCATCTTCGCCGTGGCCCTGGAACTGGCTTCCTTTACCGCGCTGGCGCTATGGGTCAACTTGTTGTCGGCCTACCTCGCCATGGCGGCGACCGCCTTCTACGTGGTGGTGTACACCTACTGGTTGAAGCGGCGCAGCAAGCAGAACATCGTGATCGGCGGCGCCGCCGGAGCGGTGCCGGTATTGGTTGGCTGGGCGGCGGTGACCAACTCGCTGTCGTGGACGCCGGTGCTGTTGTTCCTGGTGATCTTCATCTGGACCCCCCCGCACTTTTGGGCCTTGGCCGTTCGTTACCGCGACGACTACGAAGCGGCCAATGTCCCCATGATGCCGGTGGTCGCCTCGTTGCGGCGCACGACGTTAGAGATCCTCATCTATTCGGTAATCATGTGGGCCATTACGGTCCTGGTGGGTCCGGTGGCCCATCTCGGTTGGATTTACGCCATTACCGCCCTGGTGCTCGGTGGAATGTTCACGTTCTACGCGCTACGGCTCTATCGTCACGCCCTCAATGACCGCGCCGACGTCGGCGAAGCGATGCGGCTGTTCCATTTTTCGATCACGTACCTGACCGCGTTGTTCGTCTTGATGGCAGTGGATGTCCTTGTCCGAAACCACTAAGCCGCAACGAGGTCACCCATCGCCGATGATGTTCGTCTCCATCGGCATCGGCACCGTGGTGGCGGTGGCCCTGATCGTGATCGTCTCGATCCTCACGGGCGGGCCCGTAAAGGGCAACCAGGGATTTGCGACCTCGAACCTGGTGGGCACGACGGTGAAGGGATTCACCTTGGGCGGCCTCAACGGTGGTGAGCAGCGCGCCCCCTGGTCCGCGGGACACCCCGGCGTCTTGATCTTCTTCGCCAGTTACTGCGGGCCGTGCCACAAGGAAATGCCCGAAGTCGCCACGTACGTATCCAGCCACAACGAGAAGCCGGTGGTGGTGATGGGCATCGACGCCGTTGATCGCCGTTCCTCGGGCCAGGCCTTCATCAAGACGTCCCACGTGACCTTTCCCGTGGCCTTCGACCCCAACGGCGTCGTGACGACGAACATCTTCAAGTTCGCGAACGTGCCCGAAACGGTGTTCGTCTCCAAACATGGCGTGGTCCAACACGTCTACTTCGGGGCCATTCCCGTGAGCGAGCTGAAGATCGGCCTCGCCGACCTGCACAGTTAGTCGAAGCGAAACGTTCGCGCCGCCAAGAGTGGCGCCAGCACGGCCCAGATGGCGAGCGAAAGCCAGTCGGCGCCCGTAGGGGACCGGCCCAGTCCCAACACCCGGTGCAGTCCGTCGGCCATGGCGCCCGACGGTACGCCCACCACCACCTTTTGCAGGAAAGTCGGGAGTGAAGTGACGGGCACCACTATGCCCGACACCAAGAGCAACACCAAATACAGGCCGTTGCTAGCGGCCAGATTCACTTCGGCGCGCAGGCTTCCGGCGAGCATCAGGCCAATCCCTGCGCATCCCGCCGAGCCCAGGATCAACAGCGCGCCCGTTTCAAAGACGCCCGGGCCGCCACCGTGGGGATGCCACTTGAGTAGCAACGCCACCGCCGACAGGATGAGCACTTGGATCAGTTCGGTCACCAGGACGGCGGCCATCTTGGCGCCAATGAGACGGCGTTGGCCGAGGGGGGTGACGTGCAGGCGACGCAGCACACCAAAGGATCGTTCGAATCCCGTGGCGACGGAGAGAGCGACCAGTGACGTGGAAAGCACGCACAGCGCCAAGATTCCCGGGGCGATGAAGTTGATCCGGTGGGTCGTGGGCGAGGCGGTGACGTGGGAGAGCGAGAAGAAGACCAGCAGGAGCACCGGTATTCCGATGGTGAGCAGTAGCGTTTCGCCGCGGCGAATCGTCATGCGCACCTCGGCGCCAGTTTGGGCCAGCAACGCTCTCACGACGGGGCCTCTTCTCGTTCGCCGGCAATGAGTTCGAAGTAACGCTCTTCGAGGGAGGCGCGCGTGCGCAGCGAGGTCATGGAAAGCCCGACCTCGCTGAGAAAACCCGTGACGGCGGCGATGCGTTCGGGTGACGACGTCGTGGCGCAGCGAAGACGCAGAGGGCCGTCCGTTGCCACGTCGCAGCCGAGCAAACTGGCGAGCGCCGCCGGGTCGGCCGGACCGGACGTCTCAATGATCATTTCGGGGTTGCCGGTCAGTTCCTCCAGCGTTCCCTGCACCACCACGTGTCCTTTGTTCATGATCACCATTCGATCGGACAGTCGTTCGGCCTCGTTGAGTTCGTGGGTGGTGATGAGCAGAGCGCAGCCGCGGCCACGTTCGCTGTGGACCAGGTCACGGATCACCTGGCGTCCTTCGGGATCGACTGCGGTCGTCGGTTCATCGAGCACCAGAATTCGCGGTCGTCCTATGAGGGCGAGCGCGAGCAATGTACGCTGCTGTTCGCCACCGCTGAGGCGCCGCCACGGTGTTCGTGAGCACTGCTGGAGGTCCAACAGATCCAGCAACTCCTTCGCCGTGCGCGGCGCGTCGTAGTAGGTGGCCGTCAGGTCGAGCACTTGGGCGGGGGACATGGGAAACCAGACGCCGCCACGCTGTAAGAGCGCGCCAGTGCGAGCCACCACTTCTCGGTGGTCGCGACGCGG
>Ga0182024_10019530_pt1 | contig 12480 bp, 8 predicted proteins | sample P32metaG_FD_120480 | JGI IMG/M metagenome (GOLD analysis project Ga0182024, IMG submission 120480) | Permafrost microbial communities from Stordalen Mire, Sweden - P3-2 metaG (Illumina Assembly) | ecosystem: Environmental > Terrestrial > Soil > Wetlands > Permafrost | place: Sweden: Stordalen... | reverse complement strand
CGCGCCGGTGGCAACCGTGCTCGGAGCCATGCTTCTCGCGGTTGCGTGCGTTGGCTGGCTGCTCTTTTTTATCCACCACATCTCCTACGCGATCAGCGTCAATCACATGGTGGACCGGATCGCAGCGGAGACCGAGCGCATCGTCGATGAGGTGATGCCCTGGCCCCGCAATCGGAGCCACCTTGCCGCCGACGAACAGATCGACCAGATTCTCTGGAAGTCGACGCTTCCGGCGGAGATCTCGGGATATATCCGATTCATCGATACCCACCGTCTCCTCGCCCTGGCCAAACAATATCGGATCAAGATCCGCGTGATGCGCCGCATCGGCCACTTTGTTCCCGCCGGCGTGACTTTGCTCATGATTTCGCGGGCCGAGCGGGTGTCGCCCGAGCTGATCGCGGAGCTACGGGCGGCGATCGATCTGGGACCCTCGAGAACCCTCCAGCAGGATGTCGAGTTCGGCATTTTGCAGATCGTCGATATCGCGCTCAAGGCGATCTCGCCAGCGGTGAACGATCCCAGCACCGCGATCAGTTGCATCGACCAGTTGAGCCGCATTCTGATCCGCGTCGCGTCGCGCGAGACGCCGCAGTCCGGTCTCTACGATCCACCCGGAAATCTGCGGGTCTTCATTCCCTGGATCGGGTTCGACGGCCTGTTTCATACGGCCTTCGAACAGATCCGCTGGTATGCGAGGACGGATGTCGCGGTCAGCCTTCGGCTCCTGCGCGCATTGGGCGATATCGCTTCCACCGTCGACGATCGGGAAATGCGTCAAGCGATTGTCGATCGCGCGCGGCGGGTGGTCGCGGGCAGCGCCGGGCAGCTGGGGGAAGACACTCTGACCGAGATGCGCATTCGCCTTTCGGCACTGGAGCGGGCAGCCGACACATGATAAGATCGTCGGCGACCGGTATTAAGAGCTTCCATCTCCAGCCGGCGTCCGCGTATGAGCATTTCGGCCCCGTTCATCCATCGGCCTGTTGCTACCACGCTGCTCACGGTTGCCCTCGGCATTTCCGGCGCGGTCGCCTATAATTTTTTGCCCGTCGCGCCGTTGCCCCAGGTCGATTTTCCGTCGATTTCGATTAACACCGGCCTTCCCGGCGCGAGCCCGGAGACCATGGCCTCTTCGGTCGCGACCCCCCTTGAGCGCCAGTTCGGGCGCATCGCCGGCGTCAATGAAATGACTTCGCAGAGCACGCTCGGCTCGACTTCGATTACGCTTCAATTCGATCTGACCCGCAACATCGACGCCGCCGCGCGGGATGTTCAGGCCGCCATCAACGCCGCCCGCGGGCAGCTTCCCGCGAATCTGCCGCGTAATCCATATTGGCGGAAGGTCAATCCGGCCGACCCTCCCATACTCCAGCTCGGGCTCACGTCCACTACCATGACGCCCGGCGAAATGTACGACGAGGCTTCCACCATCCTTCAGCAACGCATCTCGCAAGTGAGGGGTGTGGGGCAGGTCGGCGTGGGTGGCAGCGCGCTTCCCGGGGTGCGCGTCGAAGTGGATCCGTCGAAGCTGAACAATCTCGGTCTCGGGCTCGAGGATGTCCGGGCGGTGCTCGCCGCCGCTAACGTCAATTCGCCCAAAGGGCTGATCGCCAATTCCGCGCAATCCTGGACCATCCACACCAGCGACCAGTTGTTGAAGGCAGCCGAATACAGACCGCTGATTGTGGCCTACCGCAACGGCGCTGCGGTCACGCTCTCCGATGTCGCGAGCGTGGAGGATTCGGTCGAGGACCTGCGCAACATCGGCTTCATCGATGACAAGCCCGCCGTATTGCTGTTCATTTTCCGGCAACCTGGCGCGAACATTGTCGAGACCGTGGATCGCGTTCTCGATATTCTGCCGCTGCTCAGAGCTTCGCTTCCCGCCTCGGTCAATCTGAGGGTGGTTAGCGACCGCACCACCACCATCCGCGGCTCCGTACACGACGTGCAGCGGACCATGGCAATTTCGATGGCGCTGGTCATCATGGTGGTGTTCGTTTTCCTGCGCAGTGTAAAGACCACGCTGATTCCAGCTATTGCCGTTCCGGTGTCGCTGGTCGGAACTTTCGGGGTACTGTATTTGTTCGGCTACAGCGTCGATAATCTTTCACTCATGGCGCTTACGATTGCCACCGGATTCGTGGTCGACGACGCGATCGTGGTCATCGAAAACATCACGCGCCACACGGAGCTGGGAATGAAGCCGATGGAAGCGGCGCTTTTGGGTGCGCAGGAAATCGGATTTACGGTGGTCTCGATCAGCGTCTCACTCATCGCCGTGTTCATCCCGATCCTGCTGATGGGCGGCATCGTGGGGCGACTGTTCCGCGAATTCGCCATCACGCTTTCTGTCGCGATTATCTTGTCGTTGTTCGTTTCCCTGACCATGACGCCGATGATGTGCGCGCGCCTGTCGGGCGCCGACGAGGGTAAGCAGCACAACATTTTTTACCGGTTCAGCGGATGGATCGTCGACACGATGCGCCGAATTTATCAGACCTCGCTCGAGTGGGTGCTGCGGCACCAGCCGGTCATGTTGTTGGTGACGCTCTCGACCGTTGCTCTCACGGTATATCTTTACGTTATCGTGCCCAAGGGATTTTTCCCGCAGCAGGACGTCGGGCGGATTTCCGGCACCATCGTGGCCGACCAGGCAACCTCGTTCCAGGCGATGCGCGATCATGTCGTTCAGCTTTTGAAGATCGTAATGCAGGATCCCGCGATCGACAATTTGAATGTCTATGTCGGGGCCGGGGGCGCCACCGGTGGAGGCGCGGGCGCGATCAACAACGGCCGCATGAATATTCAGCTCACGCCGCTGGCCGAGCGGAAAATCAGTGCTGACGAGGTCATTGCGCGTCTGCGTCCCAAGATTACGCGAGTGCCCGGCGCGAGCATGTATCTCCAGGCCAATCAGGATCTCCGGATCGGCGGCCGTTCGAGCGGCGCGCAGTATCAATACACCCTGCAATCGGACAGCGTCGGCGAGCTGAACGAGTGGGCGCCGCTGGTTTACCGGAAACTCCGAACGCTTTCTGAACTCGCCGATGTGAACAGCGATCAGCAGGATCGCGGGCTCGCGGCGGGCCTGGAGATCGACCGCGCGACCGCCGGACGCCTCGGCATCTCCGCGACGGACATCGACAATACGCTTTACGACGCTTTCGGGCAGCGCCAGGTCTCGGTGATGTACACGCAGTTGAATCAGTATCACGTGGTGATGGAAGTCGACCCGCGATTCTGGCAGAACCCCGACGGCCTGAACTATCTCTACGTGCGCGGCAACGGCGGCCGCCAGATTCCGCTGAGCGCGTTCACCCACTACGCGCCGAGCAACACCGCGCTTTCGGTGAATCATCAAGGTCAGTTTCCTTCCGTCACGATTTCCTTCAACCTGCCTCTCGGCGTCTCCTTGAGCGAGGCCGTTCCGGTGATCGAACAGGCCGAACGCGAAATAGGATTGCCTTCGACGATCCACGGCAGCTTCCAGGGCACCGCGCAGGCGTTTCGGGACGCGATCGACAGCGAGCCGATTCTCATCGCCGCGGCGCTGATCACCGTCTACATCGTTCTGGGCGTGCTGTATGAGAGCCTGATCCACCCGCTCACGATTCTTTCGACGCTGCCTTCGGCGGGCGTCGGCGCGCTGCTCGCGCTGATGGTGACCCACAACGAGCTCAACGTGGTTTCGCTCATCGGGATCATTCTGCTGATCGGCATCGTCAAGAAAAACGCGATCATGATGATCGATTTCGCGATCGCCGCCGAGCGCAACGAAGGGCTGGCGCCCGACCGCGCGATCTTCCAGGCGTGCGTACTGCGCTTCCGCCCGATCATGATGACGACCATGGCCGCGCTGCTGGGCGGTTTGCCGCTCGCGCTCGGACGCGGCGAGGGAGCCGAACTGCGGCGGCCGCTCGGCATCGCGATCGTCGGGGGATTGCTGTTCAGCCAGGCGCTTACCCTGTACACGACGCCAGTGGTTTATCTGTATCTCGACCGGCTGCGGTTACGATGGGAAGCCATGCGCGGGCGTGTCCAGCGCGTGACGCCGCAGGCGTCAGAGGCATAATGCCGCAGGCGTCAGAAGCATAATGCCGCAAGCGTCAGAGGCATAATGCCGCAGGCATCGGAGGCGTGATACCGAAGGCGTCGGCAACCAAGTCGCGATTTTTCAAATCGCCGGCCGAGTTTCGCGCCTGGATGGAAAAGCATCACAGCCAGGCCGCGGAGTTGTCAGTAGGCTTCTATAAGACGAGTTCGGGAACGGCCAGCATTACCTGGCCGGAATCGGTCGACGTGGCACTGTGCTTCGGCTGGATCGATGGCGTTCGCAGGCGGACCGATGACGTGAGATACACGATCCGTTTCACGCCGCGCAACCCGCGCGGCACATGGAGCGCTGTGAATGTGAAGCGCGTCGCCGAGCTCGAAAAGCTGGGGCTCATGACGGCCGCGGGCCGGAAGGCGTTCGGGAACCGGCTGGCCGACAAGACAGGCATCTATGCCTACGAGCGAAAATCCGCTGCGGAGCTGGGCGCGGATTTCGAAAAGCTGTTTCGCGCCAAACAACGTGCCTGGGATTTCTTTCAATCTCAGCCGCCGTGGTATCGGCGAACCGCGACGCATTGGGTTGTGAGCGCGAAGAGAGAAGAAACCAGGTTGCGGCGGCTCGACCGGCTGATCGAGGTTTCAGAGCGGGGAACTACGCTCGACGCCGCCACACGATCGAAATGATGGACGAAGCGGTCGAGCTTGTGTGAGAATGGTGGGCGGCGCATTTAGGTTTCCTCGCGCCCACGGCTGGAGGGTTTCAAGCAGTGTCCGCGCGGCTTGGTCTAAACAAGCGGCGCGGAAAGAAGCGGGCGCGTAGCTCAACTGGCAGAGCAACTGACTCTTAATCAGTAGGTTGTAGGTTCGATTCCTACCGCGCTCACCAAATCTTTCAGGCATTTACGGTTCACTTGAATTCGGGCCGGTTGCTCTCGCGGCGTTCCCGGCGACTCTAGTTCGGCCCCGCGCCGCCGCTGTCGCCGCCTGCGTTTCCGCCGTGACCGGCGAGAAAATCGTCGTCGATCAGTTTACGCCCGCGAAAACCTTCCTCGACCCCGTGCCAGAACCGAATGTGCTCCTCGCCGAGCTTCCAGCACAGGCACACCTCGCGTCCGCGATAGACCGACAAAAAATCGATGAGGCCGATGTCCAGATCCTTGAGCAGCGCGCCCAAGTGCTCGATGCGATTGAGCGCGTCCTTGAGCGCGGCGCCGCTCGTGTCGCGGCGCGACCGCGCGGCCAGGTACGCTCCACGATCGACGCGCGCTCCGCCGGACATGCGAATATGCTCCGCACTGCCGTCGAGCTCCTGGTCGGCTTTCTGATACTCGCCTTTGTGAAACAGCGCGTCGCGGAGGGCGCGCTCGACCTCGGGCAGAAGGCGCTCGGATTCGTTCAAGGTGAAATATCGGGGCATTCGTGGGTCGCGCACGAGACGCTCCGTGCAACGTCGCAGCCGTCATCGCAGCTAACGTCGCAGCCGGACACGTGAACCAAACCTCGTGAACTAAACTAAGAATAGAACGAAATGAGCGAATCCGATTTTCCGCCGGTTCCGGCCACTTTTGAATTCCTGGTTTTTTCGCTGAAGATGCAGGCCGAGGTGCGGTTGGGATTGTTGAACATGCCTGGCGAAACCGGCGGAGCGCCGGACTTGGGCGCCGCGCGGCACGCCATCGACACGCTGGCGATGCTTTCCGAGAAAACGCGCGGCAACCTGACCATCGAAGAGCAGAGGCTGGTCGAAAATTCCCTCACCGAGCTGCGCTTCCGCTTCGTGCAGGTCAGCGAGAAAGTGCAAAAACCGGCCGAAGCCGGCCGCGATGCAGACGCCCGCCGTGATCCGGATGCGGAATGAAGGTGCCCGAAATCCGCATTACCGTGCTCGGATCAGGCACCAGCGCGGGTGTTCCGACTATCGGATGCGGGTGCGCGGTGTGCTCCTCGACCGATCCGCGCGATCAGCGGCTGCGCCCGTCGATCCTGGTGCGTTTTCAGGACGGCGAATCCGCGGATCGCGCCGTGCTCGTCGACACCACGCCGGATTTCCGCACGCAGGCCCTGCGCGCGCGCATCGCCCGCATCGACGCGATTCTCTACACGCACTCGCACGCCGATCACATCCTCGGGCTCGATGACGTGCGGCCGTTCAACTACCGGCAGGGGCAATCGATTCCGCTGTACGGAACCGAATCCACGCTCGCCGCCATCCAGCGCGTGTTCTGCTACGCCTTTGAAGACGCGCCGCCCGGCACGGCGATTCCACGGCTGAACCTGAACCCGCTCGACGGCCGCCCGTTTGATCTGTTCGGACTCGAGTTCACGCCGGTTCCGCTGCTGCATGGGCAATCCACGGTGCTGGGATTCCGGTTCGGCGCGGCGGCGTACCTCACCGATCACAGCGACATTCCCGAGGCGTCGAAGGACCAACTGCGCGGCCTCGACGTGCTGTTTTTGGATGCGTTGCGGCATCGCCCGCACCCCACGCATTCAACCGTCGAGCGGAGCCTCCAATGGGTCGAAGAGTTAAAGCCCCGCCGCGCCTTCTTCACGCACATCTGCCACGATCTCGCGCATGGCGAGACCAACGCCGCGCTGCCGCCCAACGTAAGGCTCGCCTATGACGGACTCGAGATTGAAGTCAACGGCACGGAGCCCGTCGGCTGAATGCGCCTCGCGCGGAGTGCGGCGGAAGCCGCCGGATTCGGACCCTCGGCCCTGACCATCGGGAATTTCGATGGTGTGCACATCGGACATCAATACCTGTTCGGCCTGGTGCGCGAGGCCGCGGCGAGTATCGGCGCAAAGGCCGCGGTTTTGACCTTCGATCCGCATCCGGCTTGCGTGGTTGCGCCGGATCGCGCGCCGCGCCTGCTCACCACGATCGCGCAGCGCTGCGCGCTGATGGCGGAACTGGAAATCGAGCAGACGCTGGTTCTTCCGTTCACCTCCGGGATCGCGCGTCTGACGCCGGAGGAGTTTGTCCGTGACGTCCTGGCGGCTGCGATGAAGGCGAGGATCGTCATCGTGGGCGAAAACTTCCGATTCGCTCACAAGCAGGCTGGCGATACGGGCGTGCTGGCCGCGCTCGGCAAGCGTTACGGATTCGAGACGCGCATCGCCCCGGAGGTCCGGTGCCGCGGGCGCGTGGCTTCGTCGAGCGCAGTGCGCAAGTTCGTGGACGCTGGCGACACCGCGATGGCCTGGAGATTCTTGAATCGACCATATTCGATCGCGGGCGAAGTTGTGGCGGGGCGCGGGATCGGCTCCAGGCAGACGGTGCCGACGCTGAACCTGAAAACCGCGGCGGAAGTGCTGCCGAAGGCCGGCGTTTATGTGACGCGGACGCGCGATCTCGAGGACGGGCGCAAATGGAGCTCGATCACCAACGTCGGATACCGGCCGACATTCGCAGAGGAGCGCGATCCTCCACTGAGCATCGAAACGTTCCTGCTCGATCCGCTCGCGGGCGACGCACCCAGGCAAATCGAGATCGAATTTCTTCACTTCGTGCGCGAGGAGCGACGCTTTGAAAACGCCGAAGCGTTGAAGGCGCAGATTCTGTGCGATGTGCGCCGAGCCGGAGCCTTTTTTCGCCATTTCGGGGCCACTCAGTTGAAACGCTGACGTTACACTTGACAGGGAGGGGTGAAGTACACTAGATCCATGTCGATTTCACCGGGAAAACTCAAACACCTCAAGGCGCTCTCTAACGATCGGGGCGTGATCGCCGCGGCGGCGATGGACCAACGGGCGAGCTTACAGAAAGCCATTGCGTCGGCCAGGGGCGTGGCGCAGGACACCATCACTCACGAGATGATGTCGGAGTTCAAGACTGCGGTGAGCCGCATTCTGACGCCGTATGCGTCGGCGATCCTGCTCGATCCCGAGTTCGGCCTGGAAGCGGCGAATGCGCGGGCCAAAAACGCGGGACTGCTGCTCGCCTATGAAGAGAGCGGCTACGACAATACCAAGCAGGGCCGTCTGCCCGACCTGCTGCCCGACGTTTCGGTGAGGCGCCTGATCGAATGGGGCGCGGATGCCGTCAAGATCCTGCTCTACTACACGCCGTTCGACGATCCGAAGGTGAACGAGATCAAGTCCGCGTTCATCGAGCGAATCGGCGCGGAGTGCGAATATTACGAGATTCCGTTCTTCCTCGAGTTCGTCGGCTATGATTCGAAGGGCGGAAGCGAAAAGACCCTGGAGTTCGCCAAACTCAAGCCGCAGGTGGTCACCGGCGCGATGAAGGAGTTCACCAAGCCGCAGTACAACGTCGACGTGCTGAAGGTGGAAGTGCCGATCAACATGGAGTATGTCGAGGGCACCTCGATGTACAAAGGCCAGAAGGCGTATTCGCGCGCCGAGGCGCTGGATCATTTCCGGGCCGCGGCCGCGGTGACGAAGAAGCCGTTCATTTATCTGAGCGCGGGCGTCGGGAACGCGCAGTTCGTCGAGACCATCGAGCTCGCGGCCGAGGCCGGCACGGAGTTCGCGGGCGTACTGTGCGGTCGCGCGACCTGGCAGGACGGCATGGGGATCTACGGCAAGAGCGGAGTGAAGGCGCTGGAGGATTGGCTGAATACGCAGGGTGTCGCGAACATTCAGGCGGTCAATAAGGCGCTGTCGGCGGCGACGCCGTGGTATAAAAAGGTCGGCGTGGCGGCGGCGTAGGCTAACCTCGCTCGTTTACGCAACCGGGGCTTTGGCCTGCGCGATGAAGACTTCGCGCAGGCGCAATTTTTCCTGCGAGACTCAATTCCGAGTTAGTTAGCGACGTTGCATTTTTCGCAGCCGCCGCCGGGTGCGGAGGCAACCTCGCAGATCCGGCTTCATTGCGCCGGCATTGCGAACCAGCTGAACGTGTTGCCGTAGAATCCCAGGATTGCCTGCTCTCCATCCATTCCGTAAGTTCTGTTGAATGGGACAGCGAAATTGGACTTGTCGATCAGAGTCCAGCTCATGGTGTCGGGATTCAGGTTCCAGATGCCGGCGCCGTCATCGAAGGTGCAGTAGATGTGGCCAGAGGCACTCGTGACGGCAGAGAGTAACTTTACTCTTGCTGGCGACCGTGGTAGTGGATTTAAGATGGCGCTGCGAATGATCCGGCCCACGCTGTCCAGTTCAAGGAAGCGATAAGTCGCGGAGTTGAACAGGAACTTTCGACTGGAGCCGGCGAGCAGGAACGACGCTCCGTTGTTCGAAAGCTGCGATGCCTGGATACCTCCTCCATGGCGCTGACCGACAAGCGCGTCCGGTTGAACGCTTTCGCTGAGTTGCATGCCATTTATGTCAAAGCGCCGGAGGGTTCGGAAGTCTCCGTTCACGTCGCCGGGCGAAGAAACAGCGCGGAAACCGAAGGCCCATAACACGCCGTCAGGGCTGAACGCGAGATGTTCGGCGATGAATTGGTTCGTGTCGGTGACTCGAATCACGCCCGAAGGGCCGATGAAACAAAGCAGAGTGGTCATTCGGGCGGAGGTCCAAGCGAGGACCGAAGCGATCACGAGCTTTTCCGGGCTCGCAACCGCGGCGTGAATCCGAGCGGATGCGGTATCCGGAAACCAAATTTCGGTGGGCGAAATAACCTGCATTCCATTTTCGTCATAGGCCCAGAGTTTCGGCCGGTCGGACCCCTCTGTTCGCGTCCATTGCACGTAGAGGCCGTTGGACCACGCCGGGATACTCAAACTCGCGGCAGTATTGGGAAGGGGGATGCTTACCGTTTTTAGCGCCTGCGCATTGGCAACGACCAAGATGGAGAGAGCCAGTGTGAGCCGCGCGAGTCCTCGAACCATCGATTTGCCTCCGTCGCTTTCGTGCTGAAATGGATCGCGGCCACGGCGCATGTCCTTTCTGCATGGCCCGATCTCACTCAGTTAATATCCATCAATTAAAATATCCACGTTCCGACAAAAATCCCGAATTGTTTCAACGCCTGGCCAAGCGACGGCGTCGCCATCCTGTGGGCATCGGCGCCCAATGCGCCATCGCATGCAGACGCTTGTTATCGTGATCGGCACCGTGCGCGCGATAGAAATGCGCGGTCGCCGCCGCGTAGTCCCCGCTGGCGAGGTACCGTTCGCCGAGCGCCATCTCCTCCTGATAGCGCGGATTGCCTGGAATCGTTATTGTGCAAGATGCTGCCCCCACGCGAGTCTTCTTCCGATGACTTAACTTAAATCAGCTGGCGATCAGTTCGCGCCTCCGCGGCCACGTCCCCCGCGACCGCCCGCGCCATTCGCATTCCGCGGCGGCTGCGGATCGACCTCCGTCATATCCACCCGCTGATCGAAATCGCCCAGCAGCCATTTGCAAAAATAATCGGCCTTGACCCAGAAGAAATAATTCTGATCGACGCCGTAGCTGTGGCGCTGACCCGGCAGAATGAACTGATCGAAGCGCTTGTTCGCCTTGATCAACGCGTCAGCCAAACGCATGGTGTTCGCCATGTGAACGTTGTCGTCCATGTCGCCGGTCGATAGCAGCAGGTGCCCGTACAAATTCTTGGCGAGCTCGGAATTCTTGTCGATCGAATACTCGAACGTCGCGGTTCCGTCCGCCGCGTCGATTTCCTTGATGCCGTTGTGCTTCTCGCTCCACCACTGGTTGTAGACGTTGTTTTCGTGATTGCCGGATTCGCTCACCGCGACCTTGAAAAAGTCCGGATATTGCAGCATCGCCGCGGCCGACATGAATCCGCCGCCGGAATGCCCGGTGATTCCCACGCGCTCGATATCGATCCACGCATCGCGCCGCGCAAGCTGCTCGATCGCGGCTTTCTTGTCGGCGAGACCGTAATCGCGCAGGTTGCCGTAGCCGTAATTGTGATACCACTTCGAGCGGTGCGGATTGCCGCCGCGATTTCCGACTTCGATCACGATGAATCCGAGTTGCGCGAGCGCCACGTTCTGGTTTCGCGGCGAGAAAGTCTGCGTCACGCTCTCGGTTTGCGGCCCGGGATAAACGAACGCGATGATCGGATATTTTTTATTCGGATCGAAATCGAACGGCTTGTACATGACGCCGTAGAGGTCGGTCAGTCCGTCGTCGGCCTTCACCTGGAACTGCTCCGGCATGTGGAAGCCGGAATCCATCAGCGCTGAAATATCCGTCGTCTCAAGATCGAGGCCCAGCGTACCGGCATGATCGTACAACTGCGAATTCGGCGCGCTGCTGACCGTCGACGAATTGTCGACGAAATACTTTCCGTCGTCCGCCATCGCCACCGCGTGCGACGCGGGACCGGGATCGAGCAGCTTCAATCCGCTGCCGTCGAGCTTGATGCTGTAAAGATGCGTGAAATAGGGGTTCTCGCCCTGCTCATGGCCCTCGGCCGTGAACGTGATCGTGCGGGCTTTTTCGTCAAGGCCCTCGATATCCTCGGTGACGAATTCGCCCGATGTCACCTGATTCTTCAGATTGCCGCTGCCGTCATAAAGATAGTAGTGGCCCCAGCCGTCGCGTTCGGACCACCACAGCAGCTCCTCGCCGTTGGCGATCAGGCGCAGCGGCTTGATATCGACGTAGGTGTTCAGCCGCTCTTCGAGCGCGATCTTGACGTCGCCGGTCACGGTATTCACGACGCACACATCCACTTTGTGCAAATCGCGGCTGGTGCGGCCGAAGTACAGCTTATCGGAGCCGTCGGCGAGCCATTGCGGGTCCATGCGCTGTCGCTCGCGCCGGCGCGCCGTGACGGGCGCGTCGAAAATCTGGAGCGTCTGATCCTTGAAGCGATCGACCTTGATCTCCTTGCGGGCTTTCGCCGCCGGATCGAACACTTCGAGATGCGTCTGCGGAACGCTCGTCTCGCCGGGCATCGCGTACTTGTAGGTTTCCAGCGTGGGGCGCGGATTTTCGAGCGTATGGATCACCCACAGGTCGCCGACTTTGCGCTCATCGCGGCGCACCAGTGCGAAGCGCTTGGAGTCCTTGGACCAGTGAATCGCGACGGGTGGGACCCGCCCGGTCTTGTCGCGCTGTTGCGTGACTGCATCACCGTTCTCTTCGCGCTGCTGTTGCTGCTGCTGCTCGGTGCCGGAGACGCGGCGCGCGTAGCTATAATTGTCCTCCCCGTCCTTGGTCAACTGCGTTTCCTTGATGTTGGGATCGTCGGCCTTCTTGATGGCGAGAGCGTAATTCGCGGCGTCCATCATGTACAGGTCGCTTTTCTTCGCAAACACGACGGTTTTTTCGTCGGGCGACATGGAGGCCCAGGCTGGTTTGCGCGCCTCGGGCGTGAACTCGGGCGGCAGCGCGAGCTTCAGCGAAGCGAGGTCGTATTCAAAATACAACGTCTTCATGCGCGGATTGATGGGCGCCGCGGCATTACCGCGCCCCCGGCCCTGCTGAGGAACGTCATTGGCATCGTCGAAGTCTTGATTGCCGCCGGTCGAGACCTGGTCGGTCTGCGTGTCG
>Ga0182024_10019529_pt1 | contig 12481 bp, 7 predicted proteins | sample P32metaG_FD_120480 | JGI IMG/M metagenome (GOLD analysis project Ga0182024, IMG submission 120480) | Permafrost microbial communities from Stordalen Mire, Sweden - P3-2 metaG (Illumina Assembly) | ecosystem: Environmental > Terrestrial > Soil > Wetlands > Permafrost | place: Sweden: Stordalen... | reverse complement strand
CGGGGTTTTGGCTCAGGAAGTCACCGCCACGATAACCGGAACGGTTACGGATCCGAGCGGCGCGGCGGTGGTCGGTGCCACTGTCACCGCCAAATCCGTGGAACGCGGAGTCAGCTATCCGTCCGTGACGAACGACTCAGGTTTATATCGCATCTCGCAACTGCCGATCGGCAGCTATGAGTTGCGCGTGGAAAAGCAGGGGTTTCAAACGACTGCGTACCCTGCCTTCACCCTGGCGTTGAACCAGATTGGACGTATCGACGTCGAGTTAAAAGTCGGCCAGGTAACCCAGACGGTGGAAGTAACTGGCGCCGCGCCTATCCTCAAAACGGAGGCCACGCAGGTCGACACCATCATTGATTCGGCGACCAATGACGCGCTTCCCCTCGCCACTCGAAATTACGTGGAACTCACGCTCCTTTCGCCGGGTGCCGTGCATCCCGATCCCAGCAGTTTCAATAACGGGGACAATGTAAACAGCGGGGCGCGGCCGTTCATCAACGGCAATCGCGAGCAATCGAACAACTTCCTCCTCGACGGAATGGACAACAACGAGGTGTCGGACAATCTTCTTGGCTACACCCCCTCGCCAGACGCAATTGATCAATTCAATCTCATAACCAATAACGCCCCCGCGGAATTTGGAAATTACATGGGAGGCATCGTTAGTGCGACCCTCAAGTCAGGCACCAACGGCTTTCACGGCGATGTCTGGGAATTCTTCCGCAACGACGTCTTGAATGCCAACCAGTGGGAAAACAAGATCAATCCAAGCGCGGCAGCGATTCCCCGCGCACCCCTGCGCTGGAACATGTTCGGGGGAACCCTCGGTGGGCCGATCCTTAGGAACAAACTGTTCTTCTTCGTTGATTATCAGGGACAGCGGTTCGACCATCCACCGGCAGGCAGCTTTATCTCTGTATACACTCCGGCCGAACAGGGAGGTAATTTTGGGGCGCTCTTGACCGCCGCCACTCCCATCCAGCTCTACAACCCCTGTGAAGGGACCACCGGGCAGAATGGGACCGCCTGCGTCGCTGCGACAACCCGAGCGCCGTTCCCGGGCAACGTGATTCCGGCCAGTATGATTAGCCCTGTGGCGGCTGCCCTATTCGCGTCGCCACTCTATCCGAAGACGATCAACAACAACCTGACGAATAACGCCCTTCAGGAAATATCAACCGCCTACAACAGCGACCAGGGCGACATTAAGGTTGACTACGTAATTTCGGACAAGGACCGGATTTCAGGACGCTTTACCCGTGCTTTTCAGATCGATCCTAACACGAATTCGCAACTCCTCTTCGGAAATGGCCAAGTTACGGCACCCATCTGGAGCACCGTGGGCGATTGGACCCATACCGTTTCCAACAGCGTCGTCAATGATGCGCGCTTTGGCTGGAACCATATCGTGCTTAACACCGGCCCTGTCTTTGATCCTTCGGTCGGGGCCTTTGGTCAAACGATCGGAATTCCGAATTCGAATCCGGCTGGGGTTATCGGTCTTTTGGGCCTTGATTTTGGAGGAGGAACGCCGACCAGTGCAGGCAGCGGCACGCTCACCAATATCGGTAATAGCGAGGTCGTGCAGAGCTTTAACAGCAAAGTGTACCAGGGCGATGATTCCGTCACCTGGACGCATGGCCGCCACACCTTCAAATTTGGCGGAGAGTATATGTTCGACTCCATTACCGTATTTTACTCCGGGAATAGCGGTGAATTGGGTGGAATGACCTTTGGTCCCAACTTCACGGCGTCCGCTGCCACGGATCCATTGAAGAACACTGGTGAGGGAATGGCGGACTTCTTCCTCGGCTTGCCGACTGCATTTGGGCGTGGCCTGAGCGGCGGCGCTACTTGGCGACAAACTTCCAACATTTTTAGTGGATTTGGGGAGGATACCTGGCGCGTATCGGACCACCTGACACTCACTCTCGGGTTGCGTTATGAAGCGCATACTCCGTGGATTGAGGTAAATAACGAGCAGACGAATTACAACATCCAGACCGGCCAGATTGAATATGCGGGACAGGATGGCAACAGCCGCTCCCTCTACAACGGCGTGTATGGCGGCAAGGACTTCCAGCCGCGCCTTGGTTTCGCGTATACACCTGGATGGTCAGGCGGCCACACGGTTTTCCGTGGTGCTTTCACCATCTCGGATTATCTGGAAGGAACAGGCACCAACCTGCGCCTGCCCATCAATCCACCCTTTAACGGAGGGGCGACCGCAGGCGGGGAATTCCAGACGCAATATCTCCTGCAACCTCTGCCTACGACGACGGCGTCGCAGGGCATCATTGCACCGCCGCCTGCCGGGCTTTCGTGTCCCAACGACTCTTGCTTCGCTAATACCATATTCCGTCTTTGGGACCCCAATGTGCAACCTGCCATCGACGATCAGGCGAACCTGACGGTCCAGCATCAATTCGGGCCGGACACGACCCTGCAGGTAGGGTATGTCGGGCAGGTAGCCTATCACCTGATGGTGCCCTTCAGCTATGGCCAGTTGGTGGCGGAGCCCAGCACTTCTTGCGGTAAGCCTCCTTGCACAGCGCCGAGCCCATTTTTTGCGGCCAATCCGACCCTGGGGAACATAATCGGTGACGCCAACGTGTCTGGCACGCAGTCGAACGGCAGAATGATGTATAACGCGCTGCAGGCCGTACTCAAGAAAACTGTGAATCACGGCTTGGAGTATCAAGTTGCTTACACCTACGCCAAATGCATGTCCAACAACACCGGTTATTACGGTACGTGGTCGAATCAGAAAGGATCCACGACCGCTCAACCATATTGGCAGAACATTTACGATCCCGCGGCGGAATGGTCGCCCTGCTATTACGATGAAACTCATAACCTCACCGCCTACGCTGTCTACCAGGTGCCGATTGGCCAGGGCAAGCAATTCGGCGGTAGCATGAACAAGGCTATGGACACGGTCGTGGGCGGTTGGGAGTTTAGCCCAATCGTCACTCTCCACACGGGCTTCCCCTTGGCGCTCTATTCCACCGGTAGCGATCCCACAGGGACGGGGTCGCGCGGATTGCGCCCGGACTGCGATGGAACCAACACCGTATTCGGCAGGAGTCCAGCCCCTACAGGCACCGGCGGAGGATTCCTCTGGTTTGATCCCAGCAACTATACCAACCCAACGACCACCTTCGGGACGTGTGCACCGCAAATGGGTGGATTGCGCGGACCTGGATTCTACAACTGGGATATCAGTTTGCAGAAAAACTTCCATTTGACAGAACGATTCAGGCTGCAATTCCGCTCGGACTTCTTGAATGCGTTTAACCGCGTCAACCTCGCGGCACCTAACACGAGCGTGGCTGAATCTACTACTGGAGTGATTCAGTTCTCGCAGCCCGCGAGGAACATCCAGTTTGCGTTGAAGCTTTACTTCTAAGAGTACAAACACGTTTGTGAGGCAGGCGCACAATCCGCCTGCCTCACTTTTCTTTTGTAGAGACTCTTTCCGGCATAAACTGTCGGAAGGGGCAGCGACACCAAAAGCAATGTCGAGAAACCTGGGTCCAACCGCAATCTTTCTTCTCTTAATTAGCTCTTGGTTCTTTGCTTTACCCCTTGCGGCTCAAACGCCAAAAACCACCCCTCATGCAGCGGGCGACTCCGCGCTGGCCGACGAAAAAGCGATGACGCTTGCGGAGCAGGGACGCTGTAAGGAAGCCATTCCTGCGCTGAAGCGCCTCATGAACTCTCAAGGTACGGAGGAAACGAGGAAAAAAGCTGGAGTTCTTGGCTTGCGCTGTTCCTTGACGCTGGATAGCCGCGACTCCGCGCTTGATTTTCTTCGTCAGCTTGGTCATCAGTTTCCGCGGGATCCAGACGTTCTTTTCATTCTGGTCCATGCGTATTCCGACCTTTCCACCCGCACGGCGCAAGACCTGGGCCGTACGGCGCCGCAATCCATGCCCGCGCACAAGCTCAATGCCGAAGCCCTCGAAATGCAGGCTAGGTGGGACGAAGCGCAGCGCGAATACGAAGAAATGATTGGGAAAGAGCCCGATGCGCCGGGCATCCATTACTTGCTGGGAAGGCTGCTGCTCTCACGGCCTGATGTCGACGCCAAAGCCGCCGAACGCGCGAAACAGGAATTTCAGAAGGAACTCCAGATCGATCCGCGAAACGCCGGCGCCGAATTCATCCTGGGAGAGATGGCGCGGCAGCAATCGCAATGGGAGGAGGCAATCACCCACTTTTCGCAAGCGGCCAAGCTGGATGTAAATTTCGGCGACGCTTACATGAGCTGGGGTCTTTGTCTGGTGACCCTGAAGCGCTACGAAGAAGCGATCCCGCCGCTACAGGCGGCTGTGCGGCTTCAGCAGGGGAATCCCTCGGCGCATTACAACCTCGCGATAGCCTTGAGCCGAACCGGCAAGAAGGAAGAAGCGGAGAGGGAATTTGCCATTCACCGCCAATTGACGCAAAACAGCCCGCCACCAGGGGAAGGAAAGAAGGAGTAGCACTTGGGAGCGCATTTTTGCGAAAGATTTCGGAGATGACCATGCCACTTTCCGTGACGCGGCGCGATTTGCTCAGGGGAATCGCCGCGTCCGCGTTGGCCGGGTGCTGTCCAGGAATCGCCGGGGCGCTTCCCACGTCCGAATTTCCCTTCGAGCAAATCTCCAGTGCAGCGAGTGGTATTTCCTGGACCCACGTGAATGGGAAATCCCCGGAAAAATATTTGCCGGAAACAACCGGTGCTGGGTGCGCGTTTCTCGATTACAACAACGACGGATGGATGGACATTTATCTGGTCAACAGCGGGAATTGCGATTTCTACACGCCCGATCCTCCGCTGCGCAACGCGTTGTATCGGAACAACCGCGATGGGACGTTCACGGACGTCACCCAGGAAGCGGGCGTAGCAGCGGGTGGATTTGGACAAGGCGTAGCCGTTGGTGACTACGACCGTGACGGATTCCCCGATCTCTACGTTACGCAGTATGGCCGCAGCATCTTGTTTCACAACAATGGAGACGGCACGTTTTCCGATGTCACCGAAAAAGCTGGTGTTGCCGCTCCGGGTTGGGCCTCTAGCGCCGTATGGTTCGACTACGACAATGACGGCCTTCTGGATTTGTTCGTGTGCCAGTTTGTCGATTTCAGCAAAGAGAAGAATAAGCCATGTGGCGTCCATGAAGACGGCAAGCGGCACTATTGCATTCCACAGATTTATCAACCGATGCCGAATTGGTTGTTCCGCAACAATGGAGACGGCACGTTCACCGACGTCTCCAAGACTTCTGGAATCTCCTCTTCCCTTGGAAAAGCCTGGGGTGTCGTAGCATCCGACATCAACAATGATGGGTGGATGGATCTGTTCGTCACCAACGATACCGTGGCCAATTTCCTGTTCGTGAATAATCGAAAAGGGGCCTTCGCAGAGACCGGAACGGAAGCTGGCGTGGCCTATAGTGCCAACGGCAAACCGCGTTCCGGCATGGGCGTGGACGCTGCTGATTTCAATGAAGACGGTTGGCAAGATCTATTCGTAGCGAATCTAGACCGCGAGGATTTTGCCATTTACCGGAACAACCGTGACGGCACGTTCGACGACCTGGCCATCCCCACCGGCATTGCCAAAGCCACGCGGCCTATGAGCGGCTGGGGCTTGAAGTTTTTTGACTACGACAACGACGGAAACCTGGATCTCTTTCTCGCGAACGGCAATCCCGACGATCTCATCACGTCCCTGCACGGGGAAAGTTCCTACCAAGAGCCGCTTATGCTGTTTCATGGCAACGGCAAATCGTTCGAAAACGTCAGTCCACGGAGCGGGTCCCTTTTTGCCACGCCGATGTCCTCGCGCGGATTAGCGATCGGAGATTTCAATAACGATGGCGCTGTCGATGTGCTGATCTGTGTGAACAATGGCGCACCGCTCCTGCTTCGCAATAATGCGGCCCGGCACAATCACTGGCTGGGAATTCACTTGATCGGGAAAAAATCCAATCCCGACGGTGTCGGAGCCAAGGTCACCTATCAAGCTGGAGACTTGAAGCGGAGTCGCGTAAAGGCGGGCGGAGGAAGTTATCTTTCGTCCCACGATCCGCGCATCGTCCTGGGTTTGGGAAACCGCGACAAAATGGATTGGTTGGAAGTAAAGTGGCCGCTGCCAGGTGGCGAGACGCAGCGGTTCACGGATCTTCCCGTCGATCGCTACATTACGCTGGTTGAAGGTGAGGACAAATGGAGATAATTCGCCGTTCTTTCAGGGATTTCACCATTTCGTCCAATCTACATCCGATGGAGATTCACTCGTGAGGATGGGGAAATAGATGAAACGCTTATCGATTCTACTGGCAGCTACGCTTGGTTTCGCGGCGTCTGCGCTTGGACAGGAGCCGGGCAATCCTCCACCGACGTTTACCAAGGACGTGGCGCCGATTTTGCAAAAGCACTGCCAAACCTGCCATCGGCCCGGCGAGGCTGCGCCGTTCTCGATGCTGACGTATGAAGACACGCGCCCGTGGGCGGCGACAATCAAGATGGTGGTGACGCAGAAAATTATGCCGCCCTGGTACGCCGACCCAAAATACGGACATTTTTCGAACGAGCGGTCGTTGTCCGCCGATGAAGTGCGAACTCTAGTGGCCTGGGTCAATGGAGGATCGCAGAAAGGCGCCCCAGAGGACATGCCTCCTCCAGTAAAGGAGTTTGTGGAAGGCTGGGGCATTCCCACGCCGGACGTCGTCTTTCAACTTCCGAAGCCTTTCTCGGTTCCGGCCACCGGAGTCATCGACTACCAGTACGTGATCATCCCGACGGGTTTCAAGGAAGACAAATGGGTGCAGGCTCTTGAGGTACGCCCGACCGATCGTGCCGTAGTGCACCACATCATCGCGTATCTTCGCGAGCCTGGCTCGAATTACTTCAAGGACCAGAAGCCGGGTGTATTCTTCATTGCGCCCCCTCCGAAAACCGACGAGAAGACGGACGCCAGCGCACTACCGAGCGATTTCCTTGTCGGCTACGCACCAGGACAACCTGCGGAAATCCTGCATCCCGGTGAAGGCAAGCTGATCAAGGCAGGTTCCGACATCGTCTTCGAAGTTCACTACACGCCGAACGGAAAGCCCACGACGGACCAGACCAAGCTGGGGCTCGTTCTAGCGAAATCGGCGCCAAAAGAGCGTGTCTTGACGCTCTCCGCCTCGAACGGAACATTCAAAATTCCTCCGGGCGATCCGGACTACAAGGTGGATGCATCTTTTGAGGTACAGAAGTCCGTGAAGCTGGTCGGGTTGCACCCACACATGCACTCGCGCGGGAAGTCCTTTGAATATCGGTTGACATTTCCCGATGGCAAAACCGAGACGATCCTGAGCGTTCCGGTTTATAACTGGCATTGGCAGCTTTGGTACAACCTTGTTGATCCGATGGACCTTCCGCAAGGCACGAAGATTGAATGCACCGCGCACTTCGACAACTCGGCGAACAATCCGGAAAACCCCGATCCGACCAAAGCAGTCATTTGGGGCCAGCAAAGCTGGGATGAAATGATGGTTGGGTTTTTCAATTTGAAGTTCGACGCCACGATACCCGCGAAGGAAATCTCTACGCCAGGATCGGTGCACACTCACTGATATGTTTCGACTCAGACGAAATCTATCTCTCAGCGCGCTTTTGCGATTCCTCGCCTTTGTGCTCTCGGCTTGCTTCATGGGCCACGTCGCGGAAGCGCAGGACAAGCCCGCGCGATTCCATGTGATTGCGCTCGCCGAGCATGGAGGCATCCACAAGCCCTTTGTAGACGCGGCAAAGGTTTGGCTGGGAAAGCTGGCCAGCGAAAACAATTTCTCCGTGGACTACATCGAAGAGACTGCAAGAATCGACGATGGCTTTCTCGCGAAATACAATCTTTTTATTCAGTTGAACTATCCTCCCTACAATTGGACCGACACGGCGCAGGCCGCTTTTATCAAATATATTGAACAGGGCAAAGGCGGCTGGATCGGATTTCACCACGCCACGCTACTGGGAGAGTTTGACGGCTTCCAGATGTGGCCCTGGTTTCATCAGTTCATGGGAAGCATCCGCTTCAAGGATTACATCGCAAGCTTCGTAAGCGGCACGGTCACTGTCGAAGACCCAAACCATCCCGTGATGAAAGGCGTTGCATCGCCTTTCGTGATCAAAGATGAAGAGTGGTACACCTACGACACCACGCCGCGGCCGAATGTCCACGTACTCGCCAGCGTGGATGAAAAGACATATACGCCGGCGACCGATAAGAAGATGGGGGATCACCCGGTGATCTGGACCAATGAACACATGAAAGCCAGGAACGTTTACATTTTCATGGGTCATCGTCCGGAACACTTCAACAATCCATCGTTCACGCAGATTTTCACCAATGCCATTTTTTGGGCTGCCGGCCAACAGGAGAGTCGCGATAAATGAGCCACGCTGGTGTTCGAATGACAGTTCGCGGTGGAAGATTCCGGGCTGCCGTGATTCAGACCATAATGGCGACGGCTCTTCTCTTGATTTTATCGAGCGGATACTCCCGTGCGGCGGAGCCGACCTTCAGAGTCCTGGCGTTCTATTCAACCGATGTCGAGCCGGATCACGTCAAGACCGCCAACGACGCACTCACGTTTTACAAGGACCTGGCGGTAAAACAGAACTTCGTATTGGATACCACCACCGATTGGAGCAAGCTCAACGAAAACGATCTCAAGCCTTATCGTTTGATCCTGTGGCTCAACAACTTCCCGCAGACTCCCGAGCAGCGAGCGGCGTTCGAAAAATACATGGAACACGGCGGCGGATGGATTGGCTTTCACGTTGCTGGATACAATGACAAAGATACGAATTGGCCGTGGTTCGTGCAGTTTCTCGGCGGCGCCGTGTTTTATACGAACAACTGGCCCGTGCTGCCGGCGAAGCTGAGCATCGATGATCGCATTCATCCTGTGACCAAGGGATTGCCTGCAACTTACGAGGCCCCGGCAAATGAGTGGTATCTTTGGAAGCCGAGTCCTCGCCTCGATAAGGACGTCCGCGTTCTCGTGACACTCGATCCTTCCAACTATCCAATCGGAAAAAAGGACATCATCACCGAAGGGGATCTCCCCGTCGTGTGGACGAATACGAAATACAGCATGTTGTACATCAACATGGGGCACGGACCCATGGTTTATGGCGACCCTATCCAAAACACGCTTTTCGAGAATGCAATTCTCTGGCTTGGGAATAAAAAGTAGCTGCGTCGGCAGGCGGCATCGTGGAGGTCTCGAGTGACGAGTATTCGAATGGTTGCGATCGTTCTTTGCCTGGCGTTCAGCGGCCGATGCCAGGCTCAAATACCAGCCGGCGCTCAGCCGATGAAACGTCTCCTGGTGCTCGGCGAAGAAAAAGGCTACCGGCACGAGGCGGTGTCGCACGCGATGGCCACGATGGAACGCCTGGGCCGTGAGTCGGGCCTGTGGACGACGACGATTCGAACGGACACCGAGGTACTCACAAAACGGAAGCTCGAATACAATGCCAAGAACCTCAATGACTTCGATGCCGTACTGTTCTACACCGGCGGCGAGTTGGAGATGAACGCGGAACAGAAAGCCGCGCTTTTATCCTTCGTTCACGACGATGGCAAGGGCTTCGTCGGCGTGCACAGCGCGACCATCACGTTCACATCCTGGCCCGAATATGGAGAAATGATCGGCGGATATTTCGACGAGCATCCTTGGGTCACTTTTGATGCGCCCATTATCGTTGAGGATCCAAATTTCCCAGGCATGCAACCGTGGCCCAAGTCCTTCGTACTGAAGGATGAGATTTACCAGATGAAAGATTGGTCGCGGGAAAATGTGCGGGTCCTGATGCGGCTCGATGCCAGCAAACTCGACCTGAACAATCCGCACGTTCACCGCAAGGATCGAGATTTCGCCGTCACGTGGGCAAAAATGTATGGGAAGGGGCGGGTTTTCTATTCGACCTTGGGTCACGTTGAACAGAATTGGGACGATCCGAGGATGCAAGAGATGTACGTAGAAGCTGTCAAATGGGCCATGGGACTTGTTAGCGCGGATGTGACTCCCCGTCCATTTCCGGACCAGTCCGGTAATGCGCAAAACGACGGCATGAAACATGGGCAATCGGCCGGGGTGGCGGCGAAGCGGTGAGCGATTGAGCTCCGTCAGCCGAGCAAATGTTTTGGCGAGCGTATGAATGGAGGTTCGAAGCAGATGTGGCGAATGTTTTTTTTATTACTGCTAACTTTCTCGGCTTCGGCGCAGAATGCGCACCCGATTTTGGCATTGGGCTCACCTGCACCAGACTTTTCCTTGCCCGGGGTGGATGGCAAGATCCATCGCCTGGCCGACTACGCCGCCAGTCCGATTCTGGTCGTCGTATTCACCTGCAATCATTGCCCCATCGCGCAAATGTACGAGCAGCGAATCCAGCAACTGGAAACGGATTACCGGGACCGCGGAGTGGCGGTGGTGGCCATTCAGCCAAACGACCCCAAGGCGCTGCGAATCGACGAACTGGACTCGTCCGACATGAGCGACACGCTTGACGAAATGAAAATTCGCGTCGCGTACAAACACCTGCGCTATCCCTACCTTTATGACGGTGAGACGCAATCGGTCGCACGCGCCTACGGCCCGCAAGCGACGCCCCACGCCTTCATTTTCGATAAAGAGCGAAAGCTACGGTACGAAGGCCGAGTGGACAATAGCTATCGCACAGAGCAGGTGAAATCTCACGACGCACGGAACGCGATCGATGCGTTGTTGGCAAACCACGAAGTACCCGTTCAAAAGACGGCAGTCTTCGGTTGCTCGACCAAGTGGCAGGAAAAGGAAGCGTCGCGCATCGAGTCGCTTCGAAAGATTGAAGAACAGCCGGTAAAGCTGGAAATGGCGACGGCGGCTGACTTGAAGACCCTCCGTGAAAATCCGACCAAGCACATGGTGCTCGTGAGTTTCTGGGCTACCTGGTGCGGCTCGTGCATCGATGAGTTCGCCGATCTGCAGGACACCTATCAGATGTACAAGGTTCGTGATTTCGAGCTGATCACGGTGTCCGCCAACATGCCCGACGAAAAGGCCGGCGTGCAGAGAATGCTTGAGAAAAAGCACGCTACCAGCAGGAACCTGCTGTTCGCTTCGGACGATACGGCAGCCCTGCAAACGGCGTTTGACCCTACGTGGGAATCGGCGGTGCCCTATACCGTTTTGCTCGATGGCGACGGCAAAATTCTTTACAAGAGCCTGGGCACACTGGACATTCTCGATTTGAGGCGCACCATTCTGGCGAACCTTCCCTCCGACTATATCGGCTTCAATCAATACTGGCAGGCTGGTTTAGGCCAGCAGGCCGCAGCCAAGAGCGGCGGCCGATAAGATTGTGCGCAGAAACAAGAGAACTGCATTCGAACGCCCAATTTTGCAATCGGCCCGAAGCTCCGGAGGCCCAATGAGGAAGTATGTAGGATTGCTGCTGGCTGTGAGTCCAATCCTCTGGGCGTTGACGCCCGCGGCGTGCACCGGCGACGAAATTCCCAAAACAGCGTGGAGGAGGCCGTTGGGGCAACCCCTTGCGAATCCCGGCGTTCGGAAAAATGGCAGGGACATCGACGATGGCTACTGGCAAGGCGCTCCGGTGGGCGGCTTTGGTTCCGGAACATTTTCGCGAAGCTATCGAGGTGATTTCGCCCGTTGGCACATCAAGAGTGGAGTGCACAAGTATGCCCCAGTCTCCGCGAACCAATTCGCCATGTTCCAGCAGGTTGTGGGCGAGCCCGCCGGAACCGCCCAGGTTCTGATGACGGATCATCCCAGGAACGGCGAGCTTTCCAGTTGGCAATGGGATTATCCTGTCGGGGCCGGCGAGTATGCCGCGCTGTTTCCGAAGTCCTGGTATGACTACAAATGGGACAAATTCCCCGCGCACGTCGTGTTAGAGCAGTTTTCTCCCATTTTGCCGGACAACTACAAGGAATCGAGTTACCCGGTAGCGGTGTACCGGTGGCACGCGGAAAATCCTACGAACAAGGTCGTCACCGTTTCCGTTCTCTTATCGTGGACCAACATGGGAGGATGGTTTCGAACGTACACGCACGATTTTCAGGGCGCTTTGAATCAGGGAAATCAAAACCATTTGCGAAAAGACGCTGTGACCTCGAGCGAAACCATGAAAGGCGTCGTCTTTGACCGTAGTCGCGCCGACGCCGCGCAAAACGAATGGGACGGCGAATTTTCCATCGCGGCGCTGGAATCGCCCGGCGTGGAAGTTACGTATCAGACGGAATTTCTTGCTGATGGCGACGGCAAGGCTGTGTGGGTTCCTTTCTCCAAGGAAGGAAGATTGGCGGACAGCGACACTTCCTGGGTCAGTGCCAGCGAGAAGTTGGGCGGCGCCATAGCCATCAGGTTCACGCTACAGCCCGGGGAGAAAAAGGTAGTCCCCATGGTGATCGCCTGGGATTTTCCGGTGG
>Ga0182024_10019528_pt1 | contig 12481 bp, 13 predicted proteins | sample P32metaG_FD_120480 | JGI IMG/M metagenome (GOLD analysis project Ga0182024, IMG submission 120480) | Permafrost microbial communities from Stordalen Mire, Sweden - P3-2 metaG (Illumina Assembly) | ecosystem: Environmental > Terrestrial > Soil > Wetlands > Permafrost | place: Sweden: Stordalen... | reverse complement strand
TCATATTTTATTTTTACATGATTTAAAACTTACAGGTTAATGCAACAGGAATTATCTATAGAAATACTTACGTAATAAATCCTCATACAGATTTTTTTGTTTATAGGCCTGAATAATAGTCATAACCCCTTTCAGCCCAGTAATCATGCGGACGCTGATTGGCGAAGGTAATCGTCCCTATACGCTTCAGGTTCTTTATCCCATACTTAACAGGTATAATCAGCCGGAGCGGCGCACCGTGTTCAAGTGTTAAGGGTTGTTCATTCATTTCATACGCCAATATAGTCTGTGGATGCAAGGCACTCTCCATATCTAAACCTATATAATACTCTCCGTTTGGCGTTTCCATACCCACATATTGCATCGTAGCCTGTTGTTGTAAATTAAAATGAGATACAAAATCAACAAATTTAACAGCAGCCCAATGCTGGATTTGATCCCAACCCTCAACACATTTAAAATCATAGATAATTTCTGTTTTCGGGAGACTCTTAATTTCTTCAATGGTTAAACTCAGGATATCGCCGCCGCCTTTTACCACGGCAAGTTGCCAGCTTTCAGGCTTGAAACCCTCATTTTCGATCCCAATATGGGCATTAACCCTTACCTTCTTGGCCGCCATCGACTTCGGATAGGTTTGAACTAAATGTTTATTGCTAAAGAAATTCCTAAAAAAGAGTTCGGTCTTATTCAATGCACGTCTTAATGGTTTGCCCATGCCTGCCGTGATGCTAGGTGTTTCCTCAGGAGAATGATAAAGCCATTTCCAGCCCCTAAGTCCAGCGGCCCCCAATAAAAAAAAGCTAGCGAAGGAAATGAAATTTCTCCTTTTTATCCTTTGTTCAACAGAAAGTAATTTCTTTCCCTTTTTTTTTATTGACATTTTCATTGTATGTTTTCTGCAGGATGGATCGGATCATCCATCACTTGATCGGCGATATTGTCTTGGTCTGTTGATGTATTCGTCTCTTCAGCGGCCATCTCTACCGCAACCGGAGGAGACATTTCCAACACTTCAAAACCAGAGATGACCGACCTGAAATTGTTCCATCCCGCAAGAGTAACCTGCACCACATGAATCACAAAAAAAAGCACGTAGCCCAATGTTAAGGCAAAATGCAGTATCCTCGCCAAATGATAACCCCCGCAAATCCAGGTCAGCCAATAGAATTGAACTGGTTTATAAATAGCCAGCCCGGTTACTACAGAGCCAAGCCCCATGACAATGATGGCTGTATAAGCGATCCGCTGAGCTGCATTATATTTGTTTTGCGGTGCTGTTGTTTTCCGGATATGAAGATCGTGTAACAAAACCAGCCAGGCTTCTTTAAAGGATTTTTTTTGGGGAACTAATTCACGCCACTTGCCTGATAAAATGGTATACAGTATGTAAAAAAATCCGTTCAGGGTAAAGAACCACATGAACAAAAAGTGGAAAGCCATCCCTTCGGCTAAACGATGAGGAATATGCAATACCTTATAAAACCAGTCAGGAAAGAAGTTGACAAAACTATGACCGAATATAGTAACAGTATATACATCGTTTGCCCAATAAATGAGCAAACCGCTCCAGATCATTATCGTCAAAATTGGAAAATTAACCCAATGCGTCCAGCGCATGACAAAGGGATGTTTTTCTTTGATAATTTTCATATCTCGATATAGACTGCTATTTTTATGGATTCGTCACAAATATCCCGTAGGCACTCGCGAGTCCACCCGGCTGGATGGGCAGATTGGAGGTTGCACCGTTTTTCCAGTATTGGGGGATGCCGGTTTCGCCATCCGCTACGTAGACATTATTGCCAGCGACGAAAATAGAATTTGCCCAGGATGCATTGCCGGATTGCAGGTTTGTAACTGTCCCGTTTTTCCAATACTGCGCATAGCCATCCTGGCCTCCCGCCACATATACATCGCTGCCGGAAACATACACTGAATAAGCCTGGGCTGGCATTAGATCCTGAAGATAATTGATCGTCGCGTTCTTCCAGTACACTGCAGAATCACCGAGCCAACCCGCCGTATACACGTCACTGCCCGAAACAAAGATTGAATTGGCATTACTGATTTCGTACACATCCGACAATTGTGTTTTCACTCCGTTTTTCCAAAATGCTGCTTTATAAAATTGATCAAACCCGGAAACATATACATCATTACCGGAGACATATATCGAAAAGGCCCGTGCATAATCACGCAACTGATAGGAACCAATTGTATTTACCGGCGGCGTAGGGGGAGTTGGATAGGGCGGTGGGAGCGCCGATTCCATCACTCGTCTGTTCGTAACCTGCCACATAAACATCGCCTCCCGATACAAAAATGGAATTGGCAAGGGCCCATTGCGGCATAGACAAATTCGTCAGCAGGATTTCCATCCCGTTTTTCCAATACACAGCATTTATCGCGACTCCTACACTGATATTTCCAGTGTAATCACTGCCTGCCACATATACGTCCGTGTCCGAAACAAAGATCGAAGAAGATGAAGAAAAATTATTTGGAGATTGTTTTGGCAAAACTGTAGCAATACCGTTTTTCCAATATAAGGCCGAATTTGCACTGTTGCCGGCAATATATACAGTAGGTCCGGAAGTCGTCCCATTGGTCTCACTTTTTTTGCAGGCTGAAGACAGCATGATCAGCAATAGGATAGCAAAACAATCCATCAGGCGGGATCTCATACCTTCCATTTTAACTAACTAAAGTTACAAATTGACCCGCGTTATTCAAAATGCCTGAACCGTTGTTGCATCCACCCCGGCTGAATTTGAGCTGTCGTTAAGGCTATAAAAAAATGGATATGGTAAATAATATAACTAACTTTTTCATGATTTAATTTATTAAGCAGATAGGAAGAATTTGAAGGTTTGGGGAGAAGTCTTATTTTCCCATATAAATAACTATAAAATGAAAACAGCCGCTTTGCTGGGAATTCTTTTATCCTGTGCCGGATTTGCATTCCCTCAACAGACAGCACTCCGCGTAGGCGTGGCTGGTCTTCAGCATGATCATGTATATGGACTAATGGAGAACTATAAGAAAGGAAAGCTGATCATTCTGGGCATTGCAGAAAGCGATCCCGGATTGGTGCAGCGCTATAAGAAAAAATACCAGTTGCCGGATTCTCTTTTCTATACCAGCGTATCGTCCATGCTGGACCATATAAAACCCGATGTGGTGCTGGCCTATAATCCGATAGCAGATCATCTGGCTGTGGTGGAAGCCTGCGCCCCGAAACGGGTTTCCGTCATGGTGGAAAAACCCCTGGCCATTAGTGTGAAACAGGCTGAACGAATGGCGGCACTGGCCAGCCAATATCATATCCGTATTCTCACGAATTATGAAACCACCTGGTATGGCAGCAACCAGCAGGTATATGAAATGATACACACACAAAAAGCCATCGGAAATATTCGCAAAATGGTTGTGCATGATGGGCACCAGGGACCCATTGAGATTGGTTGCAGCCCGGATTTTTTAAAATGGCTTACAGATCCTGCGAAGAACGGTGCAGGCGCACTGGTTGATTTCGGTTGTTACGGAGCCAACCTGATGACCTGGCTGATGGAAGGGAAAACGCCCATTGCCGTTACAGCCATCACCAGGCACTATAAACCGGATCTCTATCCGAAAGTGGATGATGATGCCACCATACTGCTGGAATACCCCGGCGCTACCGGTCTTATTGAAGCATCCTGGAGCTGGCCTTTCGGTATCAAGGATCTGGAAGTATTTGGTGAAACGGGTTATCTCCATGCGCTGAATAGCAATACCCTGCAGGAAAGGCTTCACGACAGCTATGATAAAGTGGAAGTAAAGCCTGCAGCGTACACGGATAATTTAGTTTACCTGGCAGCCGTATTGCGTGGGGAACTCGATCCCGGAAACGATCTTTCTTCCCTTGAAAATAACCTGATCGTTGTTAAAATACTGGAAGCGGCCATGCAATCTTCACGTGAAGGAAAAAGAATTGTGCTTTGAGTAGCCGCGGGTTACTGCTTCCCGTCCGTAAAGAGCAGGCCCGGGGCATGATTATTGAACATGAACGTATAAATTGTTCAATGATGCAAAAGATTTTTAAATTCGGGTTGTCTTTATTGCTATTGATAACCATCTTATTTGCTGCAACCGGCTGCGTGGAACAGCATTACTATCATCAGTATCATCATCATACCCGTGAGTATTATGACCGTCATCATATGCCACCACCGGCAGGTGTTAACTTTGATATCCATAATTAATTTATATAGTTAATTCATCAGCAGAAAGATTACAACCGTTCCGGAAAAAAGATAATTATTTTTTCCGCGAACGGTTGTTTTATTACGCAACACATGTTTTATGATTTATGAGCGATTGATAATCAATAACTAATAAAATTAGTAGTATAAAACTAAATAAATTAGTATTCTTGCAGCATCATGTATCTCAACTGCAAGACTTATTTTAGTTTTCTGTACGGTACTTTTTCAACCCAGCAACTCGTTCAAACGGCCCTGGGCAAGGGCGTTACAGCTTTGGCGCTCACCAATATCAACGCTACCTGTGATACCTGGGATTTTGTAAAGCTTTGCAGGGAAGCAGGCATAAAGCCCATTGCCGGTGTTGAGATACGCAACGAGGATCAATTACTTTATATTTTACTCGCTGCAAGCAATAAGGGTCTTGCATGGATCCATGATTTTGTATCGGAGTACCTGCTGAGCAAGAAAGATTTCCCCGAAGCCGGTGCGGATCAATCCTTTTTTTTAGATGGCCGGGACGGGTTTGTGATCTATCCATTGGGTGCTAAGAATCCGGAAGACCTGCTGCCAAATGAGCGCATTGGAATATTGCCATCCGAACTAAACAGGCTATTCAACCCGGATCTTCGTAAACACCCGGATAAACTGGTCATCCGTCAACCGGTAACCATTCAGGATAAAACGCATTTTTCTTTACACCGCCTGCTTCGCTGCATTGCAAAAAATACCATCCTGGCGAAATTGTCTAAAGAGGAACAATGCGAACCGACGGAAACTTTTGTTTCTCCGTCGGAACTCTTAAATAAATTCAGTGCCTATTCATTTATAGTTACCAACACCTATAAGCTGATGGATGAGTGCCATATTGAAATGGAATTCGGCACAGATAAAAATAAAAATACCTATGGCGGAACAAAGGAAGACGACCGGGTTTTCCTGGAAAAACTGGCTACGGAAGGGCTTAAGAAACGGTTTGGCCCAAATAACAAATTAGCTGAAGAGCGGTTAAAAAAAGAATTGAAGATCATCAATGACCTTGGGTTCAACAGCTATTTTTTAATCAACTGGGATTTTATCCGTTATGCCCAGCTCCGGGAATATTATTATGTCGGCCGGGGCAGCGGAGCCAACTCCATTGTAGCCTACTGTCTTTTCATCACCAACGTAAATCCCATCGAACTCAATTTATATTTTGAACGGTTTTTAAATCCGCATCGCAAATCACCGCCGGATTTCGATATCGATTTCTCTCATACTGACCGGGATGATGTGATGGACTATATTTTTAAGCGTTATGGCAAAAGCCAGGTTGCCTTGCTGGGATCCTATCCCACTTTTAAACATGATTCCATTATCCGTCAGCTGGGCAAGGTCCTCGGCATGCCTGATAAAGAAATTGTAGACCTGCAACGGACCAATACGGCCAGGGACAGCAATAGCAGGCTGATCCTGCAATATGGAAAACTCATGCAGGGATTTCCGAGTTACCCTTCGCTGCATCCCTGTGGTATGCTGATCTCCCAGGAACCGATCGTAAACTATGTATCTCTCTTTATGCCGCCCAAGGGTTTCCCTACCGCGCAGATCGATATGTTCGTAGCCGAAGATATCGGTATGAATAAGTTTGATATCCTGAGTCAGCGCGGTTTGAGTCATATCAGGGAAGCACAGCGACTCATCCAACAAAATAGAGGAGTCAGCATAGATATCCACGATCTGGAAGCATTTAAGAAAGATAAGCATGTAGCCACACAGATCAGGAACGCTAATTCCATCGGATGCTTTTATATTGAATCACCGGCCATGCGGCAACTGCTCAAGAAACTGCGCTGTGATGATTATATCACGCTGGTTGCAGCAAGCTCCATCATCCGGCCCGGCGTGGCGCAATCCGGGATGATGAAAGAATATATCTACCGTTATCATAACCGGGATAAGGTTAATTACCTGCATCCCCTGTTTAAAGAACATTTATCGGAAACATTCGGCGTGATGGTCTTCCAGGAAGACGTGATAAAAATTGCGCATTATTATGGAGGACTTGATTTAGGGAAGGCCGACATACTGAGACGGGCCATGTCTGGTAAATACCGTTCGAATAATCAGTTCGAAATAATCAGAGAGGAATTCTTTTCCAGTTCGAAGAAATTGGGAAGGGACGAGGCGCTGACAGCAGAGATCTGGCGTCAGATGGAAAGCTTTGCCGGTTATTCTTTCAACAAAGCCCATTCGGCCAGTTTTGCAGCGGAAAGCTATATGAGCCTTTTTCTGAAAACCTACTATCCGAAGGAGTTCATGGTTGCCGTCATCAATAATTTTGGCGGATTTTATTCAACAGAACTTTATTTTTTGGAATTGCTAAAAACCGGAGGCGATATTGAACCGCCTTGTGTTAACCGGAGTGATAAGTACAGCAATATCCGCGGCAGCAAAGTGTATACGGGTTTTGTGCACATCAAGCGTCTGCAGGATAAGCTCGTGGAACAGATCCTGGAGGAGCGAAGAAATCATGGGGATTACCTGCATCTCCAGGATTTTATTGAACGGACAGCCGCAGGATTGGAACAGCTCAATACATTGATCAGCATTGGAGCATTCCGGTTCACGGGCAAATCAAAAAAACATTTACTCTGGGAAGCGAATTTTTTACAAAAGAAAAATCAACCGCAGCTGCACAATGGCCCGGCGCTTTTTCATGAAGCCCCGGTGGAATTTATTCTGCCAGAATTGGTTGACACCCGCCTGGATGATCTTTATGACCAGATAGAAATTCTGGGTTTTCCACTGACCAATCCTTTTGAACTGGTGGATGACCATCCGGAAAAATACATCAGGGCCGCTGATCTGCACCTGCATAAAGGAAAGATCGTATCTGCTCTCACCTATTTCATTGCCCGTAAGCATGTGGTGACCAAATACAATGATGAAATGTTCTTTGGAACTTTTGTAGACGCTGAACTGGACTGGATCGATACCGTTCATTTTCCGGACTCGGCGAGGAATTTTCCACTGCACGACAGTGGCTTTTACCGGATCACGGGCAAGGTCGCGGAAGATTTTGGCGTGCATAGCATTGAAGTGAACAAGATGGAGAAAGTCGGGCATAAAAAAAGGATCTACGAAAATCTCAGTTAACGGCCATGGCAAGCGAAAGGCATATTGCACACCTGGATCTCGATACTTTTTTTGTATCGGTTGAACAGCTGCGCAATCCGGCCCTGATCGGCAAACCTATCCTGATCGGGGGAAGCAATGACCGGGGTGTGGTTGCTGCCTGCAGTTATGAAGCCCGGAAATTCGGAATCCACAGCGCTATGCCCATGTATATGGCAAAAAGATTGTGCACCCATGCCATCGTGGTCAAAAGCGATTTTGAAGCCTATAGCAAATATTCTAAAACCGTTACGGATATCATCAGGGATACCGTTCCTGTTTTTGAAAAAGCTTCCATCGATGAGTTCTATGTAAACCTCACCGGGATGGATAAATTCCATGGCTGCAAAAAATTCACGGATGAACTCAAAACAAAAGTGATCCGCGAAAGCGGCTTGCCGGTTTCCTATGGCCTGGCCAGCAATAAACTGATCAGCAAAGTAGCCACCAATGAAGCCAAACCCAATGGACAAATGGAAATCCCTTTTGGTTATGAGAAATCATTTTTAGCGCCTTTGAGTATTATGAAGATCCCGGGGGTCGGAACACAAACCGGATATAAGTTGCTCAAGATGGGGATCGAGACAGTGAAAAAATTAAGCGAGATACCGGTTGCGATGATGCAAACATTTTTGGGAAAAAATGGTGTTGAACTATGGCGGAGATCGCAAGGTATAGACGAGTCCCTGGTAATACCTTACCGCGAGCAAAAATCCATATCTACCGAAAGAACCTATCAACAGGATACCATCGATGTTCAGTTTCTTTTGAGTGAGCTCAACCGGATGACCGAAAAAATAGCCTTCGAGTTAAGACAGCAACAGCGGCTGACCGGATGCGTGACGGTAAAAATCCGGTATTCTGATTTTGAGACGCATGATATTCAAAAATTAATTCCTTATACCAATACGGATCATGAGCTATTCAAAGTGGCTCATGCACTTTTTACCCGGCTCTTCGAACGGCGTCAGCTGATCCGGCTCGTTGGGATTCGTTTTAGTCATCTTATCCCGGGCACTTACCAGATCAATCTTTTTGAAGACAGACAGGAAATGATCAGTCTTTATCAATCCATCGATCACATTAAAAAGAGGTTCGGGGAAGGGCTTTTAATCAGGGGGAGATCCGTGTTTCATGACCGAAATATATAACTATGAACTCCACAATTCCGATCACTAAAACATGCCTGATTGAATATAGGGAAAACAGGTATGCCTGCAATCAGATCCAGCATCAGGGAATGATCCTTTATCAGATCGTTTTTAATAAATCCTACCTTTATTTGACCAAGGCGATGGGAGCCAGCGGTCTTCCGTTTTGGACATCCATCCCGCAAGACCCTAAGTTGGTTCATGTGGTCATTGAACTTGGTAAAAAAATTGAAAACCAGTTCAAATAACTATTATGTGTTACTATAACGGGATAAAAGTTGCTAAAACAGAATATGACCGGCTGAAAGATTTAGAAAAGCAGGTGGCTTTTTTAAACGAGGAACTTGCCATTTATAAAGGATTTGACTATGGCGATTTTCCGGTTATCAGGCCTCTTCCCGGAACTCACGAAACAGAGAGAATAAATATGCAATGGGGATTCCTGCCTCCCTGGCTGAAAAATAAAGAAGCGGCAGATAAATTCCGGAATGGTTACAAAGACGCCACAGGCAAATACATCAGGGGATATACAACCCTGAATGCAACCAGTGAAGAATTGTTAGGCAAGATGTTTAAGGACGCAGCCCTTCACCGGCGTTGTTTAGTTCCTTCCAACGGATTTTATGAATGGCGTCATGTTCAGGTTGTCGGCAAAAGCGGGAAGCTGCTGAAGACGCCGGAAAGATTTCCTTACCTGGTTCAAATGCGTGATCAGCCCGAATTTTATTTGGCGGGCATTTATAATCCATGGACCGATCAGGACACAAACACGGTGATCAATACATTTGCCATTGTAACCACGGAAGCCAATACGCTGATGAAGCAAATCCACAATAGCAAAGAAAGGATGCCAACCATTCTTCCAGGAAATCTTGCAGAGGCCTGGCTGTATAAAGACCTGACCGATCAGGAAATTTCAGATATTGCCAACTACCAGGTTGCATCCGCTGAAATGAAAGCCACCCCCCTGCATAAGGATTTCCTAAAAAATGCCAATCCGCATGAGCAGGTCTTTCATGAAGGCGTGCCCGATCTTATTTACGGATAAAAATTATTAAGTTTCTTTCCCGTTTTCCAATTCCGTCTGGAATTTATCCCTGGGATAATTTTACCTCCTCAGCATTGGGCCTGGCCTGGTATAGGAGAAAAGTTCCTTTTTCGTCCTTTTCAGAAGCAACCCGCTGAATTTTATCTCCCTGCATTACCCTGACATTCTTCCAGCCGGCCGGCACATATGTCCTCAGGGTTAATGGAAGTTTATAAACTGTGGGGTCCAGGGAATGGCTCAGGTTTATCACAATTTCTTTTCCTTTCAGGGCAGATTGTACTTTGGCGTCCATTCTTTCCCTTAAGTATTTGGCCACATCCCCGAAAGTTGCAATCCAAAGCCTGTCATCCCGCTGTTTTATAAACTGGAAATACGTGTCTAACCGCTCATGCGTCAAAGGTTCCCATCCAATATCATCCACACCATGAAAGACCAGCACCAGCCAGATATTCGTGTGCGCCAGTGTGGTATCTACCCAGGATTGCATCTGTTCCATGGTGGTTCTGGTAATGGGTCCTCTTTGCCATTGCACGTATTCTTTATCAGCAAAAGCACCCGGCTGATCCCTGTATCCGCGATTTATTTCTTTCATGAATGGCTCCGGCATGCTGTTCCTCAGTGTGAGGTATACCGGGAGGCCATATTTCATTACCCTGGGATCTTCAATTCCATAAGGTACTTCGGCAGAGAAAGTATATTCCGCGCCCAGATGTTCAAGGATATCCTCCTTACTTTTTTGAAGCTCATAGAGCATATTGGCCGTGTCCAGAACAGCCAGATGCGCATGGGTGACCGTATGGCTTGCAGGTTCATAACCTTCGGCGGCGTATTGCTTAAGGCTGTCCCAGGTTAACCCTTTTTCCTGCTTCACTTCATTGCTGAGGGTTTCTCCGGGTTCTAAACTGCCGCTTCTTACAAGGCTGTACAGCGAGTCTATGATCGTGTATGCCATTTCTTTTTTACCGGATTCAAACCTTGCGTCCGCGCGGTCATAGTATGCTATCGTGCCCTGATAGCCGAGATATCTCGCGGCAGAAGCCCGTTCAAAAAAATTATCGGCATTGGTTGGAATATTTGCCGATTCACTGATAATTTCCTTTACGGGTCTGCCGATAAACTTAGCCTGGTAGTTTGATCCGGCGATAGGGCCGGTAATGACAAAAAAAGTTGCCGGTAATTTCAGTCTTCTCATGATGGGCAATGCCCTGCTGAATTGATTAGACGAGCCATCATCGTAAGTAATGGAAACAGCTCCCTTTTTCCCGTATTGCCATTTTGTGATCTCTGTATCCCCTACAACGCTTCTTTCACCCGGATTTCCACCCAGCCATCCCCCAATGGTAACTACGAGCAGTAATTCTTTCATCATACCTACGAAATTTAAGCGTTATTGTTTTTAAGCCATTCGCAACCAGGTTAACGAACGCTTAAGCAAATATCCCGATTAATCGGTTACATGATGCGGAGCCCAATGGTTTCGATATTAACAATCTATTTGTAGAGAAAGCGTAATTCCTATTAAACTCTGCAGCTTTAAAACCCTCTAATAAACTGATAAGCATTTAAGCAATTGTCGCACATTTAAATCTCAACATTATGAAACGCATCCTTTTTCCCGGCCTGCTCGTTGCCGGCCTACTTATTTCACTGAGTGGTTTTTCACAAAGATATCATGGTTACCATCGGGGTTTCGGATTTCCGCACGCCAGAGTATTTGTGCGTCCGATATTGCCGGCACCTGTTATTTACGGGCCGGTTTACCCGCAGGTTTATGCACCAGGATATGACTACGGATACTCAAGACCGTATATCGATCGCGGATACCACAGGCCCTACTATTATGGCCGTCCGGTTTATCGTGGAAGGTCTTGGCGCAGGTAATTGCCCTATTGAAGATTAATCCAGGGTTGATTCTCTTATTTCAGCAATGAAATAACGTGAATCAACCTTTTGTTTTGTTAGTCGTTATTGATTTCCCAATCATAGCTTCGGGCGCCCCCGATGATCAGCTAATTGAAAGAAAGGGCGAGGTTGAGAAAAGGAGCGGGATTCATGAGGGACCTGCAGGCTTTTGTAAGTTCTTCCACTGTCTGGCGGAATAATGGAGGTTGGCTCAGCAAATAATTAGGAACCCATATTGTAGATATATCACCTCTGAGCGAGTATACCGTTCTGCGAAGATCGATAAGCGCCTGAATGCTCTCATAGTGATAGGAACCGTTTACTTCAATATATAATTTACCGGGGAGTGCTATGTCTACATGCTTGTGCCCATCCCAATATTCCAGGACAACAGGAATCTTTTCAGACTTTAAGGCAAAATAAAGATCGATTGCCTGCGGACTTGCTCCTGACTCTGTAATATAGGCCTGGTGCTTCAGGCATAAAGGATAGCCGTAAACTTCCATGGAAAACTGTTCCACACCTTCGGTAAGGAGTTTTCCGCATTCCAGGCAATTCCGGGATGTTTTCATAGTACAATAAAGATTGAAAATGATAGGTCATTTTCATAATGATTTAGACGAATGGAACAATATAGGGGTCGAAACGACTAAAATAAACGATGGCCAAAACCCTGAAAACAACCCCGGGCAAAACAGAAATCAGCGCGTCTTCAACATCGCCTTCTGATGGAAAATAAGGATTAAAGGGGGAAAATATTTATCATAAAATCACAGTGCATTAGTATCTTATGTATATTTGATGATTAGACCATACATCAAAGCATGACATACTCACCTGAGTTACTAAAGGGTACACTTAAAACGATAATTCTAAAATTGCTGGCTGACAACAAAAAAATGTATGGCTATGAAATTACCCAGAAAGTAAAGGAATTAACCCGTGATAAAATACAGATCACCGAAGGCGCTTTATAC
>Ga0182024_10019527_pt1 | contig 12481 bp, 10 predicted proteins | sample P32metaG_FD_120480 | JGI IMG/M metagenome (GOLD analysis project Ga0182024, IMG submission 120480) | Permafrost microbial communities from Stordalen Mire, Sweden - P3-2 metaG (Illumina Assembly) | ecosystem: Environmental > Terrestrial > Soil > Wetlands > Permafrost | place: Sweden: Stordalen... | reverse complement strand
CTGTTGACCGCGCGCGAGCCGTTTATTCCGCTGGCCATCCTGTATGGCCGTGTCACCAGCATGATCACGGTTGCGGCCTTCTTCAGCATCGGCGCGGTGATCGGCGTGACGATTTACACGCCGCTCTATTGCCAGACCGTGCTCGGCGTCTCGGCGAGCGTATCCGGCCTGGCGCTGATCGCCTATATGGGCGGCGCCACGATCGCCTCCCTGGTGTCGACGCGCATTATCGTGCGCGTGAAACATTACATGCGCGTGCCGCTGATCGGCCTGGTCGTCGCCATCGCCGTTCTCGGCGTGCTCGCCACCGACCCGGCCGGACATTCCCTCACCACGGTCGTGCTGCTGCTTTTCGCGCTCGGTTGCGGCCTCGGGCCGATGTATCCGGTCTCGACGATCGTCATGCAGAACGTGGTCAAGCCGCATCAGCTCGGCACCGCGACCGGGACATTGAATTTCTGCCGCACGCTCGGCGGCGCCATCGTCGTTGCGGTGTTCGGCGCCATCGTGCTCGGCGGCGTCGACAGCGGGTCCGGAGCCATGACGATGGACCAGATCGCCGCCGGCCACGGCGATTTTGCGCCGGCCTTCCACTGGGTATTCATTGCCGCCGCGGGCTGCCTCGCCATCTCGCTCGTTTGCGTGCTGGCAGTCGAGGAGCGGCCGCTGCACGGGCCGCTCAAGGCCGCCGAGCACGCCGCCGAGTAGTGACTTGGGCATGGCTGATCCGCTCAGTGCGGCTTGCGCTCCCCTTACCGGGGCGCAAAGGTGTAACTGAGTCCCGCGATCCGGAGCCGCAGTGTCGGTCAGCCTACCAAATCAGGAAAGCTTCGCGCCTTTGCCGGTCGTTGACGGCGATGCAAGCGTTGCGCCGCCGGCCGGCGCCGCGCCGCGCGCCGCCGACCGCAAGCTCGGCCGGCGCGAGGTCGTCGGCATCATCGGCGGGCTGGCGCTGGCAATGTTTCTCGGCGCGTTGAATCAGACCATCGTGGCGACAGCGCTGCCGACCATCGGTCGCGCCTTCGACGATTTCGAGAACCTGTCTTGGGTCGTCATCGCCTATCTGCTGACCTCGACCGTTGTCGCTCCGCTATACGGCAAGCTCAGCGACATCTACGGCCGCCGCGGCATGATGCTGGTGGCGCTCGGCGTATTCGTGGCCGGCTCCGCCGCCAGTGCCGCCGCGCCCAGCATGCTGATGCTGATCCTCGGCCGCGGATTGCAGGGGATCGGCGGCGGCGGCATCGTGCCGCTGGCGCAATCGATCATCGCCGACGTCGTGCCGCCGCGCGAGCGCGGCTACTATCAGGCCTATACCGGCTCGGTCTGGATCATCGCCGGCGCCGCCGGCCCGGTGCTGGGCGGGGTGATCGCCGAGCATCTGCATTGGTCGATGATATTTTGGCTCAACGTGCCGCTCGGCCTGGTTGCGGCGATGTTGTCGCACCGGCAGCTCAAGCGGGTGCCGGTCCACGAACGCGCCCACAAGATCGATCTGACCGGCGCCGCGCTGATGATGGCGGCGGCGGTCGCGCTGTTGCTCGCGCTGACCTGGGGCGGCACGCGCTATCCATGGCTATCGCAGCCGATCGTTTTGCTGCTCCTTGCGGCCGTGCTGCTGACGGCGGTGTTCATCTGGTGGGTGCTTCGCGTGCCGGAGCCGTTCCTGCCGGTGGCGATCCTCAACAATCCGGTGATGCGCGCCGGCTCGCTGACGTCGGCCTGCTCGCAGGGCGTGGCCATCGGCCTGACCATCTTCGTGCCGCTGTACTACGAGATGGTGCATGGCTTGTCGGCCAGCGATTCCGGCTTGGCGCTCATTCCAATCGTGGTGATGACCACGCCGGGTTCGTTCTTGTCCGGCCGCGCCATGCTGCATCTCAACCGCTACAAGTGGGTGGCCTTGGTCCTGCTCAGCGTCGCCACGGTCGCGGTGGGCCTGCTCGCGATCCACCCGCTGATGCCGGTATGGGCCGTTGCGGTGATCGTCGGTCTCGTCGGCATGGGCACCGGCAGCTCCTATCCCACCGTCACCGTCTCGATCCAGAACGCGGTCGCCCACAGGCAGATCGGCATCGCCATGGGCGCCATGAATTTTTTTCGCGCGCTGGCAAGCTCATTCGTCGTCGCGGTGATGGGCGCCATCATGCTGGGCCATCTCGGCGCCGCTCCGCAGCGCGGCCTGTCGGCTGTCGTCGTGACGACCGCCGGCGACGTAACGATGGACCATCTCACCCGCACCTTCAGCCATATCTTCGCGGTCGCGGCGCTGGTTCTCGCCATCGGCATTGTGGCGCTGATCGCCATGGAGGAGCGGCCGTTGCGCACCACCGTGTTGGCGACGCCGGGGCGTGAAGCGCAGCCCGGCGCGGCGGAGTAGCGCGCTCCGCCGCAACTGCGTAAACTTGAGCAAAATAATACGGGAGGGACGCATGCCTCACAGGCGGGTCATCATTGCCATTGCGGCGCTCGCCGCCATGTCCGCCGTAAGCACGGCGGGCGCGCAGACCATCATCGATGACTGGTACCAGGCCAAGCTGCCGGCGCCGCCGCAACTCAAGCCGGTCACCATCGATCCGAAAACGACGGCGCTCCTGGTGATGGATTTCACCGTGCAGACCTGCACAGCGGAACGCCGCAAGCGTTGCGCCGATTCCGTGCCGAAGGTCAAACCGTTCGTCGAGGCAGCGCGCGGCAAGGGCGCTCTGATCATCTACAGCGTCGCCGTTCCCAAATCGGTTCCCGCCGACATTCTCACCGATCTCACGCCGGCGCCGGGCGAGCAGGTGCTGCCGCCGCTGGGCCCCGACAAGTTCATCAACAGCGATCTGGAAAAAACGCTCAAGGATAAGGGCATCACCACCGTAGTCGCGATGGGGACCCAGGCCCAGACCTCGGTCTTGCATACCGGCGGCGAAGCGGCGTTGCGCGGCTTCAAGGTGATCGTCCCGGTCGACGCGATGTCGGCGGATGATCTGTTTCCGGAGCTTTACACCGCCTGGCATCTCGCGACCGCGGCGCGCATCAGCAGTCAGACGACGCTGACCCGGCTGGATATGATCGGATTCTGACCCGCGGCATTTCGGCTTGCGGGCGGCGTCCGCGCCCCGGAATGCCGAATTATCGACCCGCTTGCGCCTTGAGCGCATCGATCTCCGCCTGGCTGCGCAACGTCATGACCGCGACCTTGCGGGCGCGGAAGTAGGGCAGGGCGACTTTGGTGTCCTGACCGTCGCGTTCCAACAGCGAGATGTACCGCGGCTCGGCGCCGCGGGTCGGCAGATCGAACGCGGTCCACGTTCCAGCGTTGGGATCGTAGCGCATGACGCGGTCGGCCCCCCACAGGTTGGTCCAGGCATCGTGGTCGTGGTCGACGGCGACGTGGTAGGGCTGCTGCTCGCCGGGCAGTGGGACGTAGCTGACGGCGTGCGTGTGGGTATCGATGCGGGCGAGATTGGCGCCCCATGAATCGCCGATCCACAGAATGTCGGCGTTCTTGTCGGTGCCCATGCGGCGCGGCCCTTGCGCCCACGGCAGCGGCGAGTTGAAGTCGGGTTGATTGTAGGTCGCGTAGTATTTGCGTTCGTCCGGCGTCAGCAGCGTTTCCTGCGCTTCGACCGGCGCCAGCTTGATCTCCGACACCGACCCGCTGCGGCCGTCGCCGACCCCGATGGTGTCGAGAATCATCTCGGCCCAGTAGCCGTTGCCGTCGCGGTCGGCGGCGGTGCCGTAGGTGATGCCGACGCCATTCACCGTTTTGTAGGTGATCGATTTGAACTCGGTGAACTTTTCCGCGACCGGATCGAAGCGCAGCGCGCCATCGGGCGCCGACGACCAGATATTGCCGTGACCGTCGTAATCGACGGTGGCGGCGCCGCCGGTCTGCGTCATGTCGGTCGGCGGCAGGTAGACGTCGATCCGCTGCGTCGTCGGATCGAGCCGGCCGATGCCGCCTCGGCCGTTATTGACGTTGAACCAGATGATGCCGTTGGCGTCGCGGGTCATGCCGTGGGCTTGCGCGGCCAGTCCGTTCGGGCCGGCGATCTTGAACAGCTTGACCTCGCCGGTCGCGGTGTCGACCCGGCCGATGGTCGTGCGCTTGTTCGGAATATTGCAGGTGAACCAGAGATTGCCGGCCAGATCGAGCCAGGCGTCATGCACGCCCCAGCCGGGGATCAGCACCGACGGCGTGCCGAGGGACCAGTCGCTGCCGTCGTTCTGCACGAAATCGGCCGGCAGGCTGGCGTCCGGGTCGAGCGGCAGGTCGTATTCCTTGAACATGACGCGCGCCGCTTCGCCCGACGGCCGCGGCTCGAGTTTCATGTCCGCCTCGGTCTCGTCCGGCCCGCGGGCGCGGGCCAGATAGGCCGCGAGCTCCTTTTGGTGAAAATCCAGGATGCCGGACGGCTTGCGCTCGCCGCCGACGTAAGTGCCGTAGACATTGGCGTTCTTCATCAGCTCGATGATGGCGTTCCAGCCGGCCTCGTCGAAGCGATGCTGCAGCGGGAAACTCGGCGTGTGGCAGCCGGTGCAGACCGTGCGCACGATGCGCTTCATGCGCTGATCTTCCGGCGTCTGCGCCGGCAACGCGTCGAGCGCGAGATTGCCGGGCAATTGCTTGAACGTCGCTTCGGCATCGTGCATCGGGCGCAGCGCCAAGTCTTGTTTCTGATTGACGGAAAGATCGACCTCGCCCTTTGCGGTCTGGAAGCTCAGCGCCTGCGCCCACAGCTTGTAATGTCCGGCGGGCAGCGGCGGGAAAAGGTATTGGCCGGCCTGGTCGGTGAAAACGGTGGTGGTGATGGTGCCGCCGTCGGGCTTGGCCGACACCGTCACGCCATCCACGGCTGTTCCATCGGCCGATTTGATCGTGCCGCTCAGCAGCGCGTCGGCGAAGGCCGGTGCGGCGGCGAGAGGCGCGACAAGGATCGCGGCGACGGCGGTAAAGTTGGCGACGATGAGACTGCGTGCGCGGCGCATGGATGTCTCCGTGATTCTAATCGGCGTCGGATGGGGCACCGGTTTTGCCGGGCGTTGCGGCGCTCGATGGCGCCGCAATGGTCTTGATATAGGCGATGATGGCGTCGATCTGGGCCGGCTTGAAGTCATACTTGAAGCCCGGCATGCGTGGCGTGCCGGCGCTGATCACGTCGCGCATGACGTCGGCCTTGCCGCCGAGCGTGTTCATCGACAACACCGGAGCGTATTGCGGACTGGAGAGCTGCGGCTTGGTGTGACAGACGCGGCAGGATTGGTTGAACAGCCGCATGCCGAGTTTTTGTTGCTGGTCGTCGGCGCCGACAGTCTGTGCGGATGCGGCCACCGGCCAAAGCGCGAGGATCAACGATACCGTCCACGTGCGGCGCTTCATCGTGCGGCGCTTCATTAAGCTTCCTCCCGCATATTTTTGCGGCAGCTTACGCGCGGGCCGCGGCCTCGGGAAGAGCCAAGCTATGCAAGAAGCGTTGCGATGCTCTGCTTACGGCGCCAGCGGCGACCCAAGCGCCCGCGCGGTGTCGACGATCCAGGCGCGGTAGCGCACCAGCGGCGTCACGCCCGTGAGGCCGCCGCAGCCGGCGCCTAGTTTCGGGCCGGTCGACCAGCTGACGACGCCGATCACGGCAAGATTGCCGTCGCTATCGCGAAACACCGGCGCGCCGGAATCGCCGGCGCAGGCGCCGAGTCCCGGGCTGTCGCCTTTGGTGCGCGGATCGTAGAGCCGAATCTGCAGCGTGCCGGGTTGTCCGGTGGCGACCAAAGTTGCGGCGCGGACCGTGCCGCCGGTACGGCCGTCGCCGCGCACCGTGACGCCAAAGCCGGCGACCACGAAAGCCTCGCCGACCGCGACCGGCTGCGCGCCATCGCCGAGCGGCACCGGCGGAATTTTTGCCGGCAGCGGCTCGGCCAGCTTGAGCAGCGCGACGTCGGCCGTGGCGACATGGGCAAAAAGCTTTTTCAGCTCGAATTGCGGGTCGCGCTCGATTCGCGAAATATCTTTCAGCACCGGCGCCTGTCCGGGATCGCTGGCGACGAGCTTGTAATCGGCGCCCGGCTGCACGCAATGCGCCGCGGTCAGCAAAAGGTCGCGCGCGATCGCGGTCGCCGTGCAGGCGGTACCGTAAGAGCCGAGCACCATGACGACGGATCGCCCGGCGCCATCGGACGCCGGCGGTGCTCCGCCGACCATGGCGAACGCAGGCGCCGCCGCCAGAGCGGCGATCAGGGCGGCGGCAGACGCATGAAGACCGGTCACGATCTCTTTCCTCCGGCGCCCGCGGCGTCCAGATTGGCGGCGGTTCTGCTGCGAGAGGTTTGTTCCATGGACGTCGGCGAGGCCGTTGCGAGCCGTTATTCCTGCCGGGCTTTCTTGTCCACTCCCGTTCCCGAAGCAACGGTGCGTGACATTGTCGGGACCGCGGCACGCGCCCCGTCCGGAGGCAATCTGCAGGCTTGGCGTGTCTATGCCGTCGCCGGTCCGCGGGTCGAAGCCCTCAAACGCCTGCTGGCGCCGCGGACCGGCGAATTGCCGAAGGGCGAGGGCGGCGAATACCAGATCTTTCCGACCGGCTTGAAGGAGCCCTACCGCAGCCGCCGCTTTGCCGTCGGCGAGCAGCTTTACCGGGCGATTGGCGTTCCGCGCGCCGACCGTGCCGCCCGCTATCGTCAATACGCCAGGAATTTCCAGTTTTTCGGGGCCCCTGTCGGCCTGTTCTTCGCCATCGACCGCACCATGCTGCCGGCGCAGTGGGCCGATCTCGGCGGCTATATCCAGACCATCATGCTGCTCGCCCGCGGCTGCGGGCTCGACACCTGCCCGCAGGAAGCCTGGATCACCTGGCAGCGCACGATGCGGGCTTTTCTCGAGCTCCCGGACGAACTCATGCTGTTCTGCGGCATGGCACTGGGCTACGCCGACGCCGCGGCGCCGATCAATTCCTGGCGCTCGACGCGGGAACCGGTCGATTCCTTTGCGTCGTTTGCGGGGTTCCAAGGCTGAAACCGAAAGCGGGTGCGAGGCTCACGCTTGAGGCGAGCATAACCTGCCCTAAATCAGCCGTTCAGCGGGGGTTCAGCGCGGCGGTTATAGGAAAGATCAATGGGCTCCGCCCTCCGATTCGGTTTTGCCGCACTGGCTCTGCTTGCGTTCGCGTCCGCGCGCGCGCAGGACGGCGCCCAGCCCGATCATCGGGCACCTGTGACCGCCCCCTGCCTCGACCAGAAGGAGCGCCGGGCGGAAAGCGAGACCGGCCATGTCGTGCGCCTGGGCGTCGCCATGCGCGTGGCCAAAAGCCGGGTGCCGGGCGGCGCGGTGGTGCGGGCGCGGCTCTGCCAGGGCAAAGACGGCCTCGTCTATGTGCTGACAGTTCTGGCGCGCGATGGCAAAGTGGCGCGGATTACGGTCGACGCCGTGAAGGGCACGCTGGTCGGCGGACTTTGAGCGACGCGATGATTTGGAGCCTCTAGGTTGCGCCTTCTCGTTGTCGAAGACGATCCCGACCTCAATCGGCAGCTTGCCACCGCGCTGACCGACGCCGGCTACGTCGTCGACCGCGCCTTCGACGGCGAGGAGGGCCATTACCTCGGCGAGAGCGAGCCTTACGACGCCGTCATCCTCGACATCGGCCTGCCGAAAATGGACGGCATCTCGGTGCTCGAATCCTGGCGGCGCGCCGGCCGCGCCATGCCGGTTCTCATTCTCACCGCGCGGGACCGCTGGAGCGACAAGGTGCAGGGCTTTGATGCCGGCGCCGACGATTATGTCGCCAAGCCGTTCCATCTCGAAGAGGTGCTGGCGCGGGTGCGCGCGCTGTTGCGCCGCTCGGCCGGTCACGCCAAGAGCGAGTTCACCTGCGGGCCGGTCCGTCTCGATACCCGTACCGGCCGCGTCGCCGTCGACGGCAATCCGGTCAAGCTGACGTCGCACGAATACCGGCTGCTGTCGTATCTGATGCATCACACCGGCCGGGTGGTGTCGCGCACCGAGCTGGTCGAGCACCTCTACGATCAGGATTTCGATCGCGATTCGAACACCATCGAGGTGTTCGTCGGCCGCATCCGCAAAAAGCTCGGCGTCGATGTAATCCAGACGGTGCGCGGCCTCGGCTATCTGCTCACGCCGCCCGATGCGCGCTAATTCGCTCGCGCTGCGTTTGTTTCTATGGGCCACCGGCTGGATCGTGGTGATCCTGATCGTTACCGGCATCGCGCTGTCGACGCTGTATCGCCACGCCGTCGAGCGCGCCTTCGACCGGCGCCTCGACGTCTACCTGCGCACGCTGGTGGCCGACGTGGCGTCTCCGGAGGAGGGCAGCGACAAGTTTCCGCAGTCGATCGGCGAGCCATTGTTCGAGCTGCCGCTGTCCGGCTGGTACTGGCAGGTGACCCGCCTCGATACCAAGAAGCCTGAGATACACTCGTCGCGCTCGCTATGGGATTCCGGCCTGCCGCGCCTGCCCAACGGCGGCGCGGCTGCGGCGTCCGAAGCGCGGCAGGGCTATGCCCAAGGCCCCGAGGAGCAAAATCTACGCCTCGTCGAGCGCAACATCGATCTTGGCGACGACGGTCGCTATCTCATCGCCGTGGCGGGCGACGCTTCCGAGATCGACGACGAGACCCGCAGCTTCGATCAGGCGATCGGCGCCACCTTCGCGTTGCTCGCCGTGGCGCTGCTGCTGACAACCGCGTTGCAGGTCCGCTTCGGGTTGTCGCCGCTCAAGCGCATTTCGGCGAGCCTTGCCGCCATCCGCTCCGGCCGCGCCGAGCGCCTGGAGGGCGAATTCCCGGTCGAAATCGCTCCGCTGGCGCGCGAGACCAACGCGCTGATCGATGCCAACCGGGAAATCGTCGAGCGCGCGCGGACCCATGTCGGCAATCTGGCGCACGCGCTGAAAACCCCGCTGTCGGTCATCGTCAACGAGGCGGCGGCCCGCGGCAACGATCCGCTGGCGCATAAGGTGCTGGAGCAAACCGACATCATGCGCGATCAGGTGGCGCGCCAGCTCGAGCGCGCCAGGCTGGCCGCGCGCTCCGCCGTGGTCGGCACGTTGATCGACGTGCCGCCGGTCGTCACCGCGCTCGCCCGCACCATGGAAAAGCTGCATCGCGCCCGCGACATCGCCATCGCGGTCGATGTGCCCGCGCACGCGCGCTTCCGCGGCGAACAGCAGGACCTCGAGGAGATGGTCGGCAATCTGGTCGATAACGCCTGCAAATGGGCGCAGTCGCGCGTCGCCATCGAGGTGGTGGCCGATCGCGCCTCGTTCGATAACGAGAAAATCGACCGCGGCGAGATGGGCGAGAAGCCGCGCGTGCGCATCATCGTCGACGACGATGGGCCCGGCCTGTCGCCGGCCGAGCGCGAGCAGGTGGCGCTGCGCGGCCAGCGCCTCGACGAGACCAAGCCCGGCTCGGGCCTCGGCCTCTCCATTGTGGTCGAACTGGCCAGCCTCTACGGCGGCGTGCTCACGCTCGGCACCGCGCCGATCGGCGGCCTGCGCACCGAACTGGCGCTGCCGGGCGGATGATGAGCCAAAGTCCGGTCCTCTGATGCGATCGGCCGAAGCGATGCTTGTGCCGAGCATCGCAACGCTGCAGCATATCGCCCCAAAACGCGCTTATAGGGGGGATCGCCCATGAAGTTATCTCGCCGTCGTCTGCTCGCCGCAGCTGGCTCGACAGCCTTGGCAGGAACATTGGCAGGGACAATTGGGGCGCCGCTCATCGCCCGTGCCCAGCAGGCGCAGTGGACCTACAAATACGCCAATAACCTTCCCGATACCCATCCGATGAACACGCGCGCGCGGGACATGGCGGCCGCGATCAAACAAGAGACCGGCGGCCGGTTCGACCTGCAGGTCTTTCCATCGAGCCAGTTGGGGTCCGATACCGACACATTGAGCCAGCTCCGCTCCGGCGGGGTCGAGTTTTTCACCCTGTCGGGACTGATCCTGTCGACGCTTGTGCTCGCAGCCTCGATCAACGGCATGGGGTTCATTTTCCCGAATTACGACACCGTCTGGAAAGCCATGGACGGCGATCTCGGCGGCTACATCCGCGGCCAGATCGAGAAGGCCGATCTCGTCGTCATGGAGAAGATCTGGGACAACGGCTTTCGGCAGACCACGACCTCGACCAAGCCGATCGCAACCCCGGACGATTTTCGCGGCATGAAGCTGCGCGTGCCGCCGTCGCCGCTATGGACCTCGATGTTCCCAGCCTTCGGCGCGTCGCCGGCCTCGATCAACTTCAATGAGGTTTATTCGGCGCTGCAGACCCGAATCGTCGACGGCCAGGAAAATCCGCTCGCCATCATCGCCACCGCCAAGCTGTACGAGGTGCAGAAGTACTGCTCCCTCACGAATCACATGTGGGATGGCTTCTGGTTCCTGGCCAACCGCCGCGCCTGGGAGGCGCTGCCCGACGATGTGCGCGCCATCGTCGCCAGGAACGTCAATGCCGCCGGCCTCAAGGAGCGCGACGACGTCGCCAAGCTCAACGCGACATTGCAGCAAGACCTCGCCGCCAAGGGCCTGCTGTTCAATCAACCCGATCCGCTGCCGTTCCGCGACAAGCTGAAAGCGGCCGGCTTTTATTCCGAGTGGCAGAAAAAATACGGCGAGGAAGCCTGGGCCATCCTTGAGAAATCCGTCGGCAAGCTGGCGTGACCGCGCCGGCCGAGCCGCAAACGCCGGCGCCGGCCATGCGCCCGCCAGCCGTGCGGCGCGTGACCGGCGCGCTTGACGCCTGGCTCGGGTCGCTCGTGGAGTTGATCGCCGCCGCCCTGGTGGCGACGGAGATCGTCATCCTGTTTGGCGGCGTTGTTGCCCGTTACGTGTTCAATCATCCGCTGGTCTGGTCGGACGAATTGGCCTCGATCTTGTTTCTGTGGCTGGCCATGTTCGGAGCGGTGATCGCGTTCCACCGCGACGAGCATATGCGGATGACGGCGGCAATCGGCCTGCTGACGCCCGCGACCCGGGCGATATTCGACGCGTTTGCGACCGGCGCGGCACTCGCCTTTCTGCTCCTGATCATGGTGCCGGCCTGCGACTATGCCGTGGCACAGCGACCGATCACGACGCCGGCCTTGCAAATCCCGGATGCCTGGCGGGCCGCGGCGTTGCCGAGCGGCATTGCGCTGATGGCGATCTTCGCCTTGCTGCGGCTGGCGAAGGCGGCGCCGCGGTCGATTGCGATCTCGCTCGGCGCCGTCGTTGCCGTCATCGCGTTGTTCTGGCTTGCCGCGCCGATCTTCCGGCAGCTCGGCAATTTGAACCTTTTGATCTTCTTCGTCGGCGTCGTGGCGGCTTGCGTCTTTACCGGCGTGCCGATCGCATTTGCGTTCGGCCTCGCGGTGTTCGGCTATCTCGCGCTGGCGACGCAGACGCCGCTGACGGTATTGGTTGGGCGCATGAATGAAGGCATGAGCCATCTCATTCTGCTGGCGGTGCCGCTGTTCATTTTTCTCGGCCTGCTGATCGAGATGACCGCAATGGCGCGCGCCATGGTGGCTTTTCTCGCCAGCGTGCTGGGCCATGTCCGCGGCGGATTGCACTACGTGCTGGTCGCCGGAATGTATCTGGTGTCCGGAATCTCGGGTTCGAAAGCCGCCGACATGGCTGCGGTCGCGCCGGTCCTGTTTCCGGAAATGAAGGCCCGCGGCGCGACGCCGGGCGACCTCGTCGCGCTTTTGGCGGCGACCGGCGCGCAAACCGAGACCATTCCGCCGAGTCTCGTTCTCATCACCATCGGTTCGGTGACCGGAGTCTCGATTGCCGCGCTTTTTACCGGTGGTCTTCTGCCTGGGATGGTGCTCGCCGTCTTGCTCTGCTTGGTGATCCGGTGGCGCTATCGCCGCGGCAGCCCCGACCACATCGAGCGGGCGACAAAGCGCGAGGTCGGCCGCGCCTTCCTGATCGCGCTGCCGGCCATGGCGCTGCCGTTCCTGATCCGCGCCGCGGTGGTCGAAGGCGTTGCCACCGCCACCGAGGTCTCGACGATCGGCATCGTCTATTCGGCGATCGTCGGGCTGGTAGTCTATCGCCGCTTCGACTGGGCGGCGCTGCGGCCGATGCTGGTTTCGACGGCGGGCCTGTCGGGCGCGATCCTGCTGATTATCGGCACCGCCACCGGAATGGCCTGGGGGCTGACGCAATCAGGATTTTCGCGCTCGCTCGCTGCGGCAATGACGGGGCTTCCGGGCGGAGCCGCGACGTTCATGGCGGCGTCGATCGTGGCCTTCGTCGTGCTCGGCTCTGTGCTTGAAGGCATTCCCGCCATTGTGTTGTTCGGCCCGCTGCTGTTCCCTATCGCCAAGGCGGTCGGCATCCACGAGGTGCACTACGCGATGGTCGTGATCTTGGCGATGGGCATCGGCTTGTTCGCGCCGCCGTTCGGGGTCGGCTATTACGCCGCCTGCGCCATAGGGCGGGTCGAGCCCGCCGAGGGCATGCGGCGGATCTGGGGCTACATGCTGGCGCTG
>Ga0182024_10019526_pt1 | contig 12481 bp, 9 predicted proteins | sample P32metaG_FD_120480 | JGI IMG/M metagenome (GOLD analysis project Ga0182024, IMG submission 120480) | Permafrost microbial communities from Stordalen Mire, Sweden - P3-2 metaG (Illumina Assembly) | ecosystem: Environmental > Terrestrial > Soil > Wetlands > Permafrost | place: Sweden: Stordalen... | reverse complement strand
CGAAATATCCGGCGAGCAGCGGGATGTCTTCCTTGTGATCGCGCAGCGGCGGCATGGTGATGGAAACCACGTTGAGGCGGTAGTACAAGTCTTCGCGAAACGTGCCGTCCTTGGTGGCCTTCTGAAGGTTCTTGTTGGTCGCGGCGATAACGCGGATATTCAGCGGCATCGAACGTGTGCCGCCGACGCGCATGAAATCGCGCTCCTGCAAAACGCGCAGGAGCTTGGCTTGTAGCGCCGGACTTATCTCGCCCATTTCGTCGAGAAAGATCGTGCCGGCGTTGGCCATCTCCAGTTGTCCGCGTTTTTGTGCGATGGCGCCGGTGAACGCGCCGCGTTCGTGGCCGAAGAGTTCGCTCTCCAGCAGAGTTTCCGTAAGCGCGGCGCAATTGATGGCCACAAAGGGCTGATCCCGGCGCGGGCTGTTGCGGTGAATCGCGCGGGCAGCGAGTTCCTTGCCGGTGCCGCTCTCCCCATAAATAAGCACCGTGGCGGCGGTGGCCGCCACGCGTTCAATGAGCTGGTAGATCTCGCGCATGGGGGCGCTGTCGCCGACCATGTCGTGCTCCAGATTGACTTCCGCGCGGAGGCGAAGATTCTCGCTGCCGAGCCACTCCACCTGACGGGCGCTCTCGATGGCCATGGCGGCGACGCCGGCAATGGCGGTGACCAGGTGAAGATCGTCTTCGGTGAAACGCACCACGGGATTAGCGGTGTCGAGATAGATCAGGCCGACGACTCTATCAAGATTGAGCAGCGGAACACAGATCAATGAGTGTACCGGCGGCGTGCGCGGCGTCTCGCTGGGATCGTTGCTGAGGATGGCGATGCGCTCCTGAAAAACTTGCTGCGCGAGGTCCCGATCGAGGTGGACGGGGTGCTGCGGACCCGCGACACGGTCCCAGGCGACGACGGAGGAAAACTCCGCAGGGTCGGCGCCGGCAAGAATGGCGCCGCGCTCGGCGGGAACCACGTCGAAGATCATGCCGAGCAGTTGCCACTGCAGCGATTCGACGTTGCGGATAGAACCGATCGCGGTAGCGATTTTCAGCAGCGTCTGCAAGTCGCGCGCGGTGCGTTCGCCGGTCGGGAGCACCGCCAGGGCCTCGGGATGAAGGTAGCGTGCGTCTTCGCGGCGAAGGCGGGTGGTGGCCGCGTCGTTCGTAGAGCTGTCGCTCAACTCGACAGGATTCGCATAGGCGGCGGTAGGCTCTTCACGTAGGAAGAGAAATACCGAGCCGCCGATGACAATCTGATCGCCATGGCCCACCGGACGCTCCAGCACCGGGAGACCATTCACGAACGTGCCGGACAGACTGCCGAGGTCTTGGACGATACATTGCTCAGGGCCGACGGTGATCTGGCAATGTTTCGGCGAGACCAGGCTATCGTCGATAATCAAGTCATTCGAAAGTTCCCGGCCAATCGACAACGATCCATCTTTCAAGGGAAAGACCGAGTCGCGTAAGGGACCGTTAATGGCGGCGAGTCTTGGGTTCACGAGTATGGCGGTCGAAACATCCCAGCCTTCTCCAGAGCATGCTGGGTTGGCTGCATAGTCTACCTTGACTCAAACTCATGCGCCACTGGCCTTGAGGTCGGGCGTGCAAGGACGGCTGGTTGCATCGTCGCTCACAGCTCGCATCGGTTACTTCGGGCACAACACCCCGGCCCAGTACTCTGCACCACGAACCGGCGAGTCCCTTTCCCGATTTGGCGCGTTGCCCAACTTTTCACTTGCGGGCGCTGTAGACGGTGGTAGGCTTCACCATTGGATAGTGGAGGCTAGAAGTGGGCGCAGCAGCTAGATTTTCGGGAATTGAATCGCGACGCAGCACGCGGATTGATCGGACCGTTCCGCTGGTGGTGGTCGGCCAGACCAAGCTTGGTTTGTCGTTTCAAGAGCGGACCTCGGCGGTCAGCTTGAACTTGCACGGCTGCCGGTATCCTTCGCGGCACGATTACGCGGTTGGGTCGTGGATTGGGCTACAAATCCTTGAGCCGGGCGGCGAATCCAGCACTCCGGTGATGCGCGCGCAAGTGCGCTCCATTCACCCGCCCATGAGCCCGCGCGAGTTGTATCAGATTGGCGTGGAGTTGGAATCGCCGGCCAATGTTTGGGGCGTGCCTGCCCCGCCGGAGGACTGGCAGAGATTGCTGGGAGCAGAAGGTTCTAGGATGCCGGACGCAACCGGGGCAGCCCCGGCGGGTGAGCCCGAATCCGCAGTGGCCGCGGCCGCGCAAAAATTGGCGCCAGCCAACCCGGAATATCGAAGCACCGGGGTGACCTCATTTCCCGCACAACCTGCCGCCGCGACGGCCAAACCCGAGCGCGTGGTCATCACGTCGGACCAGCTTGTAGCTGCCGTTCACGGCAAGTTGCAGGCGGCGGCGGACAAAGCCGTACACACCGCGATCAATGATCATCTGATGGGTGCGGTGCGCCAGGCCCTGAGCAAAATTGACGATGTCTGCAAAGCCAGCGTGCACCAGATCGAGCAGCACTCCGAGCAACGCCTGGAAACCATGATGCGCACGGCCCGCGAAGAAGTTCTGAGTCGCATGGAAGTACGGCTGGCGGAAGATCGCACCCGGTGGGAAGTTCAGCAGGAGAATTTCCGCAGCCGGGCCGGAGAGCTCGCGGAGCGGCTGGAGCGAATGGCCTCGGAAACGCAGCACAGCCTGACCGAGGCGCAGCGCTTGTTGGAAAAGGCTGGCGGCGACGTGGAGCCGCGGATTCGCGAACAGATGGCCACCTCCATCGGGCGCGCGACCGAGGATTTTGAAGCTGCGGCTACCCGCGTTTCCGACCGGCAATTGGTTCGCCTGATGGAAGACAAGCTCATGGTGACACGCGAGGCGGCGGCGCAACTAAATGCTTGCAGCGCCGAGGCCCGCTCGCAATTGCAAAGTTCGGCGAACACCACGATGGAGGAGTTCAAACGCCAGTCGGAAGTTCAGGTGGACTTGATCATCTCGGAAGCGACGCAACGCGTAATGTCTTCCCTGGCGGCGCTGGATGCGGAAAATCGCGCGGCGTGTGAGGCGCGGCGCCGCACGATTGAGAGCGACGTGGCTCGCGCGACCGAGCAATCCACGGAGCAATTCCGCACCGGCATGAAAGCCTTTCTGTACTCGTGCCTGGTCGCGGCGGTGGGCGCGGTTGACGAGCACGCGAAAACTACGCTGGACGGGTTGAAAGATGCCGGGAAATCCATGCGGGAAATTGCCGCAGCAGGCAACGGTTCCAGCGAGAGCGCGGTCGCTTCCGCGGGCGACGCAGTTCCCGAACCCCATTCATCGTAACGCCGGCACACCTTCTAACTAGTCTTTCCTGCGTAAAGCAAATTCGCGCCGTAGGTCGTGTGAATTTATTTGTCCGTTGGCAGGATTTCGCGGGCTCCGATCAGACGGCAACGCGATCCGTTCCGGCATCCCGGACCCGCTTCGCGTTATTTCCCGCCATCGATGCTGAGGGGTCCCGAGCCGAAATACGCGATCATCAGCGTGGCTCCCAGCATCGACAGATTCTTCGCGAACATCGCTTGCTGCACGTGAGCCAGGGCGGGGTCCTGTAATTTCCAGAACGCATGCATCAGGAAAGTGACCGGTATTAGGAAAGCGACCAGCATCCACGCGCCCCAGCGCGCTTGGTAGCCCGCGGCGATGCTCAGTCCGCCGGCCAGCGCCATGACTCCGGAAATCGGCACCAGCAAGCCGGCCAGCGGGGTGCCCAACTGCGCTGCGTGTTCGATACCTTCCCTAGAGAAATGGCGCGGAGCCGCGGTGATGAAGATCAAAGCAAACAAAATCCTTCCGGCGAGCACGAGATAACGCATCGAATTGGTCTCCTTCGTTAGTGATATTTATATCACTATAAGTGATAGGTGTATCATCAACTACCAAGGATGTCAAAGGGAGCCACTCCATGGCACAGCCGCTCGAAAAAGAACTCCGCATTCCCCGGCCCCGCCGCGGCTCGCCCGCGCAAACGCGAGAACGCCTGATTGCCGCCGCCGTTCGGATTTTCAACCGCCGGGGTTACCACGGCACCGACTCCAACCACATCGCAGGGGAAGCGGGTTATTCGACTGGCGTTTTCTATAAACATTTCGCCGACAAACGCGACATCTTTCTGGCGGCCTACGAGACCTGGGTGGTATCCGAATGGAAAGGGGTGGAGAGCGAGCTATCTCTCGGAGGCCCACGCAAGGAAATTGCGCGTCGTCTGGTGGCGCTAACGGTGAATTTTCACACGCGCTGGAAAGGACTGCGGGCGTCCTTGCTCGAGCTGGTCTTCACAGATGCCAAGGTCAGACGTTTCTATCGCCGCCAGCGAAAAAAGCAGTTGGATTTGATGACCCGGATTCGCGGCGAGATCGGTGCGCGGCACCGCAGCCGTGAAGACGACGCAATTCATCTGTTCACCATGGAGCGCACCAGCGACGCCATCGCGCAAGGCGAATTGCGCGACCTCGGCCTTGATCGGGACACTGTCATTGAGGCGCTGGTGGAAAAAGTAGCCGGCCTACTGGCTTAGTCGAAGCGTCTTTAGCAGGCTGCAGAACAAGTCGGCTCTCAGGAGGTCAGAGCGGTAGCTGCGACGTGCGCTGCCTGCTTTAACGGGCTTCAGCCCCTGAAAAAAAACTTATGGCATTCTTACGCGGCCTGTTGAATCACGCGACGAAGGAATCGCGGTTACATTTTGCCGAGCGTGCTCTTGGCGGCGACGCCCAGCCAGGAATGCCTGTGCACCTGGGTATTCAACGGGCCCAGGCCAGACCGTCGGGTTGTCTTCCCGTAGGAATCTCGCCCGCAATTTCCAACGTTTTCAAATCAATGACAGCGACTTTATCTTTTTCGCTGACGGCAACAAAGGCGCGGGAGCCATCGGCAACGATCAGGATGCCTGCTGCGCCGCCACCCAGACTAAGCTGCTTGATTTCTTTGTACGTCGCGGCATCGATAATCGCGAGGTTGGAGCCTTTTGACGCTGCCGCCGACGCCGAACTTGGGGGACCGCCGCCTAAACCGGAGATCAGAACGCGTTTCCCGTCCGGTGTGAACTTCAGCCGATTTGCATGGTTAACGGAGACGGGGAAGGTCTGCACTGCTTTCTTGCTGGCCACATCGATGACGGTGACGGTTCCATCTTGCGCGTTCCCCGCCCAGATTTCTTTCCCGTCAGGCGACACGTCAAAACCCTCCGAGCCTCGGCCCGACGGGACACTCGTTATCTTCCACGTCTTGCGAGCTCCTCCCGGCGGGGGACCTCCCGGCCCGGGACCTGGTGGAAACGACGGCATCACTTGCTCGATGATGCTGATGGTGCCGGAATTCACGTTGGCGGTGAAAATGCGGTCAAGGTTTTGGGACACGTTAATCATGTGCGTGCGATCCTGACCGGTACCGAGAATCCAATCGATCGTTTGCGTCGCCGGGTCGTAGCGGCCGAAGGCTTTGTTGGTCTCCACGGTGAAATACAATTTGCCGCCGGCGAATGCCAGGCCATGCGCGGAGTGCAGCGCGCCCAGATTGATCGGAGGCAACGGCTTTTGAGCGACGAGGTCAACGACCGAGATCGTGTTTAGATTGCTGTCAGTGCCGCCGTAGTTCGAGATGTACGCCACTTTCCCGTCGGGAGAAGCGACGATCTCGTGCGGATCCTCGCCGGCGGGAACCCGAGCGACGATCTTCAAGTTTCCCGGATCCACGATCGCCATAGACTTGTCGCTTTTTTCAAGGATCAGCAATGCGGGCGACGGAGTTTGCGCGGCAGCCCATTTGGCGCTGAACAGGAAAACACAAAGCGCAACGGCTCGATAAAACGATGCCCGTTCTGAGGCAGTCACGACCATATTTGTACTTCCTTTCCACTAAAGAAAATTCCCACTCAAGCATAATTCCACGGAACTTCTCGATAGCGCGGGCACGGCGTGCGGAGACCTGGACCTTCGCGACACGGCGCAGAATGAACTGGGGGCGACGACGGTCAAGGCTGAAAAGACGGCCTAAGCCCCCGCTGATTTTTCCTTGAGCTTGAGTTTGCCTTCGGCCTTGTTTTCTTCGAGAAATTCGCGCAGCTCTTTGGAAGTGTCCAGCAGGCGAATCCATTGTTCGTAGTACAGCGTCACCGGAAACCGGCCGAGGCCGTAAACGCTCACGCCTCCTTTTTCGCCGACGCGGAAATCCAGTTGACCTGTGCGTCGCCCGGGCGATTGCTTCTCGAGTTCCGCGAGACGCGCTTTGAGTTCTTCGTATGACGGCTCAGCCATGTGCCCTCCTCAGTGGGTGGGTGAAGATCGACATTATACTCAAACTGGCCCTTTTGACGGGATGAGAGAGCCGGAGGGATCAGGCACCCTCGCTGAGCGGTTGGGCCAGCTCGCGGAATCAGCGCGAAACTTTTGGCCGTGCTTCGGGTTTCTATTTAGACCCTGTGATCAGTTGAGGGTACAGTTGCATCCAAGTACCAGGGATATCGCGGTGTCGCCGGGCTACCATTATCGCGGCAAATCGACCGTGCCGTTGGAATTCCCTCGTCAGCCGGGAACTAGTTGCGGGCCGCGCAGGAAAAGCTAAGAAGAGGTGGAGTGCGCCCCGACGTACTCCTTCTGAGAGTGTTGACTCGCGTTAATCCCCGGCTATCGCGATGTCAAAGTGGGAACCTAACGTCATTGATGCGAACGGTGGGCAACCATTCCCAAGTAAAATCTATCTTGTACTCATGGATTATTTGCGCAGATTTGGAGCTTGAATCTGCAAGGTGCACGAAAGCAACAAATCTAAACTCGTGGGCGGGTTCATGAAGATCAATGGGTTCGGAGTGAGTCGAGGCACGATTCTTGGTGCTTCCCTGCTGGCATTGTCGCTGCCGTGGCTGAGTGCGGTGGGGCAAACGCCGCTGGTTCCAGCGCGTGTCACGCAAACCGTCGATCCGAGCAATCTCGTGACGCTGCGCGGAAACGTGCATCCCATGGCACGCCCGGAATTCGACCGCGGACCAGCCTCGGATTCCGACATCGCGAATCGCATGACGCTGTTGCTGCAACGGAGCGCGGATCAAGAGATCGCGCTGCGCCAGTTGCTGGAGCAACAGCAGGACAAGAGTTCCGCGAACTATCACAAGTGGCTGACGCCCAATCAATTCGGGACGCAATTTGGCCCAGCCGATACGGATATTCAAGCCGTCACCGACTGGCTTACCTCCCAAGGTTTCACGGGAATTAAAGTGAGCGCGGGCCGCACCACGATCGAGTTTTCGGGAAACATCGGGCAAGTGCGCAATGCATTTCAAACTGAAATCCATCACTATCTTGTGAACGGCAAGATGCACGTTGCGAATGTCTCCGACCCGCAGATTCCCGCGGCGCTCGCTCCCGTCGTCGGCGGTGTCGTTTCGCTGAATGACTTTCGACCGAAATCGCAATCGCACCGTCTGGGAACCTTCCGTAAGACGAAAGCAACCGGCGAGGTGAAGCCGCTGTTTACGTTTACGGGTTGCGGAACGGGCGGAACGCTGCCTTGCTACGCCGTGGGGCCGGGTGATTTCGCGAAAATCTACAACGTGCCGTACGTGCCCGCGACAACGGATGGTACCGGCGTAACCATCGCGATCGTGCAGGACTCGAACATCAACGTAGCCGACGTCACCTCATTTCGCAGCCTTTTCGGGCTCCCCGCAAATTTCAGCACCAGCAATATTATTTTGAATGGACCCGACCCCGGCATTCAGGGCCCGGATAGCACGAGCGGCGACGAAACCGAAGCGGATCTCGACGTGCAGTGGGCCGGTGCTGTCGCGCCGGGTGCCACCGTGGATCTGGTTGTTTCCGAAGATTCCCAGAGTATCGGCACCGCCGGCACCGACCTTTCCTCGATCTATATCATCAACAACAACATCGCTCCCATCATGAGCGAGAGCTTCGGGTCTTGCGAAGCTTCGCTCGGGACCACCGGGGAACAGTTCTATATCGAGCTGTGGCAGCAGGCTTCCGCGCAAGGCATCACGGTGATTCTTTCTGCCGGTGACAGCGGATCGGCGGGTTGCGATCCGGCCGCGGCGCCCGCAAACCAGGACGTCGCCACGCAGGGCCTTGCGATCAGTGGACTGGCATCGACGGCATACAACGTCGCCCTGGGCGGAACCGATTTTCAGAACGGCGCCGTGCCGTCGCCCTACTGGAACACTACCAACGCCGCCACCACGCAAACCTCCGCGAAATCTTACATTCCAGAATCCACCTGGAACAATTCCTGCGCTAACACGGCCACCGCCGGGCACGTGAGCCTAAACACGTGCACGGCGACCACCATCAATAGCAACAACAATCCAAGCTCAGAGAACTTCGGCATTGATCTTGTCAGCGGCGGTGGAGGACCGAGCAGTTTTACGACCCTCAATGCAAAACCCGCCTGGCAGTCCGGAACTACGGGCAACCCAGCGGACAGCGTTCGCGATATTCCTGACGTCTCCTTGTTTTCCAGCAATGGCTTCAACGGCAGCTTCTACATCATTTGCGAAATGGACGCCAACACCGGCACGGGAAGCAGCACCAGTTCATGCGACCTGAATTCTCCGTTCAACGATTTTCAGGGCGTCGGAGGCACGTCGGCAGCGGCTCCCGCGTTTGCCGGCATTATGGCTCTGGTCAACCAGAAGACCGGTCAGCGCCAGGGCAATGCGAACTTCGTGTTGTACCAGCTCTATAAGAAAAATACGGCCGGAACCATTTGCCCGTCAAACGCAACCGCGGTGACGGCGACCGGCTGCATTTTCTACGACACTGTGAGTGGCAATAACTCGGTCGCATGCCAGGGCGGAACAACCAACTGCAGCAACACCAGCACGGCTGCGAACCAATACGGCATTTTGGTCGAACCGTCGAGTACCTCGACCCCTGCTTATGTGACCACCGCCGGGTACGACTTGGCGACCGGTCTTGGCTCGCTGAATGTGACGAACCTCCTGGCCGCTTGGTCGACGGCGACCTTCACGGCGGACATCGTGGCGATTACGAGTCCCTCCTCCGGCAGCGTCAGCATCAAGCACGGTACCACCGAGATGTTCACGGTCACGGTAACGCCGGCAGCCGCAACCGGAAATGTAACGCTCATCGCCGAGCCGCCGGGGAATCTGCAATTGGGGATTGGAGCATTCTCGCAAGGTACGCCGACTGCCCTCGGTGGGGGCTCCCCTCCTGTACCGGGTTCCGTAACAATCGCTACGAATTTGCTGCCAGGCGGAGCGAGCTATCCGGTCGTGGCAAGTTACGCGGGAGATGGTACCTATGCACCCGGAACGTCCGCGCCGGTCACCGTGACGGTGACGCCCGAAGCGAGCCAGACGGCCGTGAGTCTGTGGACGTTCGACTCCAGCGGGAACGTCGTCAGCAAGAACGCGACCTCGGCGGCCTACGGGTCTCCCTACATCGTTCAGATCGCCGTATCGGACAGCAACGGAATTCAATGTGCGAGCCAGGCAGTGGCCTGTCCGACCGGAACCGTAACCTTGAAAGATGGCGCCTCGCCAGTGAACGACTTTTCCGGAAGCAACACGACCAAGCTCAATAGCCTGGGATTCGCGGAAGACCAGCCCGTGCAGCTTGCGGGAGGCATGCACAGCTTGGTGGCCACATACGCGGGTGACAACAGCTTCACCGCAAGTACGTCGCCGGCGGATTCGGTGACGATCACGACGGCTACGACGACAACAACCGTTGCGCCCAGCGCCTCGAATGTGGCCGTCGGCCAGGCGGTCACCTTGACCGCCACGGTTGCCACGTCGAGCAGCGGTGTAGGGCCCACCGGGACGGTCACGTTCAAGTCCGGAACCACGACGATAGGCACCGGCACGGTGACAGGAACAGCAGCGGTCCTAACGGGAACCGGGACGAGTGCGAGCGGAACCGCCACGGCGTCTGTGTCCTTCTCGGCCGCTGGGGCGCAAACCGTCACCGCGGTCTACTCAGGTGATGGTAACTATGCGGCTTCGACTGCGCCTGCGATCACGGTCACCGCAGCCGCCGGAAGCCAGGTGACCACCACGGTGGTGACCTCGAGCGCTACAAGCATAAGCTCAGGCGGCAGCGTGACGCTGACCGCGAAGGTCACGGGCACGAATAACAATGCGGCGGGACCCACCGGCACTGTCACATTCATGAACGGGACCGCCGCGCTGGGCACGCCAGCGACTTGCACGGCAACCGCAGGGACGAGCACGGCGCCGGGAACATGCACCGCGACGCTGATGACCACGCTGTCGCTCCTGACACCTCCGAGCGAGCCAAACCGGCCGCCTGGTTTGCCCTTCGCACCGACGTGGATTGTCGCGGGACTTCTGCTAGCGGCGATTCTGCTTGGCGCGTCTCGGCTGCGGGCTACGCCGGTCGCCAGGCGGCTCGGATACGCTTGCGCGGGCACGCTGTTGTTTGCCTGCCTGGCTGCGGGAATCGCGGGCTGCGGCGGTGGCGGCAGCAGCAGCGGGGGTGGCGGCACTACGCCACACACCGACTCCATTACCGCGGTCTACAGCGGCGACGGCACGTATGCCAGCTCGACGTCGGCTGCGGTCAGCATTTCGGTTCAATAGAAGCCTAAATAGGATGACCGAGTGGCCGCGAAGTTTGCGGCCGCTTCGTTTTTGTGATCGCGTCCGGACTAATTGATGGAGGGCGGGAAAAAGACGTTCCAGAATACGGGTGAAGGCGTCGAAAATTCCACCGGCACCAGCGAGCCGCCGTCGCCCGAACTTTGCGGAGGGCGGACCACCTTGGCCTCGACCTTGTTCTGGGTCTTGGTGTTTTCGACGGTGACCTTGGTCCCTTCGGCGAGGGGCTCGGACATAATGATCATTGCGCCGCTGGCGCTGACCGTGTGGGTGTGGCCCTGGATCGGCGGCTTCCCGACAACGTGAACGATCACGGAAATACGCAGCAGAACACGCTGTGCGCGGCGACGCTCTTCCGCAGTCGGCGGACGGTTAAGAGCCGGACGCGCTGAAGGCGGCGGTATGGTTTTCGTATTCGTCAGAGGCTTCATAGTTCCAGACCCCAAAAGTCCATCTCCGGCGCGACAAGCTCGACACCGTACTCCCAACCGCCTTCCGGGCGTTGCGTTCCCTTCCAAACGATCACGGCGGAATTGCTGGTCTGCGTCGCGACGTTGGTAAGGGCCACGCGATGCTCGAGACTCAGATCGTGATCGAGCACTACCATGCACCCGTAGGGATTGACGACGCGAGTGTGAGCGTCCGCACTGCACCGCCGCCCTTTCGGATCATCCCACTCCAGGCGGATCGGAACTCGCGAGTTCATGCGGTGCCCCCGGCGATTTTCGCTGTGGCGGGGCACAACCTGCTTTAGTTCACGGCTCTTTACAGGCATCTATACCTCGATTAGGCCATGCTAAAGTTGAGAGCAGAGACGGTCAATGGTACGTGCGCGAGGTCTCGTACCATCGTGTATCTGGTCGAAAGGACAGGTTGGCCCATGTGGCCAGGGTAATTGTGAAGAGTTTGATCGTGAATGCGGATGATTTAGGGTGGACCGAAGGCGTGAATCGGGGCATCGCCAAGGCCCATCGCAACGGGATTGTGACCAGCGCGTCGCTGTTGGCCAATGGCGTGGCGTTCGCATCTGGGGTGGAAGTGGCGCGGTCAGCGCCGGGGCTCGGCGTTGGCGTGCACCTGAACTTGAGCGACGGCGCCCCGGTGGCCGCGCGGGAACTGGTCACTAGCCTGGTCAATGATGCCGGCGAGTTCGCGGGCGGGCCGGAAAGCTTGCTGCTGCGGGTGGCGAGAGGGGGGCTGTCCCTGCGCGAAGTAGAGCAGGAATGGGAAGCGCAAATCGAGAAAGTGCGCGAAGCGGGCATCCAGCCCACCCACCTGGACGGGCACAAGCACGTACACATGCTGCCGGGATTGTTCGAGCTTGCGCTGCGGCTCGCCAAGCGTTACAACGTCGGGGCGATTCGCGTGGCGCACGAAGCCTCGAGCTTGCGCGCGGCCCTCTCGACCGGTGAGGAGTTGCACACCGCGGCAGTGCTCAAGCAGGGCGTGCAGGCGCGCGGTCTGAAATTGCTGGCACGAGATGCGCGAGAACAGGCCGAGCGTGCCGGGATCTCCACCGCGGATTATTTTTGCGGCATCGCGCAGACCGGCGAGATGACGAAGGACGGAGTTGCGCAACTGCTGCGAAGCTTGCCTGATGGCACGACAGAATTGATGTGTCACCCCGGATACGCGGATGAAGCCCTGCAGAATACGCCGACGCGATTGCAAGGTTCTCGTCAGTCGGAGTTGAAGATTTTGACCGACGTGGAGATCAGAAATCTTGTCGCATCGCAGGGGATTCGCCTGATAGACTATGGACTTGTAGCTACTGAAACATGAGAAATGACTCTACAATTCGCTACTCGTTGGTAGTTCCCTTCTTCAACGAGCAGGAAAATATCCCGCCGCTGTACATGAAGATCACCGAGG
>Ga0182024_10019525_pt1 | contig 12482 bp, 8 predicted proteins | sample P32metaG_FD_120480 | JGI IMG/M metagenome (GOLD analysis project Ga0182024, IMG submission 120480) | Permafrost microbial communities from Stordalen Mire, Sweden - P3-2 metaG (Illumina Assembly) | ecosystem: Environmental > Terrestrial > Soil > Wetlands > Permafrost | place: Sweden: Stordalen... | reverse complement strand
GCCGGCATGGACGAGCAGCCCAACACCGCTGAGCCGGATGAGAAGCCATGCCGCCGCTGGTTTCAGTTCAGGCTGCGGACGACTGCTTGTGGGCGTCGTGCTGATCGCATCCCCATGCGCCTATTTGGAGTAGAACATGGCAGGCAAGTCGCTCGTGATCGGCAGTTCCGTGGTGCGACAAAATGCGCAATGGCAAGTGTGGTATTACGACGACTCCGACAAATCGGTGGTTCCGTTAGTCGCGTTTACTGAAAAATCAAAAAGCGATGCGGCTGCATTCGACGCGATACGCCCCGCCGCCAAAGGCAACTCGCCCACAGGAATAAAGGCCGAACTGAAATCAGCGAGCGACGCTGATCCTGTAGATTTTTCCGCTGAGGAGCAGGACATGTTGCTAAAGCGCGCGGCCGGCTTAATTAAAGCCGCGCCCGAGCCGAGCCAGACAAAGTGCAGAGTCGATCAGCCAACGGTAGGTAGGTTAAAGACCGAGACCGATCTGATCTATGTCTTGCGGTTCAACTAGCCGCGCCGGCCATCAACACGCTTTCCGCCGACCACCCGCGTTTTCAGCCACTACCGGCATGACCAACGAGCCCATCACCGCTGAGCCGCAGAAGCCACGACGCCGCTGGCATCAGTTCAGGCTGCGGACACTGCTGGCGAAAACCGCCAATCGTCAAGCCTCGCCGCAACTGGGCTCGGACCGGCCACAATCAGGAATTCGAGGCTGTGGCATACTACATCGTTCCCCTAAACCTGTCCCGACTGCTGCCATTTGAGATGCAGGTTGGCTAGAATGGCTTCCGGCCGGACGCGGTGGTTTGGCGAAGTGAGCCAAATTCTCACTTCTAGCGGGCTGATTTGAATCGGGCCGTCCGATATAAGGCGGAAAAATGAATCGGTTTAGCCTTGCAGTGTTCGCCATCTTGGCATGGTACACGCCTTATCGTCCGACGACGGCCATTGCGGCTGAGAAGGAGACTCCCGCAGCGGCATTGAAACGGGCCAGGGGCCTGCTGGACGCTGGAAGTTCGCAGGAAGCGATGCCGATTCTTGACCAACTCATCGAAAAGAATCCTCAAAATGCCGAGGCGTATTCTTGGCGTGGCCGCGCCATCGCAGCCTCGGGCAATATGGCGAAGGCCATGGCGGATTTGGATCGGGCGATCGAATTGAACCCACGGTTGGCGCAGGCCTACGTGAATCGCGCGGCCGTCTGGTTGTTGTCGAAGGACGAAGCGCATGGGTCGGCGGACCTCGAAACCGCCATAAAGCTCGATCCTCGCAATGCTCGGGCCTATGTGACGCGCGGAGCTCTTCACTTAGTGCATCAAGAGTACCCAGAAGCGTTGGCCGACGAAAACAAGGCGATCCAATTGGATCCCAATCTGGCGGTGGCCTTTCGGAACATGGCCAATGTCAAGCGCGAGATGCACGATGTGAACGGCTCGTTGGCGGCTGCCGAGAAGGGAGTCGAACTCGCGCCGGCCAATCCAGAATCGTACGCGATTCGCGCCGCGACAACGTGGGCTTTGTCGAAAGATTGGCGATCGGCGATCGTCGACTATGGTCGCGCCATTCGATTGGCGCCGCAAGCCTCGCAGGCCCAGCGAGCTGTCTGGTACTACAACCGTGGCCAGATTCGCTGCCAGGTCGGCGATCTGCGCGCGGGTCTTCCCGATTTGAACGTGGCTGTCTCGCTCGATCCCACTTCGCAGTTGTTCCGCGAGCGCCGCGCTCTGGTCCGATATGATTTGAAGGATACCGACGGCTCGTTCTCCGATTTTGATCGCTTGGTGGAGATGAATCCCAAGAACCCGACCTACTACTACAACCGCGGTCTGGCGATGGTTCAAGTCGATCGCAAATCGCTCGACGATTTCACCAAAGCCATCGAACTGAAGCCCGACCTCGCCGTCGCTTTCACGCGGCGCGGCTACGGCCATCTCTGGTGGGGACAGGAAGAGGAAGCCCACGCGGACTTCGCGCAGGCCCTGAAGCTGCAACCTGAACTGAAAGATGACATCGATTATATGACCCAATTCGCGAAACAATTTCGGCCGCACAGGGAATCGCCTCGACCACCGGCGCCATGACGGCGGGTGAAAGGAACACAGCATGAAGATAGCGTTCGTGCGTTTGCTGCTGGTCGCCGGCTTGCTGGCGGTTCGACCGCTCCGCGCCAGCCAGACGACTATCCCGGAAGACAATCCAGGTCGTGCGAAAGCAATTGCCTGGGTCGAAGCGAACGCCAAAGTCGATCCGCACGCCGCGCTGGTCGCCGATTTGACGAAGGTTATCGACGCGGCCTTGATGAAGGACGGCATCGTGCAAGTGATATTGGGACCGGCACGGCTGAAGTCGGGCCGGCCGACCGGCCTTTGGCTTATCGATGAGGAGTTTTTTTCGTTCGAATTCACGGATCAGCAGGCGCAGCGGATGGACCTCCAGCCCGACGCCGCCAAGGTCAATCTGTTTCCGCAGATCGAAGAGCTAAACGGCGTACAACTGTTCGAAATTTCCGAGCTGCATCTTGACGGCGCCGAACACTTCGACGGCGCGCGGCCGCTCAGCGGCACGGTGTCGAGCAAAGCGCTTGCGCCGGGAGCTGTGCGAGACTTCACATCCCCAGTTTTTCCCGGCGGTGATGCTGCTGAGCGGTTTGAATTGCGTCTTTGGTATATTGCCCTCGGCGGCGATGCTCCGACCATCAGCTACTACCATCCGAGCGGACGAGTTCCTGCACGCGGCGACATGCATTTTTCCTGCCTGCCGTTCAACACCGACGATCGGTTGAAAAAGATGGATGCCCTCGACCGCACTGCCGCCACCGGGCTGTTGGTTCCGGTGGCGCCGCGCGAACCGGCGAAGAGAATCTCGGGCCCAGTAGTGATTTTCGCGACTCTCTGCGTCAAAGCACGGCGGCCCTCCAAGGGCAGCGACCGCGGGTTCTCCATCGCCGACGTGGTATGCAGCAACGTCACGGCACAGTTAGTCAATGTCGAGGAACCTCCGGCAGCCGCGGCTCCTTAACAGGTGATTGCGTCATCGGCAGACCGGTTGCTCGGAGACCGGATCGTGTGTTTCGGAGAAACCCGCTCACCGTTCAATGTTGTTTGGGAAGAATCTGAAAGACGCCATCCTTGCCCAGCCAGAGCAGTCCGTAATGCTCGCTTAGCGCGAACCTCGGTGCCGGCGACACTCGATCCGCGGGCGGTGGCGTGGCCCGCAACGGCTGCATTGGTCCGTCGGCGCCGGCTCCGATGCTCCAACTGCGGTCATCGGCGTAAAGGACGGCGCCACGAAAACTGATTAAACTGGGCACGCCGTGACGCACGTCGCCCGAGGGCCGGTCCGTTACTTGGGAAATGCCGATTCGCCGCAACACCGACTGCCGCGTACTGGAATCCGTTGTCATTAACTCACATACGCCATCGTGGGCGAACACTGCCGCGCCACCGCCGAAGGCGAGAGGGGTCGACTTTTCCAGCAACCGAATTCCTCCACCTTCCAAGTCGATGACTAGCGGATGGTCTTCGATCACGGGTCGATACGCGTTCGCATTGCCGTGGTTTTCGCGCCATACCAGCACTGCCTGTTTCGCCGTTCCGTTCGGCGCCGATTCGCTGAGCGTAAAGGCGCGCTTCGGCTTGAACACGAGTTCGGTGTCCCGCCAATCCAACGCGCCGGCTTGCCCCATGTTGCGAAACTCATGCACGATTTTCACTTGCGGCTTGCCCGTCGGCTGCAACTCGATCGTGGCAGCCACGGTCCGGCCAAAAAAGCCGACGATCAGCGCCCTGCCCGGCCCCAGCGGCGCGACTTCCAATTCACTACAGGCGGGCAAGTCCGTGACCACCGCCTGGACCGTTTCTTGTTGCGGATCGACCACGAGCAGGCTGATGTTCGGATCGTATTGCCACTTCCGCGTATACCAGACATAACGCCCGTCGAAGACGGGCAGCGCGACAAGTGGCCCCCAGCGTTCAGGCGACCGATCGTCGAGCCAGTGCAACACGCCGCGGTCTTTCATCACGAAAATGCCGTCGCGATTCCAGACGAAGTCGATTCCCTTGCCCGCCGGCAGCCATCCTGCCGCCGGCGCGGGCGATTGGGGATCGTCCGGAGCACCGTCGTCGCGCAGAGACAACTTAGTGAAAGCAACATCGTCGTTGGCGCCGGCGCTGACGGGCGCGGAGGCGACGGGCGTCGGCGCGGTGTGCGTCGGCGCAATGTGCGGCGGAGCGGCGGCTGGCTGAATCGGAGTGCCAGAACCAGAGGCATCAGTGACCGTCGGCGCCGGACTCCGCGCGGACGCCGAGGGATGTTGTGATCCGCTGACGGTTGGCGCAATACTCAGCAGAGGCATCCGGTGCATCGGTCCAAGTAAATCGCCGAACTCCGCGAGTTGCGGCAAGTAGGCAAACGCCTGCTTCAACTCGCGCCGCTTCTGGAGCCACTTATCCGGATCGATCCCTTTGTAGGTGACTACGCCGCCGGGCAGCGGCATTCTCACACCCCACTCGTCGAACCAGGGGACGAGCCAGAGCGCGTCGTCCACTATTTTGTCTCTCGCCTTCGCTTCCAACACGCGATAAAACATCTCCGTAGCCGCCTGGCGGGCGGAAAAATAGTCGTGCCACATGGGCGCAATTGAGCCATTCATGAATTTGGCTTGCAGCAATTGCAGGGTGGCGGGATCCATTTGGCCGGCCGCCTTTGAAATACCACCCATGAATCGGTCGTAGACCATCTGGTAGCCCCAAGAATCGAGCGATGCAACGAACTGTGTGATCACCGTCGCCATGTGCAGGTCGCTACGATCGATTTTTGCGGCTCGCAGATAGGCTTCCAGATGGTCGAGTCCGCGGCGGTAATACGCGGCCCGCTCGGCCCCTTCGGGTCGATGTGCCAGCGGGGCCTTGGGAGCATTGTCTGTGTTCTCGCCGACGGTGTAATTTGTCAGCACTTCGACCGCCGCCAGTTGCAGCTCCGGCTGGTGCGAATCGACCAGCAGGCTCGCTTCCATCAGGTCGAGCGCCTCCGGCCAACTGCCAAGACTCATTTGCAGTCGGGCCCGCTCGGCAAGCTGCGCCGCTTCGATTTTGGGATCGCTCGCGGCTTGCGGGCCAACGGCGGACTTGGAAAGGAACCACAGGGCAACCTGCTGCAAGAAGGCCGGTGCTTGTTCGAACGTCAGGTTTTCCTTGGTGCCGCCGGCGATCTGTTTGTCGCCTTGCATCAGTTTGAGCGTGATCTTCACCGTGCGATGGCCGGCGGAACCCGCCGTGCGATATTCGCCCAGCACGTATAGCGGCAAGGACCTGCTAACGTCCGCTCCGCCGGCGAGCGCGATTTCGTGGGCGACGGCGCGGGCCTCGTCGAGCTCGACTACCAACACCCCTTTGTTTTCTGCCAGTGCCCCTTCAAACACTTTGGCATACGCACCCTTAAGAAAGTCGAACTCAAAGCCCAAATCGTTGCTCACCAGTGGCGGGACGGCAAAAACCTGCCGAACCTGTTGAATCTCCTTCTCCACGGCCACGTCGATTAGCTGCTGCAAACCGGCGGCGTCGCTCTTTGGATCCTTGCGCAGGACCGCCTGGCGGACAAGTCGCAGTCCCTGATGCGTCTCGGAAATGACCACGTTAAAGCTCGGCTGAAGTCCTTCTTGCGGCTGGATAAACACCAAGAGATCGGCTTGAAGCAGCTTGCCCATCGCGATCCGGCCCGCAATGGCGTCGGCGCCCAGCACCGCTTGCAACTTTTGTTCTTGTAGGACCTTGTCGATCTGCTGTCGCTCGACGAGCGAGACTTTGCCCGCTTCTGACAACCCCGCCTCGACGAGGGCAACCATGTCGCTCGATTGCTCCGGGCTGGTTTGCACTAAGGCGATGCGCACCGCTGCCGTCAACGGACTCGCGGCCAGAAGGACCAGCAGCGCCACCGCCAAACCGAGTCGAAGTTTGCACAGGTCGCCGGCCGGAGTGAAACGGTGCGGCATAGCGTCTCCAACTTTCTTGGACAGAATTGCGCGGCCGGGTCACATCACGGCTTCGTCGTCGCGGCAGAGTGCGCTTTCGACTTCTCCTCCGGCAAAGAGCGGTCGAAAAAATCGAGCGTTTTCACCGCCAATTGATGGCCCGCCTTTTCCAGCGCGCCCTTCGCTGCGATGTTCTCCGAAAGATCGGCAGCGCGAGCCGTCACCTTGTCCGCTTGAATGATCTTGCCGTCGCGGCGGCTGATAATGTTGATCTCCGTGCGGGCCGAGCAGCTTGTCAGGTCGCCGATGCGGGCTCCGAATTCACTGAAGGACTCCCCGGTAATCAGCAAATCGACGCCGGCCAAACTCCGCGGCCAACTATTGATGTCGGTAGCTTTCCAGTTCCGGGCGAACTTCGCCAGATCGTTCTGCGGCACATCCTGAACGGTAAACCCCGCGCCGACGAGCGCCTGTTTGAGTTCGGTCTCGACCGGCGGGTCAATGGCCCGGCCGGAGACGATCACGACGGCCACAGGGGCGCCGTGGTGCTCTTCGGTGATGATGACGGCAATGGTCGGCAGCTTACGGCCGGAAAACCTCTTCTGCAATTTGATCAGCGGATCGGGCTCGGCCGGGGCGGCGACCAGCTTGGGACCGACTTCACCAATCCGCGCGACGAGCTTCGCGGATAGCTTGGTCGCCAAATCTCCCAAATCAGCATCGGCCGGTCCTTTGACCGCGATGCTGTCGACCTGGCTCGTTTCCGTGCCGATCAATTTCGCCGTGATGGTCAACTGCTTGCCGAGCGTGAATGCGCTGCCAGTGATCAGGAGACGCGCTCCCACGAGCTTTCCAACCTTCACCGCCTGATCGGAATCGACCAATCCCGTGAGATTGAGCGATTGCTCTTGAATCGTGCGCCGCATCGATTGTCGATCGACGAGCGTAATGCCCGGTTTGCCGGAGAGATCGGCGGCAATCGCTTCGCCAAGCTGCCTGCCGAGTTCGGGATTGCCCGGATCGTTCGCTGAAAAGTCAAGCACGGCGACCGTTAGCTTTGCGGAGTTGGATGCTACCTTGCTCGCGGTGTCGCCGGCAGCCAGCTTTGCGCTGTTTGCGGTTTGCGATTTCGCATCCGGTGATTCTCCGTTGGTTGGAATGACGACGAACAGACATCCGAGTAGGCTGGCGACGGTCAGGAGGCGAAATGCTAAAGGCATGCTTCTTCCCCGTTTCTATTGGATTGAATTCGTGACTCGAACTTGAACAACCTTTGGCGGCGGAACTACGGATTCAGAATATGGCTTTCTCGCGGCGGCACGATTTCCACCTTCAAAGCCTTGGAGCGCCGGCTGGGGGGCAATGTCGGCTCCACGGGAGCTTTAAGATAATCGATCGCATCCGACAAAAACAACTGAGCAATTGGATCGGTCTTCCACGATCCGAGCGGAACCTGGCAAAGCAACAGTTTGCCGCGACCCAGCGACTTGGCAACCACGAGCGCGTCGATGGCGACCGGTTCGTCGGCCGGCGATTCGCGCGGCCAATAAACCATCTCGAGTGCCGGCTCATCGGGCGGCAGACGAATTGCGAACTCGTTTTCGCCCGCGGGCACGGGCCGCGTGAGAAGGTTTTGCAGCAGCGGCTCGTGTTCGCGCCACACGAGGTTGCTTCCGCTCGCCGAAACGGAGAGCGCTGCCGCGGAGGTCGGTGGTGCGGAGGTTGATTCCTTAGCCGTGGGAATTCTCGACGTTTGACGTTGCACGACCGGGTAGCCGGCCAGCGTGTGAAGACGCGTTTGGCGCAAGACGAGTGCCGCTGTCCCATTCTCGACATAATGCAACATCGTCGATTGTGCAAACGGCTGATCGGCAATTTGGTCGGCCCCGACGATCAACATGTCGAGCTTCGAAAGATGCAGACTCGCTTCGTTTGGGACCCGTGTGAACGGCGCCTTTGATTCCGACAGGATTGCTGGAAGCCCATCGGCCCGATCCCAGACTGCGAGTGATGTTCCGGACAAACGTTGCGGCAAGGATTTGAGCAGATTGTTCGGATAGAGATGAATCGCAACCTGGTTTTCCGCGATCGGTTTTTCCGTTCCGGGCGTGTGGATCGCGTAGCTCCAAATGAGTCGCGTTTCCGCGCGAACCTCCGGCAACCGTAGCGACACGTTCGCCGGCTTGTCTTCGGCTGCTAATTGTGTTTCGCCCGCGGCGAGCGTAGCGCCGTCGTGCATCAGCTTCCAGTCGACCAGAGCCGCCTGATGCGACGCCCGTTTGTTCCATTGGATCGCAATATTTCCTGTTTGCCCTCCAAACCAAATCCCCTGGTTAAAGACGGTCAGGATTACAATCGCAGCGGCGTTCATCTCTAATGTTTCCCCAGCGGCAAGGAAGAGCCTCGATAGCGCGACGGACAAGCGACACCATCTTACCCGAATTTCCAAGCAAACGCAGCATGCGTCCGCGTGAAGCGTCATCGTCGCCCAATTTCGATACCTTGGTCCCGCGCGTTCAATGGCCGCCGCGAGAAGCATCGACTGAAATCGTGCATTTGCGTCGCCGTTCATGTATAAATTGCAAATACCGTCTCCAGAGGATCATTCGAAGGAGGGCAGAATGCGGTCATTCCCTGAAGCAGGCTAACTGAAAGAATCAAGACAACCGACCGCACTTACCGCTGGCCAATCCGGCCCAAAAAGCCAAATTCTACCTATTGAAGGAACCCATGCGCCCGAAGCAAATCCTGTTTGTGATCTCCGTATGCCTGCCGATGCTTGCGGCAAATGTGCGTGCGGAGGCTGCGATTCGCGTGGCGGTGCTGGAAAGCAGTCCCGATCAGACGAGCAATATCGTCGCATTGCTTTTGCCCAAGTTGACCGCGGGCGATAGATTTAACGTCGTCGAGCGGTCGCAGATCGACAAACTTCTGCACGAACAGCAATTGTCGACCCTGCTCGGCGCGAATGCCATGTCCGGCCGAATTTCGGTCGGCCACATCCTGCAGGCCGATCTGCTTGTGTTCGTCCAACCGGAACCAGGTCAGAAGCGAAGATTAAATATTTCGATTTCCGAAACCCACCATGGATTGCGGCTCGTCCGTGAACCGGTTGATCCGACGAGCGCCGAGAAAGCAGCGGCAGCCGTTTACCAGCTCGTCGACGATGCGTTCAAGAAGCAGGTGGAAAAGATCGAAGAAATCGTTGCCGTCCCCCCCTTCGTCAACGACAGCCTTGGTTTCGAGTTCGACCACCTCAAGGGGGCGTTTGCTCGGCTGATCGAAAGTGTTGTTGCCGAGCACAAGGGCGCCTTGGTTACCGACATCGACGAAGGCCGCTCGATTGCTCGCGAGATCAATCTATCGAACGGTTCGGATATAAGGCGGCCGCTGCCGCTCTATATTCTGGGCAATTTTCGCATCGACGGCGTGGGCGCCGAGCGGAGAGTGCAGATCACGCTTAAATTGATGCGCGGCGAGACACAGGTATCCACGGTTACGAAGGCGAATCTGCTCCCAACTCAGGTGGCAGGCGCGCTGCGGGACACGACCAATTCCTTCCTGGCCAAGAGCGTGACAACGACGCCGGCCGTGGCCGATCCGAAAACCGAGGCGGCACAGCTCGCACGTCGTGCTCGTTCCATGATGGAACTCGGAAGCTGGCCGGAGTCGCTCAGCTTGATCGAGGCAAGCCTTCTACTAGATCCCGACCAGTCCTCGCTGGAGCACGACGCGATCGCCGTGCTTACCGAGTTTGCCGGCGACCGCATTTTGCAGCCCGGCAGTGCGATTCCAGGGCCGGCGGATAGCCACACTCGATTGGCCTATTATCTGCTTGGTTTGCACCACGTCGAACGTTACTTTCGCATGACGGAGATTAAGAAATCGAATAACGACGATCGGGTCATTGCACGGTTTGCGTACTGCCTCAATCAGATGGGAACGCGGCTTTATAAGAATTCCCAAGGCGTGGTTGTTCATCAGCCGGATTGGCCATTGTTTGTCGAATCGCGCGACGCCGCTCGCGACATGATCTACCGTGTGATGGCGGACAAAGCGCGTCGGAAGGTCGTCGATGACACGATGACTTATTTGACCTACTTCGACGATTCCATGGTCGACGACGATGAATGGGGCATCCGCAATGTGGATCACGAGCCGCGCGCACTGGCTCGGCGAGACCGACGTCTGAAGTTATTGGCCGATTTCACCTATATGCCGAACGAAGGCGACTTGCTATGGCACATGCTTTCCGACACGTTTCCAAATCATTACAACGCCGATTTTTCATCCGGCGAACAAGGTTACGAAGTCTCGTTGCGTCCGGAATACATTGCGTTTCTAAAGGAGGCAAGAGAATTGCCCAATGAAAACCTTCGAAAGGTTGCCAACGAAAGATTGCAAAACTCAGCGATCACGCGCGTTAGGGCGGAAAACGGCGTTTTCAACCAACCCTTTCATCCTAAACAGTTGAACCGGCCGAATTCCGACGCCGAGGTGAGCTTCACGAAAGTCGCGCTGCATATCGACGGCGGAGGGAAAATCCCGAACTTCGCCGCGCAGGTCGAATCCTTCGAGCCCGTGGGGAAGGGAATCGATTTCGTAACTTGCCGTGCAGGTTCGTTCCTGATGCGGAACAAAGGCGTTTTGGAGCCGATCCGCAACACGCTGAGCCGCAGGCTGGGAGTGGGTCAATTCGAATGCTTCGACGGCAAATATGTCTGGACCCACAATTCGGCGATCATGGGAAAGGAAAAAACTCATCATTCGATTTTGGTGATTGATCCGAACGATGGAAAAGTCGTCGCGGAAATCGACGCCAAGAAGATACTTCCCGATTATCGCGACATCCAATTTGCGCCGCTCGGCCCGGGCAAAGTGGCAGTCGTAGCCTGGTTTGGCCAGACGTTTTTGGCGACCATTGAATACCGTCCCGGAATCGAACCGAAGGCAACCATCCTTCACGAGTTTCGCAAAGTTGCCCAGCACGGCGACCCCCAGCAATGGCGCGACGCGGAGGTCGAATTCCAGCCCCGCGGATTGTATGTGCTTCATCAGGCTCTCGCGGGCGGTGGCTCGAAGCAATCGCTTTTGGCTTGGCGACGCGACGATGCGCTTGCCTGCTTCAATCATCCGATTATCGTCGATCTGCCCAGCGGCGAACCGCGAGCAGTCGAAACGGATCTCGTGTTCGATTTCATGACGCGAAAGTTGGCGGCAAGCGACGGAGTCGTTTATAAGATCGATTATTCAGGCGGAAACACGTTCCTTGACCGTATCGCCGTCTCCGGCGTCACCCGGCGGCCGGCCGGCGCCAAATTCGGCAGCGTAACGATCCTGTTCGAGCACGACGGCGTGTTGCATTGCATCGATGACGGGGGCCGCGCCGGTCGGCCGGAGGGCTATCCGGTCGCTGACGGGACATGGAGCGTTGCGGCGAAAGATTTCGGTCCATTTCGCACATTGAAGATGAACCTGCCTGCGGACAGTTTTTGCCTCGCCCTGTTTCGCACCGAACACTACGGGCTGTTGGCGAGCATTGTCCAGAAGTCTGAAGACATCCATGCTCAAACGAGCGATTTGACCATCTACCAAGTGAACTTCTCAAAGCCGCTCGCCGAAGTCATTTCTAGCCCAAGTCCGAAATAAGGTTGCGTTGGCCAAATGCTGATTTGCGCGCGACCGAGGGCCATTCGATGACGCCGCTCGAATGCCCTCGAAGCGACGAACACTTCGTCCGTCGGCTCGTGGCCCAAAACTTCGAGACTTCGCACAACTCCGCCGAAACGACGTTGCATAACGTCAGAATCCGTGTCTTTCGAATCTTTGGTATCGTGGACCGAGTACAACAGGATAGTGCTATGCGCTATGTCATGAAGAAAAGGCTGTTTTCCCTTGGCGCCGATTTCACGATCAAAGACGCCGATGGGACGGACGCTTTCTTTGTCGATGGAAAAGTTTTTTCGCTCCGTGATCGACTCGTCTTTCAAGACATGAAGGGCAACGAATTGGCCGTCGTGCAACGAAAGTTGCTCTCGTGGGGCCCGACCTACGAAATCTATCACGGTGGCGAGTTGAAGGCCGTCGTCAAGGAATCGCTCTTCACGCTGTTTGGCCATCGCTTCACCGTGGACGACGAAAACGGTCCAGGCGATTTGGAGGCTCGCGGCAGCTTTGGCGACCACCAGTATACGTTCACTCGCGGCGATCAAGTCGTTGCAGAAGTCTCCGAGGGCTGGTTCACGATACCCAATTCCTACGGAGTCGACGTCCTGACCGGCCAGGACGACGTTCTGATACTTGCCTGCACCGTTGTCATCGAACGGTGCCAGGAAGAAGCCCGCCGAAATTGAGGCAACAACCCGGTGAGTTTTCGAAGGGCGAGCTTGGGCCTCTCGCCAACCGGCAATTGCCGACAGCAGATACTTGCAGCAAGGGCCTTCTCGTAAAATGCCGCCATGACCGACAAGCCCAACACCGTTGAGCCGGGAATGCCGCG
>Ga0182024_10019524_pt1 | contig 12482 bp, 11 predicted proteins | sample P32metaG_FD_120480 | JGI IMG/M metagenome (GOLD analysis project Ga0182024, IMG submission 120480) | Permafrost microbial communities from Stordalen Mire, Sweden - P3-2 metaG (Illumina Assembly) | ecosystem: Environmental > Terrestrial > Soil > Wetlands > Permafrost | place: Sweden: Stordalen... | reverse complement strand
CCAACGGCGACGGCAGCTTCCAGACCCCCGTCCCGGTCGCCTTTCCCCAGATCGCCCCCGCCGGAGACTACGACATCACCCTCGCTGTCTCCAGCATGCAGATCGCCGACTTCAACAAGGACGGCAAGAACGACCTCATCCTCTTCTACAACGAGACCGCCCTGGGCGCCGGCCTCAACACCTACAATCAGGGCTTCGTCGTACTCCCCGGCGTCGACAACGGCGCCTTCGGCGCACCCATTCTCACTCCCACCTACTCCAGCAATACCGCACCCCCCTTCCTATTCCCAACCATCGTCAACACCCTCGACCTCAACGGCGATGGCAAGCCTGACCTCCTCGTGCTCCACCACCAGTACGCCGTCTCCGGCGGAATCGGCAGCGAGCAGGACACCCTCCAGCTCTATCTCGGCAACGGTGACGGCACCTTCAGTACGCCCACATCGATCCCCTATGCCGCCGCGCCCGGCTACCTCATTAACGTCGCCCTCGCGGACTTCAACACGGACGGAAAACTCGACCTCGCCATCCTCAGCGAAACCAACGCCGCCCAGGGCCAGCTCTCCATCGCCTTCGGCTATGGCGGCGGAACCTTCGAAACCCCCGTCACCTTCAATGTCTCAGGTGGAGACGCCGTCCGCGGCGCCGGCATCGCCGCCGCGGACTTCGACGGAGACGGCAATGTCGACCTCGCCCTCCTCGACGCCAACGACATCAGCGGCGTGTTCTATGGCAAGGGCGACGGCACCTTCACCTCCGTCCCATTCAACGGAAACAGCTTCCCCAAGGACCTCCTCAACCTCTACGTCGGCGGCAACTCAATCGCCGTCGACCTCAACAAGGACGGCAAACCCGACATCCTCACCGGCGGCACCATCCTCCTCAACACCTATGGCACTGCGGTCTCCACCCTGGGCTCCACCTCCACCGCACTCAGTCAGACCGCCACCACCGTCACCACCGGTTCCAGCATCACCTTTAGCGCAACCGTCACCTCCACCACCTCCGGAACCCCCACCGGAATCATCACCTTCCTCGACGGTTCGACCATCCTCGGCACCGCGCCCCTCACCGCGGGCGTCGCCACCTACCCCACCACCGCGCTCAGCACCGGCACCCACTCCATCACCGCCTCCTACAGCGGCGACACAACCTTCGCCGCCAGCGTCTCCTCCATCAGCATCATCACCGTCAACGCACCCGTCGCCATCGCCACAACCACGACCCTCGCGGTTACTTCCATCTCTCCCACTGCTGGAACCAGCATCACCTTTACCGCAACCGTCACCCAAGCCTCCGGAAGCACCACCCCCACCGGCACAGTTAACTTTCTCGACGGAACCACCGTCATCGGCACCGGCACCCTCACCGCCGGCAAAGCCGCCTTTCCTGTCACCCTGGCTGTGGGCTCGCACAGCATCACCGCAACCTATGTCGGACTCTCTGGAGCATTCATCGGTTCCACCTCCGCCCTCCTTGGTGTGATCGTTGCCCCGGCCCCCACCCCAGATTTCTCTCTTTCCCTCTCCTCAACCACCTCCACCGTCCCCCACGGCACCCCCGCCACCACCACTATCTCCGTCACTCCCCTCAACGGCTTCTCCGCCGCAACCTCCCTCACCTGCACCGGAGCACCCACCAACTCCACCTGCTCCATCTCCCCAACCAGTGTCACCCCCGCCGGAACCACCGCCAGCACAGCTACCCTCACCCTCCAAACCAGCGTCCAGACCGCCTCTCTCGTCCCACCCTCGCCAACTCGTCTCCCGCTCGCCCCCATCTCCCTCGCCGCCACGCTCCCCCTCGGCCTGCTCACCCTCCTCGCCGCCCGCCGGCGCAGGCGTGATGGCCTCGACCGACCAGCCAGAATCCCCAACCGCATCCTTACCCGAACCCAACTCGTCACCGCGCTCTTCTTCCTTACCGGCCTGCTCACCCTCGCCGCCTGCGGAGGCCCCTCCAATAACTCAAACTCCGGCCCCACCACCTCCTACCCCGCCGCCGGAACCTACCCCCTCACCGTCACCGCCACCAGCGGCTCCACCACCCACACCACCACCTTCGCCGTCACCATCCAATAACGCCCACCACGGATACCCCATCCTCGCGACAGCTTCATCGTCGCAGGCCGGGGTCCCCAACAAGCATTCTTTGCTTGACGGGGTGGAGCGTGGGGTATCGTTCGCGAAGGCGAATGATCATCTTTCTCTGTTGGATCGCTTGAAAAAAAAGGGCGACAAGCTAAAGGCTGACGATGTGCGGTTTTCCTCACTGCAATACGTATAAGCTGAAGCCGGTCCTGCGAGAGAAAGTACGGTGATACGGAATCGCTGACGATGGAGATCGACAACTATGTGCTGCTGTCTCCCGATGCGCTCAACCTAGACGAGGCTAACCGTCAGAAGTTGCAAAAGGTTGTCAACAAAGACCCAATGGCGCTGATCGAATATTGGAGCGTTGACCCTGATTATGACGGCCAACTCTTCCGGTCCGTCTGGCACGACTATCGCGGCAACACAGAGAATGACGATGACCGCTATCGAGTGGTGACAGTAGCCCGTTTGACGGACTTACCACCGAAGACGGGTCCACGCCGCGTCTGCGTGCGCGTGGTGGACGTGTTCGGATTTGAGGCAGAAGCCGTTATCGAGGTGGCCTAATGGCGAGCATCAACGATCTCACCCTTGCCAGCAAACTCACTGAGCGCGTATCGGAGGCTTGCATTGGCCTTGAAAACGGCGACGCACCCATTCTTAGCCAGGTGAGCGAGACTACAGCCGAGCTGTTAAAGTTCTGGTTCGAGCAAGACTACATAGACAATCGTGGATTCAACTTCCACGAAGGCCAGCGCAAAGCCATTCTGAATGTGATTTATTAGTGAAGGGACAAATCCAGGTTCCCTACGGCAAGACAGCAGCGGCGGCTGCTCTGGCTTACGTCCCCCGCAAAGGAAGTTCTCATCAGGCGCATGACTGCCACGGAGAGCGCTTTCATCTTTCCTTGTGAGTCGGACTCGAAGCGGCCTATCCCCAAAGTGAATAATGCACATGACCGGGCGGTGAAAGAAAGCAAGGTTGCTCCGTTCCGGCTGTATGACCTTCGCCACACGTGGGCGACGCGGGCGGCGATGTCCGGGATTGACCTTGTGACATTGGCGGCCATGCTCGGCCATTCCAGAATCCAGATGGTGCTTCGCTACGCTCATCCGACCCAAGATCACCAGACTCAAGCGATGGAAAGGCTGGAGAGGTACAACGCTGTGCAACAGATCGCGGAGTTTGAGCGGCAAGAGGGGAAGGGCACAATAAGGCCGAAACAGAGGCAAAAATGCTAAGCGTCCCCACAAAAGTCCCCACAGTTGAACATGGGGACTTCGCGCTTACACCAGCTATTTAGTTGAAATGATTGGAGGCGCGGGTCGGGATCGAACCGACGCATAAAGGTTTTGCAGACCTCTCCCTTACCACTTGGGTACCGCGCCTCGCTGGGCCTGCGCTTGTCACGCACACCCGGTTGAATGAGGAAGAGTGTATCGCAGGCGGGATGTTACTGGAGCGGGAGACCGGGGTCGAACCGGCGACATCTTCCTTGGCAAGGAAGCACTCTACCACTGAGCTACTCCCGCTCGTACAGCTTCGAGTATAGCGGCCCGCTGCGCTTACGGTCAACGAATGCGAGGGTGAGCAAAGAGGGCGGATTGGCTGCGCGCGATCACGCGCAAGTACCGATGTTGCGCCGATGCGCGGCGTCTTTTGTCTTGTGCGTCAGGCGGGACTAGTCGGATGCGTCGGACCGGACTGCGATGCGCGGGCCGGCGACCAGGTCGGAGCGCCGCCGCACGATGTAGGGAGTGACCACCAGTACCAGCTGGGTGGTGTCTTTCTCGACGTTGCTGCTGGTGGGCAACTGGAAGCCGGGCAGCTCGCTGAGGCCGGGAATGCCGGACATGGCGGACATCTCGGTGCTGCTGACAAGGCTCGCCATCAACGCGCTCTGGCCTTCGGCGACGGTGAGATCGGAATCGAACTCCCGGCTCGCCAGCACAGGAATGTTGTTGATGGAGCTGCCGGTGAGCGCCTCGATCTTGAGCTTGAGCTTCATGCTGACGCGTCCCGACTTCAGAATGGTCGGAGTGGCCTCGAGGGTGACGCCGAGGTCTTCGTAGGTGATCTGGGGGATGGTGGTACTGGTGGTGCCGGTGTACTGGGAGAGCAGGCTGGACAGGCTGACGCCGTTGACCGTCGTGTTGCCCAGAGCGCCCAGTGCGGACCCGGCGGCGCCGGTGAGGCCCGTGGTGTAGGTCGAGGTGGTGATGGGATAGCGCGTGCCCTCGCGGAAGGTCGCCGGCTGGCGGTCGCCCACGCGCAGCTGCACATCGTCCAGCGACCGTGAGTCACTCGAGTTCAGGCCGAGATTGATCGCGATGCTTCCGGTCTCCGTGATGCCGGTCTGCGTAAGGCCGCCGCCGACGACCCCGATGGTGGAGGTGAGCAGGCTGCTCTGCACCAGGCCGGAGCCGATGAGCGCGGCGGCGATCTGAAAGTTGGTGGCGGTGGCGCTGACCAGACCCTGCGCGATGGCCTGCTGCACCAGGGCCTGGTTGGCGCTGACCAGCGATGCCGCCGCCTGCTCCACGTTGTAGAGGCCAAACTGGGTGGGAATGTTGGCGCCGGCATTGATCATCTTCGAGGTATCGACTTCATACATCCTGACCTCGACCACCATCTCTCCGTTGGCGTCGATCAGCCCCTGCAGGGTGCGGTTCATGGCCGTCATAATGTTCTCCGGCGCGCGCACCACGATGCTGCCGCCCGACGGCTGCGCGGTGATCTGCTTCACGTCGAAGACGTTCTTCATCACGGCGGTCAGATCGGTGATCTGTTCGGGGGTCGATCCCGGAACGTAGATCGTCTCCTCCAGTTGCCGCTCCAGCCGCTGACGGTCCTCTTCATCGTCCTTGGCGACCAGCACGGTGGTCGCGTCCACTGGGACCAGGAACACATGCGCCATGCTGGTCAGCGCGTCCATGGCCTCCTGATAGCCGATATTTTCCAGGTTGAAGCGCAGGTTCTTCTGCTCCACGGAGTCGTCGAGGATCGCGCGCATGCCGTAGGCGGAGGTCACGCTGCGAACCACGTCGCTGGTGACGCCGCGCAGGTCAAAGCTCTTCACCGCGGCCGACGGAGTGATCTGCACCGGGCCGGTGAGGTCCGGCGCCTGGATCTTCCAGGGCTGGTTTGCCTGCGCATTGGCGATGATCTGGGCACGGTCGATAAGCGTGACCTGCGGGGAGCCGGAGGGCAGAGCTTGACCGGAGGCCGGCTGCGGCGTCTTTGCCGCGCTGCTCAGGGTTGGCTCGCTGTGTTCGAGCACCAGCGGACTGTGGGGATCGATCGCGCGGGCCTCGGCGAGCAATGTCTGCGCCTTGTTTTCGTCGCCGGCTTGCCTGGCCTGGCTCACCTGCCGGACCAGCTCGGTGAGCCGGTGCTGGCGTGCCACCGAGATGGCGATGGAGTAATTGCGATTGCCGGGATCGAGGGCCGCGGCGCGGCTAAAGTCGCGCTCGGCGGCGTCCAGATCGTCATGCTCCAGCTTCTTCGCACCGGCGAGATAGGCGTCCTCGGCCTCGCGCCGCTGGCGTTTACCGGCGGGCGGGGCGTCCGTGGCGAATCGGCGGATGGTGGTCGTGGGAGCGGTGGTCGTGGAATTCGACGGCGCGCTCTGCTCGGGCGCACTTATGTCGGGCGTGGCTTGGTTCTGTGTGTTCTGGTCCGGGGCGGCTGCAGGAGTCTGGGCAGAGTTATCGCCGGGCGTCGGCGTCTCCACAGAGGTGGAAGCTGGCGGGGCCTGCTGCGCGTGCGCCCGTGCAAAGAAACCAGCGGCGAGCCAACAGCAGAGCAGGGCTGTGCCGGATCGCCGACCGATGCGTGACACACGGGAATGGATTGCGCGGGGCATGCAACTGCTATCTTAGACGGGCGCCGAAGCCGACCGCGCAGGGAAACGGCACGGTGTCCTAAAGGACACTGGCGGATTTGTCCTGAAAGCGGCAGCTACAGACGCAGCACTAGACCTGACGGCCGTTGGCGGCGATCGGCATGCGCGGGCGCTGGCCTACGGCGGGGCGCTGCGCCGGGAAAGCGCGCTCGCTCATTACAGGGCGGCGCAGGCCCCTGCGAATCTGCGCCGTGTCCATCTCGAGCTCGGCCAGCGTACGGCTCAGGGTATTGCGATGCATTCCCAGTTCCGTGGCGGCTTTGCACTGGTTGCCCTTGTGCTGCGCCAGCACCTCAAGGATGTAGCGCTTCTTGAACTGCCGGACAGCATCGGTGTAGGCGATGCCGGCAGCGTGCATTTGCGTGATCAGGGCGTCCAATTCGCGCTTCAAAGTGCTACCTCGCTGGCTAGAACCGGTCTCATGGAGCGTCTTCTTTCTTCGCGAAGATCGCGGGCCCGAACTGTGCGGGAACCGCAGCCTGCCAGCTTGGCGCAACCGGCTTCGATGGCCCGGGTGCAGCTGGCACTTAATGAACTCCTACTGTAGACCAATCAATTGGGATTGATCCAGCGGGGTGGGTTGTGCTTGAAATCGAATGCGCCGTTCACCATCAGCTGTTGGAGGTATTGAGGTACGAGGAAGGATACATCATGTGCGACTGCAAATAAATAGGGAGTTAACACGGAGGTCGTGACCAGCTCCGATTGGGGCGCGAAGGTGGTGGTGACCATCAGCAGGGCGAGACCGATCATGCAACCGCGCGCGAAGCCAAACGCCGCGCCCAGCACGCGGTCGAACGGCCCCATGCCGACCTGGCGCAGCACCCGCTGCAGCAGCCAGCCGGCCAACTCCAATGCTACGGTCACGATAAACACGATGGCGAGGAAGCCTGTGATGCGCCGGGCCGCCACCGGCCAGGCCAGGCGCGCGGGGGAGATCCAGTCGCCGACAGGGATATACCACCAGGTAGCGGCCTGGAAGCCTCCAATCAGGCCCATCAGCCCGAAGATGGCGCGCACCAGTCCGCGCCGGAAGGCCATCACCATGGAGAAGGCGACAAGGATAACCAGCGCCCAGTCGAACGGATTCCAGTTGGTATAGTTCATGGGCGCACGCTTATGAGGCCAAACTCTTCGCCCGGCTGCTCGGCGGCTGCAAGACTGTCCCGGCCGGTCAGCAGGCGGAAGGCCTCCATGTACTTCTGCCGCGTGCGACGGATGACGTCCTCGGTCAGGCTGGGCGCGGGCGCCTGTTTATTCCACCCGATCTGCTCCAGATAGTCGCGCACAAACTGCTTGTCGAAGCTGGGCTGAGCACCTCCGGGCGCGTAGCCGGCCGCGGGCCAGTAGCGCGAGGAGTCCGGCGTGAGCACCTCGTCGGCCAGCACAATGCCGACTCCGTCGGGTCCTTCGATGTGCCCGAACTCGAACTTGGTGTCGGCCAGGATCAGGCCTTTGCCTGCGGCGTAGACGGAGGCCTTCGCGTAGATGTCGAGCGTCAGGCGGCGCAGCTCGGCTGCGGTCTCCGCGCCGAGGACCGATTCCACCTGCGCGTAGGAGATATTTTCATCGTGGCCGCCGGTGTTCACCTTCGCGGCGGGCGTGAAGATCGGTTCGGGCAGCCGCTCGGACTCGCGCAGCCCGGCGGGCAGTGGGATCCCGCAGACCGCACCGGTCGCCCGGTAGTCCTTCCAGCCGGAGCCGGAGAGATAGCCACGGACGACACACTCCACGGGAAACATCTGCGCGCGGCGGACGACCATGCTGCGGCCGGCGATCTGCTGCTGGAAGAGCGGATGCGCGGCGATTGCGTCTGCGTCGAGATGCGCACTGAAGATCTGCTGCGAATAAGGCTCAAGGAGCGCAGCGATCTCGCGCGTTCCTGTGGCCAGTAGATGGTTCGCGACCGTGCCGCGCAGGTGCTCGAACCAGAAGTCGGAGATCTGCGTAAGGATCCTGCCCTTGTCCGGGATGCCAGATCCAAGCACATGGTCGAAGGCCGAGATGCGGTCGGTCGCGACGAAGAGCAGGGCATCGCCCAGTGCATAGATATCGCGCACCTTGCCGCGCGCAACCAGAGGCAGGCTGCCGAGATGGGTCGTCAGAAGGGCTTCGGCCATAGAAAAACGGTATCACCCTCCATCCTGCATTTCCTCCTGTAGGAAAGGGCAGCGGCAATACAACTTTGGTTCCTGCGCCGCGGTTCTGGCTAGCGGCGTGCGGAGAAATGAGCGCCGAGTGCTTCCACCAATGCAGGGATCGTCGATTCGGCGGCCTCGATCTGCGGTGTCAGGCCGAGACTGCGCAGGGTGCGCGAGGTGATGGGGCCGATGGAGGCGCGAATGACTGTCTCCGGCAAAGTGAGTCCGGCGGCTTCAAGCAGCGCGGCGAGATTGGTTGCAGTTGATGCGCTGGTGAAGGTGATGGCGTCGGGATAGTTGCGCGCATCGGTGAAGAGCGCGGCGAGGGCGGCGCGCGAGCCGGCGGGGATGCGGTTGGAGTATGCCGCGGCGGCGGTGACCTGCGCGCCTGCGGCCGCAAGTGCATCGCGCAGCGCAGGAGGCGCATCCTCGGCGAGCACCAGCAGGATGCGGCGGCCTGAGGCTTCGGGCAGCAGGGTCTGGGCGAGCGACTCTGCGGTGAAGATCGGCGGGACAACATCCGCTTGCAGGCCGATGGCGTCGAGTGCGCGCGCGGTCGACGGGCCGACGGCAGCGATGCGGTTCGGGGCGATGGGTGCGTTCAGATTCATGCCGAGCAGTTTGGCGCGGCCGGCGAATGCATCGACGGCGTTGGCGCTGGTGAAGGCGACGAGGTAAAAGGAGTCGAGCTGCGCGAGCACGGCGTCGAGCGCCGCGAAGGAACCGGGCGGCGCGATCTCGATGGTGGGAATCAGAATCGGCATGGCGCCCAACGCGCGCAGACGGTCAGCCAGTTCGGAGGCCTGGTGCGGCGCGCGTGTGACGAGGATGCGCCGGCCGGCGAGCGGCAGCGCAGCGTCCTGCTCTGGCGCGGGCATCTCGCTCTGGGCGCTCTGATTCATAGGACGCATGGGTCTCTCCGGGGTGTGATTCTATCAGGGCGAAACCGGATTGGAGGGGCAGAGGCCAGACGCCAACAGGATTTGCCAGACGGAGATTCGAGTTAACTTAAAGTGGCGTTTGCATCGCGCTAACGTCTAAATCTGCGGAGCAGTTTGCGGGCGGGGCGTGTTCGGCTGGAGACTACCTGGCGTGGAGGCGTACGATGTCCAGCATGATCATGAGGGGTCGAGCGATTGCGGTCGCCTTGGTCGTGGGCGTGATCGTCGCTGGGGTAGGTCTTCCCGTGAGCGCGCAGCGCGGCGGATCGGGCGGTCGCGGCGGATCGGCCGGGCATGGCGGATCGGCCGGGCGCGGCAGCGGCTCTGCGGGATCCAGTCATGGCATTGCAGGATTGAGTGCGCCGGCATTTCATGGGAGCTTCGCGCCCACAGGCCGCAGCAACTATAGAAGCGGGCCGCAGTACAGGCCGTCCAGCGGCAGCCGTTCCTTTCCATCTGCAGCGCCCACGCCGAATCTGCGAGGTGCTCGCGGTCCCGGCAATCGCTATCCGGTCTACTCCGGGGCCTATCGCTATCGTCGGCCTTATGTTCCTCTGTACGGCGGGGCGGTCCTCTATAACGGTCCCGGATATTGGAGTCCGAGCTACGTGGGCTACCCGGACTACGATCCGTACGATTACAGCGACTCCGCATACTCCAGCCCTCCGCCTGCGGATTACGGAGACGTGGGCGCCTATCCAAATCCTCCCGCAGAGTATGGTCCGCAGCCGTCTCCCGATCAGGCCACAGCAACTCCCGCCGACTCCTATCGGCCTGCCTACGTAAGCCCGCAAGCGCCGGAGCCGCTGGCGCCTGAGGAGGCGGTGACGCTGGTCTTCAAGGACGGTCGCCCCTCGCAGCAAATACACAACTACATGCTCACCAGGACTACGCTCTTTGTCCTCGACGGGCATCGCATCGAGATTCCGGTGGACCAGCTTGATCTGGCCGCGACCGCGAAGGCCAATCGGGACGCGGGCGTGGACTTCCAGCTTCCCGGCAGCGGAAGTTAGCCGACCGGAATCAGCGAACCGTTTTGACATAGCCAACGCTGCAATCTTCCTTTCATATTGCCTGCGGTAGGATTCGTGTATCGATGGAGGTCGTGCGTGTGAAGCGAAATCTCTTTGCTGCGTGGTCGTGTAGCTTTATATTGTTCGTCGCGCAGGCTAGCCTGTCGGCGCAGACAGCGAAGCCGGCCAAGGCTGCGGGCGCTGGAAAGGCCGCGTATTACATCGATCCTGCAGTGCTCGATCTGCCCGACCTGATCGCCAGCCCGCCGCCTGTGGGTTCACCAGCGAATGCCGCGGAGCTGGCGGAGCTGCATCGCATCGAGGCGACGCGCACGCCCGCGCAGGTCGCAGCCGCCAAGGCGGATGAGGACCACGAGAGCCTCTTCCTCTACCAGAACGTGCTGGGCGCAGGATTCAACGCCGATGCGCTGCCGGTGACCGCGGAGCTGGGCAAACATGTAAAGAACGAGCAGAGCGTGGCGGGCAGCGCGTTGAAGGCGGAGTTCTCCCGCCCGCGGCCCTACCAGACCGACAAGACGCTGCATCCGGTGTGCGCGCTCACCAGCGTGCCCAACTCCTACCCCAGCGGGCATGCGCTGACCGGCTACCTCGAAGGGCTGACGCTGGCCGAGATCGTTCCTGAGAAGCGCGATGCCATTCTGGTCCGCGCCGACGACTACGCGCACAACCGGCTGGTGTGCGGCGTGCATTATCCAAGCGATGTGGAGGCCAGCCGCCGCGTGGCCTACGTGGTCTTCGGCTACATGCTGGCCACGCCGAAGTTCCAACACGACCTAGCTGAGGCGAAGGCGGAGACGCGCACCAAGCTGGGGCTGGCCGCAAAGTAGGGGCGTGCTCCCTGCGTTTGACTCGATAGCCAGGTTTCAGTAGGCTCGTGGCCGTCCCCAATCAGGCGAAAGCGTGGGCCTCCGTGCGCCGCGGGACCACAAGGAGAATTCAAATGGCCGGCTTCTGCGCTAAATGTGGCGCTCCACATTCTTCCGATACGGGTTTCTGCTCAACCTGCGGCGCGCCGATTGCGGCCGCAGCCTCCACCCAACCGGCGGCTGTCCCGCCGCCCCCGGCCGCACCGCCTCCTGTCGCGTATGCGCCAGCTGCGGTCGTCTACGCCGCGCCTCCGCCGCAGAAATCCGGCGGCGCACTGAAGATCATTCTGATCGTGATTGCGGTGGTCGTGGTACTGGGCGTGGCGGGCGTCGGGACCGCCGGATTCATCGCCTACCGCGCACTGCACAAGGCGGGCGCGGCCTTCTCCGCGGGCAATGGGGCCGCGGTATCCAACGCGGACCTGGGCGTCGATCCGTATCCAGGTGCGACGCGCGTGGACCAGGGATCGATGCGCGTGAAGGTGGGCAACAACTCCATGGTGACGTCGGCCTTCACCAGCAGCGATTCCGTCGATTCGGTGGTGAAGTTCTACCAGGACAAGCTGGGCGCGAACACGGTGGTGACGCAGACCGGCAACGGGACGGCGCTGCAGTCGGCTTCGGTGAGCGGCAGTGTGAAGGATGGCGTGCAGATCACGGTGGCTCCGGATCCGCAGGGCGGCGGATCGAAGATCGTCATCGTGCATGAGGAGACGACCACCCCTTAGGTGGGTTGCGCTTCGAGCAGCTCCATTGCGCCGCGGAGGCTGAGGTCTTCGGCGACCTCGAGGCCGAGCTCGCGCGCGGAGATGCCGATGGGCGCCTCGATGGTGGCGCAGACCATCTGCTCTCCGTCGGTGGCGAGTACCTGGGCGTGGATGCGCCAGGCGGAGATGGCGCCATCGGCGAGCTCGCCGTGGGCCTCTGGCACAGGCGCACAGTGGACACCCACGGGAACAGCACAGCCGCCGCCGAGGGCGTCGAGCGCAGTGCGTTCGGCCTCGACGGAGAAGCGCGTGGCGGGATGGTCGAGCGCGGCGACGGCGGAGCGGATGGAGTTGTCGCGTTCGGGCGAGGCGAAGACGGCGTAGGTTGCGGCGCGGGTCTCGATCGCGAGCGCGCCCTGGCCGGGCGCGGGGCAGAGCTCGTCGATGTCGAAGCGCTGGTGGACCCACTCGGCGCGGGCGAGACGGTCGAGACCAGCGGCGGCGAGCACAAGCGCATCGCACTGGCCCTCGGCGAGCTTGCGCAAGCGGGTGTCCACGTTGCCGCGCAGTTCGACGAAGACGAGGTCGGGGCGTAGGGAGAGGAGCTGGGCGTGGCGGCGCGGGCTGGTGGTGCCGATGCGCGCGCCCACAGGCAGCGCGTGCAGCGCCCAGAACTGCTCGCAGACGAAGGCGTCGCGCGGGTCGGCGCGTGGCGGGATGGCGGCGAGGACGAAGCGCGGGTCGAATTGCGTGGGAAGATCTTTGAGCGAGTGGACGGCGAGGTCGATGCGGCCGT